>Ga0315314_1003061_pt1 | contig 13362 bp, 14 predicted proteins | sample TDP9_MG_FD_203631 | JGI IMG/M metagenome (GOLD analysis project Ga0315314, IMG submission 203631) | Freshwater sediment microbial communities from Lake Towuti, South Sulawesi, Indonesia - TDP9 | ecosystem: Environmental > Aquatic > Freshwater > Lake > Sediment | place: Indonesia: South Sulawesi...
ATTAACCGAAATAAGGATTTGAGGGGGGATTATAATCGGCTACCATGCACCTGCTTTGCGGAGCGGCATTTGTTCACCCGTCTTTTGCCTACTGTGGTGATTAACGTAACTGAGGCAAATCCTAATAATCGAATGACATCGTCATTCATGGGCAAATTGAGTACATCAGTCAAAACTTATGCACCATAACAGCGATATTTGTTTGGTTTATTTTAAAGGCGTTTAGCAAACTGCTGCAAACTGCACGGAGAAAGACTTTCCCTACTAGCTTTCACTCGCAAACTTATTACATTTGGAGCCAAGCATTAATGACACAGCCGAATAGTCACCATTAAGTGAGAATGCAAATGGTTAGCATAAGAAACTCTGAAGAGTTGTTGAAAAATGCGGGGTCAAGACTTGACCGAAAGGCTCGGGAAATAGTCATAAACGCTCTCAACGCTGCTTTAGAAGCAGTTGACCCAAGGGTAATAATCAGGTCTAAGGTCAAGGTAAGAGGTAGCTCGCTGAAGATTGGTAATCTCTCCCTTAATTTAGACGGGTTCAAGAACATTTTTGTTGTGGGCGGGGGCAAAGCCAGTGGGTGCATGGCTGAGGCTTTGGAAGAGCTTCTCGTAGACCGCATAAAGGAAGGAGCCGTAAACGTGCCTTACGCCTGCCCTCAATATCGGACACGGAAGGTAAAACTTCAACGTGCCAGCCATCCTATACCAGATGTTTCTGGCGTCAAGGGCGCAAGCCGCATTTTGGATATGGTTGGTCAAGCCCAAGAGAATGACCTTGTGATATGCTTGATATCAGGAGGGGGATCAAGTCTGATGCCTCAGCCGAGCGGCGGCATATCCTTGCGAGACAAGAGGATAGTAACGGACGCATTATTGAAATCTGGGGCTACAATCAATGATATCAACACCGTGCGCAAGCATATCTCAGGTTTAAAGGGCGGATGGCTAGCAAAGAAGGCGTATCCCGCAACGGTTGTAAACTTGATTCTCTCCGACGTTGTGGGCGATCCATTAGCTTCCATAGCTTCTGGTCCAACAGTACCTGACCCAACAACATTTCAAGACGCCATAGAAATCTTGAAGCATCATGGGCTCTGGAGCAAAGCTCCAAACTCGGTGCGTAAAGTCTTGCTTAGCGGACAGAAGGGTCTGGTTCCAGAGACTCCTAAGGTTGGGGACAAAGCATTCGAGAAGGTTCACAATATAGTTATAGGAAACAACTTGACCGCGAGCAGCGCAGCCTACAACAGTGTCAAGAACGCTGGGCTCAACGCTCTACTTCTAACATCATGCCTTGAGGGGCAAGCCAGAGATGCAGGCACAATGTTGACTTCCATGGCCAAAGAAATAGTCACATCTGGAAATCCTGTTCCCAAACCAGCGAGCATAGTTGCGGGCGGTGAAACCACCGTCACAGTTGTCGGGAAGGGAAAAGGCGGACGAAACCAAGAAATAGCCTTGAGTGCTGCACTAAAAATCAACAATCTTGACGGAGTAGTTGTTGCCTCTGTAAGCACAGACGGCGTAGACGGACCAACAGATGCAGCCGGAGCTATAGGCGATGGAAAAACCCTGCTGCGCGCTCATGAACTGGGACTAAACCCGAAAAAGTTTCTCGCAGAAAATGATTCCTACACTTTCTTCTCCAAACTTGGCGATCTGATTTTTACTGGACCAACAGGCACAAATGTTTGTGATGTGTCTGTGATTGTGGCATTATAGCAGTTGATGGCTTAGTTTTGTGTGCAGAGTTTTAGGATTCTGTTCCAATTGGCGTCCACGTTCTGTTGGATTTCGTCGATTACGTCTTTTCTGTATGTGGGTTTGAATAGGTGGCTGAATCTTCCCTGAGCTTTTAGGAATTCTTCAACTGGCTTGGGCTTGGAAATGTTGAGGTTCAGCTTGTATTTTCCTCGTTCAAACTCGTAGATTGGGAAGTATCTGGTTTCAACTGCCAACCTAACGAGTTCGATGCTCTGCGCTGAGTCGTGTCGCCATCCCAAGGGGCACGGAGACAAAACATCGATGACCGCAGGGCCATTCACCTCTATTCCCTTGCGCACCTTCGATATGTAGTCGTTCCAGTAGGCTGGCGAAGCCGTCGATACATACTCGATGCCGTGAGCTACACAAATGCCGATTAGGTCTTTTTTCCACTCTGGCTTTCCCGGAATAACAGTACCCGCTGGACTCGTAGTGGTTTCGGCTCCGTGAGGCGTGGCTCCAGACCTCTGAATCCCTGTGTTCATGTAAGCCTCGTTGTCATAGCATATATACAAGAAGTCGTGTCCTCTTTCCAGCGCTCCACTCAAAGCCTGAAGACCAATATCGTAGGTTCCGCCGTCTCCAGCCATCGCTATCACGTCAACCTGTTTGTTCCATGCGCCTCTCCGAGCCATCGCCTTAAAAGCTTCCACGATACCCGACGCCACCGCGGCCGCGTTCTCGAAAGCCACGTGAACCCAAGGCACTTGCCATGACGTGTATGGATAAATGGTGGTGGCAACTTCTGAGCATCCTGTGGCAGCCACTATTATTGTCGGGCCTCTCAGCGCCTTGAGGGTCATTCGGTTAATGGTGCCTTCTCCGCAGCCAGCGCACAATCTGTGCCCTGAAGCGAACAGCTCCTTTTCTGATAGTTCTTTCAATGTGACCATTATTCTCGCACTCCCAAGTACATTGTCTTTTCTTTAACAATCCCCGTCTTGGCGGTTTCTAAGGCTTCGTTGAAGACAAGTTCGATGTCGGAAGGTTGAATGTCTCTTCCTCCTAACCCGTATATGATATTGAAGATTTTAGGGCTCTCCTTAAGCGTGTGCAAGACTGAAATCACATCAGAGCACAATGCACCGTAGGGGGCTCCGAAGCTAATAGCTCTGTCCAACACAGCTAGGGCTTTGGCATGTCTTAATGCAGCGCTTATTTCTTCTGTTGGGAACGGTCGGTAAAGCCAAAGCTTTATGACCCCCACCTTCTTTCCCTCCGCTCGTAGCTTACGTGCCACTTCACGGGCTGTTCCAGCTGTGCTTCCAAGACAAATTATCGCGGCTTGGGCGTCTTCCATTCTGAAGGTTTCAAGGGCACTGTAGTTCCTACTCGTGATGCCTTGGTACTCCTTGCCAACCCTGTCTAATACCACAGGAACATTTTGTATGGCTTCCACCTGTTGCCTCTTGAACTCGAAATAGTAATCAGTGAAGCAGAGGGCTCCAACTGTGATAGGCTTCTCAGGGCCTATGGTAAACTGAGGGATTCTTGATTGCAAGAATTTTTCAGTAGCCTCGTCTTCGAGCACATCCACGCCTTCCATGCAATGGGAAATTATGAAACCATCAAGATTGACCGCTATAGGAAGCTGAACATCTTTGTCTTCGGCTAGTTTGAAGGCCATTATTGTCCAATCGTATGCTTCTTGCGCGTTTTCCGCGTATATTTGCACCCATCCTGAATCTCTGGAACCCATCATGTCGGAGTGGTCTCCGTGAATGTTAATTGGCGCTGATAGGGCTCTGTTTGCCACGCCCATCACGATGGGACAACGCAGACCTGAGGCGATGTAGAGCATCTCATGCATTAGAGCTAAGCCTTGGCTGGCCGTTGCCGTGAACACTCTGGCTCCGGTTAAGCTTGCCCCTATGGATGCTGAGAGAGCAGAGTGTTCTGACTCAACACAGATGTATCCTGTGTGAACCTCTCCGTCGGCTACGTACTTGCTGAAACGTTCAACTATGATTGTTTGCGGCGTAATCGGATACGCAGCAACTATGTCAACTTTGCTCTGCTTAACCGCGTAGGCGATAGCTTCGTCTCCGGTTAAGCCAACAACTGTCATTTCTTTTCCTCCACCATTTTGATTGCATCTGTAGGACATTCGTGTGCGCAGATTCCGCAACCTTTGCAGTGTTCGTAGCTTACTTCAACCCACTTTTCCTTTCTAATTATCGAGCTGTCTGGGCAGTAAATCCAACAAAGCAAACAGTTCACACATTTTCCCTTGTCAACTAGTGGTCTGAAGGCTCTCCAATCACCAGTTTTATACTTAACGGAAGAGCCAGCCTCAGGAAGAACAGCTCCAACGGGTAAAGATTTCCACCCAGGCTTCTCATTGGAAGTCAACTTCCAACAACCTCATCGTACGCTCTTTTCATTGCCTCTACATTCTTTTCACCGAGTGTACCGGGAAAACGTGCTCTAACAACCTTGACTATCGATTCAAAAGACGTGAGCGGCGCGACTTTAATCAGCGCCCCTAACATGGCAGTGTTGTAAATAGGTCGCCCCAGAACATCCAGCGCGATTCTGCTAGCATTGACCGAATAGACGCGTGCATCATGAACTGAGAGAGTTTTCTTCAATTCGCTAGGCGGGCGTTCAGTGTTTGCAACCACCATTCCATTTTCAGCCAGGCCAGAAGTAACGTTGTTTGTACCGAGAAGTGTGGGGTCAACAACCACGACTATGTTGGGATTGTAAATCTGACTGTGAATACCTATGGGCTCGTCTGAGATTCTTGTAAAACCACGAACCGGAGCGCCTGAGCGTTCAGGTCCGAACTCGGGGAAGGATTGAACATGTTTCTTTTCTGAGAGCGCTGCGTCAGCGAGTAAACGACTCACGCTGACTATGCCCTGTCCACCTCTTCCATGCCAGCGAATCTCAATCAACATTTGCCTGACATTCCTTACGAGAAACTCAAAAAAACCACACACAATGGTATAAGGCTTTCCCGTATCATTCGAAAGAACGCCTTCTGTTTGGTGCGCGCAACTGACGAAATCATGGTTATGTTATGCCGAAAATGCTCTCTGGGATAAAAACTCCCTTACATTTAGGACACACATAGACATCACTTTCATTGTGACCCCTTACTCTGTGGTACGTCTTCTTTTGCATTATTGGCGTTTTACCTGTTTTTTTATCCTTTCTACGTTTCTCTAAACATGCTGGACAAAACACCTCAGGCACTATTTCACCTCCTTTCTTCTTTGTGGACTTGCAATTGTTGCTTGGAGAATTTATGCTTAGCCATGGTGTGCACAAAGCGTGTTAAGATTGCTTTGAAAGGTAAAAACTAATATTGCGAATGCGCTTTTCTCTGATTCTAAGCCTGGAGCAAAACAACAGTGTTAAAGGAAATCCGCATTCACGGTCGTGGTGGCCAAGGCGGCGTAACAGCAGCAGAACTGTTGGCTCGTGCCGCGTTTAAGGAGAGCAAATGGGTTCAGGCTATTCCGTTTTTTGGCGCCGAACGACGAGGGGCTCCTGTGAAGGCGTTTGCGCGGTTGGCTGACGAGCCCATTCTGATTCGGAGTCAAGTTTACAACCCTGACTATGTGGTAGTCTTGGACGAATCGCTGCTGGAAATAGTCGATGTCACTGAAGGATTGAAGAAAGACGGAATCATAATCATAAACACAACGAAAAAACCCGAAGAGATAAACATCAAACAAGGTCGTTTGGCAACCGTGGACGCAACAGGAATCGCTCTGGAATTGCAGCTTTTGGTCGCAGGGTTACCCGTGCTAAACACAATAATGTTAGGGGCATTCGCAAAGGCAACGGAAGAAGTGAAACTAGAAAGTGTATTGAAAACCATAAGGGAAGAGTGGCCTGGCGCTGCCGGAGAAAAAAACGCCAAAGCAGCGATGTTAGCATACGAAAGACTGATCAAAAACTGGTAAGACCCAGCGGCATTTTTCAAATTCCTCCTCAAACAAGCCGTTTTCAGATACATGCGAAACACTTTAACCTTTGACTTCATACTACTCTAATTCTCATCGGGGACAACCTAATGGCAAAAGCTCCCAAAAACATGAGGGATTTGCCGCTTACACCACTATCGCGCCCATGCGTCGCAAGCACCGGTAAAACGGGATCTTGGAGGACGTTTCGGCCTATCATAGACCTTGAAAAATGCACTGGCTGCCAAATTTGTTGGGTATACTGCCCTGAAGCGTGCATTGAACTCAACACTGAGAGTAGGCCCAAAATTGATTACGACTATTGTAAGGGTTGCGGAATCTGCGCACACGAATGCCCAGTGAATATCATTAAGATGGAGAGGGAGGGAAGCGCCAAATGACGCAGGTTATTGTGGAAACGGGCAATCGCGTAGCAGGGCTAGCATGCAAGGCTGCGAGAGCCGAGGTGGTAGCCGCTTATCCAATTACTCCGCAGACGACCGTGGTTGAACAGATCGCTGAAATGGTTGAATCAGGGCAAATGAACGCCAAATACATCCGTGTGGAATCCGAACACAGCGCCATGGCAGCATGCATAGGCGCTGCGGTTGGGGGAGCACGCACTTTTACGGCGACATCCTCTCATGGACTAGCGCTGATGCATGAGATGCTTCACTGGGCTTCTGCGGCAAGACTCCCAATAGTTATGGCTGTTGTGAATCGTGCTATGGGTCCGCCTTGGAATATTTGGGCCGACTTCAGCGATTCTCTGTCGCAACGCGACACCGGCTGGATGCAATTCTACTGTGCTGACAATCAAGAAATCTTTGACACAATCATTCAGGCTTACAAACTGTGCGAAGACAACCGTGTCTTTTTGCCCGCCATGGTCTGTTTTGAGGGCTTCATTCTTTCGCATACGTCTATGCCTGTAAAGATTCCGAATCAGGAGGGGATAGATGATTTTCTGCCGCGTTACAATCCACCTTGGCTGCTCGACGTGGACAACCCACTGACGCATGGCAGCATCGTTTACCCAGAGTGGTACATGGAGTTCCGATACTTCATGTATGAGGCTATGGAAAATGCGAGGAGGCTAATTCCAGAAATCGACAAGGAATACGGAAGGCTTTTCGGGATAGAACACGGAGGCCACATCGAGAAGTACATGTGTGAAGACGCTGACCTAATCATTCTATCTATGGGAACAATTGGAAGCGAAGCAAAACTGGCGGTTGACAATCTAAGAAAGCAAGGTCACAAAGTGGGTGCAGCCCGCGTCCGAGTTTTCAGACCGTTTCCCAAAGAAGAAATCGTGAGCATGGCAAGAAATGCGCAAATGCTGACCATAATAGATCGTCAGGTTTCCTACGGTATGGAGGGCCCGCTCCACAGTGAAGTTAAGGCATCGCTTTACTCACAGAAGGACCCGCCATTAACTGCAGGTTTCATTGTTGGCTTGGGTGGGCGCGATGTCACATTTCACGACATCGAAAAAATGGTCAGCAAGTCGTTCAAGTCCCTCCACGCTAGGAAAGTGGAGAAAGAGGTCGAATGGATAGGCTTAAGGGAGTAACGCCATGGTCACTTTGAAAGAACTTACAAAAGACGAATACTTCTTTCCTGGACACGCTGCCTGTACCGGTTGTGGAGCTGTTGTGGCTATCAGATTGGCTCAGAAGGCGCTTGGTCCTCGAACAGTGTTCGTTGTTCCCGCCTGCTGCACATCTGTGCTTCACAGCGCGTTTCCTTTCACTGCCTTTAACACTCCATGCCTCAACATAGCTTTCGAAGCTGCGGCGGCAGCCGCTTCCGGCGTAGTTGCGGCGTATGAAGCTAGGGGTTTAAAAGACGTTACTGTGTTGGCTTGGGCTGGAGACGGTGGAACGGTTGACATAGGTCTTCAGGCTCTCTCTGGTGCGGCTGAAAGAGGAACCAACTTCATCTACGTTTGCTACGACAATGAGGCTTATGGAAACACGGGTTTTCAGAGGAGCGGCTCCTCACCCTACGGTTCTCGAACCACAACAACTCCAACTGGCAAGAGGGAGCACAAAAAAGATGTTCCTATGATAATGGCAGCGCATGGAATACCTTATGTTGCCACGGCATGTGTATCTTATCCCGTAGACTTTGTATCTAAACTGAAGAAGGCTAAGGAAATGGTAGGCACAAAATACCTTCAAGTATTAACGCCTTGCCCCCCAGGCTGGCGTTACTCCACGGAAAAATCAATCGAAATGGGCCGCTTGGCTGTGCAGACTGGCATCTGGGCTCTTTTTGAAATTGAACACGGAAGTTTCAAATTGAATCCACCAAGCTCAGCGCTAATTGATAAGACGAAGCGCAAGCCTGTGGAGGAATACCTGAAGGAGCAAGGACGTTTTAACCAGCTAAGCCCTGAAGATATCGATGAACTCAAGCGTTGGATTGATGAAACATGGGAAAAATATAAGAAGCTTGGCTAAGAGTATAATCCATTAATCGTTGTTTGACGCTTGATGTTGAAGGGTTAAAAACATGGCAGAAGAAAAACCGAGCGAACTTAAGCCCAAGAAACCCGAAAAAACTGAAGCCCCCACGACAATACCGAAAAAGGCAGAAGGAAACGTTGTATATATCGGGAAAAAACCAGTCATGAACTATGTGATTGCCTGCCTCACTTTATTCAACGCAGGAGGAAAAGAAGTTTGCATCAAGGCTAGAGGAAGGGCTATCAGCACGGCTGTAGACACTTTCGAGGTGCTTCGAAGGTCATTTCTAAAGAATGTGGCACTGAAAGGAATCAAAATTGGAACCGAAGAAGTAACAAGGGAGCAAGGTCAGAAATCAAACGTTTCCATCATTGAAATAACTGTTGTCAAGGCTGAATCCAAGTAAGTCCATTCGTGCCCACGAGTGTGTTGGGTTCAATAATCGCCTGATATGTTCTGTTCTCGATACTTCTTATTTATTCCACTTGTACGCAGTTTCGCCAAAAATAGACAGAAACGCCTATAAAACCCGTCCCTTCTAAAAGGGATACTCTCTCAAGGTGAAGAACCATGAGTGATTACCCGAAAATTGTGGTTCGGCCTCCAGGACCTAAAGCACGTGAGCTTGTTAAACGGGATGAACACGTTATTTCTCAGTCGTTTGTGCGATTCTATCCGCTGGTGATTGAAGGCGGAAAGGGCTGCATTCTGCGTGATGTCGACGACAACGAATACATTGACTTCAACTCAGGACTTGTCTGCTTAAATGTCGGGCACAATCATCCAAAAGTCATAGAGGCTGTCAAGAAGCAGTGTGATCGCTATCTTCACTACTCGATTACTGATTTTCTCTACAGAGAGGTCGTGGACTTGGGGGAAAAACTGAGTGAGATTACACCTGGCGCGTGGGAGAAAAAGGTTTTCTTTGGAAACAGCGGCACCGAGGCAATTGAAGGCGCAGCAAAGGCTGCACGGTGGCACACTAGGCGTCAATTGTTCATTGCTTTTATCAGTGCCTTTCACGGTAGAACAATGGGCGCACTTTCCTTCACGGCCAGCAAACCTGTTCAGCGTCGGCATTTCTTTCCGCTGGTTCCCGGCGTTACGCATGTGCCCTACCCCTACTGTTATCGCTGTCCTTTCAAGCTGACTTATCCCGACTGTGACTATTGGTGTGTCGACTTCATTGATGAGTATGTTTTTCAAAAGTATGTTCCACCTGAAGATGTAGCAGCTTTCGTTTTTGAACCCATTCAGGGTGAAGGCGGCTACGTTGTGCCTTCGCCAGAATACTTCCAGCGATTAAAGACACTTGCCGACAAATATGGCATATTAATGATTGACGACGAAGTTCAGGCGGGCATGGGTAGAACGGGCAAATGGTGCGCCATCGAAAACTGGAATGTCGAACCCGACATCGTCTGCATGGCCAAGTCTCTGGCATCAGGTCTGCCATTAAGCGCAATTGTAGCTAGAAGCAAAGTCATGGATTGGGAAGGCGGAACACACGCCACTACATTTGGCGGAAACCCAGTTGCTTGCGTCGCTTCGCTGGCTGTGTTGGACGTAATCGAAAAAGAACGGCTGTTGGATAATGCGGTCAAACAGGGCAACTACATCATGAAGCGACTCAATGAGGTTAAAGAGCAAAGTGAAATCCTAGGCGACGTGCGTGGAAAAGGCTTGATGATAGGCGCTGAAATTGTTGAAAACAAGAAGTCGAAGGCACCTTCGCCCAAGAAGGCTGAAGAAATAATGACGCGAAGCTGGAAGCGAGGCGTGTTGGTCATAACCTGTGGCAAGTCCACTGTTCGGGTAGCACCCCCGATGATTATTACAAAAGACCTCGTTGACTCCGCATTAGACATTTTAATTGACACGATGAAGGAAGTAGAAAAAGAAAAGTAAGCCTAGCCTTATTTGATATTCCCAGAGGCACATTGAAAAATTAAGACATGCAAAGGAAAGTGTGATTGAAGCAATTCAAAATGCTGGAGGCTCTATTTCGTATTCTCAACTGGAAAAAAGAATGGATATTCTGAAAGGACGCAACTTGTTATGCGTGGTATGCGCGCTCATTAAAAGAGGAATAATTGAAGCGGAATCCGAAGAGATTACTACGACTAACTCGAAACTCAAAGGCTTAAGAGATTTAGGCACTATCATATTCCGAGTTTTTCTCTGTAGGCTGGTATGTCTAGGAATCCGTGTCCGCTGATGTTCATACAGATGACTTTTTCTTCACCAGTTTTTTCGTTCTTTAAAGCTTCATCTATTGTCGCCCTCACGGCGTAGCTTGATTCGGGCGCGATTAACCAGCCCTCGCATTGAAGAAATGTCCTCGCTGCCTCGAATATTGCCTTCTCGTCGGCTGGGTAAGCCTTAGCCTTCACTATTCCGTGATGTCTCAGCGCGCTTATAAGTGGCGCAGCAGCGTGGTAGCGTAAGCCGTCTGCTTTTATGGGTTGCATATGAGTTTTGTGCCCAAGAGTGTACATTTTCAACAGTGGTGTGTGTTCAGCTACATCTCCAAAGTCATATTCATACCTGCCCTTAACCAGATTAGGTGCAGCTTGAGACTGAGAAGCCAAGAACTCGCATTCTCGTTTTTTCTTCAATACTTCACCAGCGAAAGGCAATGCTATGCCGCCGAAGTTGGAGCCTCCGCCTAAGCAGCCAACAAACAGGTCGGGGTTGTCGTCTGCGATGTCAAATTGTTTGATAGTTTCTAATCCTATTATTGATTGGTGCATGAGGACATGGTTTAAAACTGAGCCCAAACTGTAAACTGTACCCTCGTGTTTCTCGGTGTATTCTAAGCCTTCAGAAACCGCTATGCCAAGCGAACCGTGGTGGTTAGCGTCTTTTTTCAGGAGCTTTCTGCCTGTTTCAGTTTCTTTGCTGGGCGAAGCGTGCACTGTGGCGCCCAAGAGATGCATGAAAGTGCGCCTGTCAACTTTCCAATTATAAACAGAGCGAACCCAAAAGACGACGCAGGTTAAGCCCATTAAGCGTGCCGCATGTGTGAGGGCGGTGCCCCACTGTCCAGCTCCCGTTTCAGTTGCTAACGTGTCTTTGCCTTCTTTAGCGGCAAAAAACGCCTGCGCCAATGCTGTGTTGGTCTTGTGTGAACCCGTTGGCGACAGGTCTTCTCGTTTGTAGTAGATTCTCGTCTTTTTCAGTTTGAGATGTTGCTCAAGCTTTCTGGCGCGGTACAATGGTCTTGGTCGCCCAACTTGAATGTAGAGTTCGCGCACTTCGTCTGGTATTGGAATCCAACGCATGGGAGAAAATTCTTGCCTCAGACACTCGTGTATCATGGTTCTGTTCAAGAAATCCATGCGGGAGACTCCGTCATTAGGCTCTTTAGGTGTGGGCAAGGGTTCAGGCAGGTCAGGTTGAATGTTATACCATTCTTTTGGCAGGTCATCGACTGAGAGGGAAATCTGATTTTTGTACAATGACTTGTTTCTCCGTTAGCGTGTTTTTGGAAACCGCATATATGAAAGGTTTCCAGAGATAAGAATTCCGATAATTAAGGTCTCATGAACGTGTATTTTAGCAACAGTAGAGACGGCTCTTCAGCCTTCCCATTTTTTGAGGGTACTCTGCAAGGGCATCGTAAAGCTTAAAAACTCAGGTCGAGATGTAGATGAGGGCTTTGGCAACACACCTAAGTTCTCTGAAGCCTGAAGAAGCTGTTCTGGTTCTAGAAGATGGCTCCTACTTTTTTGGTCACGGCTTTGGGGCTGAAAAGAAGGTTTCAGGCGAAATTGTTTTTTCAACTTCTATGGTTGGGTACCCGGAGGCACTAACAGATTCGTCTTATAAAGGTCAGATTTTAACGTTGACCTACCCACTTGTGGGCAACTATGGCGTTCCAGCACATGATCTTGAATTAGGCATTCCACGATATTTTGAATCTGAAAGCATCAAGGTAACAGGCCTCGTAATCCACGAATTGTGCAGGAACCCCTCTCACTGGGCAAGCACTAGAACTTTAGATAAATGGCTCAATGATGAAGACATTCCAGGCATCTATGGAATAGACACTCGAAAACTCACAAAGAGACTCAGGGTCAAAGGCGTCATGCTCGGAATCTTGCAGGTACACGAAGAGGGAGAAGAACCTAACCTAGAAAAACTTATGAAAGAAGTGGCGATGATTCCCGACCCAAACTCTACAGACCTTGTCCGAGAGGTAAGCATCCAAAAACCTATTCATCATGAAGTTGGAGGAAATAAAGTAGTTGTTTTGATTGATTGCGGTGTTAAATACGGCATTCTCCGCAACCTTTTGAGGCGTCGAATCGATGTTGTAAGAGTGCCTTACAACTTCTCAGCTGAGGAGATTTTAGAATACAAACCAAGCGGTGTAGTATTGAGCAATGGCCCTGGCGATCCGAAAAAATGCATGGAAACAATTGAATGTGTTCAAGCGCTGGTTGAGGAAAAAGTCCCAACGATGGGTATATGCTTGGGAACCCAGATTTTGGCTTTAGCTCTAGGCGGAGACACGTACAAACTGAATTATGGTCACAGGTCTCAAAATCAGTCTGCCCTTGACTTGAAAACAAGCAGATGTTACATGACCACACAGAATCATGGATACGCCGTAAGCTCAGACTCCCTAAAAGGAACCGATTTAGAAGCTTGGTTCATAAACGCCAATGACAAAACAGTTGAAGGAATAAAACATAAGAGTAAACCTGCCTTTGCTCTTCAGTGGCATCCTGAGGCCGCGCCGGGTCCTTACGACACGGAGTTTCTATTCGACGAATTTTTGAGACTTACGGGGTGTAGAGTTGCCTAGGTTCAAGTGGGTACATAAGGTTTTGGTGCTTGGTAGCGGAGCTATAAAAATCGGAGAAGCCGCAGAGTTTGATTACTCAGGAAGTCAGTGCCTTAAAGCTTTAAGAGAAGAAGGTATAGAAACCGTCTTAATCAATCCCAACATAGCCACAATTCAAACCGACCCTCGTTTTGCGGGAAAAGCGTACCTTCTGCCAGTGACACCAGAATACATCGAAAAAGTCATTGAAAAAGAAAAGCCAGACGGAATCCTCTTAGGATTCGGAGGTCAAACAGCCCTAAACTGCGGGATTCAGCTCTCAAAAATGGGCATTCTCGAGAAATATAATGTTAAGGTTTTAGGAACCCCAACTCGAGCGATAGAAGACACTGAAGACAGGGAACTTTTCA
>Ga0315314_1003062_pt1 | contig 13357 bp, 15 predicted proteins | sample TDP9_MG_FD_203631 | JGI IMG/M metagenome (GOLD analysis project Ga0315314, IMG submission 203631) | Freshwater sediment microbial communities from Lake Towuti, South Sulawesi, Indonesia - TDP9 | ecosystem: Environmental > Aquatic > Freshwater > Lake > Sediment | place: Indonesia: South Sulawesi...
GATCCCGGTGACCTTGAACTCCTGGGTGTCGGGCACGGGCTTGAGGGTGCCCGGCGTGGTGGCGTTCGCCAGGGTCACGGTGTAGGTTCCGAGGGGGGCGTCTTCCGGGACCATCCAGTCGGCCTCCACTAGGCCGTTGACCGCCGTCACATTCGCCGGGTAGAGGGTTCCCCCGGCGTCGGTTATGTTGACCCACACGTATTCGTCGGGCTGGGTGTAGTTGGCGCCCCGGACGTGGACCGTCTGGAGCCTCTTATACCTCGTGGCGTTCGTCAGGCCCACCGTGAAGCTGACCTCCGCCATCGTCTCGTTGACCGCCACCCGGTAAGTCCCCGTGTAGTTCGTGTGGGGGAGGGAGGGCGGTTCCCCTGGGAAATCCCCGGGAAACCTCGTCGTGTTCTCCCCAGAGCCAACCTCATCGACTGTCACCGACAGGTTCGTGAGAAAGGATGTCCCCGCAGGATCCGTAACATTAACCGTGACCGCGTAGGTGGCGTTAGCCGATCCCCCCTGCACCCCGAGGGTCAGGGTGGTGTTCAGCCCCTCCCCTGGTATCCGGGCCGGGTCCACAGAGACGTAGCAGGTTATCTCCGGTGTCGCGGTGGCCCCCGGCGCAGAGAGCCCAGCTAGAGTCACCAAGAGCAAAGCCGACACGAAGACAGCCGTGAGGTTTTTACCGGAGTTCATGAGCAACCTTCCCTTACGTGGCGCTTTGTAATGAGAGACATTTTTTAAGCTTTGTCTTCCTCTCGTTTTCGCCATATCCAACCTTTAACGTACCTCCTAAATTTAAGGCTGAGGCTCAAACCGTGAACCGAGGGAACCGACGGACGTGGAGGCGCCTACCTGACGGCCTCTATGAGGCGTGGCACGATCTCCTCGTACCCCACGGACATGATGTGGATTCCGGCCGCCGGGGTGGTCGCCTTGATCTCTTTGATGAGGGCCATGAAGTAGTTCAGGTTTACCTCGTTGTACCTCTTGCGCGCGCTGGAGGATTAGGCTTGAGCCTGAACTCGGAGGAATAGGCAACCTACCGCCTAGAGCTGGCAGAAGGATACCTGAAGAGGGTGAGGAAAGCCCTGGTTTCACGGGACTTCGTGGGCGCAATCGGTGAGGCCAGCTCTCCAGGAAAGGATAGTTTTTTATGCGCCCTCACTTAATATGTCCCGTTCCGATCTGGAGGTAAGCCACGTGAAAAAGGTTGGGGTGGGTGTTTTAGGCCTCGGCTTTATGGCCACCAGGGTTCACCTCCCGGCGCTGAGGAAGATCGAGGAGGCCGAGCTCGTCGCGGTCTCCTCGAGGAGCCCCGAGAAGGCCAAGGAGTTCGGTGAGAAGTACGGGGCAAAGGCTTACTATACGGATTACCGGGAGATGCTCCGGGACCCCGAGGTCGACGTGGTCTTCCTCTGCCTTCCGCCCAGCCTCGTCGCGTCCGTAGGCCTGGAGGTCGCGGGGGCGGGGAAGAACGCGATTCTTGAGTGTCCCATAGCGGAGACGCTGGAGCAGGTGGATCGCCTCATAGAGGCCGAGAGGAAAGCGGGCGTTCGCCTGATGCCCGGTCAGTGCCTGCGCTTCACTCCCAGCTTTGTCAAGGCCAGGGAACTGGTTGAAGGCGGTGAGATTGGGGCGCCGGTCATGATCTACTTCGTGGAGTTCGTGCCAGCGGCGTCCCTGGCCCTGCAGTGGGAGCCGGGCTCCTGGATATGGAACAAGGAGAGGGGCGGGCCGGTGCCCACCATGACAGTGTTCTCCCTGGACTTGGTCCGCTGGCTCCTGGCCTCGGAGCCCGCGTCCATCTACGCCGCCATACGGTTCCTGGACCTCCCACAGTTCGGGGGCACCCTCGGCTACAACGTGGGCATCATCACCAAGTTCAAGAGCGGAGCCATCGTGATCAACCAGAACAGCGGGAGCGTGGCCACCTCCCTGGAGAAGGTGAGGCTGGAGATCGTGGGCGAGAGGGGCAACGCGGTCGTGGCTGAGGGAGGAACCACGGCCATCCTCTACGGGGAGAAGGAGGAGAAGCAGCGGTGGACCTTCCCCGTGAAGGGAACCGAGATGTGGGGCCACCGGCAACAGGACCGCCACTTCATCCAGTCCATCGCCGAGGGAAGAAAACCGGCTGTGACGCTGCAGGACGCGCGGAAAGCCCTAGAGATGACCCTGGCCGCGCTGGAATCCGATAAAACCGGCAGGTCAGTCAAACTCTGACAACGCCACAGCGAGAGGAAGACGAAGACCAGGACGAGGCCCGGCCGGCGGTATCTATCCACTTACCCTGCACCGCCCATATTAGAGACCCATCGAGGAGTATACGGGCGATGAACGCATCAATGAGTGACCGGGCAAAGCTTAAAGCAACCTCGCCCCGTTAGGCAGAGAGGATCTTTATGTCGTCTAGGGTTGTAAGGGTCGGTGTGGTGAAGGCCGGGTGCATCGGTACGCTCCCCCTCCTGGAGTTTCTGTTGGACGAGAGGGCGGACAGGGAGGACATCGACGTGAGGACCGCGGGGTCCGGGGCGAAGCTGGGGCCGGAGCAGTGCCGGGAGGCCGCGGGCTGGGTGATCGGGCAGAAGCCCGACCTGGTCATCCTCGTCGGCCCAGCTCAGCAGGCACCGGGCCCCGCGGAGGCCAGGAGGATGCTCGCCGAGGCGGGCATACCCACGGTCGTCATCTCCGACGGCCCCACGGCGAAGATGGCGAAGGAGTTGGAGGAGGCCGGCCTCGGCTACATCGTCGTCCCCGCGGACTCTATGATCGGGGCCCGGCGGGAGCTCCTCGACCCCACCGAGATGGCCCTCTATAACTCCGACGTGATCCGGGTCCTGGCCGCCACCGGGGTCCTCCGCGCCGTCCTGCGGGAGCTCGACGCCGTCATCCAGGCCCTCAAGAGAGGTGAGAGGCCCAGGCTGCCCCGCGTGGTCGTCGACAAGGAGGTGGCGGTAGAGGCCGCCGGCTTCCGGAACCCCTACGCCCGGGCGAAGGCCATGGCCGCCCACGAGGCCGCGAGGCACGTGGCGGAGCTCGACACGGAGGGGTGCTTCAAGGTGCAGGAGTGGACACGGTACGTGCCATTGACGGCGGCGGGCCACGAGCTGATGAGGGCCGCGGCGAGGCTGGCCGACGAGGCCCGGGAGATCGAGAAGTCCGGGGACACCGTCCTGAGGGAGCCCCACTTCAAAGATGGAAGCCCGGGCACGAAGAGGGCCTTAATGGAGAAGCCTAAGAAGGCAGAGGGCTAGCCTTTTCGTGAGGCACCTTTGCGGCGCCTCACCGTGAAGGTGTGCCTGCCCGGTTCGACGACGAAATGGATGTAGCCCTCCTCCTCGTACACCCTCTTTACCCTTCCCGGCTTCTTTGTTGCTTCTCTCTCCGGCCAAACCCGCTCCTTGTCCAGCCATATTTCGGGCTCAGCTATGTCCAGGGTGGGGACGGCGACATCGGAGGTGCAGCCGTCGGGAACCCGGACCTCCAGCGTGAAGGACTTTTCGCCTCTCCTCCAGGAGACCGGTATGTCGCCCCTGGGGCTCGGGAAGACGCCCTTCGCCCACCGGAGGTCGACGGTCTTCGGCTTCAGTGAGAACTCCCTGAACCCGGGCCGGGTGGGCCTGACCCCCAGCACCTCGGACGAGAGCTGGTAGGCGGGGCTGGCTCCCCAGGCGTGGCAGAGGCTCCTCGGCCTCGGGATCCAGCGGCCGCTCCGCTTGGTTCCCCAGTAGTTCCACTCCTCCCAGGTGGTGGTGGCCCCCCGGGCGACCATGCTCCCCCACTTCTGGCGGATGAGGTCGACGGCCCGCCGGTCCTCCCCGACCCTGAAGAGGGCCCCGAGCAGGTAGTGGGTGAAGAAGGGCTCCGTCTCGACCACGCCCCTGCCTCCGTCGAGGACCTGGGAGAGGATGCCCTGATGCCTCTCCGGCGGGGCCACGTCGTAGAGCAGGGCCAGGGCGTTGGCGTGCTGGCTCACCCGGTCGCTCAGCTCGCCCTCCACGCTGCAGTCCACGTAGACGCCCCTCTCCGCGGACCAGAGGCGCCGGTTGATCCCCTCGCCGACCCGCGTCGCCAGCCCCTCCCACTCCGCGGCCTGATCCTCCTCTCCGACGGTTCTGGCCATGTCGGCCGCGGCCCTGAGGGCGTTCAGGTAGAGGCAGTTGAGGGCGGTGTTCTCGCCGCGCCTGTCCAGGTTGGCCCAGTCGATGAGGAACCGCGGCACCTCGTTCAGGAGCCCGTGCCCGTCGAGGCGCCCCTTGAACCAGGCCAGGGCCCTGACCACGTGGGGGTAGAGCTCCCTCACCGGCCCCTCGTCCCCCGTGTAGAGGTGGTAGTCCCCTATCATCATGACCCAGGCCAGGCAGTAGTCGGCGAGGAAGCCGCCGGCCGTCGATCCCCGGCTGGCGGCCGTGGAGGTGGTCATGCCGTCCTCCCTCTGGGCCTGGGCCACCTGGCGGAGGAGCTTGGCCACCAGCCTGCTGTCTCCGTAGGCGGCGTAGTTGACGAGGGCCTGGACCCGGGCGTCCCCCACCCACTGCTGCTGCTCCCTCCAGGGGCAGTCCACGTAGGCGTCGTGCATGCAGAGCTGGAGGCTGTACCGGCTGACCTCCCATATCCGGTTCAGCAGGTCGTCGGAGCACCGGAAGGAGCCGCGGCCGCCCACGGGGTAGGATGAGAAGTTCAGGCTCACCGACCTCACCCTCACGGGCCCGTAGAGGTTCCGGAAGACCAGCTGCATGTACCGGAGGCCCTTCATCTCGAAGACCTCCCAGGTCTGGGGACCGTCCCTCATGACGTAGCGGTCGGCGTACCTCACCCCCTGAAGGATGGGGGGAAGCCTCCCACTGATCAGGCGCTCGCTGTAGCCCACGTCTAGGATGGCCCCCGCCACCCCCTCCAGGGTGACCCTCGGGTGGCCCGTCACCTCCCTCCCGAAGTCCACCACCACGTACACGTTCCTCAGGCCCTCGAAGGGCCCCTCAACGGAGTCCGAGGGGTTTTCGATGACCGCGGCCCCCTCTTCTCGGAGGAGGGCCTCGACGTTCTTCACCCTGCCCGCCCTCAGCGGCAGGTGGATGTCCATGGCCATCTGCTCCGCCACCCCCGTCTCCTCCAGCCAGCGCGGCTCCTGGTCCGGCACCTCCCCCACCTCCACCACCGAGACGGGGAAGACCTCGGCCTCCAGCAGCGGCGGTATGTCCCTGGGAACCATCTTCAGCCAGGGCCTCACGGGCGGGGTGGTCCTCTCCCCGTCGGCTATGACCACGGGCTCCTCCCACGCCGAGTCGTCAAAGTCCACGTCCTTCCAACCGAGGGGCTCCTCACGGGCGTCGTAGACTTCCACGAAGCCCAGGGCTCCGTTTATCCTCGGGGTGTCCTGCCTCCACGCCCTCGCCCGGGCCACCCTCCAGGTCCGGTCGGTCTTGACGAGGAGCCTCCCGCCGCCCGCCAGCTCCACCTCCATCTGGAAGATGAAGCCTCCCCTGCCCAGGATGTACTGGCCCGTGCTCTCGCCGTAGTGGTGGACGAGGGCGGCGACCACGTTCACGCCCCTCCTCAACTCCCCCGAGAGGTCGTAGACATCGTAGTACTGCCACGGGGGGACCGAGCGGGGAGGCCCCCTCCCCACGTACCGCCCGTTCACGTAGAGCCTGTACCGGCTGTCGGCCGAGACGCGGGCCCTCGCCGACCTGACCGCGGCGGGGACCTCAAAGCTCCTCCTGAGGTAGAGGAAGGAGTTCCTCGGCCTCTCCTCCCCCCGAGACCATATCCAGCTTGCCTCCCACCCCACCCCCTCATCTGGTCTCTTCCCCTCAGCCACCGTCTAACTCCTCCAAACCACGGATGCGCGCCTAATTGGCTCAAGTATCGCCTCGTCGAGGTTGAGGTGGAACTCTTCTCCCTAAAAGACTTTCCCAATGCTTTTATTTACTGAAAAACTGTAAAAGTTGAAGTGCTCTTCATGGAGATCGAGGAAGAGCTGGCCCGGGAGTTCGCCCCCGCCCTCAACGCCATCCTGAAACTGGACAGGAGGGGACTCTTGGAGCTAGTGGAGTCACTGGAGGGGGAGCTGGCCAAGGGGGGCGACCAGGTCTACCGGGGCATCCTGCTGATTATCCTCGGGGTCTGCGAGAGGCGGCTCATAGCCCTCTCGGCGGATGTCGAGTCCTAGGCGCGCGGGTCTGAGGTAAGCTTAAGTGAGGACCCCTCTCCCAAGGGGAGGGTGTCTCGGCGATGAGGAGCGTGGTGCTGGGCAGGACCGGCCTGAGGGTCTCCCGGCTCTGCTTCGGGACCGGCACCAACGGGTGGAACGGCAGCTCAGACCAGACGCGGATCGGACACGACGCCCTGGTGGGGCTGCTCCGGTCGGCGTACCGCCTGGGCGTGAGCTTCTGGGACTCGGCCGACGGGTACGGCAGCCACAGCCACATCGCAGACGCCCTTGAGGGGCTGGACCGCGCCTCCGTGGTCATATCGTCAAAGACCTATGCTAGGACCCGTGAGGCCGCGGAGGCCGCTGTGCCGCGGTTTCTGCGGGAGCTGAGGACCGACTACGTCGACATCCTTCTGATGCACTACATGACACGCCCGGACTGGACGGCCTCCCTGAGCCCCGTCATCGACGTCCTGAAGGGGGCGAAAGACCAGGGGCTGGTGCGAGCCATCGGCGCCTCGTGCCACAGCGTGGGCGCGCTGGAGGCGGCGGCGGAGGCCGACTGGGTCGACGTGGTCATGGCCCGCGTGAACTACGACGGGGTGCACATGGAAGCCCCCCATGCCGAGGTGATCCCGGTGTTGGAGCGGATGCACGAGGCGGGGAAGGGGGTCATCGGGATGAAGGTGCTCGGTCAGGGCCAGCTGGCGCACGACGTGCGGCGGGCCATCAGGTACGCCCTCGGGCTGCGGTGCCTCGACGCGATAACCATAGGGATGACCAGCCAGGCACAGCTGACGGAGAACGTGAAACTGTGCAACGAGTTCGGCTGAGGCAAAGGAAAAAGACAGGCTTTCGCGCATCAGAAATTTTAGAAGCTCGCAAAGAAACTACAAGAAGAAACTTTCAAGAAGCCGAAAGGCAAAATCGAATAATCAAGGTCCTAGAAACGGGGTCATATCGGGAGGCCTGGAAAGACCCCGAGGATAACCAGGAGGTTGTTCACCCCTCCCAAGAATGAGACCAGCGCTATGCCATGGACGGCGAGGTTCCAGGGGGACCTCCTCGGCATGGTCAGTGTCAGCACGGTGATCGCCCCCCAGAAGATCGCCAGCGCGGTCAGCGGGTGGTACTGGGGGTGGGTCTCCGTGAAACCGAGGCCTAGCCCTATCGTGGTCGTGACATAGTCGGCCAGCACCCCGCCCAGGGAGAGGATAAAGGGCGTCATCTCCCTTAGTCTCATATCGCCACCCGCGGGGAAGTACGGTTCTGCCTTTGCCGCCGCCTCTGGTCACGTCATACTGAACTGCTTGAAGCCGTCGTAGTACTGGAGGTACTGGACCCCCTTCTCCGTGACCTCGATGGAGCCTTCCCGGTCAACGCGGTTTCGTATCAACCCGGCCCCCTCTAGCTCCTCCAAGTACTCCTGTAGAATCTTGAAGTTCAGGTTGGCCCCGTACACTATGTGGGTCTTCTTCGCCCCCCTAATGGCGATCCTGAGGATGTCCGCAGTAATATCCATGCGGTTCCTCCTCCTGCCCATACGCCTTCCTCCGACCTCCTCCTAAGCTAAACTGGGAAAAGCGCGGTATTTAAGGCGTTTCTAACGAAAATGGCAAGTATTCGCGGCTACTGGAAAAAATCTTGATTTTTTTTCCATTTTCGGAAGAGCCCCAAATCCGTAAAGTTTATATAGTTGAAATGTTAATCTGTTTAACAGATTGGCCATGATTGCGAAGCGATCCAGACTGGAAATCTATCTGGACATCCTCCAGGCCCTCAAGAAAGGGGTCATCAAGCCCACCCGCATCATGTACAGCACCAACCTCTCTTGGAACCCCCTGCAGGAGATCCTAGAGTCCCTGATCGAACAGGGCCTCGTCGAGGAGAAGGAGACGAAGAACCGGAAGCGCTATGAGATCACCGAGAAGGGCCTCGCGGCCCTGAAGTACTTCAACAAGACCAAGGAACTGGTCGTGGTGGGGGGACAACAGGGCCTCCGCAGCCAAATCTATCCACCTTATGACGCTAAGAGAGACTCCCTTTGAGGGGTCGGGGGCTCTGGTGGCCACTCAGGCCTTCCGCGCGGGTGTTGACAGGGTGGCGTCGGCTGCCTCGGTCGGCTGGCCGGCGAGATCGACTGGGTGCTCCGAAGCCCGGCGGTTACGCCACCGGAGGGTCAGGGCGCCGAGTAGGTGAGCCTCCCCTCCACGATGTCCTCTTCGGGGACCTTCAGCTCCTTGGCGAGCCAGCGCCTCGTCTTGGCCGGGTCGATCTCGTAGGTCAGCCGGAAGACTTGTTCTCCGTTGGAAAGCTTGAACTTTGAGTTCTTGGCCTCGACCTCCAGCCCGCACCTGAGCCTCCTCTCGAAGATCGGTGAGAGGTCGTCGGGGCTGCTGAGGGACATCTTCTCGATGATGCACCGCTTCTCGCCCTCCGCCACCTGGAACTTCACCTCCGGGAGGGACTCAGAGTACCTGGAGATGACCCCTTCCGTGAGGGAGGTCACGGTGAAAGCGCCTTCATCCGCCTCGAAGGCGACCGTGTCTCCCCCCTTGCTCCTCTCCCTGAAGGTCGCCCAGTCCTTGCACTCCACCACGGCCGCTGGCTTTTCGGGGCTGGAGGGGATCGGCGCCCTGGAGAGGATGGCCTGTGCCAGGGTTTCGTTCAGGCTGGAGACCTTTCCCTCCACGGCGTCGAGGTTCTTGATCACGCTCTCAAACCGTTCGGCGATCCTGCTCAGGCTCTCCTCGTGCTCCCTCAGTATGCCGATGATCAGGTCTAGCACGTCCATCTTCTCTTGGAACTCGGAGCCCGGGCACAACCTTCCGATACCCCTCCGCTATACAGTGGATGTTGAGCCAGCGCCCTTTAAGGTGTGCGAAAACCGGCTACTGAAGAGGAATATGAAGGCGGAACAAGTTTCCGGGGTTTAGAGGCTAACCCCTCAGGCTCCTCCCCACCTCGCGTACAGCCCGTGCTCTATCCCCAGGAGGTCCAGGACCTTTCCCACCACGTGGTCCACGAGGGCCTCCACGCTCCCCGGCCTGTGGTAGTACGCGGGCATGGCGGGGAGGATGACGACCCCCTGCTCCGCCAGGTCCAGCATGTTGCGCAGGTGGACGACGCTCAGCGGGGTCTCCCTGGGAACCAAGATCAGCCTCCGCCTCTCCTTCATCGCCACGTCCGCGGCCCTCAGGATCAGGTCGTCGGAGTACCCGTGGCAGATACCGGCCAGGGTCTTCATGCTGCAGGGGATTATGATCATCCCGTCGGTCTTGAAGGAGCCGCTCACGAGCGGGCCCTCCAGCTCCCCCACGGGGTAGGCCCTTGTGGCGAGCGCCTCCAGTTCCTGCCTGGTCATCCCGAGCTCGTGCCTGATCACCGTCTCCGCGGCCTCGCTGACGACCAGGTGGGCCTCCACGCCCAGGTCCCGCAGCGCCTCGAGGAGGCGCCTGGCGTAGATGGCCCCGCTAGCCCCGGTCACGGCCACGACAAGCCGCACAGGCATCCCGGCCTACAGTCCCAAGACTTCTCGGAGGGGCGCCCGGTAGGGGCCGAGCTTCCCCCCGAAGTTCGCCGCCGAGATCCGGACGACCCCGGGAACCTTCACCGCCGCCCTTATGCCCCGAGCCATCGCCCCCTTCACGGCGTCGAGGGTCAGGCCGTTTATGACGATCTCGTAGATGCTGTGGACGCCGTCCGGGACCTGCGAGTTGGGCACCAGCTTCCTCAGCCTTGGGCAGAGCGGGTCGTTGGTGGAGGCGACCAGCTTGTACTTCCTCGAGCCCAGCTTCGACCCGGACCGGCAGACGCCCCCGGGGAACGGCAGGATCACCCCGCCGCCCGCCTGGGAGATTGCGCCAACCGCCTCCTCGGCCGCCCTGAGGCCCGCCCCCTGGTCCCCCGCCATGATCAGGATGGTTCCGCCGGCCACGGCTCTCACGGCGCCGAAGCTGTCCTCCACCGTGAACTCCCCCTCCATCACCGGTATCCGCCAGACCCTCCGCCCCCCAACCGTGTCCCTCCTCTGGAAGCCGTCGCCGAAGAGGCGGAGGCTCCTCCCCACGTGCAGCCTCCTCCTCGCCTTGGGGAGGGCGTCGAAGGCCGCGGTGGTGGGGCAGGTCATGACGCACTGGCCAACCCGGAGCATCATCTGGGCCCTCAGGGCGGTCCGCGTCTGGTGGTAGACCTGGATCAGCGCGCCGACCCTCCCGTCCGGGGTCTCCCCGGGGGGTGCGACGGCCTCCAGCCCGGCCTCCGCCGGGGCCATGACCACGGAGGTGGCGAAGCCGGTGGCCGTCTTGGCCGCGGTCAGCGCCCACTTCTCGCTCTCGGCGGTGATCAGCACCCTCCCGGCCCATATTGGAAACATCTCGGCGAACGTATCCATTATGGTGCAGATGTTTCCCGTCTGGCGGTGTTGAACCTTGAACCAGCCTTCCCCGCGTTCCACAGCCTCTAGCTCACTTGCGTCTGCGGTAAGTCTTGAACTTGTCTCGCTCAGTGACATACTTAAACCCGGCTTTGAGTCCTTCGTCCTCTTGGGGACTTTTAGAGGTTGCGGTGTGGTATTCGTCGCCTTCGAAGTTGGCCAGCCGGCGTTGGCAGTTGTCAAGTTTTTCTGTGGGTTCCCTCTCCCAGCTTGTGGGAGCCGGAGGCCCTCAGGGTCGAGGCCCCGTCCACCCTCCACCACACTCCGCCTCTCCTATAGGGATGTCACCGTATCTTGAGGGGCCCGGCCTCTTGTTGTTGTAAAAACCCTGCGGGGCCCGACAACACCTAGAGGTCGTCTGGCACAACGCCACCACTCAAGACAAAAACTTGACAACGTGAGCGTTGGCTACATAACATTTATATATACAGCTTTGTTATTTAGATAACAGTGTTACGTATGGCGTACGGTGGAAGGCGCGGAAGAGGAGGAAGAGGCTACGGTTGGCATGAGTACCCCGAGCGCGGGTGGATACAATTCCTAATCCTGAGAATCCTCTACGAGAGGCCCACCTACGGCTATCGGCTTATTGGGGAACTCGAGGAGAGGAGTTATGGGTGTCACAGGCTAGAGCCCGGCTCCATGTACACGCTCTTGAGGAGGATGGAGCGGGGGGGACTACTCGAATCAAGGTGGAACCGATCAGAGGGGGGCCCACACAGAAGGATGTACAAGGTTACAAAAATGGGAGCCGAAGCGCTTAGGAGTGGATTAGAGAAGACGGTCAGGCGGAAGGCCCTGACAGACGACCTGATAGATTTCTACAGGAAAAATTTCGAGGGAAGAGAAAAGGGACTCGCAGTTATGCCCCGAGAGCATAACAGGGTAAAGGAGAGAGGAGGTGATAAATGATGAGTTGGAGGAGCGGCTGGGAACCACCACGAGGACCGGGACCACGAAGAGGACCGGGACCACGAAGAGGACCGGGACCACGGAGAGGGCCAAAACCACGAGGAGGACCGAGACCGCGAGGGGGACCGGGACCACGAATGTGCTGCGGACCCTGGATATGTCATAGACGCCACATGGTCCACAGACACCACATGATTCACAGACCTGGCATGGCCTTTCCATTCCCCCCGATGAGCGCCGAAGAGAGGGTGAAGGCCCTAGAGAAGTACAGGGAAGCCCTTGAGAAGCGGCTGGAAATGGTGAAAGAGCGGCTGGAAACGGCGAAGAAACACCTAGAGGCGCGTAAACAAGCGGCTGAGAAGGGCGAACAGACGACCGAAGGCGAGTAGGCGCACCCACAAGTTTTTTCCCTCCTGTCCACTCTTTTTTCGGGAGTCAAAGGAGAAGACGCGGTCGGGTTCTCAATGTATGCACCTACATCTATTTCGAAAGGCCGGTCACCGGTGTCTAACGAGGTAAGGTCAATGGAAGGCTACCCGCCCGACATTAGCCTCTTCGATTGCGAGGCCCTGTGTTGGTGGCCGCGCCTGAATTCCGGCCGGCCTCAGCGGTCCGGCATATTTGAATCATATAGTGAACCCCCTCTTTTGGAGGCTTGACGTGGACGCGAGGCCGCGGCCAGCCCGTTTACAACATCCCGTATTTTAAAAACACAACATGAAATAATTCTCTTAATTCTTGACAGTATCAGCTGACGCCTGAAGATGTAAGGTTGAGAGGCACATGTGATCATTTGTTATGAGGGCTACTCAACTACGTGTTTACGAAGTTCTTCCTTATTAGGCTCTATTCCGATACCCGGTTTACTCGGAACTTCTATAAAGCCATCCTTGATTCGAATAGGCGTATCGAGAACATCATCCCTCCACGGCACATCTCCCCACTGGAACTCTAAAATCGTAAAGTTCGGGATACAGGCACATATCTGTACACTGGCCATGGTGGCTATCGGACCATACATGTTATGTGGGGCTACAGGAACATGGTAAACATCCGCCATCGCGGCGATCTTATACATTTCCATTATACCTCCTACATAGGTTAGGTCAGGCATTATTATGTCCGCGGCTTGGTGTTCGAATAACTCCCTGAATTGTGGCCGCGTCAACGTTTCACCTGAACAGATGGGCGTCCTCACCGCGGAGGCAACCCTTGCCATGGTCTTGATGTTTCCGCCATGGAGCGGGACCGGGTCTTCGATCCACATGAGGTCAAAGGGTTCAAGCTTCTTCGCTAATGTAAGTATCGTTGGCAGATTGAAATTTCCATGCGTGTCTACGGCTAAATCTAAGTCGTAACCTATGGCTTCTCTGACGGCGGCCACTATTTCAACTGTGAGGCTTAAATCTCCTCTGTCAGGCTGCCTGTTTATCCGATGCATTGATGGAAGGGGTCCATCAACATCCATTTTAAGCGCTGTGAAGCCTCTATCGGCTACCTCTTTAGCTTTCCTCGCGTAGTCTTCAGGCCGGTATTTGGCGCCTCTAAAGAAACCGTCTACATAAACCCTCAGTCTCTCATGGCAACGTCCGCCTAAGAGTTTGCATATTGGCACACCGAGCTTCTTGCCGACTATGTCCCAGAGGGCCACCTCGATCCCGCTTAAGAAAGGGAGGTGAGCGCCTCCCCGCGAAGTTTTTTCGAACAATCTTACAATGTTGAATGGGTCTTCACCAACGATCCGTTTGCTCAATCCGTTTATCGCCTCGAAGACCCCCTCTCTCGGCGTGGACTCACCAAACCCTGAAACCTCCTCGTCGGTACAGACCTCAACGAAGACCCAGGGGTAACGTGGCCAGCCCCTA
>Ga0315314_1003063_pt1 | contig 13357 bp, 15 predicted proteins | sample TDP9_MG_FD_203631 | JGI IMG/M metagenome (GOLD analysis project Ga0315314, IMG submission 203631) | Freshwater sediment microbial communities from Lake Towuti, South Sulawesi, Indonesia - TDP9 | ecosystem: Environmental > Aquatic > Freshwater > Lake > Sediment | place: Indonesia: South Sulawesi...
GAATAGGCCCCATAGTAACCGCAGGTCTCATCCTGCAACTGCTCGCTGGATCCGGCATGATAGCCTGCGACTTCTCCGACCCAGAAGACCGAAGTCTCTTCACGACTGCTAGCAAGTTCTTTACTATAGTCCTGACTGGGGTTCAAGCCTCTGCATATCTTATCGGTGGAGTGTATGGCCCCCTAGACGCGAGCACATCCATCATCATATTTCTTCAACTCCTAACCGCAGGTCTCATACTTATGCTATTAGACGAAATGATACAGAAAGGTTGGGGAATTGGAAGCGGAATAAGCCTCTTTATCTTAGCTGGCGTAGCCCAACACGTTTTGTGGGACAGCCTTGGTCCAACGCCCCCCATGCAAGATACAAACTCTAGAGGAGCATTTATCGCACTTGCCCAAATAATCCCCCGTATCATGGCTGGTTCGCACATCATTATTACAGCAGAAGGAGGAACAAAAACAGATTATGGGCCTTGGTCTTGGTCGCATGTCTTCGTTAGACCACGAGATCCAACTTTGCCAGCCATGTTAGGTTTCATCACAACTATAGCCGTTTTTCTCATTGTTATTTATGCAGAAGGAATTAGGGTTGAGCTTCCCGTTTCCTACGCTAGTTACCGAGGATTTCGCGGCAAATATCCCATCAAACTCCTGTACGTGTCCAACCTACCCGTAATTTTTGCTTCCGCCCTTTTTGCAAACGTATATTTCTTCTCCCAACTTCTATGGAGCAGACTAGGTAAACCAAGTCCGGGAACTAATTTTTGGCTTGACCTCCTCGGCCAATATAAAGTAGTAGAAAATCAACCTCAACCCGTAGGCGGTCTCGTCTATTACGTGACTTCCCCCAGAAGCATTTGGGACGTTACAAGCAATCCCATAAGGGCGCTGGCGTTCGCTGGCATCATGATCGCATTTTGCATCATTTTTTCACTCACATGGCTCGAGGTAGGTGGCCTAGGTCCAAAAACAGTTGCGAAACAACTAGTAGACTCCGGAATGCAGATTCCAGGATTTCGAAGATCTGGTAGGCCTATAGAACTGGTTCTTAAGCGCTACATACCCGTAGTTACGATACTGGGAGGATTTATTGTGGGATTAATAGCCTCGGTCGCGGACTTCTTCGGAGTTTTCGGAACGGGAATGGGCATCTTGCTGTCAGTTGGAATTTTATATCAGTATTATCAACTCCTCGTGCAGGAGCGCGTTGCGGAAATGTACCCTGCTTTCCGTCGCCTCTTAGGAGAGTAACTATTGGGAAGAGTCATCGTTGTCACGGGTATTCCCGGAACAGGCAAAACCACGGTTTGCAACGAACTAGCAAAGCTTGCCAAGCAGATTGGAAGGAAGATTGAAGTGATAAACTACGGAACAGTCATGGTGGAATTATCCCATAGGAGTGGAAAATCCCTTCATAGAGACGAATTAAGGAAATCTGGGCTAACTCTTCAACGCAATCTTCAAGCAGAGGCGGCCAAAATCATTTCCAAGAAGGCAACTGATGCCGAAGGAGAAGTCATTGTCGACACTCACATGTCGATAAAAACGGTGGACGGATACTGGGCGGGTTTACCGTCCCACGTTCTACAACTTCTAAATCCCGGCATGTTCATTTTGGTTGAAGCAGAACCCCATGAAGTATTATCTCGCAGGCTTAAGGACATAACTCGAAAAAGAGACAAGGCCTTGGAAGGTGAAATAGAAGAGGAAATCCTCTTTTCAAGGCTTATGGCTGCCGCTTGCGCGGTCTTAACAGGGGCCTCGGTGAAAATAGTTAAGAATCCAGCTGGAAAACAAGTTGGAGCGGCTAAAGAGGTTCTAAAATTGTTAGGGTAGCGATAACATGTCTGACTTGTCACAAATTCCTTATTCAACGATCTTCATTCTATGCATTTCCTTGGTCATGTCGCTCATCATGTCTCTGATTAACAGCCACTTCACCCCTAGGGAACAACGCGAACGACTTACAGCTTTGAGACGCGACATCGTTGAATTGACTAAAAAGAAAAATGAAAACATGAAAAAGGCGAAAACCACCGGCGACAAAAACCTACTTAAAAAAGCTCAGAGACAAGAAAAACAGCTTCTACAACTTCAATCTCAAATGGCTTCGCTGTCGCTTCGGCAGATGAGAGTGTTCCCCATCACTTTCATAATCTTTCTCCTCGTCTGGCTATTTCTAACCGGAAGACTTCTCTACTGGAGGTTATTTGAGAGTCCCTTTGCTGGTGGAGGACCTGTCGCGTATCTTCCTTGGATAAGCGGAGAAATAGGATTGGACCTTTTTTGGTGGTATCTTCTCTGTTCTCTCCTGTTCGGAATCTTTTTTTCACGGGTCTTTGGCTTAACGGGGGCAACCGAATAGATGCCTAGGCCCTCTTTACGGACAAGAAGCAGGAAACGCCGTCGCGTCAGATTGCCTGGGGGACGCGCTGAAACTCATTATAAACGGGAGAAAAACCCTCTCCCACGCTGCGCCCGCTGTGGTCGAGGTCTATCTGCGCTCCCGCGTTCAATCCCATCAAAACTTCACAAACTTCCCGCGAGTCAAAGAAGACTTGGACGTATGTATGGCGGTCAGTTATGCCATAGTTGCCTCCAAGACTTGTTAAAGCACGTAGCGAGGAACATTTAACAAGACATGAAGGCGGATTAGACGTACTATGAAGATTACTAGCGGAAAGCAGAAGCAGGAAATCGTGATATGCGTGTGCGGAATGACTGGTTGCGGAAAGAGCACAGTTGCTAAAAGGCTAGCCGAAAAATATGGGCTTAAGTACCTTTCAGGTGGCGATGCTTTGAGAGCTTTGGCCATTGAGGCGGGATATAAACCTGCCGAAGTAGGCTGGTGGGAAACTGATGAGGGAGTGAGGTTTCTTCGGCAAAGAATGGAGAATTCCAAGTTTGACAAGAAGGTTGACGAAAAGCTGGTGGAGTTGGCGAAGCAGGGGAACGTTATTCTTGACAGCTGGACTATGCCTTGGTTGTTGAAGGGAGGATTCAAAATCTGGTTGGAGGCTTCTTCTGAGGAACGGGCGAGGCGTCTCTCTACGAGGGATGGCATTAGCGTTGAAAGAGCATCTAAAGTTTTGAGGATGAAGGATGAAAGTACTAGGGCAATTTATAAAAGCCTTTACGGGTTTGATTTAGGAAAAGATTTTTCACCTTTCGATTTAATTCTTGATGCCAACGAATTGAGTGCTGATGAGGTTTTCAATGCTGTTTGCTTGGTTGTCGACCGTCTAATTTTTGGAAAGTTTTAGTGTTGACATTTTTGATGTTTGAATCCCATAAATACAAAGCCCCCAATAAACTCTTATCTAGGCTCCTGTGACATTTTGGTCCATGTTTTGTAGAAGAGGTTGAGAACATAGAATAGTAGGGCAATGAACATGACCTCTGACACTATGTGAAGCAGTTGGCTAACAAGGTAGGTTGTTTCGACATTTGAAGACTTGACCAAAAGATACTGGAGTAGGTCGAAGATTTGGAAGACTACCACTATCAGTGGTAAGGGTGCAAAGATTTTCAACGAAGATTCAAACATGCCTCCTTTAAAGAAACTTAGAAGGCGGTATCCGTAGTAAGACAGCCCCAAAGAAAAGACAATTATTACCAAGTTGAAACTTACGCGTAACAACTCAATCAATAACTCGCCACCAAACACTTGAATTTTTCTTTGCTGTATAAATCGGTGTGCACACAAGCATAAGACACACACCATCATCAGGTTGCCATAGTCTCCCTAAAATCATATATCAAACAGAGTTTCAGCATGACAGGTTCAGTAAAATATAAAGATGAGTATTCCCAGTCAAGGGTAAGGAGGGTTCAGATTTGCCTGCCATAGAAGTAGGAAGAATCTGCGTTAAAATAGCTGGCCGAGAGGCAGGGAGAAGATGCGTCATCGTGGACGTTGTTGACAAGAACTTTGTCCTTGTAACTGGTCCCCAGAAGGTTTCTGGCGTGAAAAGGAGACGAGTCAACGTGAACCACGTAGAACCAACACAAGCAAAGATTGACATCAAGCGGGGGGCAACCGACGAAGAGGTGGCTGAGGCGCTGAAAGCGGCGGGCAAACTGGAGGAAATGGCGACCATAGTAAAGCCCACCCTATCCTAACCCTTTTAACTTTCCTAGCCCCTCCATTTTTGGAGATGTCCATGCAAAAAATCAGGGCACCTTGGGAAATTCAAAGAAGACTTGTAGTCAAGGCTGAGGAAGAAACCAATCCACGCTTTGGCCACAAACCGTACGAGAGGCCTTTCCAAGACTACATCAGGTTTGGAATAATAAACTTGGACAAGCCTGCTGGGCCGTCTAGTCATGAAGTTACGGCGTGGGTTAAGCGCATCCTGGGCCTTAAACGGGCTGGTCACGGCGGGACCCTAGAGACCTGATGTCGGGGAAATCCCAAAGTGACCGGTGTTCTGCCCACTGCCTTAGAAGAGGCCACTAGAGTAGTTCAGGCCCTTCTTCTAACGGGAAAGGAGTACGTTTGCGTCATGAGACTCCATTCCCAAGTGTCAGAGGATCGAATAAAGGCTGTTTTAGGAGAGTTTCACGGAACTGTTTATCAGCGCCCTCCTGTTCGCGCTTCGGTTAAGCGTAGGTTACGGACGAGAAAGATTTACTATCTGGGCCTTCTTGAAACGGGTGGAAGAAACGTTCTTTTCAAGGTTGGATGCGAGGCTGGAACCTACGTAAGAAAGCTCTGCTACGACATTGGAGAAGCCTTAGGCTGTGGTGCCCACATGCAGGAGCTTCGTCGAACAAGGGTTGGCCCCTTCGTTGAGGATGAGGGGCTGGTCACGCTGCATGATGTGTCTTACATGTTTGCCCAGTGGCAGGAAACCAAAGATGAAAGGCTGCTTAGAAAATTCATATGTCCCATGGAAAAGTCTTTGGAACTACTCCCCAAGATTTACATACGCGACTCTGCAGTGGACGCCGTTTGCCACGGAGCCCACCTTGCAGCACCCGGAGTTCTGTCCATAGATACGGAAATAAAGCCTAACGACGCTGTTGCCGTTTTCACCCAAAAGGGCGAGGTGGTGGCGCTGGCAAAGGCATTAACATCCACCGAAGAAATTTTAAGGATGGATCATGGGCTTGTGGCGAAAACCCTGCGGGTGTTGATGCCTCGGGGAATTTATCCAAAAATGTGGCGCGGCAGTCTTTAACGGCGTTGTCCTAGCTTCAAAAAGCTAAAAAACGCGGTGGCTGTTTATCTAGTTGGGTGTGCCGGGGTCTCCTAGGGCATGAAGTTGCGGGGAATCAGGTAGGGAGCAGATTCACCTAAAGGAAGCTCAAGCCTGGAGTCCCCTCTGGAAAGCCTGTGACCCGAAAGGGTCGCGTGGGTTCAAATCCCACCCCCGGCGCCACAGATCCACCCACGGTATTCTTCTTGTTTCGCACTACTTGCGTTTCCTGAAGATTTTGATTCCCTCTTGTTTGAACTCTGTGACGTACTCGTATCCCAACTCAACCAAGGCACAGGCTTCTTCAACTGTTTTTGCGACTTTGGAAATGAATTCATCATCCTCAGTTTTTATGAGTTGAGTGTACTTCAAAGTGTTGTTGATGTTTCTATGACCCAGCATTCTCATGACGTGTAGGATATCCTTAGTCTTGTGGTATTCCATCGTCGCTTTCCAATGCCTGAACGTGTGGAAGCTTATCCTCCGCAACCTCGGGTTCTTGGTTACTTCTGCGATCCTTGCCCGCGCATACTGATAGGTTCGTTGAATGGTCTTGAGTTTCGCCTTCCATATCCTCACGTCTTCTCTTGGCAAAGCGTTCAGCATCGCTATCAGTTTTCCGCTGACCTTGAACTGTCTCGGCTCACTTCCCTTTTCCGGCGTGATCGTCACGATGCCGTTCTGAAAGTCGATGTCTGTCCATCTCAGTCCCCAAACCTCTCCGCATCTCGCTCCTGTTTCCTTCAGCATCTGAAGGAACGTCGCGGTCTTCCGTCCGCATCCCGCTATCAGTTGATCTAATTCGTTTTCAGTTGGAATGAACGGCAGCTTCTTGATTCGCTTGTAGGTTGGTGGATCCCATTTGAGACCGAGCATCTCAAGGAACGATGTGTAGACGCTGACGGCACTTTCCTTCCTTCCCTCACACCATGTTTCCTGTCTAGCGATGCCATCCTTGACAGATTCTGGGTCGAGTAGGTTGACGCCTCGTTTGACAAGGACTTTGAGTAATCTTATCCTCGGTTCGATCGTCGTGTCCTTGAGTCCTTCTCTTTTCATGTGCCAAGCGAATTCAACGATTTTTCCCTTGATGTCTGCTAGTGTGGCGTCCTCTGCCTTCGCCACCGTCTTTTGGATCTCCTTGTAGGAGTCCAAGTTTTTCACCCTTCTCTCACGGGCGCTTACTCGGACATGTCTACCATAGGAACGCAACCCATTTAAACTTTTTCCTACGATAGAGACATTCGATGGAAATTGAGGACATACATCTTCACTGAAAGGGAGAGGCGAATCCTTCGTTCTGTCTTGGATGGAAAGTCTCCCGTTGCTTTTAGGAAGATTAAGCACCGGGTCAAAACTTTTGACAGACTTGCGGAGGACGTGACGCTCTACCTGAAGGTCCGTGAACTCATAACCACAATTAGAGCATAGATATCTCTGAACTCCCTTTGCGTGGCCATTGCGCCAGACTTTGCTAGAATTGCAACGAAGACATTGAGGGACTTCGAGGGACATCAGAACTCAGACTGCCTCAGTCTCGATCAGTTTCTTTTATGATTCATCTGTTTTCTTTTCCGGCTGAGATTCACTTTCATCTTGTTGCGATCAATGTCTCTTCAAAACCATCACATCTCAGGGATGCCGGGAAATGCACGTGTCTACTGTCAACACACGTTGCCATCCTCATTCTGTATTTCTTGCAAGCTTCATAAACAGGCGTTAGAAGTTTCTGCTTCGACTCTGGATTCAACTCCCAAGGACTTTCGTTCGATCTGTTCATCCGATAGTATGGTTTGAGTTGGTCATAGAAGTGCGGATATACTTTCTTGATCCCAGGTACAAGGCGCAGACATTTCGAAGCGATGAGCCTCACACCTGCTGTGTGCAACTGATTTATTAGAGAATCTATCTCTTTTTCTGACTGGCCTTCTACTGCTCCGTGTCTTGGTACAATCGGATCGATCCTAGCAACAACTTGAAACCCTGATGCGGTCAAGCGCTCAATAGCATGAATCCTCTCACGTGGTGAAGGTGCGTAAAGCTCAAAGCGACTGTCTAAGAAAGGAATAGTCACCTGAATTACAGTACGAGACTTATCCATCACTTCCGAGTACTCTGGTTCTAGCAGTTTGCTAGGGTTCTTGGTCATTACGAGTACTGGAAAGTTGTTTTCTCTCAGTTTTCTCAACGCATAAAGAGTGTGCCCGTATTTGTCTTCCAACTGTTGCAGAGGTTCGCAGTTCGATGAAACATAAACAGGATATTTTGGTAGTCCGCTTGAACAGTACCTTCGAACATCCCTTTCCAAATTTTCTTCAAAGTCATCTTTAGGTTTTGGATTCAAGATATCAGAGAGCTTTGTGTAAGAATAGGTGTAGCAGTAGTAACATTGGTTCGAGCAACCTTTGTATGTGTTGACAACGAGTCTAGTTCGACATTGATAAGACTTCCTAGATTCGAACGGGTTGTGCAGCCTCAGAACTCTAAGACTTCTGGTCAGCTTGAGCAATCGATCTTTTGTGTTCTGTGTAGTCTGCATTTCACTCAACGTCCTTTACGTGAATAACCCATCTGCTTTCCTTTCCGGCTGAGATCCATTCTGCATCGAAAACCTTCAATGCATCGTTTATCTCGTACCAGACATCTTTTCTTAGGAAACCCTTTGGAGTTACTGTTATTGTTTGTTCATTCTCAATCACATCTAGATCATCAACCCATTTGCTGAGTGCTTCCCTGACATGATCGATGAGTTGAGTTTGCACTGCTGCGTCAATCTTGGTAACGTAACTGACCGTGCACACACCTATCTGCTTCCCGCAGTGAGGACACTTAAATATCGTTAACTTTTCCTCCATGATTTCCACCTCTCTTGACTCTAGATCACTTCAGCCTCATGCGGTTCTGTTTCGATCGGGTAAAGTTCTGATTCCTCGGGCAAAAGTTCAGGGACGACCTCTTCTTGTTCGATTACTTCCTCTGGGACGGTTTCACTCGTTTCTCTGGGCTCAGCTTGGCCCTCAACCTCGATGTTTTCTAATTCCTCGGTTGCGGTTTCTTCTGTTTGCTCAGTGCCATCTTTGCTCGATCCTTCGACTTCCACATCATCTAAACCTTCTATTCCCGTGACTTCACTTTCCGTTTCTTCTTTTTCGATTGCCTCATCTTTAGTTTCCGTTTCAACTCTCTCTTCTTTGTTCTCTGCCTCAACTCTCTCTTCCTCATCGGTTTCTATGGGAACAGCCAAGCCAAAAGTTCTTGAAACTTTGAAACTTCCCTCTAGAGGCAAATCATCTTTTGATTCTTCAGGAATCTCGGGCGCATGCTCAGCGATTTCCACTTCTTGTTTTGGTTCAAGCCTCTGTTCCGTCGACTTCCCTGAATCCTCAAACCTTCGCGTGAGTTCTTCGAGTTCGGCTCCAAACTTTTCCAGAAGTCGTTCCGATAACCTGTTGTCTAATTTCTTCTCTATTTCTTCCATCATCTGTTCTGTGTTTTGCTCTGGTTTGAAATTAACCTTGGAGTATCGGATGGGTTGCCTATTTGGTGGGCTGCTCATGTTTTCCTTAGGTCTACGCTTGTACTTAGGTTCTGAGCCTAGGCGTTGATATTCCTGTGGCCATTTGAAGTTTCTGAGACGAGATCCATAACCGCCTCCACCACGACGCTTTTGTCTTTGGATCTCATATTTCCCTAGTCTTCTGACTTGCCGAGGATTGACGTAGGGCCTTCGATAGGGTTTCAGTGGTCGGTAAGGATCTGATTCTCTAGCTTTGTAGCCAACTCTTGATTCGTATTTTCTCAGATTTTTTGAGCCTCGATATCTACTCAATTTACTTATTCTCCTTATTTCCGAGTTTTTTCCTTGATTAGGAAGAAGGATCGCGTTGTTTTGGGTAATTGGACTCGTTTCCATCTTTACGTGCCTTAAGATAGCGCCTCAATTTGGCTAAGTACTCGTTCGCTACGTGGAGTCGCATCTTCTTCCTCAGGCTGGGATACACCACTCTCTCTACGGTGTCTCTCACTTTCTCCAGAACGTTCTTATCTTTACAGAGTATTTCCAGTTCATCCAGGTCTTTCATGCTTTTCAGGATCTTTCTCAAGTCGATGTTCGGATTCAACTCAACCTCTATCCCGATTTTCCTTTCATCACGCACGACGAGGATGTCCAACCTTCTGCCGTCGCCCAAGTCTTTTTCGACGTACGCTTGATGACCCGCGTTCCTGAACGAGTAGGCGACCAACACTTGGTAGAGTCGGTGTTCAAAACTGACGTGACCGATGTAGTCCCAGAGACCAGTCTGCCGTCCAGTGTTTCTCAAGTATTCCAAGCCCGGTCCACTGATGACAAGAAACTTCACGGGCCTGTGGCTTCCTAGCACAACACCGACTTCCTCGACCAATCCCTTCCGGAGGAGTTCGTTTTTTGCTGCCTCTGCTTTTCTTCCAGACAAACCGAGCATTTTGTAGCGGTTAGATAGACCTTTGAACGGGTGAACGTTGACGTTGAAGAGAAGTCCTTCCGCATCTCCAGATAATCTTGGTATTATGGGTTTAGTTGAGATAGCTCTCTCAGGGGATTTACGAACAGGCACAACCATCTCGTTAAGTTTCGAAAGAACAGGTCGCATCCTCTCTTCAAGCTCTTCGTCTGTGACGTCCTTCTCCAGACGGTAATCAGGACTTCGGAGCAAGAATGGTTTTGTGCCAGGCTTCTTGACCAACCATTCCCCACATTCTAACTTTGTTATTGCCGAACGTTCTTCATCGTTCAAATCCAACGATCTTGCTATCGCGTCTATGTCTGTTCCTTCTCCCAGGAAACCGACTATCTTAACGTTCGAGTTTGCCATGAGAGAATGACTGGCAATGTCAGGTTCCTGCAGCGCGAATATTATTCCTTCACTGTAGTCACGGATTATCTGTGGAACGGTTTCTATGAAGGGCATTCCAAGCTCGATCGTTGTTTCACGGTATTGCCTCTTCTTGTAAAACAGGCGAGTGGCCTCGTCGAAAACGAGCACGTGACGCAGATGACCGCGATGCCCGTTTGCTATTCTGTAGGTAAAGATGTATGCAAGAATGAACTCAACGAGAAAATTCGCCTCATCTCTCCTCAATCCGTCCAGTTCTATAACCACTGGATGGTTCAGCAACTCCTCAATAGGGAAACCGATTCTGCAATCGACTATGTCTTCCAAGACTATAAGCATGCTCGCAAGCCTGTTCCTCACCACGTCCCGATACTCTGAGTATCTCCTACTCTTCTCCTCGGTTTTATCTATCAAATCGAAAAGTTCCTGTAATGTGGGGTAACCTTGCCCTTCATGTTTCTTGTAGAGTTGATCCATGAATTCCAAGAGGTAGTTCTCGCTGGCATGGAACCATCCGAATACATGAGAAAATAGGTCTGCCACTACCATCATCCATTGCTTTGTGCTTACGCCTTTAGGAGGTTGTAGAATGTTCATACGGAGCCACTCCCACGTCAGAACCCATAGCGGATGTCTGCGAATCAAATGTCGCAGGTCGCGCTTCCAATCCGTGGCGAGAAAATAGATCGGGTCTTGATGGTTGAGTAATTGCAAAAGAATATTGATGATCAAAGTAGTTTTACCCATCCCTGTGGAAGAGAAGATGGCAACGTGGCGATTAACGTCCTCTAAGCTTATGCCGAATCGATGGAGCTCTTGATCACCTTTCATGACGTTTCCAAGAATTATTTCACCGGATGATTCCTCGGAGTATGGTGGGGGAATGAACGGTTTCTTAAACATGCTAATCCTGATGCCCGAGAGGTTGAGGAATTCATTCAACTCGTCTTTGTCATCATCTAACATGTAAACGAACGCTAGCCTTTCAGCGACTTCCTTAGGAAAAATGGCGTTCAGTTGTTCGGCGATCTCTGAAACTCCTGTATCCTTCCAACTGGTCAACTCTCTCGCCTTACAACCTTCTTGAGCATTTTTTCTAGTCTCTGAGTTTCTTCAGCCTGTATGAACCCCTTGATTCTCCTTTTAACGAACATGGAGTCATGGTCTGACCCGAAAATGTCTTCGTACGAGGCAAGGGCATCGGCTCCGGCATCGGTGAGCCTGAGCACACTGAAGAAAAACTCTCTGAAACAAGCTGCTTTCTTCGTCACGTAGATGTCCATGAACCTACGTATCCTATCCTCTACCATTTGTGGGGGGACTCCTGTTATCCGAAAAATGTCGTTTGTGTCCGTTATGCCAGAGGCAACGCACAACAAGATCTTGTAGTCTGACTTAGTCAAATCATGAATTCGCTGGAAACACCATAAACAATGTACTTTCCCATGGTAAAGAACAGCGCAGTCTTCGCACACTAGTTGAGAACACATTTGGCATCTTAGAACGCGGGTTTGGTCTAGTCTGCGGCCACATCGACAGAAGAGGAATTCGTTGACTCTTCTCTGAACAATTCTGTCTCCGAACTCAAATTCCCGTTGAGTCCTACTAATGACCGGTTCGAGCGCTATCGGGCCGGCCACGTTCAAGTCTTCCATCCTTATGCTGGGAGTTCTGTGGTGAGTGTTCCTCGATAAGTTCTCTTCCAGAGCACGGACTCTCGCTCTCAACCTGTCTATTTCTTCAAAGACTTCATCATCCAACGTTAAACCATCCCGAGATCAATAAACGACGAGTCTTAGTAGATTCTAGCTTCCAACATTCTCTCTAGACGTCGTATTCTCTCAGTGTGATGTTCTAAAACTTCCAACAAGTCACTATACTCGGCATCGTAAGGGGACTCGTAGGGCTCATCGTAGTCAAAGTCATAATCATTGTATTTCGTGTTTAAGTCTAATTTTTTGAGTATTGCAGAGAAATCTTCAGAAGATGATGAATCCTCGGAAAATAATTCCCTTGCGGACTTGGCCATAGCAGCGGCGACGCCTCCGAGAAGAAACGGAACGAGTAGGGGAAACACCACTTCTGATTCCTCCTTTATGCCCTACCACTCCAGTTTGAGGTTTCTGAGAGGTTCGGATTTCTTCTCGCAGAAGAAGCATTCTCTTAGGTTGAAAACTTCGAATTCAATGTCTCCTCTGTTTACTGACAGGAGAGCGTGGTTTAGCGGAAATCCTAAAGCATTGTCATTAATCCACCACGTCATGATGTCTCTAGGTGCGGGGCGTGTTTGACCTGTCCGTAGTTGAAGTAACAGGACTGGAAGCCGACCTGCCTTGACGAGTTTTATGACCTCGTTCACGTCGTAGCTCGTGGGGTCGTAACTTTGCGATATCCTTGTGTAACCATCAACCTTGACTCTTTCAGCAAGTTTTTCAGCGAACAAAACGTAGCAAGCTCGCTTAGGGTTTGGGTCCGAAGCCCATATCGTCATCTCTTCGATTAGAGTTTTTGGGATTTCCACTAGGGTTTTTCTAGATCCTTCGTAGTTTACGTTCTCACTAGGTTCTGAGCAAGTTTCATTAGAAGTTTGACACTCGCGTCCATCGCAAGAAGAGCATGCGCGTTTAACCTGATTTCCCTCTTTGTGAGTCATTTTGAGCACATCCAAAAAAAAGAGGGGAGGTAGTGGAACCACCTCAGAACCAAGGATGCTTTCTTTCGCAACTCGGGCAGAGTCGTCCATGATCTGTCCAGTCACCACAAATCTCACATGGAGGGTCGTCGGAGAGAAGCCTTGAGCTAGTTCCGTTTGTCACTAGGTCTTCAATCCTTTCTTCAATTCTCGAAAGTCTATTGCCGTGGCTGCGAAGAATATTGATGATTGAATGGATGTCTGGTTCTGCATATCGTGGTTCAGCAATCGTAGACTCTGGCCAGGGTATCGTTGCCAAATATCTTTTTCTGCTCAATCTTCATCCCTCAAGTCGCGTGCATCCCGTGGATATCTCTGGATGAACTTGCCGCCGTCTTTACTGAGTACGAATCGATAACTCTCGGTGAAGATAGTGTTTCCTTTGGCTTCTTTCAGTCGATTTAACAATTCTTCCGCTCCTTTGCAATCGGCGAAAATCCAAGATCCTTTTCCACTCTTGTAGCTTTTCCATGGTAAGTCATCGTATGTATTTTGGGCCGTCGGCGTGACAGTTTTCAGAATAGATTCGACTTTGTTGTCCAGAGACTCTAGCTTCGCTTTTATCTCGTCTAAGACAGTTTTTAC
>Ga0315314_1003064_pt1 | contig 13355 bp, 25 predicted proteins | sample TDP9_MG_FD_203631 | JGI IMG/M metagenome (GOLD analysis project Ga0315314, IMG submission 203631) | Freshwater sediment microbial communities from Lake Towuti, South Sulawesi, Indonesia - TDP9 | ecosystem: Environmental > Aquatic > Freshwater > Lake > Sediment | place: Indonesia: South Sulawesi...
GTAATCCCGTTTCGTAATCTGTGTAATCAAACTCTTCTTCTTTTTGGAGGACGACACCCATTATGAGGAATCGGTGTGACATCCTTGATGAGATGGACTTTGAGACCCGTCGCCTGAAGAGAACGTAGGGCTGACTCCCTTCCAGCCCCTGGCCCTTTCACATAGACGTCGATAGACCGGACGCCCTGTTCCATCGCCTTTTTCGCGGCATCCTCGGCTGCCATTTGAGCGGCAAAAGGCGTACTCTTCCGGGAGCCCTTGAAACCCTGTGTCCCAGCACTCGACCAGGTGATCACATTCCCCTCTGTGTCCGTGATGGTGATAATAGTATTGTTGAATGTCGCCTGAATGTGGGCGATGCCCGTCTGAATATTCTTCTTTATCTTCCTTTTCTTCGTCCCGGGCCCTTTGGCCATATCGTCTCCTTTACCCCGTTAGAAATAAATATTGTCGTTTACAGCAGCTCAACTTCAAAAAATGTCTATGCAAGTCTGAGGTCCCGTTCTAATTTTCTAACGGGGTTTACCCTTTTAGTAAGAACGCCTCGCTATTCCTTCTCCTTTTTCTTCCCGATGATCGCCCGACGCGGTCCCTTTCGTGTCCTCGCGTTGGTGTGAGTTCTTTGCCCCCGGACAGGGAGAGACTTGCGGTGGCGGAGTCCCCGGTAAGAACCGATATCCATCAGCCGCTTGATGTTCGTAGCAACCTCTCGTCTTAGATCTCCCTCCACTTTGTATTCCTGTTCGATAATATCCCGGATACGAACGACCTCGGTCTCTGTGAGCTTATGGACCCGGGTGTCCCTGTTGACGTTTGCCTTTTCGAGAATCTTATTCGCAGAGGGTCTTCCGATGCCGTAGATATAAGTGAGGGCAACCTCCACCCGTTTATCCCTTGGAAGATCAACGCCTGCAATACGTGCCATATCTTTCTCCCTATTTGTTTTTTGGTGGAATTGATTAGCCTATCTCAGCCAATCGTTCCCTTGTCGATTAAATTCCAATATCGAAATTCCAAATCCCAAACAAATTCCAATTACCCAATGTCCAAATGATCAAACTAATCAAACCAATCTTTTTTGAATTTCGGTCATTGAAAATTTGGTCATTATTTGGTGCTTGGAGCTTGGAATTTGGTGATTGCCTTATTTAGCCTTGTCGCTGTTTGTGTTTGGGGTTTTCACAGATCACCCGGACCACCCCTCTACGTTTGACGATCTTACATTTATCGCAGATCTTTTTGACCGAAGCCCTTACCTTCACGGTCTACTTCTCCCGGAAAATGATCCTGCCCCGGGTGAGGTCATAGGGTGATAATTCAACCGTCACTTTATCCCCAGGGAGGATCTTGATAAAGTGCATCCTCATCTTTCCAGAAATATGGGCCAGCACCTTGTGCCCACTTTCCAGTTCCACTCGAAACATGGCGTTGGGAAGGGTCTCCAGTACCCTGCCTTCAACTTGAATCGCCTCCTCCTTTGGCATAGGAACTCCGTCCGCACCCTAACGGGGCGTCGCGTCTAATAGACGAACGATTCGTGCAAAGATCTCTTCCTGTCCACCTACTCCCCGGATCGAGCGAAGTGAGTTCTTAAGCTTGTAATACTGGATGAGAGGGGCGGTCTGCTTCTCATATTCCTTCAGCCGGGTTCGGATGGTCTCCTCCTTATCATCTTCCCGTTGATAAAGGTTTCCGCCACACCGATCACAAGTCCCTTCTGCCTTGGGTGGGTGGAAGAGGACATGGAACATCGTCCCGCAGCTTCTACAGGTCCGCCTGCCCGTGAGCCGACGTACCAACTCCTCGGTATCCACTTCGATGTTGATGACATGGTCGATCGACCTTCCCATGTTTACGAGGATGGGCTGGAGAGCCTCGGCCTGGGCAATCGTTCTCGGAAATCCATCGAGGATGAAACCTGGCTTGCAATCGGTTGCCCTCAGTCTTTCTTCGATGATCCCGATGACCACCTCATCCGGAACAAGTTGCCCCTGGTCCATAAGGGTCTTTGCCTTCGTCCCTAAGGAAGTTGCCTCCTTCACGGCCTTCCTGAGAATGTCCCCAGTGGAGATTTGAGGGATGTGATAACGTTCAACGATCATCTGCGCTTGAGTCCCTTTTCCCGCTCCTGGGGGACCCAAAAGAATTAGGTTCATCAAAAAATTCCTATATGTCAAATTCCAATCACCAAACTCCAATCACCAAAAGATCCTGATTTTTTGAAATTTTGGTCATTGAGACTTTGATCATTAATTGGTTATTGGTGCTTGGGATTTGGTGCTTCATTGCCCTTACCCCCGTCTCCCTTTCAATCTGCCCTTTTTCATCAACCCTTCGTAATGTCTGGTCAGCATGTGGGCTTCGATCTGTTGGACTGTATCCAGAGCCACTCCGACCACAATCAAGAGCGATGTTCCTCCAAAATAGAAGGAGACATTGAATTTTTGATAGAGGATCGTGGGCAGCACGCAGATGGCTGAGACATAGATGGCTCCTCCCAAGGTGACTCGCGTCAGCACCTTGTCAATATACTCAGCAGTCTTCTGTCCGGGGCGGATGCCAGGGATGTAGCCACCAAACTTCTTCATGTTTTCGGCCACATCGTTTGGGTTGAAGGTCACGGCCGTATAAAAATAGCAGAAGAAGATAATGAATCCCACATAAAGAAGATTATAGAGGAGTGAGGTCGGTCCTAAGCTATTAAGGATCGATTGGATCCAAGGGTATGCCTCCAGCAAGTCCTTTGGCATAAAGTTGACGATCGTCAGAGGAAACATTAGGATCGAGGAGGCGAAGATCGGCGGAATGACGCCGGATGTATTTAACTTCAACGGCAGGTGGGTGCTCTGTCCGCCATAAACCTTTCTTCCCACAATTCGCTTGGCGTATTGGACAGGAAGCCTTCGCTGACCGGTTTCGACGAAGATGATGACGGCGACCACCAATACCATGATGATGATCAAGACCAGAATGGTGACGAGACCCATCTGTCCCACTCGGAAGAGTTCGTAGGTGCTGGCAATGGCATTTGGCATCCTGGCCACGATCCCAGCAAAGATGATCAGAGAGATACCGTTTCCAATTCCCCTTTCTGTGATCTGTTCACCCAACCACATGATGAAGGCTGTGCCAGCGGTCAGTGTGATGACGGTCATGATTCGGAAGGACCATCCTGGAACTAAGACGATCATCTCTCCTGCTGCTCCCCTCATATTCTCCAGGCCCACAGCGATTCCAAATCCCTGGATCATGCTGAGAATGACCGTTCCATAACGAGTGTATTGGACGATCTTTTTTCGCCCCATCTCTCCCTCCTTTTGGAGGCGTTCGAGATAGGGAATGACCACGGTGAGAAGCGAGAGTATGATCGAAGCACTGATATAGGGCATGATGCCCAGGGCAAAGACCGAAAGCCTTTCTAAGGCTCCTCCCGAGAACATATCGATGAGGCTGAAGAGCGTTCCTCTCGCTTGGGCAAAGAAGGAGGCCAGGGCATCCCCATTGACTCCAGGTGTCGGGATATGGACACCAATCCGATAGACCGCCAGAAAGAGAAAGGTGATCAGGATCCTGCGTTTCAATTCTGGGATTTTGAAGATATTCTGGGCTCCTGAAATCATGAGCCAATGACCTCCACTCTTCCTGAGGCGGCCTCCACCTTCTTAAGTGCTGCTTTACTCACCTGATGGACTCGTATGGTCAGAGGGTACTGGAGCTCTCCATCGGAGAGCAGTTTGACCCTCTCCCCCTTTTTTTGAAGGCCGGATTGTAGAAGGAGATCGGAATCGATGACAGAATCCTTTGGAAAACGATTGAGATCTCCCACATGGATGATGGAGTAACGCTTCTTAAACGGACTCCGAAACCCCCTCTTAGGAAGACGTCGCTGGAGCGGCATCTGTCCGCCTTCAAAGCCAGCTTTTGTTCCGCGACCGGAACGAGCATTCTGGCCCTTCGATCCTCGGCACGCCGTCTTGCCATGGCCAGATCCGATCCCCCTTCCCACGCGTTTTTTCTTATTTCTTGCTCCCTCAGGAGGTTTCAGCTCTTCAAGTATCATCGGGTCTCCTTATCCGATCCTTCCATCACCTCCACGAGGTGGCTCACTCGGTCAATCATGCCTCGGATCTCAGGTCGGTCCGGCAAATGAAGGACTTGATGAAGCCTTTTGAATCCGAGCGCCTGAATGGTCTTCCTCTGATCTTCCTTTCGCCCAATGGCACTCCTTTTCCATTTGACCTTAATAATCTTCTCCATATTCAACTCTTAGGCCTCCGATGCCTTCTCCCCTCTTTTTTCGACGCCCTCTTCAGGGCCTCTCAGTTGGCCGATGGCCTGAAAGGTGGCCTTGATGAGGTTGTGGGGATTGTTCGAGCCCAGAGATTTCGTGAGGATGTTTTGAATTCCTGCCGACTCTGCAATGGCCCTGAGGACAGCACCAGCGATGACGCCCGTTCCCTGAGAAGCTGGCTTCAGGAGCACCTTGGCCGCTCCAAATCTTCCTGTTACTTCAAAGGGAATTGTTTGATTTGCGATGGGAACATAGACCAAGTTCCGTTTCGCGTGTTCAATTCCCTTCCGGATGGCTTCAGGGACTTCATTGGCCTTTCCCAATCCACTTCCCACATGGCCTTTTCCATCTCCGACCACGACGAGGGCGCTGAAGCTGAACCTTCTTCCTCCTTTGACGACTTTCGCGACCCGGTTGATATGGACTACCCGGTCGGTTAATTCCAGCGTACTTGGATCGATCTTAGGCAATGTCCTTTCCTCCTAAAGAGGTCTCTGAAAAACCTTTTGTCAGAGCCCTCAGAGATTTCTGACTTTTTCGGAAATCTCCTAAAAGATCAAACCATTCACTCTTGCGGCCTCGGCCAATGCTTTGACCCTGCCATGATAGAGATAGCCGTTTCGATCAAAGACCACTCTTTGGACTCCCTTTTCAAGGCATTTTTTGGCAATCAGTTCCCCTACCTTCTTAGCTGCTTCCACATTTCCCGAATAGCCCAGACTTCCTTTCAGCTCAGTACTTAAAGTCGAGGCACTGGCAAGAGTCCTCCCTTCCGTATCCACAATCGCTTGGGCATAGATATGCCGCAAGCTTCGAAAGATGTTGAGGCGAGGCTGTCCTGGAGTTCCTCTGACCTTACTTTTCACTCTCTTTTTTCTTCTGCTGCGAGCCAATATCTTACTGTTCTTCAATGGCTTTACTCCCAAGGTTCTTTAGATTCTTACATCAACCTAACCCTCAACCTTAACCTTGTCTTTTTACGCTTTAGCCTTTCCAACCTTCTTACGGATCCTTTCGCCGACGTATCGTATCCCTTTTCCTTTATAGGGCTCAGGCAGTTTGATGGAACGAAGCTCAGCGGCAACATTTCCTACCTGTTGCCTATCCATCCCTTTTACGGTGATTTGCGTCTGTTTTTCCACTTCTACCTTTATCCCTTCAGGAATCGGGTAGAAGATGGGATGAGAGAATCCCAGAGAGAGTTTCAGAGCCTTATCTTGAAGGTCTGCGCGGAATCCAATTCCAATAATCTCAAGCCGTTTCTCGAATCCCTTGGTGACTCCGGTGACCATATTGGCGATGAGACTCCGGATCAGACCTTGAAGAGCCCTTGAGGTGCGATTGTCATCTGCACGCTGGACAAAGACCTTTCCACCGTCCACTGAGACAGAAATCTCAGAAGGGAGAGGTTGAAGGAGATGGCCTTTGGGTCCTGTCACCTCTACCTTCGACGGATCGCAGGTGACCTTCACCTCTTTTGGCAAAACGACCGGCGTTCTTCCAATACGAGACATGCTATACCTCAAATTCCAAATCCCAAACTCCAAATATCAAATAAATCCCAAACCCCAAATCCAAATGACCCAAAAAGCTTTGATTAAGATTTCGAATTTCGACCATTGGAATTTATTTGGTATTTGGTGCTTGGAATTTGGTGCTTATCCATAATATGGCCAATCCAAGCTGCAAGTTCCACCGCACTTTAACGTCACCATACATAACATAAAACCTCTCCGCCCACATTGGCCTTTCGCGCTGCTTTATCCGTCATAATTCCCTTTGGGGTGGAGAGGATTGAAATTCCTAATCCGCTCATGACCGAAGGGATGCGGTCACTCCCTACGTAGAACCTTCGGCCTGGCTTGCTGACCCGTTTGATATGGATCAAACCTTGTTTGTTGGCATCGTATTTGAGAAAGATTCGGATCATCTCATGCTGGTGATCATCGGTCATGATCTTAAAATTTTTGATAAACCCTTCCTCTTTCAAAATCTTTACGATCTCCCGTTTCAGTTTGGAAGAAGGGACATCCACCTTCTCAAATTTCTCTTTAGACCCGTTTCGAATTCGGCTGAACATATCGGCCAATGGATCGGTCATCGACATAGAAACCCCCGCACGCTCACCAGCTGGATTTGATCACTCCGGGAATCTCGCCCCTGGAGGCATACTTCCTGAGACAGAGTCGACACATATTAAATTTCCGATAATAAGCCCTTGGTCTTCCACAGAGGGGACATCGATGGTATTGACGGACCTTAAATTTCTGAGACCTTTCTGCCTTAATCATCAGTGAGATTTTTGCCAATTTCCTTCCTCCCCATCACGCTTTGCGCCAAGCGCCTGCCTGCGGTAGGCAGGCTAAGCGCAGAGCGTCTTCTAATTCCTAAAGGGCATCCCCAATAATCTCAGTAACTCTTTTCCTTCCTCATCGGTCTTGGCCGTGGTCACGATGACAATGTTCATCCCTTTTACTTTATCGATCTTGTCATAGTGAATCTCTGGAAAGATGAGTTGCTCCCGAATGCCTAGGGCATAGTTTCCCCTTCCGTCGAAGGATTTTCCGGAGAGGCCTTTAAAGTCCCTTACCCTCGGGAGGGCCACATTCACCAGTCGATTGAAGAATTCATACATCCTCTCTTTTCGAAGGGTGACCATACATCCGATTGGCATCCCAGCTCTCAATTTGAATTGGGCAATCGATTTTTTGGCTTTTGTGATCACGGGCTTCTGTCCTGTGATCTCACTCAGCTCCTGAACAGCAGAATCGAGGATTTTTATATTTTGGATGGCCTCCCCTAATCCCATATTGATAACGATCTTTTCGAGTTTAGGGACCTCCATCTTATTGCGATACCCGAATCGTTTCATCAGGGAAGGGACAGCTCTCTCCTGATAGATCTCCTTCAACTTAGCCATGTCTCCACCTATTTATCGAAAATTTCGCCACATTTGCGACAGTACCGAGCCTTCTTATTGCCCTCTATGAGGCGGTGACCGATCCGAACGGGCTTATTGCACTTTTCGCAGAGAAGCATCACATTGGAGATATGGAGGGGTGCCTCTTTTTCGATAATGCCCCCCTTTCTTTGCTGGCCGTGAGGCCGAGAATGCCTCTTTACGAAATTGATCTTCTCAATGAGCAGTTTTTCCTTCTCAGGAAAGACCTTGAGGACTCGACCGCTCTTGCCCTTTTCCTTTCCATTGATCACCATCACGAGATCATTCTTCTTAATATGGAATTTCGGTGCGTTCATGTTGATTCCTTTTCAGAGAACCTCCGGAGCCAAAGAGATGATCTTCATAAATCGCTTGGCACGAAGTTCTCTGGCGACAGGGCCAAAGATTCGAGTGCCAATCGGTTCTCCCTGGGGGTTGATGAGAACGGCGGAGTTGTCATCGAATTTGATGTAGGAACCATCCGTACGTTTTAATTCTTTCTTCGTCCGGACGATGACGGCACGAACCACATCTCCCTTCTTGATCTTGGAGTTGGGCAGGGCATCCTTGACGGAAACAACAATGATATCGCCTACGCTCGCATACCTGCGCCGCGAACCGCCGAGAACCTTAATACACCCCAATTTTTTGGCTCCCGAATTATCGGCGACTTCGAGGATCGTACGCATCTGGATCATCATGGACCCCGTAACGGAAGGTGGAGTGCAGATCCATCACGCAGCCCGTTCAAGGATCTCCTTGACACACCACCGCTTTTCTTTGCTTAACGGGCGGGTTTCAACCAATAGGACCTTATCACCCATGTGGCACTCATTCCTTTCGTCATGGGCCTTCACCTTCTTCCTTTTCCGGACATATTTCTTATAAACCGGATGGAGAACGAGACGATTCACCATGACGATCACGGTCTTATCCATCTTGTCGCTCAGGACCACGCCCGCCAATGTCTTTTTCTTTCCTCTCTCTACCATTCTCTCTATTTCCCTCTTGCCGGAGACTTCTCGCCGAGGATCGTCTTCACCCGAGCAATGTCCCGTTTGACCTGCGGGATCCGCGCCACATTCTCCAGTTGTCCTGTGGCATGTTGAAAACGAAGATTCAGGAGTTCCTCCTTCAATTCCTTTTCTCTCTCAAGCAGCTCCCCCTCGCTGAGAAGACGAAGATCCTTCGGTTTCATGAACGGCTCCCCCTCATAATGAATCTCGTACGGAGAGGTAATTTGTGAGAGGCCAAAAGGAATGCCTCCCTCGCCCTCTCCTCCGGGACCCCTTCCATCTCATAGAGAATTCGGCCAGGTCGGATTACTGCCACCCAATCTTCAGGAGCGCCTTTTCCTTTTCCCATCCGGGTCTCCGCAGGTTTTTTGGTAATCGGTTTATCCGGAAAGATGCGGATCCAGATCCGGCCTGTCCGTTTGATGAATCGAGTCATCGCAATTCGTGCGGCCTCGATCTGGCGTGCGGTCAACCAGCCACATTCTGCGGCTTGGAGCCCGAAGTCACCGAAGTTGAGCGTGCTTCCTCGAGAGGCGACCCCTCTCCTTCTTCCCTTCTGTTGCTTTCGATATTTTGTCTTCTTCGGCATCAACATAACGGGTCACCTCAAAGGCTAAGGCTGAGGTCAAGGCTGAGGAAAAACCGGTTAAGTCCTGAACCTTACCCTTAGCCTTGGCCTCAACCTGCCTTATGGAGTTCTTTCTTCTCCTTCTTTCGTTGGGAAGACCTCTCCCTTGAAGATCCAAACTTTCACACCGATGATGCCATATGTCGTCTTGGACTCGGCAAGGCCAAAATCGATATCCGCCCGAAGGGTGTGCAGCGGAACTCGACCTTCCCGGTACCATTCCTTCCGAGCCATTTCTGCTCCTCCCAACCTTCCAGCACAAGAGATCTTAATTCCCTTCGCCCCCAGTTTGAGCGCAGAGGCCACGGCCTTCTTCATGGCTCTCCGAAACCCGACTCTCCTCTCCAACTGAAGAGCCACATTCTCAGCAACCAGTTGGGCATCGATCTCCGCCCTCTTGACCTCCTGGATGTTGATGAAGATCTCCTTTTGGGTCATCTCTTGGAGTTCTTTTTTTAGGTTCTCAACCTCGGCTCCCTTTTTTCCAATGATGATTCCAGGCCGAGCCGTATAGATGCTTACCTTTGCCTTTTTCGCCTTACTGGCGGCCCTTTCGATCTCGATCTTGGAGACCCCTGCATGGTGGAGTTTCTTCTTCAGATAATCACGGATCCGAATATCTTCGATGAGGAGGTGAGGATAATCCTTCTCTGCATACCATCGGGAGTCCCATGTCTTGATGAACCCCAATCGAAAACTGTTTGGATGCACTTTCTGTCCCAACTTCGCCCTCCTTTACCCCGTTAGAAATGACGGGGCTTTAACCCCGCCCTCCAAAAGAAATGAACATTTTCTTTCTACATCCCCGCTATAAATGGCAATGCCTTTTAACGGGGTTTACCCTTCGTCCAAGACGATCGTGATATGGCTGGTTCTCTTTCGGATCATCGTGGCCCGGCCCAAGGCCCTTGGTGTGTAACGTTTCATCGTCGGCCCCTGATCCACCGTAATTCTTTTAACGTAGAGGCGATCGATATCAATGGTCTTTTTTTGATTGGCATTCGCAATGGCCGATTTCAATAGTTTGATCAGGATCTTGGCTGCTGCCTTCTTGGTAAAAGTTAGGACATGCAAAGCCTCCTCCGATCTTTTTCCACGAATCAGATCGGCCACCAGGCGGGCCTTGTTCGGTGCAATACGGCCGAACCTCAGTCTTGCCGTGACTTCCATCTCCCCTCGCCTTGCTATGGAGCCTTCCCTTTGACCTTTGTCTTTCGGTCTCCAGAATGACCATGGAAGGTTCGTGTCGGAGAGAATTCTCCCAATTTATGCCCAACCATCTCTTCCGTGACAAAAACCGGAATAAATTTTTTTCCATTGTGGACTGCGAAGGTCAACCCCACCATTTCAGGAACGATGGTGGATCGCCTCGACCAGGTTTTGATCACCTTCGATTCCTTCACCCTTCGAATGTTTTCTATTTTCTTCATGAGATGGAGATCTACAAAAGGTCCCTTTTTGATCGAGCGGGCCATCAATCTCTCCTCTTTAAAATATATTTATCCGTGGTCTTATTCTTTCGCGTTTTCTTCTCGGAGACACCCCACGGTGTGCACGGGTGTCTGCCACCCGAACTCTTTCCCTCACCTCCACCCAGGGGATGGTCGATCGGATTCATAGCTACCCCACGAACAGTGGGTCTCCAACCTGACCATCGATTTTTTCCCGCTTTTCCCAGGGAGATATTTTCATGCTCCAGGTTGCTTACCTGGCCGATGGTGGCATAACAATCCTGCAGAACCAATCGAACTTCACCGGAGGGAAGTTTGATATGGGCATATCTCCCCTCTTTTGCCATCAGTTGACCAGAAGCTCCCGCACTTCGACTGAGCTGGCCACCCTTTCCCACCTTCAACTCGATATTATGAATCAGTGTGCCAGTGGGAATATTGCGTAAGGGAAGCGCATTGCCAGGCTTAATGTCCGCTGCTGGACTCGCAATCACTTGGGCGCCCACCTGAAGTTGATCTGGCGCAAGGATGTAACGTTTCTCCCCGTCGGCATAGTGAAGGAGAGCTATTCGGGCGGAGCGATTTGGATCATATTCGATGGAGGCAACTCTGGCCTGGATCTCCCGCTTATCCCGTTTGAAATCGATGAGCCGATACATCCTCTTGTGGCCTCCTCCCCGATGCCAAGCGGTGATTCTTCCATAACAGTTTCTTCCCCCTGTCTTCTTCAGTGGAAGAAGGAGGCTTTTCTCCGGCTCTAAAGCCGTGATCTCCTCATATGTGGAGATGGTTTGAAACCGCCTTCCAGAAGAGGTTGGTCGATACTTCTTGATAGCCATCCTTTAACTCCTCTCCAAATGACAAAGTTCAAATGCCAAATCAAATCCAAAACCTAAATGTCAAAATTTTTTTAATTTGGACTTTGGCATTGATTTGACATTTGGATTTTGAAATTTGAACTTTACTCTTTAGTTAGGCTCCTTCAAAGAAATCGATACGATCGCCTTCTCTTAGGGTGACGATCGCCTTCTTCCAATCGGGCCTCTTCCCATACCTTCTACCCAGACGCTTCACTTTGCCTAAAACATTGCAGGTATGGACCTCAAGGACTTTGACCTTGAAGAGGCGTTCCACAGCGGATTGAATCTCGATCTTGTTTGCATTCCGGTCAACCTCGAAAGCGTACTGACGGTTGGCCTCTTTCTGCTGAGTGCTTTTTTCAGTAATCAAAGGTCTTCGGATGATCTGATAAGCTTCCTTCATGGTGCGAGCACCCCTTGGATCCTTTGGACTGCGGGACTAAGTAAAATCAGATACTCATGATTTAAGATGTCGTAGACGTTCAGGCCTTCACATCTCAGAACCTGAACCTTGGGAATATTGCGTGCCGATCGTTCCAACAGAGTGCGTTTGTCATTAGTGACAATGAGGGCATCATTGGCCTGGAATCTTTTCAACACCTCAAGGACCTGACGGGTCTTAAACCCTTCCAGCGGGAGGTCTTCGAGAAGAATCAATTTCCCTTCCTGACGTTTCAAGCTGAGAGCAGCCCTGAGGGCGGCCCGCTTCATCTTTTTGGGAAGAGAGAACGAGTAATCTCGGGGCATGGGGCCGAAGATGGTTCCCCCTCCCTTCCAGAGAGGAGAGCGTCGGGACCCTGCTCGTGCCCTTCCTGTGCCCTTCTGTCTCCACGGTTTTGCTCCTCCTCCACGAACCAAGGCTCTGTTCTTCGTGGCGGCGGAGCCTTTCCTTTGAGAGGCTAACGTCATTCGCACGACGTCATAGAAGAGAGAAGGATTGATCTCTGCGCTAAAGACCCTGTCGTCCAGCTCGGTATCGCTCACCTTTCGATTTTCAATGTCATAGACGGCAAATGTGCTCATCTCATCTTTTCCTTAAGCCGACGCAGGCTTAGCTCTTTTGCCCTTTTTGGTCGCATTTCGAATGAGGATCAGTCTGTTCCGGCTTCCGGGAATTCCACCTTTGAGCAGGATAAGATTCTGGTCCTCTTTTACATCCAAGACGGTGATATTTTGGAGGGTCACCTTCTGATTCCCATGATGTCCTGGCATCTTTAGGCCTTTGAAAACGTGGTGCGGATAAGTGGCTGAGCCGACAGACCCTCCATGGCGAAAATATTCGTGCGTGCCGTGCGATCCAGGGGAACCATGAAATCCATGACGTTTCATCACGCCTGTAAAGCCTCTTCCTTTGCTGAGACCGCTCACATCGACGACATCTCCAGGCTTGAAGAGGTTAACGGTTATTTCCTGTCCCAATTCGACCCCTTCCACATTCTCCACACGAAACTCTTTCAGGTGATAAGAAGGGCCTACCCCTGCCTTCTTAAAATGGCCAGTGAGCGGTTTGTTCGCCCTCTGGGTATTCTTTGGAAGGAAACTGAGTTGAACGGCGTTATAGCCATCTTTCTCCCTCGTCTTCTTTTGGATCACTCTGCAAGGCCCGGCTTCAATGACGGTCACTGGAACGACCGACCCATCTTCGAGAAAGATTTGAGTCATCCCAAGTTTTCTGCCGATGATCCCCAGCGTCCTCTCCGCCACTTTCCTCTCCTTATAGTTTGATTTCGACATCGATCCCTGCTGCCAAATCGAGCTTCATCAGCGCATCCACTGTTTGCTGCGTAGGCTCTAAGATATCGATGAGGCGTTTATGGGTCCGGATCTCAAACTGTTCCCTTGATTTTTTGTCGACATGGGGAGACCTCAGGACACAGAATTTATTGATCCGCGTGGGAAGAGGGATGGGACCCGCGACACTGGCGCCAGTTCGCCGAACCGTCTCGACAATCTCTGCAGTCGATTTATCCAGAAGCTTATGATCATAAGATTTCAGACAGACCCTGATCTTCTGTGTGGTCATCTTCAAGCCCTTTCCGTATTACTCCGTGACATCACTGATGACGCCTGCGCCAACGGTTCGACCACCCTCCCGAATCGCAAACCGCAACTCCTTCTCCATCGCAATCGGCGTAATGAGCTCCACCGCCAACGACACATTGTCCCCA
>Ga0315314_1003065_pt1 | contig 13353 bp, 11 predicted proteins | sample TDP9_MG_FD_203631 | JGI IMG/M metagenome (GOLD analysis project Ga0315314, IMG submission 203631) | Freshwater sediment microbial communities from Lake Towuti, South Sulawesi, Indonesia - TDP9 | ecosystem: Environmental > Aquatic > Freshwater > Lake > Sediment | place: Indonesia: South Sulawesi...
TTGGACGGAGCACGGCCACTGATCGCACAATATCTTGGACAACAACCTCACATCGCAAAAGCCAGCGGCGTCAAAGACGAGCTGATCAAAGAAGTCACCGAGGCCCTAGGCGGATGGCCCGCAAAGCAAGGCGGTCTCCAAAGAGCAATGGAACTGATCGACGACAGGCTAGTGCGCTTGATGACGGCCTCAGGAACAGCTGAAGATTGCAGGAAGAAAATCGAGGAGTATAACCGGAATGGATGCACGTGTCCGATTCTCTATCCGCTTGGAGACGACGTTGAAGCCATGATCTCCGCATTCTCCCAAGCATGACTTGAGGCAGCGAGAGGCCGTCGAATCTCTCTACGCTCTCCTCGCGAGGTCCTGAGCATACGAAAGCAAGTCCAAAATTCAAGTGCGCGTGGGGCCGCGACTAGACAGCGATGGGGTTGACGATTGCCAGCGTCCTCTCCAGAGGGGCGTCCCGCATGGGTTGCTGTTCTTGCCTAGTGCAGATAGTAGTAGGCGTAGAATGCGAGGCCGCCACCGAGAGAGTATAGCCAAAGAGCCGCCGTGACCAACATCAATCTTCGAGTGCCACACGCCAGTGGCTTTGAATCCTTCACCGCTCTCAGGAAACGAAGACTGAACAAGAGGCCTAGGAACATGGCGATGGATCCGGCAATACTATGTGAAATGGTTATCCCGGCTCCTAGTGTGAAAGGCTCTGATGTTATTGCGCCGAAATTCCTGATCAAAGAGGGAGCCATCACAAGCAGCGTGGCCACCAAGTTGAGCGCGGTTGCGGTCGCCATTATGGTGCCATGCTGCCTCAAAATGCGCCTACGGACGAAGCCGACAGCAAGCATCATCACAAGTATGACTTGGACGATCAGGTTCACATTGTAGATTGGCGCTGCCGAAGTACCGAAGATGCTCAATCAATCACCATTCATGTCATTCTAGCGCACGACAACCACGGGACAGTGGGCGTTGTGCACGACCGTGTCTGCGACACTTCCAATCATCAAGTTCCGGAGTATGCTGTGGCCCTTTGCCCCGACTACTATGAGGTCGTATCTTCCTTCCTCAGCAGCTTTCACGATCTCTTGTGCTGGATTTCCGAAGGTCTTTTCGAGTTTCGTGTCTGTCTCTACTCCCTTCTCATGAGCAATCTGCTTCGCTCTCTCAAGGAGTCTCGATCCTGCCTCCTCGAACGGCCTTGGATCAATAGGAACGGCTGGCTCCATCATCAACGGCAAAACCACCACATGAATCAATGTGAGTTTTGAATCTGTACTCGTGGCTAAGGCACATGCGTAGTCCACGTTTCTCTCCATGAACTTCGAGCTATCAACCGCAGCAAGAATGGTCCTGCTCAAACGTCCTCTCCATCCTTTCCTTCAACGTGATCACGTGTGAGCGTTGCCCCTAATGAACAATAAGAAAAGTGTCAAAATCATCGGCGCACAGCCAGAGTTTCTGTGGCTCTCTAGCCCAAGGAGGGCTCGGAGAAGTGGCAGCGCCGTCGATTTTGCAAGGCCTAATGCTTCTCCTGCTGTGAGGACGAGCCTCGCTTCGCAAACACCCATTTTGCCAATCATCACTACGCTTCGATTTTCTAGGACGACCTTTGAGATGCTCACATCGAATTCTCCAGCTCGCTTAGAGGGACAGGGTTCTCTTTGGATCTGTACCCGCTCCATGGACCAGATTCCATCTCGAAACCTTGGCCGAATCTGAACGATCTTTTCGTACAGATCGCTTCCATCAGCGAGGATTGCCAAAGCTTGTTGAGTAGTTCGTTGGACTTGTTCGACTCATCGGTGCGCAATACCATCGGATCATTGATATAGATAGTTGGATTGCGTCTGTGCCTGACGGATCATGAGTGTCACCGATTTCGTCAAACGGCATTCAGTGCCGCTTTTCTTCATGCTCACGTTTGCGTGGTTTTGGGGATGGATGACTTGTTACTTTGCTCTGACACCAAGCGAATCCATCTTCGACTTGTCTCCAAGGTTTCTTCTGTTCTTCTACGTGGGAGGCGCGGCTCCAAGCCTAATGGGGATAATTCTGACTCGCCTCCTTGATAGGGAGAAAGGGTCCGAGACACTCTTCGGTCTACTGCAACTTTGGAAAGTCAAACCGTTCTGGTATGTCATTGTCCTTCTCTTGAGTCCTGTTCTGCTAAATCTGACGCTTGTGATTCTCTGGACACTGGGCGTGAGGATCGGAGGCGAATTCGTTACCGGCTACATGGTGGCGGGCATACCGTTGGGGCTTTCCGCAGGCTTAATGGAAGAGTTCGGCTGGCGTGGGTTCGCCTTGCCCAGACTTCAAACCAGATACACTGCGCTGAACGCGAGTCTCATCATAGGGTTGCTCTGGGGCGTTTGGCACATCTATCCTAGTTTGTGGGTGAACGCGGCTTCAATGGGAGCGCTCGTTGTTCCTGTTGCAATTCTCGGTGGCCCAATCGAGATGACAGCATACGCCATCCTGATGACGTGGGTTCTGAACAACACGAGGGGCAGCCTCACGATGGCCATTCTGATGCATGCTAGCTTCACGGCCAGCCAGATCATCTTCCTTCCAGTAATGTCCGCTGTGGACAGCTTGTGGATAGGTGCAGTATTCTCGGGCCTCCTTTGGATCATGGTTCTCATCGTTGTCGCCGTGACAGGCCCGAAACGATTGGCGCGAGAAGCGGCTCTATGAATCACTAATGGTTTCGCTCACTGAGCAATTCATGAGAGAGACAGCCGTTAGTCGAAAGAACCAGACACATTTCTGATCACGTTAAGATGAGACTGAAACTTGCATCAATCATCGATTTTGCCGATGACGTGTTCAGCAAATAGTCGAAGCGATTCTCCCTCCAGTGCGTCGGGGAAGTACAGCATGAAGTACGTGGAACCTGCTTCCCTGTAGCGGTTGATCTTCTCCAGGCACTCGTCAGGAGTACCAACAATATTCGGACCAACATATTGATCGATCGTGAGTTCTCTTGGTTTGAAACGTTCGATCATGCGGTCGATCTCCTTCTTGTTGTCGTTGATGAGAATCTCTCCGCCCCAAGACCTCTGGAGGCCGGTCGGCTCCCTTCCGAGGGCTTTGCAGTGGTTTTCGAGGGTGGATGATCTGCGCCTAAACTCAGCAGGATTCAGGCCCCAGAAGTTGCAGCCGTCAGCGAGTTCAGCCACGACTCTAAGTACTCTGTCGCCCATTCCACCAATCCAAATTCTCGGATTCGGCTTCTGAACAGGTGCAGGGTTGTTGAACGCGTCTTTCACGACATAGTACCTGCCCTCGTAGCTGCATCTGCCGTTGGCCCACATAGCTCGTATTATGTGGACTGCTTCTCTCAGTCTCTCTATTCTTACAGACGGCTTCTCGAATGGGATTCCATACGCATGATGTTCATTCTCGCATACTCCAGCGCCGATACCAAACTCCAGTCTGCCTTTGCTGATGACGTCGAGCGTCGCGGCCATTTTTGCCAGCATTGCTGGATTTCTGAACGTGTTAGAGAGAACGATCGTACCTAGCCTCAGAGTCTTCGTGTCCGCAGCCAAAGCCGAGAGAGTTGTCCAGCATTCCAGGATCGGCTCGTCTGGTTTCTTCCAGAAGGGAAAGAAATGATCATAGAGCCAGATCGAGTTGAAACGTAACCTTTCGCATTCCAACGCGATCTGTTTCACGGAGTCATAGTCAGCCGACTCTTGAGGCAACACGCAACCAAATTCAATCATTCTCGCTCGGCGACTCCCATGTATTCAATCACCGATCTCGGGAAGCCAGTAAGTCATACCGATGACATCATAAGGCTTGACCTGCGACTGCTCGGACACACTTGCTCTTTGATCACGGAGATAGATATCGTGCAATAGTTTTACTACCGACTACGACAGTCACACTAGTAGCGACTGCAAATGCAGGAAGATCTCCGAATCCTATGGATCAATCCAGGCGGGACCTCGGCAGATGACGAACGTGTGAAGAGCGTTCTCGATAGCGTGAAGCGACCCGATGTCAGGTGCGACGTAGCTCACCTGACCAAAGGTCCTGACAACCTCGAGTATCACTACTACGAGCACCTCGTAACGGGCGAGGTGCTCGATCTGATCAGAAGGAGTGAGAGAGACGGATATCATGCGGCGGTCGTAGGATGTTTCTACGATCCCGGTCTCAGAGAAGCCAGAGAACTCGTAAGGATGCCTGTGGTCGTTCCTGCTGAAGCATCCATGCACGTTGCAGCGACTTTGGGACACAAGTTCTCAATTATCGTAGGTAGAAGGAAATGGATCCCAAAGATGGAAGACAACGTGAGAATGTATGGACTTGAAAAGAAACTGGCATCGTTCAGAGTACTGAATTTCACCGTGAACAGAATGAGGAAGGACCGAAAAGGACTGGAAAGAGCAATCGAACGAGAGGCCAGATTGGCTACCGAAGAAGACGGCGCCGAGGTGATCACACTCGGATGCACAGTCGAAGCAGGGTTCTCGACTCGACTGATGCAGCGCCTCAACATTCCAGTCGTCGACCCAGTCATCGTCTCCTTCAAGTACGCTGAATTGCTTGCCGATCTCTACAGCAAGCTCGGTCTTTCCCACAGCAAGATCTTCGGATACGAAAGCCCACCGAAAGAAGAAGGATGGCTGAAGTAGCGTCGCGTTCACGTCTTCCGGCTGGGCGGGGTATCCGGGACACGCGGAATTGGGCTCAGACATAAGAACCTCCCACTAGGCAGAGAGTTTCCGGAAGCCTCCGAGCATGGAATCCATTCTAATTGAACGTGGCGTCGTCGTTACGATGGACGCAAGTCGAAGAGTGATCCGAGACGGCGCGGTCATGACCGAGGGCCCGCGTATCATAGACGTGGGCAAGACGGATGACCTGCGCTCGAAGTATGCTCCAGAGCATACAATTGATGCGTCAAGGAAACTGGTGATTCCTGGCCTCATCGACTGCCACGTTCACCTTGCACAGGCTCTTATTCGAGGATGCGCGGACGATTCTGCCTTGATAGATTGGCTTGGCAAGTATGTGTGGCCTCTTCAGGGCAACTATACCGCTGAGGACGGAAGTGTCAGCGCCAAGCTCTGCATGCTCGAGATGATCAAGTCCGGCACGACATCCTTCATCGAGTCAATGATCCACACTAGGTACGGGTTCGACGGGATCGCAAAGGCTCTCGACGAGTCCGGTATGCGCGGACACTTGGCCAAGACGATCATGGACACGCCCGCGTACGGAAGGAAGCAGATGATGCATCCGGGGATGATCGAGGACGGTGAGAAATCCCTGGCCGAGACGATCGCCATGTTCCAGCGCTGGAACGGAAAAGCCAACGACAGAATACGCGTCTGGTTCGGTCCCCGGTCGCTCGGAGCCTGCAGCAAAACTCTCTATGAAAGGATTGCTGAAGAAGCCGCGAAGAGGAAGGCTAGCATCACGATGCACTTGTGTGAGATTCAAGAAGACGCGAAGTACGCTCGCCGCAAGTTCAAGAAAGGTCCTGTTGCATTCGTGAACGAGGTCGGCTTGCTCAGCCCGAGAACTGTGCTAGCCCACGCGGTTTGGCTCACCGACCGCGACATAGTGACACTCAGCAAGACACGTACAAGCGTTTCTCACTGCCCATGGTCCAACACGAAACTCGCCTCGGGAATAGCTCGCGTCCCAGAGATGCTCAACAAGGGAGTTAATGTGGCGCTTGGATGCGATGGAGGCCCGAGCAATAACTCGTACGACATGATCACAGAGATGAAACTGGCCGCAAGCATACACAAGGTCAGACTGCACGACCCGACCACGATGCCTGCCGAAAGAGTGCTCGAGATGGCGACCGTCGGCGGAGCACGAGCGACCGGCATGCAAGACCAGCTCGGCACATTGGAGCCAGGCAAGCTAGCTGACATAGTTCTAGTGAACTTGGACAGCGTCCACATGGTTCCCAACAACAACTATGTCTCCGACTTGGTCTACGCTGGTTCCGGAGCCGATGTCGACACCGTCATAATCGACGGAAAGATAGTCATGGAAGATCGAAACGTGAAAACGCTCAACGAGCAGGAGATCATCCAGCAAGCACGCGAGAGAGCAAAGGCGCTCCTCGAGAGAACAGGTCTGAAACCGAGGATTCCGTCGAGTTAGTGCTAATCCTCTGCATCGAGCGTGGAAATGCCAGACTTGAGCATGCAAGGCGCTCGGGTCTCTGCTTTAATATGAGAACCGCTGAAATAGCGGAGGTAATCACAGTTGGCTGTCCCCATTAGAGATGCGCTCACTTTTGACGACGTACTACTAGTGCCGAAACGTAGCCCGGTGCGTTCCAGAAAGGACGTGGATCTCTCAACAAATCTTAGCCGGAATATCAAACTCAATATCCCAATCATTAGCGCCAACATGGACACCGTCACAGAGTCAGCTATGGCCATCTCGATGGCTCACAACGGCGGAATAGGCATCGTTCACCGCTTCATGCCCGTTGACCGGCAAGTCGAAGAGGTTCTGAAAGTCAAGCGAGCAGAGAGTGTCATGATAGAGCATCCGTATACCACCAGCCCAGCCGCGACCATGGCTGAGGCAAAGGGGCTCATGCGCGAGAAAGGAGTTAACGGGCTGCTCGTAGTCGACGCGAGCGGAAAACTGCTTGGTATCCTTACAGCCCGGGACCTACTCTTCGAAGACGACCAGCTGAGAAGAGTCTCTGAGCTTATGACGCCGATGAAGGCTCTTCATACGGCAAGGACGGAGACCTCAATTGATGAAGCGAGACAGCTACTGCGCAAGTACAAGGTGGAGAAGCTTCCCATCATCGACGATGAAGGGCATCTCCGTGGTTTGATCACAAGCAAGGATATGGTGACGCTTGCTGAGAGACCGCAAGCATGCAAGGACGCGAAAGGGCGGCTCATCGTCGGGGCCGCCGTTGGAATAAGGGAAGGCTACGTTGAGAGGGCGCGGGCTCTCGTCAAGGCAGACGTTGATGTCCTCGTGGTCGATGTGGCGCATGGACATTCCGATAGAGTTTTGGAGGCTGTTCGGAGGCTCAAGAAGGAACTGAGTCAAGTCGATGTTATCGCGGGAAACGTGGCGACGCCCGAGGGAACCAAGGACCTGATCGGCGCCGGCGCCGACGCTGTGAAAGTCGGGATCGGCTCAGGCTCGATATGCATCACGAGAATCATCACCGGAGCAGGGATGCCTCAACTAACAGCGGTTCTTGAATGTGCTGAGATCGCAAACGACCTCAAAGTGCCAGTAATCGCTGACGGCGGAATCAGAAACTCCGGAGACATAACGAAAGCTTTGGCGGCTGGCGCGTCGAGCGTAATGATCGGAAGCATGCTAGCGGGGACCGAGGAGAGCCCAGGAGTCACAGTAATGCGGAACGGTAGAAAGTACAAACTTCACAGGGGGATGGCGTCGGTCGGCGCTTCCATGAAGCGAGAAACGCCGGAAGCGGAAGATGAATCCGTGCTTTTGGAGTATGTCGCGGAAGGTATCGAGGCGTTCGTTCCCTACAGGGGCAATTCCCACGAGATAATTACGCAACTAGCTGGCGGGGTCCGCTCGGGCTTAAGCTACTGCGGTGCCAGAACGCTCACTGAACTTCGCCGGAACGCATCGTTCGTACGATTGACTTCCGCAGCGCTCAAGGAAAGCTACCCCCACGACGTCGAAAGCATCCAGTAGCCGCGCACACCGCGAACGTCAGCTTCTCAGATCTAAAGGTCTCCTACTGCGCCGGGGACGAGGATGTGAAATGTGCGATCATGTCACTCATCTCAAATTGCTGGGCTTCAGATATTGATAGGCTTCCCGAATATTCGGTTGCTGCTTAGGGGTTCTGCGTTCAAAGTCCTAGACCTCTTAGCCCTTAGCTTCAGCAAAGGAAACCGATCAAGCACAAACAACCGAGTTTGCGGGAAGCCTAATTGAGAGAAAAAAGAAAGGAGGAGAGACGACGGAGGCATTCGAGCTACTTCGGTATCCTGCTTGCCTTGTTTACTCCCTCGACGAACCAGTCCATGAGCCACAGGTCATCGTGCGTTGCTCTCTGGCCGGCAGCCAATTTCAGGTTGCCGTCTTGATCCTTTATTGGGCCGGTGAATGGTTCGAAGGTCTGTCCCCTCATCTCTGCTCTTCGCTTTTCGATGAGGTTTCTCACGTTCTCGGGGATGGCTTGATTGACGGGTGCCAATGTGACACCGCCGTCGCCCGCTCTCCAGCCGTCGATGGTGTCGCCTCCGTCTCCGAGACGCCACCACAAGTCCATGCTCCGGAAAGCCTGAGCATACTGATATGCCAGTATGTACTCGTACATTAGGCCCCAGTCAACGACCTGTCCAGTCAAGTGTGCCTTCGGGCCATAGCTGGTCATGTCACTGTAGTGGCTGAAGCTCCAGACCGGCTTGCCCTTCCCTTGGTACTCCTCAGCAACCTGCAAGGTCGTTGGTGAATCTTCGGTGTACGCGAGGACATCACAGTTCTGCGACTCGATGAGGCTTACTGCGGCGTCCCTTGTCTTTGCAGGATCAAACCAGCTGAACAGCCACACCACATAGCATTCAATCTTGGGGTTGATCTCTCTGGCGCCGAGAACGAAGGCGTTTATGTGCCTCACTACTTCCGGAATCGGGTGAGCTGCTACATATCCTATCTTGTTCGTTTTGGTAACGCCCGCGGCCGCAAGACCGCATAGATAGTAGAGCTGGTAGAATTCTGCGAAGTATGTCCCAACATTCTGCGCTCTCTTGTAGCCGGAGCAGTGCCAGAAGTACTTGTCAGGATACTTGGGTCCAGCTGCGACGGTGGGATCCATGTATCCGAAGCTCGTTGTGAACACGACATCAGCGCCTTCGGCGACCATCCGGTCTATGGCTGCTCCAACTTCGGGTTCCGGTATTGCTTCTGCGTAGAATGTTTCGAGCCACGGAAGTTTTGCTAGGTATTTTCTGCCGCGGTCGTGGCCATAGGACCAGCCGAAATCACCGACAGGTCCGACGTAGATGAAACCAGCTTTGATCTTCTTTCCCGGGGCAGGGACGGTTTGAGTCACTGTCGTGGGTACTCCGGGTGCGACTGCTGGGGGTGCAGCTAGCATGCCGGCGCCGTAGCCTGCAAGTCCGCCGACAACAAGACCACCAACTGTCCCGCTGACAAACTGTCGTCGAGAAACTTTCTTTTCAGATTCTGACATTTTCTAAAATCCTCCACGATAGCATTGCGTCGATTGTCACATAAGGCTTGCCCAAGAGCGGTTGAATTGACATGGACACGTCAAATTTTCCCTTGTGCTCTACGACTCGCCTCGAACATAGGGAAGTCCAAGCGCCGCGGGCACGCCCATTCGGCGTCTCACGGCCTCAAGCGAGATCAAGACTAACGCGACAATCGTTGTGAGGTACGGGAGCATCAGAAGGAACTGCGGAGCTTCAGTTCCGATTCCTATTGCTTGCAGTCTGAACTGCAAGGCTATCACTCCTCCGAAGAGATAGGCACCAAAGATTGCTCGAAGCGGGTTCCACGTCGCGAATATGGTGAGCGCTATCACGATCCAACCTTTTCCTGCCGTCATCCCCTCGATCCAGAGGGGCGTGTACAAGAGTGAAAGATACGCCCCAGCTAGCCCGGCCATCGCTCCGCCCACCAGTACACAAACATATCTGATGAGGTATACGTTGAGGCCGAGGCTGTCGGCCATCGCCGGGTTCTCTCCAACGGATCTAACGTTAAGGCCGAGCCTCGTTTTGAAGAGAACAAACCACAAGACCAGAGCCGCGAAGATCGAAGTGTAAACGAGAATGTCTTGTGAGAAGAGAATTGGTCCGACGACAGGGATGTCTGCAAGGATCGGGATCGAGAAGCTCGAAAGATGGAGGGCTGTCATTCCTATCATTGGTTTCCCAAGGAAACCGCTGAGACCCAGACCGAGAATTGTGATCGCCAGTCCGCTCACTATCTGGTTGGCTCTCATCGTTATCGAGAGAAACGCGTGTACTAGGCTCAGCAGGGCAGCAGCGATCATGGCCAGTGCCAATGCTAAACCAATGTTTCCTGTGTAGAAGGAAGTCGCAAATGCCGTAAGGGCGCCCATCGCCATCATTCCTTCGACTCCAAGGTTCAGAACCCCAGACCGTTCTGCGTAGATCTCCCCCACAGTCCCAAGTAGAAGCGGAGTGCCGGCTTGGACAGTGTGAGCGAGCAGAGATACAAAGAAAGCCACGTCCATCTCAGCCAATTTCCGTCACTCCCAGGTCAAAGCCACCTTGTAGCGAGTCAATACTTCCGCCCCAACCACAAAGAGCAGTATCAACGCTTGAAAGACAGATGTTGTCGCGAACGCCAAACCCAATCCTATTTGCAGCGCGTCCCCAGCTACCAGCAAGCCTCCGAATAAGATGGAAACGGGCACAGCCGCGAGCGGGTTCAGACGTGCTAGCCACGCGATTATGATTGCTGAGAACCCGTATCCGGGGGATATTCCATGTCTCAGCCTCAAGACGATGCCCGAGACAAGCCCCATTCCTGCTAGTCCCGCCAAGCCGCCGCCGATGAACATGACGAGCAGAGTCAATTTCAGATAATCTATTCCGGCGTACTTCGCGGCTAGTCTGCTCTCTCCTGTCACCTTCAATTCATAGCCCCATCTCGTACGAGCTAGGAAAATGTAGACCAATACAGCGCAGACCAGACCGACAATCAGCCCAGCGTGGATTCGGGTTCCAGGTATCCAAGGAAGTCTGGCGTTGAGGGGAAACATCGGAGTGAGCGGAAAACCGAATCCTTCCGGATCCCGCCACGGACCGTATACCAAGTAGTCCACCCATAGTATCGCGACGAAATTCAGCATCAGGGTTGTTAGGACCTCATTCGTTTCCAAGCGAGCTTTGAGATAGGCGGGAATCAGGCCCCAGATGCCTCCAAATATGAATCCCGCAATCATCATCGAACCAAGCAGCACAAATGCGGAGCTATCCGGCAGCATGAACACAATCGCAGTGGCTGCGAAGGCGCCCATGAACAGCTGCCCTTCAGCTCCAATATTCCAGAAGTTCATCTTGAATGGCAGACAGAGTCCAATGCTCGCTAAGAGTAGCGGAATCGCTCGAGTGAAAGACTCAGTCAATCCGTCCACATTCACGAAAACGCCAAGCACTTGTCGATAGGCAAGGATTGGGTTGACGCCCACGGCGAGAAAAAGCGGAGCAGCGGAAAGGAAACCTAGCACGAGCGAGACCACGGGCACCGTGATGGTGATCGCTCGACTGATCGTGAGTCTTTTCTCAAATACTAGGTGAGGAAACTTCAACTTAGATGCCTCATCTTGTCAGGTCTTTCGGAGTGATCCTCCCATCATCAATCCGATCTCCTCGACGTTCGCCTCTGAGGCTGGGAATGTTCCGACGATTTCTCCGCCATACATGACTGCGATCCTGTCGCTCAGCGAGAGAATTTCGTCCAGGTCTTCGGACACCATCAGAACTGCGGATCTTGCTTCCCTCTGCTTGAGCAAAAGGCTTCGAATGTACTCTGTTGCTCCGACATCAAGGCCTCGGGTTGGATAGACTGCAACAATCAGTCTGGGCTTTCCAGAAAGCTCTCTTGCCAAGATCAGTTTCTGCAGGTTTCCACCTGAAAGAGTCCTTGCTGGGGCGTCCTTCCCTGAGACCATTATTTTGAATTCTTTGATGAGTGTCTCCGCGTTGTTGTCAATTTCGTTTTGATTGAGGAAGACGCCATTTGAGAAGGGCTTTTGTCTGTATCGTCTGAGGATTAGGTCTTGAGCGACGGTGAGGCCTTGAGGAGCCGCTACGCCAACTCGATCCTCGGGAACGTACGCGATGCCATCTTCGATTCTGCGAGAAATGGATTCCCGATGAATCTCTTTGCCGGACAGTCGAACCTGGCCCGAGAGTATTGGTCGCATTCCAGCTATCGCTTCTGTCAACTCTCTTTGACCGTTTCCGGCGATTCCTGCCACGCCTAGGATCTCGCCTTTGCGGATAGCCAGTGTGAGGTTCTTGACTGCTGGAAAGCCTTTGTCACCCATTACCGTAACTTGATTCAGTTGAAGGACGGGCTCTCCTGGAACAACGGGGCTCTTGCTGAGAGTGAAGAGCACCTCTCTCCCGACCATCATGGATGCAAGCTTGGTCTTCTCGAGCTGTTCTCGATCCAAAGTGTCGACGTTTCTGCCCGCTCTCAGGACGGTCACTCGGTCGCTTACAGCCATCACTTCGTCAAGTTTGTGCGTGATGAAGACGACAGATCGCCCTTCGCGGGCCATCTGAGCGATGAATCTGAAAAGCTCTCGCGTCTCCGGGGGCGTGAGCACCGATGTCGGTTCGTCGAGGACCAGAATCTTTGCTCCTCTGTAGAGTGCCTTTAGGATCTCGACTCTCTGCCTCTCGCCCATTGAGAGTTGCCAAATCCTCGCCTCAGGGTCGATGGGTAACTCGTAACGCTTCGAGATCTCCAACACCTTGTTTGCGGCATCCTTGACATTGAGGATGAACGCGGGTTCTTTCAGGCCGAGAAGGATGTTCTCCAAAACGGTGTGGGGTTCAACGAGTTTGAAGTGTTGGTGAACCATCCCGATGCCTAGGTTGAGTGCTTCTCGAGGCGATCCTATGTCGACCTTCTCGCCTCGAATGTAGATCTCACCCTCATCAGGCCGAAGTATCCCATAGAGAACATTCATCAGAGTGGTCTTTCCAGCTCCGTTCTCTCCGAGAAGTCCGTGGGCTTCTCCTGCCTGAAGCTCGAAGTCGACGTGATCGTTTGCATCGACGCCGGGAAATCGCTTCACTATTCCCTTCATCTGAACAAGAATTTCTTTCCTCGGCAGAGTCACGTGGTTCACGTCTCTCCTCCGATGTCCGCGTGTTCTCAATAAAAGGCTAAACAGGTTCCTTTGGCGTTTTGGGACGAGGGTGGAAATCCGGGTTTACTCCCAGCCCTCGATGTATCTCCGTTGCGCGTCGGTCATCTGGTCTGTCCGCTTTCCCCAGGCCTCTAATGCGAGCCGAGCTACTTCACGGTCAAGTTCAATTGGCATCTTGTACACAGCTGGCCCCAAACTTGACTTGTTCTTCATGAGATACTCGGCGGCCAGTGCCTGGTCTGCGAAACTCATGTCCATCACCTCTGCTGCATGGCCGTCGGCAGCGGCCAGATTCACAAGCCTTCCATTGGCCAAGAGGTAGATCCTGCGTCCGTCAGGCAGCGAGTATTCTTCCACGTTTGTGCGAACGGTTCGCGTTTCCTTTGCCAGTCTTTCGAGGTCGCGAACGCTGACTTCGACATCGAAATGGCCGCTGTTCGCAAGGATGGCTCCGTCTTTCATGACTTGGA
>Ga0315314_1003066_pt1 | contig 13351 bp, 14 predicted proteins | sample TDP9_MG_FD_203631 | JGI IMG/M metagenome (GOLD analysis project Ga0315314, IMG submission 203631) | Freshwater sediment microbial communities from Lake Towuti, South Sulawesi, Indonesia - TDP9 | ecosystem: Environmental > Aquatic > Freshwater > Lake > Sediment | place: Indonesia: South Sulawesi...
GAAACCCATTCTAGCCGAAGGCGTTCAGGCTCGATCCCCATGTCTTGAAGCATGAGGGTCATCGCATCGTACCTGCGCTCGGTCTTCACGTTTCCGTCGATGTAGTGGCAGTCCCCGGGGTGGCATCCGCAGATCAGGACTCCATCCGCACCTTTGGTAAGCGCCTCCATGACCATCGCAGGATGCACCATGCCGGAGCACATGACGCGTATTATCCGAATATTCGTAGGATACTGTATCCGTGAGGTTCCGGCCAGGTCGGCTCCAGCATATGAACACCAGTTGCAACAGAAACCGATTATGAGGGGTTCGAACTGTGTCGACTCAGCCATGACAACGCCCCTCTCTTCTTGGTCACTCCCAGATCTCTTTGACACAGTCTCCGTTGGTCGCGTGATCTTCATGGAACGTGTCGTGAGTTCTTATATCGGGCCGAATCCATCCGAGCCCGTGGGCGATTATACCTGACGAGTTGTGAAGGCTAGAGGGCGAACCCCCGGTGAGGATCAACGTTAGAGAGACGAGCTTTCCCCAGATGAAGGGTCGAACGTTTGAGGTTGTCCAAGTCATAGACAATCTGTGCGAATTCTGTCGGCAGCCAGTGAGCACAGACGAAGCGGCAGGGAAGCTCACTACGATATCCACCTACAATGATCATCACAGTCTGCTTTCCAGGGCTGCAGCACACGACAGGGTCGAAGTGGACCTTGAAGATAACCGGATCTACGTCTATGACCACGCATACCCTTGTGTGTTTCACCCCGGGTGCTTGAAGAGGTCTTAGGCAGCAGGGCCCCCGACATTGTTCTACGGTTCCAGGATCCTCCCCCACCACGCGGAGACAAAGCCACAGCATCACATAGCCTTGTAAACGTATTCGTTTTCCTTCTCCCCTACTTCTGTGACCGCCCCACGTTTTCTTAGCGCAAGCATGTGATCGAGCAACTCTTTTCGGCCAAGGCCTGTCGATTCTGATAGCTCCTTCATGGTCAACGGGCCGCTGTTCCTGAGTTCAACCAGAAGCATTTCACGTCGCATCTCGCCAATGAGGACATCCTGGGCTATCTGGTTGTAGCGTTCTGTTTCACTGGCCTTGGCTCCGACAACCGAGAGGCCCATGATCCATCTTAGCCTCTCGGACTTGAATGCCTCTATTGCTGCGTCCAATTTCCTTGGGTACTTTGCCAGCTCGCTCATGATCTCACCTCAGGTCGACTTGATGTTGGGGGCCTTGAACGGGTTTGGTCCGAGCTCTCTTACCTTGTTCGTCATATCCCTTACTAGAAGAGAGAACTTCTCGCCTTCGCCCGCAGATATCCACGCCAGTCTGACTCTATCCTCCTCCACTCCAAGCTGCTTCAGCGCCATCTTCAGAAAGTTGAACCTCTTCTCTGCGCGGAAGTTTCCTTTCACGTAGTGGCAATCGCCTGGATGACACCCGGTAACGAGCACACCGTCTGCGCCGTCTCTAAGTGCCTCCAGCACGAAGGCCGGATCGATTCTTCCGCTACACATCGTCCTTATGATTCGAGCGTTCGCGGGATACTGAAGTCGGCTCGTTCCGGCTAGGTCGGCTCCTGCGTAGGAGCACCAGTTGCATGTGAAGACGAGGATGCGCGGGTCGAAGCTGGCACTTTCGTCTCTTGCTGTATCCCCTGCGCTCGGTATCGATTGTATTTCGCTCATCTTCTATCGCCTCACTTGGCCATCATCGCCTCAACTTGCGCCAAGATCTGCCGGTCACTATAGTGCCGCATCGTGATGGCGTGCCGTGGGCAGTCGGCACCGCAGACTCCGCATCCCCTGCATAACGCAGCGATCGTTTTCGATTTTCCACCCTCGATCTTGTGGGCTCCATAGGGGCAAAGTTCCTCGCAGAGGCCACACCCTATGCAGAGATCGGTGTTGACATCAGCTGTCAGCGCTTCCGTCTTCAATTTCTTATTCGCCATGAGAATCGAAGCCCTAGCGGCAGCAGCCTTCGCCGATATTATCGACTCGGGAATATCCCTGGGTCCGCAGGCAGTGCCCGCGATGAAGATCCCGTCCGACTGGCAGTCAACCGGCCTAAGCTTCGGGTGAGCTTCCATGAAGAACCCATCAGGGCCAAGAGGCACCTTCAGCATTCTTGCGAGCATCACGTCTTCCTTCGACGGGCAGAGCGGCGTTGAGAGTACCACCAAGTCGCACAGGAATTCCGTCTCCACTCCGGCGAGGGTATCGTAGACTGCTACCTTGAGCTTCTTGTCGGGCGCCTCCGTGATCTCGGGTGGTATCTCTCTGATATACCGGATGAACTTCACTTCCATGGCTCTTGCCTTCCGGTAGAAATCCTCGTACTCCTTGTATGTCCTCAGGTCGCTGAAGAGTATGTCAACGTGGGCCTTCGGCCACAGTTCCTTGATTCGAATGGCGTTCTTTATCGCGTTCATGCAGCAGATCTTCGAGCAGTACGGCCAGCCCTCTTCCTTCTTCGCGCCGAGAATCTTAGAGAGAAGCCGCGCTGCGAATGACTGGGTCATGTCTGATAGTTCGTATGTCCACACCTCACCGGTGCGGGATCCGACACACTGGATCATCAAGACTCGCTCGGGTTCAGCCAGCTTGCCTTGCGCCAGCATCTCCTCGAGGTGTAGCTGTGTAACGACCTTGTCGAGTACGCCATATTGGAATGAGCCCTTCGGGGGTTCGTAGTTTAGGGCGCCGCTCGCCAAGACAATCGTTCCAACATCCAGCTTTACATCTTCGGTTCCCTTCTTGAAGGCGACCTTGAAGTTACCGACATATCCGCTGACATCCTTGAGAGTGGCCGATGTGTAGATCTGGATGTTCTCGTTCGACGTTGCAGCCTTGATTATCGGATCGACGATCTCGGAGGAATCCTGAAGGGTGGGATAGATCTTGCCGAGCCTCCGAGTGATGCCGCCAAGTTGGGGCTCCTTCTCAACCAAATGCACCTTGAAGCCTTGAGTCGCTAGGCTCGCGGCCGCCATGAGGCCGGATATTCCGCCGCCAATGACCATAGCTGAATCGGTAACGTCGACCTCGGGCTCATCTTGAGGTTCAAGCCATCTTGCTCTAGCCACCGCCATCCTGACGATGTCCTTGGCCTTTGTCGTAGCCTCTTCGGGCTCATGTGAGTGGACCCAAGAACATTGTTCCCGGATGTTAGCCATTTCGAAGAGGTACTTGTTCAATCCAGCCTCTTCACACGTTGATCTGAAGAGCGGCTCGTGAGTTCGTGGCGTGCACGACGCAACGACGACCCTGTTCAGTCCATTCTTCTTGACGGCATCCTTGATCGAGCTGAGACCAGCCTCGGAGCAGGTGTAGAGATTCCCTTCTGCCCATGGTACATTTGGCAGGGTCTTGGCGTATTCCACAACCTCGGGAACGTTCACGACGCCTCCGATGTTAATGCCGCAGTGGCAGACGAAAACTCCTATCCTCGGTTCTTCCAAACCTGTCACACACTCCCAGCCATGAGAATCTCACTCAGCCTAGCTGCGGCAGCGCCTGCTTGCATGACCGAGTCTGGTATGTCACCCGTTCTCGGGCCGAGACAGTAGCCGCAGCCTACGATTCCTGGGACCTGTGTATCCACGGGGTGACGAAGAGAGTCAGATGCAACAAGAAATCCGAACCTGTCAGTGTCTATTCCCAAGATCCTCGCCAACTCGACGGAGTCAGATCGTGGCATCAACGCTGCGCTAAGTACTACCAGATCCACTTTCAGACTCTTGACTGTTCGAGTCAATGTGTCTTCGTACCAGAGGGTGAGATCTTTCGTTTCTGTGTCTTCTCTTATCTCGCCCGGGCTGCTTCGGACGAACTTCACCCCAAACTCCTTCTTCGCTCGGTTCGCGAACTCCTGGAATCCCTTTCCGAAGACGCGCAAGTCAATGTAGAAGATATACACCTCAGAGTCGGGTCTGTGCTCCTTTATCAGCACAGCATCCTTCACGGCGTACTTGCAACATATGCTGGAACAATATGGGTACCCGAACCGCTGGTCCCTTGATCCAACGCACTGCAGGAACGCGACGGTACGTGGAATTCTTCCGTCCGAAGGCCTCATGATGCGGCCGCCGGTCGGCCCCGACGCGGAGAGCAGGCGTTCTAGCTGCATCGCGGTGATCACGTTCTTGTATCTTCCATAGCCGTAGGAGGTTATCCTCAGCGGCTCGTACACGTCGAATCCAGTGGCGACCACGATCCCGCCAACGTGTAGTTCGAGCTCAACTGGTTGTTGCTCGAGGTCAACCGCTTGTGCGTTGCATACGCTCTTGCACAGCCCGCAGTCTAGGCAGTGGTCTTTGTCTACCGTGTAGACTCTTGGGACCGCTTGCGGGAACGGCAGGTATATCGCCTTTCGAATGCCCATTCCTGAATCGAATTCGTTGGGGAGTTCCACTGGGCAGTGGTCTGCACAGGTGCCGCATCCGACGCACTTGTCAGCTTGAACGTATCTTGGCTTCTTGACGACTTTGACCGTAAAGTCTCCGGCTGAACCATGAACCTCTTTCACCTCTGAGTAGGTCAGCAACTCAATGTTGGGATGTCTGAAGCACTCAATCATCTTCGGCGCTAGGATGCAAATCGAACAGTCCATTGTTGGAAATGTCTTGTCAAGTTGGGCCATTCGGCCACCTATGCTCGGCGATTTCTCGACGAGATAGGTCTTCACGCCGCGGTTGGCAAGATCCAAGGATGCTTGGATGCCCGCGATTCCAGCACCGATCACAAGGGCGGACTTTTCCACAATCATCACTCCCTACGCTAGCTTCTTGACTATCCTATCAATGGGGACCCTGTGCTCGCGCAGCTGAGGCCCTTCCGGCTTAAAGCCCATCGCTAGGCTCAGCAGTTCAACGAAGTGTAGGACCGGAATGTCATACTCCTCCTTCAGCAGGCTCTTGATCTCAAGCTGTCCTAGGTCAAATTGAATGTAACAGAACGGGCAAGCGGTGACGACGCAGTCTACGTTAGCCCTCTTCAAGGCGGCGAGCTTACGGTTTGATAGGCTTCTCGAAAGATGATCATCAATGTCGCGTAGAGGGCCACCACAACATATCTCTTTGTCGTCGTAGTCGACGGTTTCGGCTCCGAGGACCTCCACCAGATCATCGAGCACCTCGAATCCTCTTCCCACTCCTGCATGCAGCAGCTTGGGCCTGACAAGGTGACATCCGACTTGGGTCGCAACCCTCAATCCGTTCAGAGGCTTTGTTACTTTGCTTCGGATCTTGTCTAGGCCCACATCGTCACAGAGTACGTCCATGGTGTGCTTGACATTCACCGTCCCCCTGAATCTCTTGTTCGCAACTGACAGGATCTCGTTGACTCTATCTCGAGTCTCCTTGTCTCTCTTTAGTGTCTGATCCACCATCATCAGTGACTCGTAACAATCGTTGCATAACGCCATGATGTCCAGTCCCATCTTCTCAGCAATGCACAAGTTCCTTGCCGCCAAAGCAAGCCAACCCGTATAGTCGAGTGACTGTATTGCGAATGGCCCACAACAGCTGGTCCCGTCCATGTCGACGAGCTCGACGCCCAAAGCGGGCAGTGTCTTTCTGGTTGCCAATTCGTACGATAGTTCTCGCGCCGGTATGAGGCAGCCCAAGTATAGAGCATACTTCACTTTCTCTTTCAGCTCCTATTTCGAGCCGAGGATCTTGCTAAAGCCGCTCTTCCTCGCTATCTTCGCGACTTCGGAGACCGGTTCACGTGGTGGTAGGCCGAGGCTTGCTCTCTGCTTGCTCACCGAGGCCGTCGGACTGACAATGTGGCCTGTCTCAATCAGACTCTTCGCCATCGCCAAAGCACCCTTGGGTACGTTTCCATCTCTTGCGGCGATTGCTCTGAGGGCGAAGACAACTTCGCCGACGTCCGCGCCCTGCGGACATCGATCTATGCAAGTGAAGCATGACAGACAGAGCCACGAGAGTTCGAAAAGGGCCTCCCACTTGAATCCAAGGTTAACCATCTCGATCAGTCTCCTTGGATTGTACTTGAGTGTCAGCCTGCCGACAGGGCAACTGCCTGCGCATCTCCCGCACTGAATGCATGAGAGGACCCCTTCACCTCTGGGGGTGTTCGCTACCTCGTGCATGAAGCCGGGATCGCGCTTGCGGGCGTGAATCTGGGAGAGTATGAATTGAAGGTCAGCCTCAGACGATGTCAAAAAGAATCACGTCTTCATCTCAAAGATCATTTCGCAGTAGGGGTCGCCTTTATGCATACTGGCATTGTATCGGAAGGCTATCTTCGGGCCGATGGATTCAGCGACTCCCGACAGGAAGTGGCCCCACAAATCGCAAACGTACTGAGGAGCATCCAGCATCTTCCACCCTTTGAGGTAAGGACAGAACGTCACCCTGGCCACTGTCCGATTCGGCGATGTCTCAACCATCTTGTACTCCCAGCCAATATCGCGTGCCATTTCGGTCAGAACTTTGTCAAGTTCCTTCAAGTCACCCTTATCGAGGCTAAGCTTGTCCTTCCAAAATAGTCCGATCTTAGCTCCGACATCATGACACGCTTCCTCAAGCAGCTTCTCGCCTTCACTGCCATACTTCTCTTTGATCTGACGTGATATTGTTGCGAAGCAGCCGACGATTCCCACGATGCCCGAGGAGATGTATCTCCTCGCAAAGCTCATGATTTCTTCTCTGAGTCTGTCGTCTACGACTTCCACGATCTCCACTCACATTTTTGTTGTGTAACTGCCACTGCACAAATACACATGGCGTATAGTCTACATGCACACCATAGTAATATAATTACCATAGAAATATCATCTCGCCGGATTCCCCGGTCGTGAGGCGCGACGCTACACCATGGTGGTTAGAAGCGGTGACCTTGACCTTGATTTCATTCAAGAAGTCTCCAAGATCAGCGGCGAAACTGTGAAGTCATGCTTTCAATGCGGAACGTGCACCGGAACTTGCCCTTCAGGACGCCTAACTTCTCTTCGAAGTAGAATGATAATCAGGAAAGCTATTCTTGGATTGAAGAAGGAGGTTCTCTCGAGTCCGGCGCTCTGGGAATGCATGATCTGCTTCAAGTGCCACGAGCAATGTCCGAGAGGAGTCAACATTCCAGCCGTGATGCTTGCACTTCGAAACCTTGCTGTACGCGAAGGCGTTCCACCGCCTGAAGGATACTTGAAAATGGGAAAGTCTGTCTTCGAGGAAGGAGCGGTTCAGCCTCCGCAAGAGGTGGTGACGAGAGACTTTGAAAGCTTCAGTCGGGCCATGCTGAATCTTCCTGGTCTATCGAAACCAACAGACCTAGGCAAATTCTCAAGGGCTCTTAGTGAGATAGGCTTGCGAAAGATTATCGGAGGGTAGGCATACGAGGTTTGGTCTATTCCTAGGTTGCTATGCGCAGACCGAGCAGTATGCCTGCGAGCTTTCCGCACGACAGGTGTTGCCGAAGCTCGACATCGATCTGGTTGAAATCAAAGGCGCGGCGTGTTGCGGTTTTCCGCTGAACAGCATTGACAACCTCAGCTGGATCTACTTGACCACCAGAAATCTGGCCCTATGCGAGGATCAGCACCTCGATATGCTTCCGCTCTGCAACGGATGTCACTTGTCAATGTGTGAAGTTAAGCACACACTGCAGGCCAACCCCACGCTGAAGGAGAAAGTCAATGCACTGCTGGCAACGGAGGATCTTCGGTACGAGGGCACAGCAAGAGTCAGACACATAATCGAAGTTCTTCACGACGATGTTGGTCCTGAAAGGATCCAGAAGGCTGTCAGCAGGCCTCTGGCTGGAATGAAGTTTGCAGCCCACTACGGTTGCCACGCTCTCAGACCAAGCGAATTGGGTAGGCCTGATGATTCGAGAAATCCAAGAAAGCTCGAAACCCTGATCGGCGCTCTTGGAGCACGATGGGACATCTATCCAGAGAGGCTGGACTGCTGCGGCGCAGGGATAGCCGTCTCGGCAGGAGAGTCCTCGTTGAAGATCGCAGGGGCGAAGCTTGAGAAGCTGAGAGGAGCTGGTTTCGACGGACTGGTTACGACGTGTCCATTCTGCATGAGAATGTACGACGCAAGGCAGGAGGCGATTGGAGCGCTGCTTGGCGGTGCAACATCGTTTCCCGTATTCTACTATACTCAGCTGTTGGGGCTCTGCATGGGCGTCGACGAAGCCTCGCTTGGCTTATACCTCAACATGAGTCCTGTGGGCGAAGTGATCCAGAAATTCCAAGCGAGAACCAGCTAGGCGGTTCGAGCGAGAGAGGGGCATGCTGAATCGCTCCCCCAGGGCGGTCCCAGGAGCGCACGTTGTCCCAAGCAATCCGAAGGCAACGACGAAGAAGATTGTAGCTCGAAACAACGCAATGGCTGAGGTAGCGATCAACAGATCACAAGAAGAAATCAAGTGACTACGCGGGCATAGACCTCGGATCTCCTATCATCTAGGGACTCAGGCGAAAGAAGAGGACGGAAACTATGAAATGAGCGAGAAAGAGCAAGGGGGTAGATCCCTTAGACAACCGCTGGAAAGGCTTTTGTAACCTATAGATAATTCTGTGCTGAGTGACTGGACATGGTGAAGATTCTCGATAGGTTCGAGTTTCCTGAGGGTCTCTACTACTCGGCCGATCATTTGTGGGCAAAGAAGGAAGACGGGACTGTACGTGTAGGGGTAACCGACATGGCTCAACAGGCCGCTGGATCCATCCTGTTCGTGAGAATTATGCCTAAAGCGAGACAAGTTGAGTCCGGCAAGCCCCTGGGTACCATGGAGACCGGCAAATGGGTCGGACCCCTGAAGTCTCCACTCTCTGGAACCATAGTCGAGACAAACGAAGCACTGAAGACACAGCCAAAACTGCTCAATGAAGACCCGTACGGAAAGGGCTGGCTGATCGTGCTGCAGCCATCGAGGCTAGATGATGAGTCGAAGAATCTGATTACAGATCCGGCCCAGATCGAGAAGTTTGTACAAGCGGAATTGCCCAAACTGTTCAAGAAGTAGCCCGTGCGTGCGGTGCTCTCCTAAGGATGCGCGCCATCGCAGTGTGGCACTTGATAGCCAAAACGTGGTTCAAGCAACGATGAAGGCTGTTATGAGAATTGGACATGCATCGCTCTCAAGGCCGGTAGAACTTGAGGAATATCAAGAGAAATGCCTTGAAAGTCCATCATGGTCCCCAAAGCAGGTGCTTCCTAGTCTATCGGAAGAGCGATCGAAGCCATTCTTCCGCACCAATGCGATATGGCCGGCCGACAACGCGGAATGGGATATCTGAGAGTGCAAGACGGCTTGGTTTCGGATCTTCGTTCTGCCGAGGAGAACTCTGTTCGGGAGTCCCCTGAGTACGTGAGGACGAGTCTCGCAGCAGCCATTACCCTAGGTTTTGTGCAAGGAAGATTCTTTCGGGATGCAAAGTTATACTGTCTTAACCTCCTTCTAACCTACGCCGATGGGTGCGTTGGGAGATGCGCCTACTGTGGCTTGTCACGAACAAGAGAAAGTAATCGATCAGGGAGAGAGCAGAGTTTCATTCGAGTTGACTGGCCCACCTTCAAGATGGATGATATCATAAACCGAATGGATTCCGACCTCTGCTCTCACGTGGAAAGAGTCTGTGTCTCAATGATAACGCATAGAAAGGCTCTAGGCGACACATTGAGCATTGTAAGAAGACTGCGCGACAAAACAGATGCTATATCCGCACTGATCACGCCGACGACCGTGGATAAGGACTGGCTCCTTGAAGCGAAGGAGGCCGGCGCTGATAAGGTAGGGATAGCGATCGACGCGACAACGCCAGAGCTATTTGATAAATTGAGAGGCCGAGGGGTCTCGGGTCCCCATAGATGGGAAAGATACTGGAGAACGGCGGAAGAAGCGGTACAGATCTTCGGCAGACACAATGTAGGAATACATCTGATAGTTGGGTTAGGAGAGACAGAGGAGCAAATGATTGAAACTATTCAGATGGCGTATGATATCGGCGCCTTAACTCATCTTTTCTCCTTTTTCCCAGAGCAAGGTTCACTGATGCATCAACATAAGCAGCCCCCCATCGGCTCGTATAGGCGAGTACAACTAGCACGATACTTAGTCAACAAGGGCATGAGTTCCGCGGATAAGATGAAGTTCGACAAGGACGGAAAAGTCGTAGATTTCGGCATCAGCGAAAACGCCCTTGATAACGCGATCAACAGCGGGCTCCCGGTTGTGATCTCAGGATGCTCCACAAAGAAAATGGAGAATGCTTGTAACAGACCCTTCTCAGATTCCACGCCCTATCAAGCATACGTGGGCGAATTGAGAAACTTCCCGTTTACTCCCGATGAGAGGGATGTCGTGATCGTAAAGAAGCAGCTCTGGGATTACTCTGAGAGACCGCCAAGAGTATGGTCAGAGGACGTAAGTTGCGAGGATTAACCGGGCACAGTCTAGGCGACGATGCGTCGAAGGATGACAGGTCTGAACTGGCGAAGCAATGCTTTGAAATGAATGCACATGACCTAAACCCACTTTTCCACAAAGCCTATGACATTTCTCGAAAGCATTTCTCGAACCTGATCCATTTCTACATTCCTAGCATGGTGCATTACGAAACATCTTTCTACACTGCAAGCCATTCTCACCAGTTCCCGGCGATTTCGGTCACAGGCAGGTTCTGTGCTCTCAAGTGCGAGCACTGCAATGGACAACTGCTGGAAAGCATGATCCCGGCAACAAGGCCCGAAGAGCTTCTCAGAGTGTGCACCGAGATCAAGAACCAATCCGGGACAGGATGCCTAATCAGCGGTGGGAGTCTCAGCAGCGGCCGCGTTCCTCTCGGGAAGTTCATCCAAACAATCAAACGAGTGAAGCAAGAGCTTGGGCTTGAGACGGTTGTACACGCCGGCCTCGTCGACGTCTCCTTAGCAAGAAGCTTAGCTGGCACAGGTATCGACGCGGCTATGATCGACATCATCGGATCGAACGATACCATCAGAGAAATCTATCACCTAAACGACGACGTACGTTCGTTCGATCGTTCGCTTTCTCTACTCGAACAGAACAGTATCCCAACCGTCCCTCACATCGTCATAGGGTTACATTATGGAAAACTGAAAGGCGAGAAGCAAGCGTTGGAAACGGTCTCCAAGCATAATCCAGCCGCTGTGGTGCTCGTCGCATTCACGCCTCTAAGCAACACGAAGATGGAGCACGTATCACCGGCCCTGCCTCTAGACATTGCTCGGGTTGTATTGGCTTCAAGACTCCTGATGCCGCAAACCCCGCTGTTGCTGGGATGCGCGCGGCCAAGAGGTCAACATAAAGCCGAAACCGATATCCTAGCAATCAAAGCAGGTGTGAATGGAATCGCGTATCCAAGTGAAGACGCCTACGAACTTGCAGAGAAGTCGGGGCTGAGGATCAAGTTCCACGAGAAGTGTTGCTCGCTCGTCTGGCGGGATCTGGCCGTCGAGACGGGTTGCACAAGTAAGTGACACGAACTCCTTTCGCTGACCCTTGGTTCGAGATGTTTGACTGATGCAGAAGTGGAGGCTGCTTGACACTGGCAAATGTAGCGCTGCAGAGAATATGGCACTTGACGATGTGATCCTCAAGTGTAGGTCGGACCATCTGATCCCTAACACAATACGCTTCCTCCAGTTCGACCCGCCAGCTGTCCTCGTGGGCTACAATCAGGACGTTGAACATGAAGTTCGGGCTGACTACGTCAGGAGGAACCGCATAGATGTGAACAGGCGACTAACTGGCGGAGGAGCCATATACTTTGATAAGTCATCCTTGGGATGGGAGGTCATAGCCTCCAAGGATTCTATACCCCACTATCGGCACAAGGAAGAATTGTTCAAAGTCATGTGTGAAGGCCCGATTCGGGCACTAGAGGTCTTGGGGATACGCGCTGCCTTTCGACCCAAGAATGACATCGAAGTGGACGGTAGGAAGATCTCTGGCACGGGCGGCGTGGAATGGGATAACGCGTTCCTGTTTCAAGGCACTCTACTTATCGACTTTGACGTCGAAACGATGGTTCGCGCCTTAAGGATACCAATCGTGAAGCTCAAGGATAAGGAACTTAGCTCCGCGAAAGAAAGGATAACGTGCATCAAGTGGGAGCTAGGCTATCAGCCAAGCTATAGCGCAGTTAAGGAAGCCTTAAGGAAAGGGTTTGAAGAAAATTTCTCTGTCAAACTCATCGATGGACATTTGACCCCCGTAGAGAACAAGCTTCTGAGGGAAAAACTGCCCACATTCCTATCGGATGATTGGATCTTTCTTGATCGGCGACCGCTGAAAGAGGCAGCCATCCTGCAGGCTATCGACAAACGGCCTGGCGGACTAGTCCGAGTATCGCTCGCTCTAGATAGAAGAGCTGATTGCGTCAAGAGCATTCTGATTACGGGGGATTTCTTCACATTTCCCTCGAGGGCGATACTGGACCTCGAAGCAGCTCTAAAGTTTGCTCCTTGCAACAAGGATTCGATTGGAAGAATCGTCCGGGACTTCTTTGCAACGAAAGACGTTCAGATGCCGGGCATAACTGCAGAAGATCTTGTGAATTTGATCCTTGAGGCTGCTCATAAGGCGTCATATGAACGCTTCGGCATCAGCCTCGCTGAAGCAAACCACGTGTATCCAATCACAAGATACGCAAAACGCGTGTTAGACGAAGGTTGCGATTATATCCTCTTGCCATACTGCGCCAAACCACCGTCTTGCGAATACAGGAAAAAGGAGGGCTGCGCAAAGTGCGGCGGATGCTCCGTTGGGGTGGTCTACGAGTTGGCAGAGTCGGCCGGCCTACAACCGCTGACAATCCAGAACTTCGAGCACTTAGTGGAGACATTGAGGGCCATCAAGAGTTGCAACTCGAATGGGTACGTCGGTTGTTGCTGCAACGCGTTCTACTCCAAACATCGAAGTGAGCTCGAAGAAGCAGGACTACCCGCCATAATCGTAGACATCGATGACCTAACCTGCTATGACTTGGGGAAAATGGAGGACGCGTACCAAGGAAACTTTGAAGCGCAAACGCAGCTCAAGGTGGAGCTTCTCTCCAAACTTCTCAACCGAATCGGCAGGAAAAGAGTTCTTCAAGTGGTTGAGGAATGCAAGAGTTCGATGTCCTAGTAGTTGGAGGAGGCCCAGCGGGAGCTGCATCGGCGCTAAAGTGCTCCCAGTTAGGGTTTGAAACGGCACTAGTGGAGAAGGGACCACCAGGTCGGCATAAGCCATGTGGAGGTGTGCTTCCCACCGTCTGCGTAGACATCTTGGACGATCTCAGATTGAAGATTCCTATAGAGGTCATGTCCCGCCCTCCTACGATTGGCCTCTTCTACGTTCCGCCCAGCGG
>Ga0315314_1003067_pt1 | contig 13351 bp, 17 predicted proteins | sample TDP9_MG_FD_203631 | JGI IMG/M metagenome (GOLD analysis project Ga0315314, IMG submission 203631) | Freshwater sediment microbial communities from Lake Towuti, South Sulawesi, Indonesia - TDP9 | ecosystem: Environmental > Aquatic > Freshwater > Lake > Sediment | place: Indonesia: South Sulawesi...
CAAACCTTCGAACTCTACTATCCGAGATTCAATGACATGACAGCCTTCCTCGAACAGTACAACAAGATCAGGCCGCATCGAAGCGTAAACTTCTCAACTCCAGCAGAAGTCTAGTATGCATAATCTGTGCAAGACGTCTCTGTCCCGCACTCGGTTGCCACACGGGAAAGGGATAAATTGTCAAGCATCCGTTTCGGAACTGGCGGGTTCTATGCGCCGCATCGGGAGGTTGACGAGGGTCAAGGTTAGGCGCAGGATTGGCAGGCTGCACCCCGTCAGGGTCGCAGAGTGAGGTCGACCTCGAGGGACTCGTAGATGGCGGTAAGGGTCAAGTTGAGGCTGAGAGCTCTCAAGGGCTCCAGGCTCGGAGCAGCTACCGACACCAACGCCATCGTAAATACAGGCTACGAGGTTGACGAACCGGAGATCGCTCTCCCATTAGGCGCTGCCGAGAAGCTCGGCATGTGGCCCAGGCTGCCTGAGGGGTCTGTGGTTGAGAGCTATCGGAGCGCAGGCGGAATCGTCCGCGTACACAGGGTTGAGATGGCTGTGGAGACCGAGCTGATGGCAGAGGATCGAACGTCCCCAGCAGTGTCATGCAGTGCAATCATAGCTGAGGGTGAGGACGAGGTCCTGATAAGCGACAAACTCGCGAGCGCACTGGGCATAGCCATAGAGAATCCTGGCGTGGGCACATGGCGTTTCACCGACGAGCCTGCATCCAGAAGTAGAGGAAGCGAGTCGCCGCAGCACTGGTGAGCTGGTAGGGAGTTCAAAGTCCTCGCGGCCAAAGTTATGCACGGGGCGCGCTGGCGTTCAAGAGTTCGCATCCGAAAACACGTCAGCTACCAACGAATGAATTCGTTGGCTTGTGATGGTGGTAGCAATGCAAAAGCTGTCTAGTCGGCTCGGCGAAGGTCGAGTTAGCGGCGTGGAAGGCTACAAGAACGATCCGCTTCAGCAGAACCACTAAATGCTAGGGCCAAGCGTTCGCTTGACCCAAGCCTCCCATGCAGCGACGAAGGTCACTCAACTCTGACTGGGAAGCCCGTAATCGGGATCGTTCCAGTCCTCTCAGCGGACGGCAAGCCTCTGATGCCGTGCAGACCGAGCAAGGCAAGGAAGCTTCTAGCGAAAGGATTAGGGCTTAGAGCGTCTTGGGCGTCTCGCGGACCACCTGAAGAGCTTCTGTCAACAGAGGAAGAAGCTAGCATCCGCGGAGGGCAGGCGTCTTGCTCGACACTACCCCGTCGAAGTGACCAGAGTAAGTTCGTCGGGAACATGCGCAGGCATACTCCGTGTTTCCTTGGGTCGCAAGCTAGACTGGCATGAGCGCGACAATATGGATCGAGCACTCGCGAAAGCAATTCAGGCTATCGCGGTTTCAGTCCCAACCGATTCCAAATTGTACAATGCTACGATTACAGGGACATCCAAGTGAATTCGCAATGGGAATGGTCGACCAGAGCGTTCCAGTGTAAGCGCCTTCGATATCTATCAGTTTTGGCCTTTGATGAGCCTCCTGCAGTTTTCGTGGGTTTTCTCGGCGACCTCCAACGCCTTGACGGCGTCATCCTTCGTGAAGAGAATGGAGGGAGGCGTCATCGCCTGCTCGTCCCCGTAGAATGAGGGCCCTCGCTTCCTTGCTAGGTCGCTGGAACCATGAGCCATGAACTCCACCTGAGCTTCAAACCATTCTGGAAGCGCACGTGATGTGGCGACCGCGAGGAGAACATCTCGCAGGTCATGCTCCCTCGGATACTCTATCCCAAGAAACCTCAGGGCCGCTTTCAATGACAATTCCGCTGCCTCTTGCGCTCTCCTGACCGTGAGCGGGTAGTCACCACTCTGGATTGCACTCCTTGCTTCTTGCAGCGTCCTTCCAGCCCTAGTAATGTATTCGCGCGCCATCTCCGCGGTTCTCAAATCTCCACGCTCTCTCCGAGCTTGTACCCAGGCTTAAGGTCCCAGTACCATCTACCAGACGGGAGATAGACCTTCTTCGCTCCCAAGACCTCCAGCCTATGCTTGAGCTTACCCAGATGGTTGCCCATGAACTCGTCTCTGTCGTAGAGAATGACTCCATCTGTGAGGATGTCCAGAAGTATCGGTGGGTTCCTCTCTACCTCTTCCGGGGCCAACGGAACCGGACTGATAAGGGTTCCGAATCCCAATTCTCGGAGCCTCCTTCGTGCACCTGAGGATATGAGTTGCCTCTCAATCTCGTTGAAGAGGTCAAACCTGCCTCCAAAGGATTCTTTGAAGTTTTCCGAGACGACCAGCAAGTCTATGTCGCTGCCCTCCCCAGCTTCTCCCCTCCCAAAGCTGCCGAATAAGATAACAGAAACCAAGTCCCCACCTAGACGTGACCTCAGTTGATTCAAGACTTCTTCAAGATAGTCCCTCAGGGGACCTTTGATCCTCAACTTGTTTCGCATCCTGTGATCTCAGCGCATGTCCAACAGTATGGCGGATCACCGAAATAAACGACTCAGATAAACTTCAAGGCCAAGATCGAACTTGAGGCTTGTTGAGATAACTGCTGGGTTTGGCGCTCACTAGAGAACTGTATGATTGGGTCGTTCGGATTGTTGACGATCACGTAAGGGAGATCAGAGTACGCGCGAGATGTATGACCGAGTGCACACGAAAAGGATTGCACCCAGTTGCACTCATGTAGACATGTAAGAGTGGCGTTCTTTCTTCTTTTGGGCCTGCTGACCTCTGCATCTTTCTCACCTTGGAGGCTCTAGGCCTATGTTCTGCTGGTTCGCTGACATGCCCATGACCGCGCCCGTCGCAGACCAGTCAGTCGCAGACGCATAGATCACATGCAGATCCTTAGTTCCTCCACTGGCCGCCGTCGCTGGATAGACATAGTAGACATTCCAGGCCGCCGCACTAATCACCGCCGAACCAGCAGCTGAAAGGCCGAGGCTAGGCGCTAGAGCATATTCAACATTTAGCTCTGATGTCCACTGAGACATATCCAACGTTGGGTGTTCCAGTACTGCTAATCAAGACACCTGGATCATTCCCTATGGATAGGGCGTTGAAGTCCGTTGCATCAAGATCGCAAGCGAACGCGCGACAGGAGACGTCTCTACACCGCAGGCGAAGTGAACAGCCTGATCGATGCCACTCGCGAAACAGGACCCCGCCCTCAAAGATATCTGGCCTGAGCCCGAGCCAAAACAGGCAGCTAGAATGGATAGCTCAACTCGCAAGCGCACTGATTCAGAACTGAGCCGAAGAGAGCCAAGAGCAGATAGGTCTCTGCTTCTTTCAACCGTCCTGCGGTTGGATCTATAGTCAGTGCTAGAGCTTTCAGTGTGATGACAGCGAGTAGGATCTTGTCAAAACGGTTAACGTCTCGAAGTTCCACTGTGGCAACTTTATTGGCGAAGCCTGCGTCCCGATGGGGACCTCTACTCTTTTAGGTCGCCCCGGGGACACAACTTGGGGCGACTTCTTTGGGCTACGTTAGGGTGAAGGTGAAGGTTAGGAATCCTGAGGAGCGAGCGCGCGAAGAGGAGGTTGAGCTCCTCGCAGACACAGGCGCCATCTACTCGATTATCCCGGCAAAAGTTCTCGACAGACTAAAGATCGAACGAAGAACCACACGGAAGATGAGACTCGCAGATGGTAGAGTTATTGAGAGGCGTTTGGGAATCGCCGAAGTTGAAGTGAAAGGTGAAGTTGCCCACAGCACCATAGTCTTTGGTGAAGATACAGACGCCTCGGTGCTTGGCGTCGCAGCTTTGGAGGAGCTGGGGCTCCAAGTGGACCCGGTTACGGGCGAACTGAAACCGATGGAATTGCTCCTCCTCTGAAGGCGCAGGGAATTCAGCACGGCCAGGGGCGGGAAGCGACTACGTCGGGCTACGCCAGACAATACCGAAAACGAGGTGGTGGGAGGGGGTGACATCCTCCCACGTCTTAAGGACGTGGGCTTCCTGATTCATGGACCTCGCTTGCTCCTTCCACGCGTGGTTGGAGTAGAGGCTTGGTCTCCGCAGGCGTAGATTCGGCTGTGCCCCAGCCTACCTGATTCAACACGTTCACTGCTTCGTCCAGTTCTTGGAATGCTTCTTCTTCCTAGAAAGCCGCCTCTGGTGGCAATCCAACTTGCCTCCATGCAGGCTCTCGAGGCAAGCAAATCCACAAAATCAACATCACCCTGCCTAAGACCCCTGCCAAGAACACCAGAAATGCACACCAACCGAATTCGCACTGAAACCAACTTTTCGCTCAACAAGAGGAAATACGCACTCATCGAGAAGAAGAGACTGAATCCAGTCTCGATCAGAATCGAATCCTACTTCAGGCAGGGTTTTATTTCACTCGCAGGCTTGGTTCCTCCTTGTCGGGTTTCCAATCATTCTTGTCTGGGGATTCCCGGGCCTGGAAACAATAGCCAGATTGACCTTCACTCTATCTGCTGTGCTGGGGAAATCCATATCTCAAAGGTTTGTTCTGATATGATCGATGGCGAGATTTGCCCTTCTGTGATCAGTGCGGCAGAAGATTAGACCCGGGTGCAAGGTTCTGCGATCTATGCGGAAGAAACGTGGGATTCGAGGAAGCCACTATGCCTCCTCAAGCCCGGCTTTCCTTTGAGAGCTTATTGGGGGAAACGACCCCGAGACATTCAACCACAGCGAAGGAAGCACCGGCCGTTCGACCGAAGGGTCCTGGACCCCAGGTAGAGTCGAAGCCAGCAGAATCACGGCCACCCCCACAACCCAGTGAAGTACGACCGCGCTCCACTACAGCCAGGCGTTTTCACATCAAAAGAAGGGCATTAGCGTTTTCTGTCGCAGGTGTGGCCTTGATCCTGATAGTCTCACTGGCGTTTCTCAGAGGCCCATTGACGCTCCCTCCGCTGTCTACCACGAATACGCAGACCTTGACCTTGTCTCAGACGGTGACGACTCAAGGGACTGGCCCGGCGCTTCAGGTTCACATCGCCATTGCAAAGAACCCGGTCAGCCCTGGAAGCACACAAGTAGTCAGCGTGATTGTACTTGATCCCGGCGGACTCCCGATCCCCGACGCTTCAGTCCACATCCAAGTTATCTCCCCGTCAGGGCAGACGGACGCTTTTGATGTATCGACCGACGCGAACGGTAACTGTTCTCACAGCTGGCACATCGCTGCTTCCGCAGACAACGTGGGCACCTTCCAAGTGATAGTCTCCGCAGCAAAGGATGGATACCAATCCGGTCGGGCCAACGCAACCTTCCAAGCAACAACAACTCCCGAGGGGTAGGGAGACGCGGGGGGCCCTCGGTCGAGTTCTCTTCATTCTTGTAGGTTCTAGAAACAAGTCTCTCCAACAGCCACCCTTCTGTCCGCGATGCCGACGCGAAACCCTCGAAGCCTACACGGCTGGGTGAACCCAGTATCCGAACATGATGGGGAGCATCTTCTCAGAGACGCCTCTCTCGGACTTCTCGATTCGTTTGGTGAACTCTTCGACAGACCGTTTCGACTAGGCGATCGTACCGTACATTTCTCGGCTTACTCTGATCTCCTTGAGGCGGCCTAACATTGATTAATAGTTATTGCAGTAGTGGCTCTTGTCGTGTTGGTCAGAAAGAGAGCACGTTCCCAGCGATCGTCTTAGTCTTCTTCTTCGCGCGCACGCGTCGAAGAAACATATCGTTGAAGGCGGCCCCTATTCTGAATCGCAAATCAGACAGCTCCAGAGCCATGTGGCATTTTATCAATACCCCTAAACCCGCCGCCCGAGAACTGAGCTTCCATATGATGCCTAGAGAGGAAACGGAAGCGCTGAAGCTACTTCAAGAATACTGAGAGGAGGCGTGGAAATGTCAGGAGGTTCAGAGAAGTGGGATTACTGGAAGAGGAGAAAGATGGTTTGAAAAGCTGCAGGAGTGGTAAGCTTCGAAAGCGCTTCTCAACTGGTTGTAGTTGCCGGAATCGCATGCGCTTCTTCTCGTTTTGCTATCTGGAAGGAGGCCTCGTTCACGCTTTCGTTCAGGGTCTTGATCAACGGGTGGCTCCTGTTTATCCTGTACATGGTTGCCCTTCCTATCTTCCTCGAAACCTTGACGATCCCCAGCTCTTCCAAGTCGTTGAAGTTCTTATAGACCGTTTGCTTGCTCATGCCCAGCTCCCTGGCCAGCTCTTCCTTGTACAGAGTCCACATCCGTAGCAATTCTCTTCTATGACCACGCTTTTTCCATTCTGGAGTTTCCTCGCCCCAAACATGCACCGTTCCAAGCAAACACCACAACCGACACACTCGTCCATGTCGACCTTTGCCACGAGCCCTGACTTTGCGATGTGATGCTTCACTCCATAGGCTTCTCGACCAGCTCGCTCTGGAGGATTAAACCGTCGGAGTTTGGTATCTCCTCATAGATTTTCTGTTCGTCCTCCTTGAGGGTCTTCGCTGTTTCCCTCCAACGCGTTCTCCTTTCTCCTTCCTCACCTCGTCCACATATCGTTCAATCAAGACTGCTGTTGCTCTACGCAAGCTCTCAAATGCTTGTCGCTTGCTATGTGTTATGGCGGGCCCACAACCCTCGGCAAGATAGAACGATGGTTCCGAACCTACGATCAAGAACACTCTAGGTTCGCGTTCCACAGGAAATTCATCGAGTACTACAACTACGAACGGCCACACATGGCGTTAGACTATTCAATATAGCTTATGTTCTAACAGAAGGAAGAGGAGAAGCATCTACTCGAAGGGCGAAGTCAATCGCCTAATCGATGGTCTAGTGCATCCACTCTTCGACATTAACCCGGCCTTCAGCTTGGTGGACGCTGTCCTCCACGGCCTTGAAGTTCCTAAGATACAACCTGCCGGGGGTTGTCGGAGAGCTGACAAAGGACGGAGGAGCGCAAGGTCTAGGGCTGACTAAGCACTTGAGAAGATGTCGTTCAGAGGAGGTTGGAGGGGGAGAGGACTGGTGTGAATTGAAGGTTCACCGCTGGTATGAAGCTATGAGCCGAATTCGTGATTTCTTAGCAACGAGGGAGGCGGCTGGGTGAATCCAGTATCCGAACATCAGAGGCAGAACCTTCCCTGAGATCACGGATGCCGCTTCTTTGAGCCTCCTTGTGAACTCTTCAACATCTGAGGGATGGATGCGTGACTTCACTTCTCCTAGGACTATCATGTGAGTTTTGCCCTTCGAACCCTCGCCGTAAAGATCAAACTCAAGCTGCCTCTCATCTACGCTCACAGTCCGCCTCTCAAGGCCTTCAATCCGAAGCCTCTCGTGCCGCGCCAGCCAACCTGGGAGAACCACATGCGCGATATCTTCCAAGCCGAACCCGATCGTCTCGCCGAGACCCGCGATCTCCTTCCGCATCTCAGTCATTGCCTCCGTCAATTTGGTGATCGAGGCCTCGGTTCTACTCTGGGCCTCGACCAGTATTCCGACAGTCACCCCAAGTTTGTCGACCCTTTCTTCTGTTCGCTTCTGCGCCTCGGCCAGTCTTTCCAGGGCTACCTCAACCCCTGTCGCGCGTTCGCCCAATGCGGAAAGGCTAGCCTCGGTTCGCTTCTGGGCTTCTGCGAGTCCCTCGACCGCTGCTCCTAGACGGCCCATTCTCTCTTCTGTTCGCTTCTCCGCCTCAGCGAGGCTGGCGACGGTCTCGACCAGACGATCGTACATCTCGCGGGTTACTCTGATCTCCTTGACGCGGTCGTCCACGACTCGAACTATGGCATCGTACAGCTCGCCTGTTAACGCCAATGATGGCCCCAATACTCATGTTCTTACACCGGCTAATAAGAAGGGGACCGTCAAGTTCTGACTGGGTGCAGCTGACCGACCCAGAGCACGCCTTCTCGGGCGCACTCCTTTGATGCTCCACGCTGCTCGCGCTTGAAGCTGAAGAAAAAAGGGGGAAGGTTTGCCCCTTGCTTAGGGGCGTTCTATGGGTGTGTCCAGCTTATGTTGACGATTAGGGTTACGCTGAAGAAGGTTAAGCGGACAGCCGGATTCTTATGTACTGCTGATAGGCGGCTCCTATGCTGTTGTCCCAAAGTCCGGCTAGGAGATCGCCCCCAAGCTCTGGGCTCCAATCCCTTGACCCGAAGCTTACGCCGGGGCTGAGTGACCAGTCACATCCATCCCCCGAGTCCAGTGCCTTCCTGAACTCAAACCAGTAGTAGGTTCCATCATGTGAGCCCGCGCCCTCCACATTGTTCTGTCCAGGGGGCGACGCCAAACTGACATCGTAGAATGTAACCTCATCCCATCCATAGGCATCCCACACGAGGCCTCCAAACGATACGTATGCCAGGTCGCTGTGCAGTCTCAGGGAGGGCATTGGCGGCTCACGGTGGCAGCCGTGTTGACAGGAACCACGGCGGTGTCGGTGACTGTTGCGGCTGTATTCACGCCCACAACATTCGTGTTAGCAGGTGCTGCCGCTGTGTTCGTGACCGTGCCAGCGGAAGCGCCGATCAGGCCGCATATGGGAACGTTACCGTTGGGATCCAACTTCAGGACCCAGAGATCCGTGCCACCGGCACCGAATGATGTGGTTTCCCCAGCCACGATGTATCCTCCGTCACATGTCCGGCCGACGGAGATAGCCTCATCATCTCCTATTCCACCGTACGTCTTCTCCCACTCGATGTTTCCGCTCGCACTGAGCTTCACCACCCAGAGGTCCTCTCCTCCGACACCGAAAGATGGCGTCGCGCCAGCAATAATGTAACCTCCGTCGATGGTCTGAATGATCGGTTGCGCGTCTTCGTCGCCGGGTCCTCCATACGTTCTCTGCCACTCAATGTTCCCGTAGGGATCAAGCTTCAGGACCCAGAAGTCTTGAGCTCCCGCGCCGAAGGAGGATGTTTCCGCGAGCACTACATAGCCTCCATCGGTGGTGTGCTGGATGTCTTCCGCATCTTCTCCGCTGGCCCCACCATAGGTCTTCCCCCACTGAACATCGCCGTCGGCATCGAGCTTCAACACCCAAAAATGTCCCCTGCAGCACCGAAGGAGAGTGTAGTACCTGCAAGTATGTAGCCGCCATCCCACGTCTGGCGAATCGTTTCGACCCTTCTTTCAAAATCCGCGCCCCCGTATCGCTTCTCCCACTCAATATTGCCGACGGTATCAAGCTTCAACACCCAGAGGTCTGCCAGTCCCGCACCGAAGGAGAATGTCCGACCGCCAGCTATGTAGCCCCCATCGCTGGTCTGCTGGACGGATATGGCAAAGTCCTGAAAACCTCCCCCGTACGTCTTCTGCCACTCGATACTACCCTCAGGATCAAGCTTCAATACCCACATGTCTAGGTCTCCCGCCCCAAAGGATCCCGTGAGACCAGCCACCACATATCCTCCGTCGAACGTCTGGTGCACCGAAGCGGCCGCATCCTCTCCAGTGCCACCATACCTCCTCTGCCACCTAACATTCCCATTCTCATCCAACTTCAAGATCCAGAAGTCAGGTAGCCAGCCAGCCCCGAACGAGGTGGTTTCACCAGCTACTATGTACCCCCCATCAGATGTCTGCTGCACTGAAAATGCTGTTTCGTCTCCTGGTCCCCCGTAGGTCATGGCGAAATGGCTGGAGGGGAAGGCCCTCTGTGGGTTTGTCCACTCGTTGGTCTCGCAGAGGTGGCCATCTCCGTCAGAGTCAGTGCATGTTAATCCTAACCCACCCTGTGAGCCTCCGAGCAGCTGGGCCTCAGCCCCAGTCGGATTCTCCTGAGCTGCACGCAGTATTCGCGATAGGCCCCTCGTGACTGCCCCTGTCCAACCGCTCACTAGGAATATGCGTCGGCCACCATCGTCGAGTGCTGTTATGAATCCAGCCATACCATTATTTGCGTAGGGCATCGCCGTCTGGCCGTTGATGATGGGCCATGGTACGGGCGTCGTCATATCCCAGTACATAGGAGCCAGATTGGGAGCCCGATTGTAATGTTCGAAGAGGATGTTAACCACGGGCCCACCCGCCGATATCATATCCTGGGTCGTGTAGCCAGCCCTGTAGGTGATCACGTGACCCGCGCCGTGGTCCAGGACCTCCGTGTCCAGCCTGCTGCTGGGGATGCCTTCGCCTGTCGCTCCGTTGGCTACGCCAAGCGCGATGTCGATGAGCCCTATGATGTCGATGGTGACGGCGCCTATGTTGAAGTCCCCGTGAGCCGCGCTGTCGCCTACGACGGGCAGCACCGTTCTCCCATTGAACAGCGTATACCAGTTTGCACCCCAAACCACGGGTGTTACTGCAGGTGAGGCCACCAGATAATTTGCAAAGGTGCTAGGATTACTCCCTCCGCCGAGCCCATACGATTGAAGAGAGTACTCGCCTCCATCTATGTCGAGGAATAGGGTAAACCCGACCGTCTGGCCGACTGAGAGGCTGAAGTCATGCGCGTCGTCAGCCGAATCCAACGGATGGCTCAACTCAAAATGGTTCAGATTCGCGGCAACTTGCCCCCCTGCTCCTTGCCCATTCGAACTTCCACCATACAAACCATCTACGTAGAATCCGGGGGGTGGCAGTCCAGCTGAATAGAACATATCAATCAAGCCAATATCCGAGCCGAACAACAGACTGTCGTCTCCCTGCTCGAAGGAACTCTCGCCGCCATGGTCGTTGTCGAAACGCAGATGGCAAACGTCACCCAAGCCGTAGTCATCGTCGCCGCTGATCGCGACCGCGATGTACAGGTTTGCGGCGTCGTTCATCATGTATAGTGTGCCTGTGATCGTTTGCCCGTCAGCCATGAAGGGGCCGAAGTTTACTGTGCCTGCGGCTGCCCACTCGCCGGCCCCTATGTTACCATCCAAAACCGGCGGGGGGGCCGTGAAGCCCGTGAGCGATACTCCACTATGCGCTTCGGCGTGGGGCAATGCTGCTGCGTACGGGCCAACTAGCAACAAGCAGCTTAGGAGCGCTTCGAGAGTTCTACGCGCGTCCCCATGAGAAGTGGCTCTATATTGGTTGCACATGAAAGCTCATGTTCAGACTGGCCACGCCTGAGTGTAAAGGATTGCGATTCGTTTGCGAGCTTGAAGCCTGAGGGAGGGGTGGGAGGGGGTCACAGAGATAGTGTATACACTAGGTCTGAGCTTCGGAGCCCCCGATGTGTCAGGAATGCACTCTGCTGGGTAGTGCGATCTGAAGCGCGCTTCACTAATCTTTCTTTTCGGTCAATTCTCTGATAATCCTCGGTAGGTTGTATCGTAGGAACTTCAAGGCTGTCTCGGGTGGGTTCTTTTCCACGAGGCCGTGGAGGATTGTGTCGGCCAAGCTGAAGGCTGGGTTGATGTCGAGGAGTGGATGCAGCAGGCTGTCGATTAGGCGATTGATTTCGCCCTTCGAGTAGATGCTTCGCGTTTTCCTCCTAGCGGGCGTCGACCGCGGCGTGGCTTTCACCCAAAGGATAGGGGAGTTTAGGACTTGGCTGTCGGCGGATCGACTAGGGCTATGGGGTCGTCTCATTCGCTGCGGCTCCGCATGAGTTGTGATGCCAGTTTGGGTAGGTTGTGCCGAATGAACTTCAGGACAGATTCAGGTGGATTCTGTTCGATGATGCCGTGGACGACACCGTCAACGACTGGAAAGGCCGGGTCTGATTCGGCGAGCGGATGTAAGATAGCATCGACTTTCCTATTCAGTTCGGCAGTCGTGTACGGTCGTGAAAGATTACGAGTTCTCTTTTTTCGCGCGAGCCTTCGCCTCCGATTGATCTCTCAAGAAAAATGGGGAAAGTTGGATAGGGCCCAAGACAACAGCTACGTGGTTGGTGGGTCAACGATGGCGATGAGTTGTTGGATCATCTTCTTGTCCTTGCCCAACAGTTCCAAGCCGGTCCGCAATTCTGTTTCAGCGGTCTTGGCCAACTCCATTCTCTGAGCTTCAGACATCTTTAGGAAGGATGCACGCAGTTCAGAGATTCTTTGTCCCACGATCTTGCTGCGATCCCAGGGATCGGTTGCACCCTCAAACGCCAGCAGGAAGTTTGCGTCTTGGAGGTCCCTTGTCAAGTGTGCCACCCATGCCTCGTACCCTCCTCGGCCTTGCAGGGTTCCGAGGAACCAGGATTTTTCTTTCTGGTTGACGCTGGAAATCCATTTCCAAGTTGCCCATCCCGCGCTGAGTTTCTGTATTCCTCTTGGCATTCAAACTCACCCCCTTCACAGTTCTTTGTTCTTCTTCTCGATCTCTTGGAAGAACTGTCTCGTGTCTGCGTCTACGTTTGGGTCGTTTACAATCCTCTCAATGCAGCTGGGGGTGAAACGTCGAGACCAGGCTTCTCGTTCTCGCTCATTCAGTCTCTTGAGAACGCTGGCCGTCTGCTTGGCCGAGCATGGAGGGGTGCAGATTCTGAAGGTCCCTGTTTCTTCAAGGACCATGCTGAGATGGGCGGTCTCGACGGGAGGTTCACTTGACCATGTCGAAGGTGGAGTCTCTGTCTTCTTCGTCTCTTCGATTGATTTCTTCGATGATCCTTCCGAACTTTCCAACTGAGTCATCTCCATGAGGTCTTGTGAGGATCACTCTTCCCAGCTGTTCCTGCAGTTCCCGGCACAGGTTTCGAAGCCGAAAGATCTCGTTCTTGAGCAGGTTCGTAATTTCGAGCGCTCGTGGGCTGAGGAAGCCCAGGTTGTCGTAGAAAAGATCGTATGCGGAGGCGACACGCAAGTACTCGCAGTTGATCGCTCGCCAAACTTCAGGCTCGCCCCTCAAGGATGAAATGCAGGACCATGGAAGATATTGAACCACATGGAATCCGCTCCCACGGCCGCCGCCAGTCACCAGCTGAGCTGGATAGGCTATCGGCTCTACCGTCCGAGTGAACCTGCGGAGCGAATGCCTGAAACAGCAAGGGGCCTTCAATTTGCCCAGTGGTCCGTATGAGAAACCTCTGGAACGATTTGCGGAATGCCTTGACAAGAGATTGCAGAAAGATAAGCAGTATACGCTGCACCAGGTTTCTGTAGAGTGCGGCGTTCACGTGCAGACGGTAAGCTCCTACGTGCGTCAGAACTTGACCGAACTAAACAAATACGTGACAGAAAGGGGAAAGAAGGTTCAGTTGGTCAAAATTGTCAAAGAGATCCCAGGGCTAGTTGTTGATCCTCTTGGAAGCAATGACGCCGGACTGCTTGTCCCTCTGGCGGGTTTGGTATTCTTGGGCCTCCTCGTCTTGATCGCGCTGCCGATGTTTCCCTGCGGCAGGTGTGGAACGCCGATCCATCTGACAGGATGGAATCAGCCATATCTCAGCTGCCCGAAATGCGGGCAAGTGTATGTAAGATAAGCCTAGCTGCGTGCGTGAGAGCTTAGTGTATACACTATCCGAGTACCCCCCTCCCACCCCTCTGCCTTTCACCATG
>Ga0315314_1003068_pt1 | contig 13350 bp, 9 predicted proteins | sample TDP9_MG_FD_203631 | JGI IMG/M metagenome (GOLD analysis project Ga0315314, IMG submission 203631) | Freshwater sediment microbial communities from Lake Towuti, South Sulawesi, Indonesia - TDP9 | ecosystem: Environmental > Aquatic > Freshwater > Lake > Sediment | place: Indonesia: South Sulawesi...
TGTTTATGTCATTGTACGTAGGACAAGGTTGCTGAATAATCACGACGGCTAAGCCATGATGTTGAATGCCTTTCTTAATCGTGTCCTTCAGGTGGCGAACGTCGTAGGAGTAGCTTCGAGCTATGAAGGTGTAGCCTGCTGCCAGAGCTAGCGCGATTGGGTTTACGCCTTCGTTTATGTTTGGTTTTGGAAGCGACTTTGTTCTCAGACCCAGCTTAAGGGTAGGTGACGCTTGTCCCTTTGTTAGACCGTACACTCCGTTGTCGTGAATGAGGACCGTTATGTCTATGTTTCTTCTGCCCGTGTTCACGAAGTGTCCTGCACCTATTCCCAAACCGTCGCCGTCTCCTGTGACAGCGATCACTTCAAGGTTTGGCTGAGCCAGTTTGGCTCCGATGGCGAAGGGCAGTGTTCTTCCATGCAAAGTATGAATCCCGTATGCGTTGACGAAGTGCGGAAGTTTGGCATGGCATCCAATTCCTGAGAATATGGCTGCTTTAGACGGCGGCAACTGCAAGTCAACCAACGCCATCTGCACGGCTGAGAGTATGCCGAAGTCTCCGCAGCCTGGGCACCAGTCCACGAACACGGGAGTTCGGTAGTCTGTGAGTTTAAGTGCCATGGGTTAACACCTGCCTCGTGGGCGCTCTTTCCTGCATAATCAGCTTCAGAGCCTCATATACTTCGTCTGAGGACATGGGTCTGCCGTTCCACTTTAGAACAAAATAGTCCATGTGCATGCCGGTTTGTTCGACGATGATGCCGGCTAGCTGAGCAGTGTAGTTGCCTTCGACCATAATTTTCTTCTTAGCTTTCCCCAGCAACTCTGCAATGTACTCTTTGGGCAGCGGATGCGGCATGCGTACCTGCACGAAGTTCATTGCATAGCCTTCTTGACGTAGTCTTTCCATGGCTTCAAGAATTGCGCCTTTTGGCGAGCCCCAGCTCACGATTGTGGCGGAAGCGTCTGGGTCTCCGAAGAAGTTGACTCGTTCACTTACGGGGATTTCCTTGTGAGCGGTTTCGAGTTTTTTCATTCGTTTCTCGTACATGCGGGTTCTCATCATTGGTTCTTCGGTGATGTGTCCGAGTTCGTCGTGTTCGTCGCCGGTGTTCCAGAAGACCGTGTTTGGGGTTCCCAGTGGTAATCTGGGAGAAATGCCTGATTCGGTGATCTGATATCTTCTGTATTCCTTTCCTTTAATGTCGTTCTCGGTTAGCAGATGTCCGCGGTCTATCTTGACGAGGCTCGGGTCGAAGACCTTGCAGCTCTTGTTGCTGTTAGCCAAAGCTTTGTCGATTAAGTGTATGACCGGCGTTTGGTATCGTTCAGCGTAGTTGAAGGCATGAGCGGCGTCGTAGAAGCATTCTTCGATGTCGCCTGAGCAGAGTATAATCCTTGGAAACTCTCCATGAGCAGCGTGAATCGCAAACCGAAGGTCACTCTGTCCATGGCGTGTAGGCAGGCCTGTTGCTGGTGCGCCTCGCTGATAATACGTGACTACAAGTGGGACTTCGCCGTTGCCAGCCCATGCCAGACCTTCAACCATCAACGAGAAGCCAGGGCCTGATGTGGCGGTTGCCGCTCTGGTGCCCGTTAGGGCTGCTCCTGAAGCCATGTTGATGGCTGAGATTTCGTCTTCTGTCTGCATGATAAGTATTGAGCCATTAGTCTGTTCGGTGACAGATTTTTCAAGCTGAAGAACTTCGTTTTCCTCCAGATACTCGCTTTCATCAGCAGCAGGAGTTATCGGATAGTATGTTTGGAGTCGGCAGCCGCCCACAAGCTTGCCTAACGCTGCAGCCTGGGTTCCCTGTAGGAATATTCTGTTTTCATCTGTGGGAACAGTTTCTAACCTGAAGCCGAAGCCGCTGAATTTTTGCCTTGCGTATTCGTAGGCCTTGTTCAGAGCCAATAAGTTCATTGAGATGATCTTAGGCTTGTCTCCGAATATCATTCTGATAGCTCTCTCAACAGGCGCCTTGTCGTACCCGACAAGTCCGAAGGATGCACCCAAAGCGAGAACATTTATCATTCGGGTCAGTCTGCTGAGCTTTTCTTCGCCAATTTCCGCTGCGATTTCTTTCAGCAACTCCATGTAAGGAACCGCATACGTGTGCACGTTGTTTTTTTCAGCTTCTTTGAGAAGGTCGCCCACAGTCTCAGGTTTAATGCCTCTTGCGTCAAGAGTCTTCCTGAACTCTTCGATGAATGGCGGCGTCCAAGTTGGTATGTCGAATATTCTGATGTCTAATGCTGCGGTGTCGCATATCACGCCTCCGCCGGGCGTCAGTTCCCAAATGTGGCGAACGACACTTTCGGCATCAAAGGCGCAGAGTAGATCAACGCGGTCTACATCAGCTCTGACCTCTTTTTTCGAGACTCTGATGTGGAAATAGCTGTGCAAGCCTTTGATGTTGCTGTGGTATTCTCTTTTTCCATAAACATGGAGTCCGCCGTAGCAGCATGCTCTGCCGAAAATGTTTGCTGCAGAGTCAACGCCGCTTCCCTGCGGTCCGCCTGCCATCCATACTAACTCGTCTTTCAACACATCGCATCAACACCTTTATGCAAATTTGACAGAATCGAGGAGTAGTGACCCGGTTTATCCGCCCGTGGTCGCTCGACTTCCAATGCAGCACTCGCACAGGGTGGTTTCGCCGCAGTAGGGACATCGGCATTTGCAGTTGTCGATGGGGAAACTGCAAAGTCTACATATAACTTCAGACAACACAAGTTCCTCCTCAACAATCTCAACATCACTCATAAGTTAAAATAGTTTTCCCAGTCTCTCAGACTGCCTATTCGTATCTATCCCGGTAGAGAGGCTGCAGCGCTTGCTTCTTCCGAACTTCAGACGGCGCGTCTCTAAACGATTTCGCTTGCTTCAACAACAGGCTGATCTGCTGAATATCCTGTCTTTCAGAATCGTGAAAAATAGGCGCGTCGTCCAGAGCTGGCAGCCTCTTGTGCACCTTTTTTATCATGACCCCACTCATCTCTTGACGGTCAACTCAGTGTCGATTACACGATACATGTTTGGAGTTTTTAAGTGGGTGTGACTGTCACATCTCAGTAACAAAGTTAGTAGTGCGTCCCTTTGCTTCTACAGGTTAGGGAACTGAGAGGTTGAAAAGACATGATTGATTTTCAGTTAACTGAAGAACAGATGGCTTTGCGCGATAGAGCACGCAAGTTTGCCCTTCAAGAAGTCCTGCCCATATCAAAGAAGTATGATAGAAGTGGCGAATTCCCGAGGGAAGTCTTTGAAAAAGCTTTCAAGGCAGGTTTGATGAATCTCGGAATTCCCAAGGAGTACGGTGGCGCCGAATACGGTGCGATTGAAACGGTCATTGTAGTTGAGGAGATGGCTGCAGCCTGCGCCGGGATAACCACCTCCATGTACGCAAACGACCTTGGAGCCAGACCCATAGTTCTCATGGGCACAGACAGCCAGAAGAGAAGGTTTCTCACATCCCTTACCGAACAGCTCAGGTTCATTTCATTCGCCACAAGCGAACCCAGCATGGGTTCGGATGTCGCAGGTATCCAAACTACATGTAAGCTCGAAGGAGACCAGTACATCCTTAATGGGCACAAGTTCTTCATCACTAACGGCGACTTCGCCGACTTCATATTTATCTTCGCTCGACTGAAAGGCACAAAACGACATGAAGGTCTATGCGCATTCGTAGTGCCACGTGAAACCGAGGGATTTTCAACTGGCACACCAATGATCAAACTTGGGCATCGAGCTTCAGACACCGCGGTCATCATGTTAAATAACGCTCGAGTTCCAGCTGAAAACCGAATTGCAGAAGAGGGCGACGGCTTTCTCCTAGCCATGCTTACCTTCATGTACACTCGGCCAGCAATAGGCGCGATGGCCACTGGACTGGCACGCTCAGCCATGGAATACGCGATAAACTACGCTAAGCAACGTGAGGCTTTCGACCAGAAGGTCTCCAGTTTTCAAGCCATTCAACACATGATAGCCGACATGTATGCTCGAATTGAAGCCATGCGACTGCTCACATGGAAAGCCGCCTGGCTCTTGGATCACGGGCAAAACGTCGATGCCAACCTAGCTTCCAGTTGCGCCAAACTCGTCGGGTCAGAGGATGCCATGCGAATAGTAACCGATGCTCTGCAGGTTTACGGCGGAAGAGGATACCTCGAGCAGTACAATGTGGCTAAACTCTTCCGAGACGCAAAACTGTTTCAGATCTACGAGGGTACGTCGCAGGTCCAGAGGAATATTATCTCGCGCTATCTCTTCAAGGACTATCAACCAGTCATAAGCGGCTTTTAGTGGGAAGCCTACCGAAGACTGCAGATCAATTGACCCACACTTTTCATCTTAACGTGACTTGTTTGCCTGCTTCTTGAAAGGGTCTGGGAAATATACCGCCTTCTTGGTAATCTCGACCGAACAAGTGCCAGTCTTTCTGCACCATTCCTCACACTGTTGAGCAGTGGCTCTATCAGAATAGCCGAGACCGCAAATCTCACACAAATACAGATTCGTGTCATCTGATTTCTTTTCAGTTACCAATAAGCGCTCACACCTTTTTGGCAGCTGGGAGAAACCGTTGCTTAGGCTGCAATTTATACTTTTTAGGAAGGATTCGCCATCTGCCCTTTTTTGCCATCAATTGCGGGAAAGGTTTACTATGGTGATGTCGAGGCTTCGTTTAAGTCTGTCGCTTATGAACGTTTCACAAGCACATGGGGGCACTCATAAATATCTGTAGAAGATATGAAAACAGGGGAGACACGATGGTTACTCCAGCCTCAATTAAAGAAGGATTCATCTCGTTCCACGGATACAAAATATGGTATGGCATTGCCGGTGAACGCGAAGACCTTGGAAAACTGCCAGTACTGTGCCTTCACGGCGGTCCCGGAGCTCCACACGATTATCTTAAGCCACTTGCGGCAGTGGCAGACACTGGAAGACGCGTTATTTTTTATGACCAACTGGGTTCAGGTAACTCGGATCATCCGCACAAACCGGAGATGTGGACAGTCGAGCTTTTTGTGGAAGAAGTCGGTGTTGTTCGCCAAGCGCTTGGGTTGGAGCGTGTTCACCTGTTCGGGCAATCTTGGGGCGGTATGTTGGCAATGGAATATGCGCTGACAAAGCCTAGTGGTCTAACTAGCCTAATCTTGGCGGATTCTCCCGCCAGCATGCCACAGTGGATTGCTGAGGCAAATCGGCTGAGAGCCGAGCTTCCACCTGACGTGCAAGAAACTTTGCTAAGGCACGAGAAAGCGGGCACGACAAGCGACCCAGCTTATGAGGAGGCAATGCTTGTATTCTACCGTCGACACGTTTGCCGACTGACCCCGTGGCCTGACTGCCTTATCCGCGCGTGGGAAAAGCTCAAGCAAGACCCAGAAGTCTACTTAACGATGAATGGACCAAGCGAGTTTTTCGTCATCGGCACGCTCAAGAATTGGAGCATAGTGAACCGTCTCGGCGAGATCGATGCTCCGTCGTTGTTGCTTTCTGGTCGCTATGATGAGGCTACGCCCGCCATAATGGAGACCGTTCATCGCGGAATTCGCGGCTCAGAATGGGTCATTTTCGAAAACAGTTCCCACATGCCACATCTCGAAGAGCCCGAACGATACTTACAAGTGCTGACTGACTTCTTGAACCGTGTCGAAGCCTAAGTCTAGCATGCCCTTCAGCCCAAGGAAGTGAAAACGTGTATAGCCCCAGATAAATCACGATTTGGTTGGCTTTTCGGCGAAGAGCATCAAAAGCAGCAAGAGACTAGCAAGGCTACCGACGAGATTTATTATGAAGGGCCCTCTTAGCCCATATCTTTCAGCGACAAAACCTGCAATTGGTGGCGCAGGGACTCCCGCAAGCCATGCCGCAGTTTGATATACGCCGAATACTATGGGTTTGTATTTGCCCGCGACATCCGTGAAATATGCTTGAAGTGAAGTCATGTACAGTGTGTTGGAGAGTCCGAAGAGAAAGTATGTTGCAGTTACCATTAAGGGATTGAACGCAAAAGCTGTCAGACCAATACCAGTGGTTGCGAATAAGCTGCCTAAGGCGAGAAAGGGCTTTCTTTTCTTAAGGATGTCCGACAGGTAGCCTCCAGGCAGGGCAATTATCAGACCTCCCATTGAAAGCATCGATTCTGTTAGTCCTATGACGTGTTCTTGGGCGTTCAACTCTGATTTCAAAAAGATAGAATAGTAGGGGTTTCCGAATTCCATAAAGAACTGTCCGAAGATAACAAGAAGAATCAAAACTGTCACACCTTTATCAATTGTAAGAGCTTTTTTTATCTCCACCAGCGAGGGAACCGCCCTAGTAGATGTTACCTCACCCTTCTCTAACTTAAAGAAAATCAACATAACAGAAATCAAGACCAAAGGTATCGCCAACAAAAAAGGCAGCGAGAAGCTATAAAAGGAAGCTAGAATGCCGCCAGTAATTGGCCCGATTATAGCTCCTACATATCCTAAAGTGGAGACTAGAGCGAAAGCCGTAGCTCTTTTGTCCTTATCCGCGGAGGACGAGATTACCGAGAAGGACGAGGTCATTCTGAAGCCCCAAGCCAATCTGCCGAAAAATAGGCCAAGGGCCACGATGACCCAGCTAAGCAGCAAATTTGCAGCCCCATAACTTAAGACCGCTGCAAGACCGAGAAGCAAGCTAGTAATGAATATTTTCTTTGCTCCGAATCTTGCACTTAGCGAGCCGCCGAAAAAGGAGCCCATAGCTAATGCAATGTTGTAGAGGGCTGCCACATAACCGACGTTGAAGAAAGAAGCCCCAAGTTTCCACAGCAATATCATGACAAAAGCTGAAACTAATCCTCCAGCGAAATAATTAACTCCCAGAGCCAAAGCAAGAAGCCATATTGAAGTTTCCAGTCTCAGGTATTTTGTTAGAATTGACATCGCAACTCACATGGAGGACTTTGTAATTAAAACTTGTTTTCTGAAGGTTCGAAGCCTAGAAACCCAATGAAGACCGACTGAATATCAAATCGTCAAAAAGGCGTGAAGCCTGGCGATATGTTCGCTTTAAAAGATGTTCAAATTCCGAGAATTTAAACCGAGTTCTTAACCTAACCCCCGAACCATCACTGAACCGAGAGTTTGAACGCTGTCGTGACTAGAGTTCTTTGGTAGCCCGGGGGAGATTCGAACTCCCGTCGACGGGTCCAAAGCCCGTCATGCTTGTCCACTACATTCGGCGGAAAGGCGTTTGTCTTCCCTCCACCGGGCTTTTCCGGGCCATTTATAGTAGCATCTTATTCTTCTAATAAGTCATGCATTACTCTTTCGCCAGCATGCTCAATTCATAAGGTATTGCTTCAAGTGTTCATGTTTCATTCAGGCGCTAACCTCACTGATGCATACATGGATTTTGAATATAGAAGACTGTTTCGGAAACCTTTATAGCCTTGGCTTGCTTCTCCTTGCCGAATCCTGACCTACGGAGAACCAGCTTTGCATATACGGAAAGAGAACCAAGGCCTGCAAACTGTATACAGATTAACCGATGATCAGCTATGCGAGGTGCTCGGCGAGGCAGTAATATCCGAATGCGACAGTGAAATCCGCCTGCACGGCATATTCGTGAAACCAGAGTATAGGCGAAGAGGCTACGCACGCAGTTTGATGGAAGCCGTGCTCAGCCTGGATGATACCAAACCAGTCACGTTGTGCACGGGCTTAGGCAACATAGCCTTCTTCAAACTATTCGGCTTTGAAGTAACTGAAGTTGGCGAAAGCCTCGTTACAATGCAGAAACAACCTTAACTGTTTGGTTTCAACAAGTTCTCACTCGGTCATCGATTAGAATCGTTTATTATTTCTTCCACGTACATTACTGTCTAGGTTTCATGTTTGGGAGTCAACCTCACACCGATCATTGTCAAAACAGTGCTCAGCCTAGACGACTTAAGAGGCAAAAGCTTCGCAGTTGACGCCAACAACTACCTGTATCAGTTCCTGTCCCTGATTCGCATGCCAGACGGCACACCCCTGCAAGATTCACACGGCAACATCACGTCTCACCTAGCCGGACTCATGTTCCGTTCAACACGCCTCATGCACGACTACGACATAGAACTCATATTCGTCTTCGACGGACTTCCACCACCACTTAAGCAACAGGCAATCATCAAACGCCGCCAAATGCGCGAAAAAGCAACAGCCGAATGGCAAGACGCCCTCAAGAAAGGAGACTACGCCACAGCCTTCTCAAAAGCGGTGATGACAAGCCGCCTAACCCAGCCGCTGATCGAAGACGCCAAACACCTTCTCTTACTGCTAGGCATACCTTTTATGCAGGCTCCAAGCGAAGCTGAAGCACAAACAGCTTACATGGCGACTAAAGGCGACGTCTGGGCAGCAAGTAGCAAAGACTACGACTCCATTCTCTTCGGCGCGCGACGGCTACTGCGTTATCTTACTATTTCTGGGCGAGAGTTCCTGCCAAGCAAAGGAATAAGCTACCCCCTGAAGCCTGAACTCATCGAACTCGACAAATTCCTAGCAAGCTGCAGCATCAACCGTGAACAGCTCATTGACATAGCCTTATTGATCGGCACGGACTTCAACGAAGGAATCAAAGGCATCGGACCCAAGACCGCTCTGAGCCTGATTCAAAAATACGGTCAAATCGAAAACCTTCCAATCAACATAAAATCCAAAATCGAAACACAGAACTATCAAGCAGTTCGCAAGTTCTTCATACAACCAGAAGTAACCCAGAATTACAGGGTTGAATACCTGGAACCAGACGAAAACGGCTTGTACGAGTTTCTCTGTGAACAACGCGACTTTTCAAGAAGCCGCGTTGAGTCAGTCATCCAAAGGATGAGGGCATTCTACGAGAAGAAAAAGCAAATGGATCTAAGAGAATGGCTCAAGAAAAACCAGCCCTAACCAGTCAACCAGCCGCAGATTCTACTGTGCCGTCGTCGTAGGCACGTGATTATTACTCTTCCTGAAAACAGACTTGCCATCCTCTTTCTGCTCCGTGTCACCTACACGTTGAACCGAGGACATTGTCTCATTACAGAACGGACAAATGTTAACAATGCGCGGCCTGTCGCCTTGAAAATCCAGCATACGCAGAGGCTGAGTGAACGTCTTACGGCAGTGCGCACACATGAACAACTCAGCAGCACAGGGATCCACACGTGAAGGAGCGGGGGCTACAGAGACTTCATGCGTGGTCGCTGGCTGCGGAACCAGCAATGGTGCTGGCATTGGCGGGGGCGGAGAAGCAGTTCTAGTCGACGGTAATGACGGTGTCGCTAACGAGGCTGAAGAAGATCGATCCGCACCGTATACTGGTGCCGGAGCCTTCTTTACGGCCCTGACGGTTGACACCTCCCTGACTTTTGGCATCCTCTCCACCAGAAACGCTCTAAAGCTGAAAACGATGTCGACAACGGCGCCTACAATAGCGATAGTTAAGAGAATCTGAATAATTCTGAGCAGCGTCCAATAGGGATTCGCCCAATCGTAGCTGAACTGCAACCCATAAGAGTAAAGCGTACCATGCACAATCTGATCGAGCAGATTCAGCGTGTAAGCTGCAGTGACCGTAGCAACCACTACGACGACGGCAAGCAACACACGCTTAATCACAGAACCCAAAGTCCACCTAAGCCTCTAAATGATTTGTAAGCTGCGAAACCGACGTCAACTCGTAGATGACCTTGGTCTCACCACACTCCTGACATTCATAAGTCTCTTCTGTTTCACCCCTCTTAGAGCTGGTAATACTGATCAAAACATGGTCAGTCTTGCGGCTACATCTCTTACAACGAAGAAAAACGTATGGTCTAAATATCGGAATAGTCATGACGCATGCGCCCTTGATTCAAGAAACCACTTGTTTAAAAATGATTAAAACATTATGAACCCGCAATACACATTACAAAAGAACGAAACGCCCACATTCAAGACTCGCGTATCAATACAGAACCAAGAGTTCTGGCGGGTCCGCCGGGAATTGGACCCGGGACCCCCGGGTTTCTTCGCAGCCGACCTTCACTGCATGCGTAAAAGCCCGGTGCTCTGTCCTTGCTGAGCTACGGACCCTGCCTACTCTGGTTCCAGAAGCATAATTTAAGATTATTCTTCACGTTCCCTCAAGGCTGGTGGAAAGCTTAAAACATAGAAGCCAGTATCTGCAATGTTGCTCATTTTGAGCTGGGGGCTCCGGTAGTATAGCCCGGTCAAGTATTCCGGCCTTTCGAGCCGGAGACCCGGGTTCAAATCCCGGCCGGAGCACCATAACCTCTTGAATGCTCTGGCGCGCCGAACATACACAGCATGTTATGCAGGAACCGGCGCCACCTTTTCTACTTCTGTCCAAAAGCTTGATATTTGCTCGCTCTTTTCCTAATCTCGTCTTTTTCGCTCAAAAATCTTGGTCCAGAGGGCAACACAGCCGAGGAAAAGTGTTCAAGTAAGGCCCCCTCGCTCCAGCGATGGTCCTTCAGTGCCCCTGGATCGAAGACAAGGCTCATTTTGCCATTCACTACCCCGAGCTTCGCTTTGACCTGACAAAGCGCGCACTCTAGCACGCCGTCTTTTACTGAAAACAGATTTTGATGGCAGACGGGGCATAGTCCATGGTCTCCAACATAGATTCTTTCTTCGGCTGGGTGGCTGGCGGCCTCAAAGATATTGGAGCCAAGCTTTCTAACCCTCTCCATGGCTAAGTCATCCAGCAAGATCTCGCCCGGACCTTGGGCGTAGAACATCACTTGATCAATGACCCTTAAGCCGCAACTCAGCATGAATACATTAAGCATGGGTAGAGAGAATGGATCCCATCCCCATACCCCAGAGACCCCTATTACGGCCCCTGGCTTTTTTCTATGTTCCATCGTTCTGCCAGTAAAGGCAATGTTGCGGTCTGCAATCATTTTTATGATCCCGGCAGGACCCAAAAGATACGTTGGCGCACCAAGTATGACAGCGTCGCTTTCCAAAAGTCTATCTCGGAAGGTGCACCACCCGTCTGGGATATGGCAATCTTCAAGCTTAAACATGCAAGCCATGCAACCCTTGCAAGGATCAATTCTGAGGTCTGTGAGCCGCAGTGAACTTACTTCAGCCCCACGTCGTTTGGTTTCGAATAAGGCTTCTTTAACTAAGACTTCTGTGTTTCCCAACTTCCGGTAACTGCCGATTAAACCGACTATTTTCATGCTGATCTGCCCCATACGTTGATACTAACATCCTTCGCATGTATAAATATTCAAAATGGGAGGATACAATGCGGAACTGTCGCATGGTTTAACTTGTGTTCGGATCACGGGACTCGCGCGGGTTTATAGGAATTCCTAGAAATTCGAGCAGGTATCTGTTGACGAGCTCAGGCTCTTCCACGTGAACCCAGTGACCGCAATTTGGAAAATACTTTGCGGAATACGGGGCGTCCACGAATTCATCAGTGTTGATTACTAGATCTTTCGATAGAGCAACATCTAGGTCTCCCCAAAGTACAAGTGTGGACGATTTTATTTTTGGAAAAGCCACGACCTTCTCAGAAAACAAAATCGCTGGGTGCATGTTAGCCATATAATAATTTATCGCCGCCGTTAAAGCTCTAGGTTTTGACCATGCATTCACATATGCGCTAAGATCTTCGTCTGTGAGAATCCCTTTCTTAACAAAAGAGTCTAGGAGCATGCTTTTCAGGAAGGCATACTTGTTTCGACTCAAAACCTCTTCTGAAACATCGGGCGTTTGGAAGAAGAAAATATACCAACTCTTCTGCAATTGCCTCCACAAACCACTAATCCTTCTTGTGTAAACGTTGGGGTGAGGTGCACTCAGAAGCACTAATTTCTCCGTAGCTTCCGGATAATAGGCTGCAAGAGACCAAGCGACAACCCCACCCCAGTCATGTCCGACTATCATCGCTTCCTTTTCACCCAAGGCATTCATGAGCCCGAGAATGTCCCGCGTGAGAAAAATCAAACTGTATTTGTCAACACCTTCGGGTTTGTCAGTTTCATTGTAACCCCGCAGATCAGGAGCTACAACACGAAAGTGCTCGGCTAATGTGGGAATCTGAAATCTCCACCCATACCAAAAATCAGGAAAACCATGAAGAAGAAGTAGCAATTTTCCTTTCCCCTGCGTTACATAATGCATTCGAATCTCACCAACGTCAACAAAACTATGCTTCCACGACTCTCTCATCTACTCACGCCCAGTTTTCTGTATCCTTGTCAGCGTTTTGAAGTTTTCGCGCAAGCCATTTAAAGCGCCAAACCACGTTTCTTAGCTGACAAGAATAATCGCGTTTCAACGCTGGAAAATTGAAGTTTGTCGTCAAGCATAAGCCAACACATATAGGGTTCGGACAATGTCTCTGGGCGACATCGTGGTGTACGGAGCCGGATCAATCGGCTCCACAATTGGCGGATGGCTGACTCCGAAATACCATAACGTCTACTTAACCGCTCGAGGTGAACACGCCAAGATCATGAATGAACGTGGGCTCACGTTAGTTGAGACAAACAAGCCTCCTGAAACTGTGGCAGTGAAGCTTATCAACAGCCTATCAGAAGCTCCCGATGCAAAAGTGGTGATTCTTGCAGTCAAAAATTACGATCTTGAAGAAGCCGCAAAGGAGATCTTCTCAAGGCTTGGCAACAAGTCGACGATTGTCACGCTACAGAATGGAGTTGAGAACCAGAGCGTTCTTCCTAGATACTTCTCCAGAGTGATTTATGGAGTAGTGGGCTACAGCGCGATGATCACCAAGCCAGGCGTAGTGGAATATCAGAGTCGGGGACCAGTTTACCTAGGCACCATCGACAACAAACCTGAATATGCAATAGAGGAAATATGCCAAACATTCAATCTGCGCTTTCGAGCAGAAATCACTTCTCGTCTCCAAGACACTGTTCACTGTAAAATCGTCCTGAACTTGACAAACGCGCTCTTCACCCTTGTAGGGTTGAACTATTCTGAAATCTCTTCATACGACAAGCTTGCAACAATGGCCAGCAGGCTGATCAACGAAGGGATAGATGTGATCCAGAAAGCTGGCTACAGAGAATATCGCTTCAAGAACTGTCCTTCATGGAGAACCTTACGGCTGGGTTTGAAGCTGCCGTCGTTCATGAGGACATCTGTCCTCAAAAGAAACGTGAAGCATGCACTGTTAAACAGCATGGGACAGGACGTGCTTATAAGACGAAGGAAGGAAACGGAACTGGAGTTTCTCAACAAATACATACTTGATATGGCGAATTCCGCAGGACTGGAAGCCCCATGCAACAGAGCCCTCTACAATCTCTGCAAAAGTTCGTTCAGTCAACAAGGCTTTC
>Ga0315314_1003070_pt1 | contig 13344 bp, 9 predicted proteins | sample TDP9_MG_FD_203631 | JGI IMG/M metagenome (GOLD analysis project Ga0315314, IMG submission 203631) | Freshwater sediment microbial communities from Lake Towuti, South Sulawesi, Indonesia - TDP9 | ecosystem: Environmental > Aquatic > Freshwater > Lake > Sediment | place: Indonesia: South Sulawesi...
ACAGCTTTCACGAAAGCCAGAACATTCTCCCACTTCACTTCTGGTTCGAGGTCGTACGCGGGAGACAGCACAAGTCCGCCGCCCTTGCCAACCGTCTCAATGCGTTCCTTTACTTCTGATTCGATTGTCTCGGGCGAGCCGTAGACCCAGTCTGAAGCAGTTCCTATGGTTCCCCAAAAGGCGACCTTGCTGCCGTAGAGCCCCTTCAGCTTGGCAGGGTCCATCACGTCAGGTTGAACAGGGTTTATCGCGTTCACTCCGACCTCAATCAAATCCGGAATTATCGGCTCAATGTATCCATCGCTGTGATAGAGGATCCTCACCATTGGGTTTACAGTTCGCGCAGTCTGGATTATCTGAGCTAATGGGGCCTTCAAGAAACGCCGCCAAAGATCTGGGCTGATCATCATTCGTGTTGGTTCACCTACGTCATCGTCTAGACATATCACATCCACTCCAGCTTTCGCCAAGATTGCCGCACTCTGCGATGCCATGTCTGCAAGTTGACCAAACAGATAGTCGACAAGCTCTGGCTCGCGATAGAAGTCTGACATCAGCTGCTCGAATCCTCGTAGTCGCTGTGCGGTCTCGAAAATCTCTCCTCCAAGATGCGGAGTCCCTCCAGCAACGGCCAGCCCTCCAGACTGGAGGCTCTGAACTTTCTCTTTCAGGCGTTGGTGACGTCGCTTGTCTAGGAAATTCGGAAAAGCGAAAGATTCCATCTCATCGATCGTGCGAGCTTTCGCTAATGGTTCCCCTCCTGCCTTTTCTGGATGATAACCCCACTCAAAGTATCTGCGTAGAGTCCTCAGATTCCCCACGACCGCGCGATCGGGAAGACTCTCCAAGTATCTCAGAAAGTCGTCTTGTTCACGCGGCGGCTCAAACTCAACGAACCTAACGTCTGTTCCAAGTTCCTCGTCTGCGTCTTTTGCTCTGCCGGGAACCGTGGTCTGATAGAATGAGAGAGCCATGGGAACCCTGTCAGGTTCACGAAGTGACAGTGCGGTCAGGACTCGCTCACGGGATGTGAGGCGACTCAAATCTGTCACATTCAGCTGTCCGCCAGTTTGTCTTCATGAGAGCCCGGCGGTGAGATTTTCTCAATCGTCTAAGGAATCGTGAAGTATAGTCTTCTGTTGCTCTTGCCTTTGTTCTCGAATTTGAGCGGCTCTATCTTGCCGACCTCGCCAAGGTTTTTGACGTGGACGCCGCCGTCGGCTTGCGTATCGTATCCTTCGATCTCAACTATTCTCAGGTCTTTCACGTCAGGCGGCATTACGCTCGCCAGTTTCGTGATCCCAGGAATCTGAAGCGCCTCCTCTCTCTTCATGAAGTATGTCTTCACAGGCGGGTTCTTCGCGATCGCTTGGTTGGCTTGGTCGCAGTAGGTCAGCATTCTTTCTCTGTCAAAATCGTCCAAGCTGAAATCTATCCTCGACTTGTCAGGCTCTATCTGGTTCCCGGTGATGAGCGCGCCTGTTTCTTTGTGAAAGACGGCGCTGAGAAGGTGTGCGGACGTGTGCATCCTCATTATTCGATGTCTTCTATCCCAGTCAAGCACACCGTGGACTGTAGTTCCTGCGCCAAGCGCGTTCGTTTGCTCCACCACATGCGCGATCGAATCCTCGCCGGCCTTGATTGCATCGAGAACTCTCGACCCGCCCAGCGTTCCCGTGTCGCTCACGAGGCCTCCGCCGCGGGGATTGAATGCTGTTTGGTCGAGTACGACCTTGTCGCCGTCGACTGAGGCAACCGTTGCATCGAACTCTCTGAGATACGCGTCTTCCCAGAACAGTTTCCTTGTCATTTGAAACGGAGAGTAGGCGGCTTGCCCTCAAGAAAAGGTTTGCCACTTGCGTGTGTGTGAAATATGAGTAGAACAGAATCAATTCCCGCTGGTGGATGATGCGCAACTTCAAGGAACTCATCGACGTTGCATTGGAGAAGGCTCCCGGGAACCTCGTGATCAGAGGCGCGACGCTGGTAAACGTCTACACACGAGAGTTATGCCCGAAGACCTCAATCTCAGTCAAGGGTTCAAGAATCGCCTCAGTAGGCGACTATGAGCCTCGAGTCGGCCCGCGCACGGTGGTGATTGACGCGGATGGGTTCTACGCTGTTCCAGGATTGATTGACGGTCACATACACATAGAGAGCTCCATGCTGGAGCCCGTTGAATTCGCTAGAGTCGTGGTTCCAAGAGGAACCACCGCTGTCATGATCGATCCGCACGAGATCGCGAACGTGCTCGGCGTAGAAGGCATCAGACTCATGCTGACACGGACTGAGGATGTGCCTATGAAAGTGTATGTTCAGGCGCCGTCGTGCGTTCCATCCACGACGAATCTCGAAACGTCGGGCGCCAAGATTGGACCGAAGGAAATCAAGGCGATGATGAAATGGCGAAGGATCGTTGGACTTGGTGAAGTCATGAACTACCCAGGAGTGCTCGCTGGCGATCCCGGACTTCGGCAGATGATCGAGGAGACCGAAGCAGCACGAAAGATCGTGGAGGGACATGCGCCCGGACTGCTCGGAAAGGAACTCAACGGATACCTGTCAGCAGGGATCAGCGGAGACCACGAAAGCACGACCGACCAAGAGCTTGTGGAGAAACTTCGTTTGGGCTGTGTGGTAGAGGTGCGAGAGGGATCCACCTCTCACAACTTGGCCACCCTCATCGGCGCTCTTAGGAAGCACAACCTGAGCTCTAGACATGCGATCTTGGTCTCTGATGACCGTCATGCGAGCGATTTGATGAAGCTGGGTCACATGGACCACAACGTGAGAAGAGCGATCGAAGAGGGCCTCGACCCGATCGACGCCATTACGATGGCTACGCTGAACACGGCGGAACACTTCAGGGTCGACACCGATATTGGCGGGATAGCGCCTGGAAAATGCGCCGACATAATCCTTACGCGGGACCTCTCTTGCCTGAAAGCTGAGACCGTAATCGCAGACGGACGGGTTGTCGCCAAGAACGGCGCTCTTCTGGCCAAGATCGTCTCACCACGATTGCCTCAACGGGCCCTCAGAACCGTTCGTCTGAGACGACGACTTGAGCCTGGAGACTTCACCGTCAGGTGCGACATCAGGGACGGCATCGTAGGAGCGATAGTAATAGACACGTCAGGCGAGATAGTGACAGCGAAGAAGTGCGAGGACCTGCATGTCCGAGCCTTTCAGATCCAACGGAATCTGGACCGGGACATTCTGAAGATCGCCGTGATCGAGAGGCACAAGCGCACAGGCAATATTGGCCGTGGCTTCGTGAGGGGCTTCGGTCTCAAGGCTGGAGCGATATCAAGCAGCGTCGCTCATGACAGCCACAATATCTGCGTAGTCGGCGCGAACGATTCGGACATGGCCCTTGCGGCCAACGAGATCAAAAGAATTCAGGGAGGTCTTGTTGCGATCAAAGACGGCAGAGTCCTCGCCGAACTGCCATTGCCGCTTGCCGGATTGATGTCCACGCGACCAGTTGACGAAGTAAATCGAATGGAAGAACGCCTTTCTGAAGCAGCGCGGAGTCTCGGCTGCAGATTCGCTTCACCATTCATGGTCATGTCGTTTCTCTCGCTTGCCGTTATCCCTGAAGTTCGTTTGACGGACAAGGGCATCGTTGATGTGAGCGCCGCGAAGTTCATTCCGATAGCGTGCAAATAGGCCGCACTTGGCATCTGTCGCAATACCGCTGGATCGTGTCGGCATCGAGGGGTGAGGAATCCAACTACGATTCCGCCGCCTTGTAAAGAGACATATTTTAACCACGCCTCGCTCTCCACCCAAACGATCTCGCTTGTCAAAATGGGTCGATCCTGACGGGCAAGGACGAGGCGTAGTCTACCTCGACAACGCCGAGACGACCAGACTGGACCCCACAGTCTTGGATTTGATGGAGACGTTCATGGTTGACAAGTATGGGGTTCCAGCGGGAGAATTCGGTTACGCCCTCGAGGAAGAAGCCGGCGAAGCCATCGAGCAAGCAAGAGAAACAATCGCCCGAAGAATCAACGCAAAGCCAGAGGAAGTAATATTCACCTCAGGCGGAACCGAAAGCAACAACATAGCCATCTTCGGAGCCGCACGCTTCAGCTACAACAAAGGAAAACGTTTGATTACGAGCAAGATCGAGCACAAATCGATTCTCCGCATCGTTGACAAGCTGGCCACGCAGGGCTTCGAGAAGACTCTGCTGGACGTTGACCGCGAAGGCTTCGTCAACCCAGCCGATGTGAAGACCAACTTGGAAGATGCACGACTCATCTCGGTGCAACACGCCAACCAAGAGATAGGAACGCTGCAAGATGTCACGGCAATCGGTGAGATCACGAAAGGCAAGGGTGTTCTCTTTCACTGCGACGCTGTTCAATCATTTGCCAAAGAGAAGATCGATGTTCAAGCGATGAAGGTCGACCTGCTTTCTATGTCTTCGCATCTAATTCACGGTCCGAAGGGCGTTGGAGCGCTCTACGTGAGAGAAGGAGTCAAACTGGAGCCTATCCTCCAAGGAGACGATAGAGAGATGGGGTTGAGGCCGGGTACCCCTAACGTTGCAGGTATCGCCGGGTTCGCTAAAGCTGTGGAGCTGATGTCGGATCAGGATACCACTAGGATGCGCGGCCTCAGAGACGAGCTGACCGACTCGCTTCTGGCGATCCCTGACTCACGTCTGAACGGTCCGATAGGAGACCGTAGACTCTGTAACAATGTGAATGTTTCATTCAGGTTCGTTGAGGGTGAGGCGGTTCTCATGCACCTTGACTTGAAAGGGCTCGTCGTGAACACTGGGTCAGCATGTTACAGCCAGAAACTCGAGCCAAGTCATGTTATCCGCGCGATTGGAGGATCACTTGAGGAATCTCATAGCTCGACTCGGCTGAGCCTCTCAAAGTGGACCACGAGAGATGATCTGGCATACGCGACCGAAACGGTCAAACAAGTCGTTGAGACTCTTAGAGCGCAAAGTCCGCTGGCGAGAAAATCGTCCCAGCGGAGGTGAAACCCACGTCAGAAAGCTCCCTAGCAAAAAGGTTCGGCTACTCTGAGAAGGTGATGGATCATTTCAAGAATCCAAGGAACATCGGCATCCTGGAAGACGCTGACGTCACATCGAAAGTCGGTAGCGTCGCGTGCGGTGACCTCATCAAGCTGTACTTGAAGTTCGATCCTGAACACGATCAGATCAAAGACATAAAGTTCGAGTCGTACGGGTGCGCCGCCAACATCGCAACAAGCTCAATGATGACAGAGATGGTCAAAGGCAAAACCATCGACGAGGCAAGAAAGGTCACATTCAAAGACATATCAGAAACACTCGGCGGGCTGCCCAGAATCAAATTGCACTGCGCGGTGCTCTCAAGACAAGGCCTCGAGACCGCCTTCCTGAAGTACGAAGCCAAGAGAGGACGAGTCAAGATAGACGAAACGTTTGTGAACAAGATACTACGTGGCGTCCTCGAGCCAGTTCAGGGAGTAGACATAATCTCCGCAAAGATACTCGAAACCGCAAGAGTCGAGGACAAGAAGATAACGCTCGGCTTGAACGCGAAAGCAGGTAGCGAACTGGCCAACAGCCTCAGCGAAGACATACGCGACGCCTTCGAAGGCTTAGACATCGAGCTTGAACTGAAATTCAAAGACTAAGATTAATGCCTTGGCCGCGCCACTCTCAGGGATGACAAGAATACTCTCCTCCCTTGGCATTTCAAATCCTGATGCTTGCACCAACAGCCCCACAGAGAGTGACTCCTCTCCTGCACGCGAAAGTGAATCTCGCCCCTGAACACGGTCCATGATCTTGATGCTCAAGGAATTCCTCTCCTAACAACGTCTCATGTCCCAAAGCGGGACGCCGGGATTTCCGGCGTTCTGTCTCACGAGTCCGTCTGCCGGAGGCGAATTCTATCAGAGAATTGCGAGTGCACGGAATCGCTACAGTTCTATTTTCGTGTCGTCGGCCTTGTAGACCACTTGCCCTTCGACTATGGTTGCTTCGACCTTGATTGTCAATAGCTTTTCCGGGGAGGCCGAATACAAATCTTCGGACCATACAACCATGTCCGCCACTTTTCCTGGCTCAATTGATCCTCTGGCATTCTCCTCGAACGCTACGTATGCGGAACCCATTGTGTGGGCTCTCAGGGCATCTTTCATCGAGATGGACTCCTCCGGTCTGATCGACCTTTTCTCAGGCGTCATTCGAGTCGTGGCACCGATCAGGGCCCACTTTGGCTCTATAAGCGGTGTCGCGGGGACATCGCATCCGAAGGCGAGCGGGATTCCCTTGTCGAGTATTGTCTTCAGGGACATGAATTGCCTCATGTGTTCTTCCTTCAGGTTTTCTTCGTACGCCGCGCCGAAGAAGAATATCCACTGAGGGCTGGTCGAGACAACTACGCCCAGCCTCTTTATCCTGTCCAGAGCTGCGGGAGTTGGGAAGATGACATGCTCCAATCTGTGCCTATGGTCCGGTCTAGGCGCTGTTTTCAGAGCGTATTCGATGGCGTCTAGGGCCATGTCAATGGCCTTGTCGCCGACAACGTGGAAGGCGACTTGGTAGCCTTCCTTGTGGAACATGGCCACCATCTCGTTCAACGTTTCCTTCGTGTGGTAAAGGTACGACCTATGGGAAGCCGGCGTGTCGCTATCATACATGAGAACGGTTCCGGCCGCTGCTCCGCCGTCGACCGCTATTTTCCATCCGGCGAAGTTGTAGTTCTTTCCCTTCCAATGGTCGGCCCTGCTCAGCTTCTCCTCGGCGTCTTCGATAGATTCAACGTAGAGCATCATGTAGACGCCTAGGGGCAGTCCTCCTTCCTTGGCTAGATCCATGTACAGTCTGACGTGCCGAGGAGAGGATATGATCACGTCTTGGACGCTTGTGTAGCCCGCTTCGAAGCATTTCGTTGCCCCGGTGAGAATGAATCCCTTCTGGTCTTCGTCGGTCACGAGGCCGATTCCAGGGATCAGACGCCTGACCAAATCAATGGCTGGATAATGGTACAGGTATCCCGTAGGCTCGCCGATAGAACCGTCCTTGTCAATGATTCCGCCGTATGGATTCCGGGTGTCCTTGTCGATGCCCGCCAGGCTCAACGCTAGGCTGTTCACGACGGCGAATTGGCCTGAGCTGTGGAGCAAGAACACCGGATTGTCAGGAGCGATTTCGTCAAGTTCCCATCGATTTGGAGGATCCCTAATGATGAAGCCCTGGTTGCCTGCGATCCATTCTCCTCTAGTTGCAGTCTCCAACTTCTTCCGGATCTTCCCGATCAGTTCGTCCCTCGTCCTCACCGAGGGAAACCTGATGTCTACCAGCTTGTCCTGAAACTGTTTCCCGTAGTAGTGCATGTGCAGATGGGAATCAACAAGTCCCGGCGTGACAGTCTTTCCCTTCAAATCCACTCGCTTGGTCGAGAGCCCGACTAGTTGCTTCAACTTCACGTACGATCCTGTCGCAAGTATTGTGCCGTCCTTCACCGCGACAGCCTCCACGACGCTGTCATTAGGATCGACCGTCAGGATCTTTCCATTCATCAGAATCATGTCGGCATATCCTTCAGGCGGCGGCGCCTCCTCCTGTCTACGACCTAGCAGTCTGTAACCTGCAACCACTGCTGTGAGCGCCGCAACAAACGCTAGGATATGCTTCAGGAACCTTCTTCTCGAGACGTGCCCCCTCGTCTCGCCCAAACGCGACAGCTCCCCTTTGCGATATGTCTCTCTCGCCTTATGTATCTCGCATTGCGCACGAAAGCCCCCACCTAAGCGCGTGACCTGATCTGGTCGTCGTTAAGGACTCGCTGAAACCACGGCGCACCTAATGTCGCTGCATGTCGGCCGAAAAGCCACAGTTCGGCTTCATACATTGGATTCTGGAGCTGCTTTGGGATCTCGTTTGCGAATAGGTCCGTTGCTTCAGGCTCTCTGTCGGCTTCAAGGCTGACGATGAGATACTCGATTCCTGCATCCCTGAGCGCTTCTGTCTGTAGAGAATACTACGGACGACGGCGCGACCAGCGCGACATTGAATTGTATCTTGTCGTGAAAGTGAGAATTAGGACGGCTGTGCCCACGAATGCGACGGGGCGTAGAACTCATTATGTTTGGTGCGAATTGGCAGCTTGAGGAGCGTGTTAGCAAAGCAGCCGTCTGCGATGACGTGACATTCATTTCGAGCGAGGCTCTCTCCGTCTGTCGTCATAGGTGACCTCAAGTTCGATGCGGTTTTGAGATCAATACGAAGCATGGTCACGTTGGTTGCTCCCACGCCTGACCACACTTCATTGCCGAGTTCTATCGATGCCAGATATCTCAGGTCGTATCCTTCTTTCTTCAGGTGGTTCAAGAACGTCAGGATGTTCAGCTTGGGCGGTATGCCTTGTTTCGCTATTGTGAACTGATGGTATCGCCACGTTAGGGCGCCGCTTGTCTGGATCATGTCCCAGTGCGCATATGCTCTATGTTGGTAGACGTTCTGTCCGTCGTTGAAGATGTCGATGATGTTCTCCCCTGCCAAATTCGGCGTCCATACTAGCCAGATCATGAGTTCATCTGTTATGTGTGCTGGACTGCTTTCTGTGCCGTTCGTTATCCAGATGTCAAAGGCCAAATTGTATTTCTCGTACGGATTCATGCTAACTGCCAATGACACTTCTAAGGTCTTTATGGAATCCACGAGAACAGGCAAACTGCTCGTGGTGGACTCAGAGCGCCAAGGTTTCTTCCCATAGATTACCTCTGGATAATACGGCTGAATGCAATCGCATTCATCGTAGTTCGAAGGCGCCAGCCTGCTCAAGTTCCACCCGAATGATCCGGAGCCAAGAGTAATGCATTGCAGATGCGGCTCAGCAGGACCGCCCCAGACATTGTTTTCCAGCAAGAATTCCCCAAACGCCAGGGTATCCCAGTCAGAGCATGTGGCGCGAGATTGAACTGAACGTTTGCTCTCTCTTGGAACAAGGGAGAAGTAGACAGCTCCGCTGGCGATCACGATCAAACAGACCAGCAGCGCAAGTCCAAGTCGTCTCGCCATTTGAGATCCGCCCAGCTGCAATTAGTCTGATGAAAGGTGATCTGCACACTCGTATGTTGATAATACGTCTTTCAAGCTTTTCAGACGTGTGGGTTCAGTTGTTAGGGGATTCTTCGCCTACGCGCCAAGAAGTAATGATCATTTGCATGGATCACATGCACGAGGGGAAGAGAAGCCTCCTCGTCGCGCGCGTGGAATGCGATGATGAACGACGAGAGAACATGAGCAGCTCGCACAGCGTGGCGTCTGTCAGGATTTCAGACGTTTCCCGTTCAACGTCAGGTTCGTTTGCATGTGAACCACCTTCTTCAGCGTATTGTGAGCGTAACACGTCGACTCCGCTTCCTGAGCTAGCGTCCTAATCAGGCCTTCGTCAGCAGGGCTCTCAATAGAGATATCATAGATTATGTCGCTGAATGCTCCACCTATCCGTCGGTCGAAGTGTCCGCGAGCAATGGCCTTCATCGATTTGAGAGGGACATCCTTCGCGATAGCCAGTTTCGCGTACTGAGTAAGGAGACAAGTTGCCGCGCCCGCCACAAAGAAAGCAAGTGGGGGAAGTCCCATCTCGGTGCCGCCTCTCTCGGAAGGTTCGTCGATCGTGAAACTGAATCGCCCAAAAGACGCGCGAAACCGCAACTGCTCGACTAGCTCAATGTCGATCCTATGCGTTCCGATCTTGGGCTCCCCAAGACTTCGACGTTCGCTGTCCTCCTTTTTCACTGTGGCTGCAAGTTCCGGATAGGTCTTCAACATGCAGATTCGCCTAGGTAGTCTCCACTACTCGGACCTGTTGATATCACATTTGCCTGCGTGGGGTCTAGACATATTGGATTAAATCAGTGCCCGTGGTCGAGCCAGAGAGGTTTCTAGTGGCGGGGCCGCGTCAAGTCAGGCGTCCGGGTTTAGAAAGCGTGAAATAGAGTCATATTGCACAGTTACTGTTGCGACTGTTCCTAGTCTTGATTCCGGCAATTAGTAGGTATGGGTGATACCTTGATCTTCAGGTCGTTCTCGCCAAAGGCGTTACGTGCTCTTCTACTCTGCTTGATGCTTGCCTCGGTTATGTTTCTGGCAGATCCTCTTACGCGGCCAGTTCATGCCACATCAGCCACGCTGACTGAGTGGACCATACCGACTGCTGGTAGCACCCCACTCAGCTTGGCGCTGGATCCTTCCGGTACTTGCTGCTGGTTCGTGGAATCGGCAGGCAACAAGGTGGCTCACTTGGACCCCTCGACGAACACGTTCCGAGAATGGACCATTCCCACCGGCGGCGCCACACCATACGGACTGGCGGTGACTTCGGTGGCGGGTTCGACGGTAATTGTCGGTACCGAGTATGGCGCCAACAAAGTCTTTGTCTTCTTCCCTAGCAACGGCACGTTCAAGGAGTATACGCTGCAGACTCCGAACTCAGGCCCATTGTACGTTTCAATCGAGCCCGGAGGAACCTACGTCAGAGCCTGGTTCACTGAATGGTTTACAAACGCGATGGGCGAGCTTATTTATGACCCCAGCACGGGAGGCGCCACGTTCTAGAACTGGACACTTCCGGCCGGCGCGGGCGGACGTGCAGCCGGCGTCTATGCAGGATCAGGAATCATATGGTTTGCGGGTCTAAGCGGGATCGTGAAATGGGATAGGGCTGCGAGTCAGTTCACAACTTGGGCGATTCCGGCGCATCCTTCAACTACGGGCGCTTTTGTGGATGTGGATGCTCTGGGCCAAGCTTGGTACACTTCACGAAATGCAACCACGACTGACAACTATGTTGGTGTACTGCGAGGTGACAACACCTTCAAAGAATGGCAGATTCCGACAACTAGCGCCGACGTTAGAGTCATCAGCATCAGTCCGGCGACGCAGAATCCTTGGGTTGTGGAGCAAGGCGCAGACAAGGTCGCTCGACTCGACACTTCAGCTGGTGGAGTCGTTACGGGTCCTGTGGCTCCGGTAGTCACGCTCTTCTCTCCGGTGTTGGGAACTATCACAACCACGGTGACCGGCCCGGTCTTGCCCTCAAGTTCAGTGGTTAGCCCCGTAATCAGCGCTAACACGGGCTCCACGATAGGCCAGTTCACCGAGTGGGCCCTGACAGCCGGGGCAGATCCTCATGACGTAGTTGTTGACGGATCAGGAAACGCTTGGATACTAGAGTACACAGCGAACAAAGTCGGAAGACTCACGTTGACTACTCCAGACTTCGGCATCTCACTCAGCCCAACAAGTGTGAGCGTTGTTCAAGGCGCGTCAACAGCAACCACAACGAACGTAACCTCGCTTGCAGGCTTCTCTTCGGCTGTGACGCTGAGCGCTTCGGGCGCGCCCGCGGGCCTGACTGTGAGCTTCGCGACAAACCCGCTCACGCCGCCGGCAGGAGGCTACGCGACTTCCGCAACTTCCGTTGCCGCAGCGGTGTCAACGATTCCAGGAACATACGCGATCACGATATCAGGAACTAGCGGCGCGCTCTCACATGGCGCAACGCTGACGGTTCAGGTTACATCAGCCGCCGTCCCAGACTTCAGCATCGCCTGCAATCCGCCGTCGGTAAGCGTGGCGCAGGGCGCCAGCGGCACAAGCACATGCACAGTAACCTCTCTCAATTCCTTTAGCTCCTCCGTCAATCTTGCGGGCTCGTGGGTCGGTGCGGCGCCGACGGGAGTCACGCCAACCCTTCCCAGTCCAGTGACACCTCCGGCCGATCTGACGGCAACTTCAACCCTCACGATTACGGCAAGTTCCAGCGCGTCGCCAGGGACGTTTACTTTTCGAGTAACGGCAACGAGCGGCGCGCTCGCGCACACGACAGATGTCGGAGTCCAGATTACCGCCGGTGCCGGTGACTTCACGATTTCAGCGTCACCGTCTTCGTTGTCTCTCGGTCCAGGAGGGTCTGAAACCTCGACGATAACCGTGCAGTCTGTCGGGACATTCTCCGCCGCCGTCACACTCTCCGGTTCAGGCCCTAGCGGTTTGAACTTGGCATTCGGAGCGAATCCTGTGACACCACCGGCAGGTGGAATTGCCCAATCGGTTCTGACCGTTACCGTCTCAGGGGCAGCCACAGGATCACATTCGGTGACGATAACCGGAACGAGCGGCGCTCTGACACATAGTACCACGCTGACTGTGACAGTCACGGGCGCAGGTGGCGGATGCCTGATCGCTACCGCCACGTACGGGTCCGAGCTCTCGGATGAAGTTCAGTTCCTTCGAGGCTTCCGCGACAACTCGATCCTGAGGACGCATACGGGATCGAACTTTATGACCGTCTTCAACGCCTGGTACTATTCATTCAGTCCAGCCGTTGCACAATTCATACGCGAGCACCCAACCGCAAGAACAGTCACGAAGGCCGCGCTCTATCCACTAATGGGAATTCTCAGAATCGGCGCGATGACATTCCACCTCTTCCCGACGAACCTAGAGGCAGGCGCGGTGGTATCGGGGCTCCTGATCAGCTCCCTGATCGGCATAGTCTATCTGACTCCGCCACTAGTGGCGGTGTTTGCGTATTCGTCGAGGGCGCGGCGAGCGGCCAAGAGACTTCAGATGCCGGCCTTGATCGTTCTGGTCGGCGGTCTTGCAGGCGTATCAATCATTTCGGTGATCGGTGCTCCAATGATTCCGATGATGCTCGCAACATCAACTATAGTGCTCGCTTGTTTGACGTCTTCTGCGCTGTTGATGTCACGAGCGATTCTACATGTAACAAAACGTCCGTGACACAGAGTACCCGACGCTGGGACTCCGAGCGTACGATGAATTGTCCGGCGGGCGCTACGTTGCAGTATTCAGGCGAGTTCAGTTTCTTTGATGAATGTGCCGTGCCAAGAGTGATACCATACGTCGCCGGTGTATCCGTTCACGCTTAGCATGCCGATGATCTTACCGTCCTTTTCGAAATCAAACGTGTAGTAACCATAGAAGCGAGTGACCCCTTCAACATGAGCGCCGGGGAAGTTCTGCGAGAGATAGGTTTCAGCGATGGACTTGGCATCTGACTCGCTGACCGAAATCTGACCTGATACCGCCGTCCTGGAGGGCGATCCCATCATGCCATACTTCGTGTTCCACATCATATTCGGTCCTGGTTCCGGCACAACAATGCCAGCCCTCGCGCCGCCACCCATTCCCATGCCACCGCCCATCATGCCACCCCACATCATTCCGTAACGTTGGGTTCCCTTCCAGATCAGCAACTCGAACGCCCCCACGCCAGTGCTCTTCTCGTACACGATCGCGTAGAAGTTGTTATCGAACTCCATGACCTCCATCACGGCGAGGTCCTT
>Ga0315314_1003071_pt1 | contig 13340 bp, 22 predicted proteins | sample TDP9_MG_FD_203631 | JGI IMG/M metagenome (GOLD analysis project Ga0315314, IMG submission 203631) | Freshwater sediment microbial communities from Lake Towuti, South Sulawesi, Indonesia - TDP9 | ecosystem: Environmental > Aquatic > Freshwater > Lake > Sediment | place: Indonesia: South Sulawesi...
GTCTATTCAAGAAGCAGGAGGTCATGACGCCTGAAGGTTCGTTTAACTGGAAGGCTGTTCTTGACCGAATGTTAAACATTGGTGAGGAAATCGTGAAGAAGATGCCCCAAAGAGCGCCGCCTATCCAGGCAGTGCGGCTTTCAGGCGGTCAAATGGTGAATCCGGTAACAGGACAGGTCTTGACTCCTCAAGAAGTCGCAGTCTTTCAGCAGAGTCAGCAGGCTCTACAAGTAACTCCACAAGCACCGCAACAGGCAGCACTACCCACTCAGTTACCAGCATCCCAACCTGCTGAAATGACAGAAGAAGACATAAGGAAGAAGAAAGCAAGTGAAGCAACGGATCTGTTCATGAGTAAGGGTGGCGAGGGAAGTGGAGAGGAAGAGCAACCCGGAGCCGAGCAACAAGCGAATGAGCCAACCGGAAACGAAACCTATTGAGGTCAATGATGCAACGAAGGAACTTGAACTTTTACTACAACTACCAGAGGACCTTGCACATGACCGAGTGTTAACGTGGATCCGTGGTGGGCTTTACCTAATCACTCCAGAACAAGTCAAGTGGGCAGTCCAGAACAAGATTAGCGTTGACCAACTGCTGTTTCAATACCTTCACCTGAACCATCCTTTAGTTAGACCTTTGGCTAAGCGGATCTTTCAAATCTTCTGGAAAAGTGTCAGCTTCTACCTAACCGATGCGATGCGCTTATACAGTATTTTAGCCGCTAACCAACAGATCTACCAAACTCTGAATACGCAGCAAGGAAGAAACTGGATAGATAACTGCTGTCTACAAGGATATGTTAACCTTTTCAACTACGTGTGGTCAAGCTAAAATTTTATATGCTGTGGCATAAACTTAGTGAGATGAACATGCGATGCCAGAGCGAAAAACACACCTTTTGATAGATAGACTTTTGCTGGGAAAAGAGTACCCCTTCGTTCATGGTATGCTTGACATTGCGACTCCAATTTTGGGGCCGCATCACCGTCGGGTGACGCATACTCCTGAAATGTTAGCCTACATTTTCTTGAAGAGTGGTGGCAACTTGAACGCGTTAATCGCAGGTGAAATTCATATTTTGGCTGACCGAGAGTTTTCGAGAAGTCAGAAGTTTTTGCGAAAGCTTTTAACCAAGCACTAATAAAAAAGGAACGCATGTTACTTCAGAAAAAATGCATTCATTGCGGTACAGAATTAACCGAAGAAAATACCTATGAAGGGTTTATGAGGCATCGTCATTATGTCTGTAAAGACTGTTGGAGAAAACATGTACATGAACATCCTAAGAATCCAGCGGGGCATGAGAAACGAGCAGAATATATGAAGAAATGGATAAAAGAGAATAAAGAACATTGGCTTGAGATACAACGTTCATATAAAAGAAGAAACTACCTAACGATTAATGGAAAAACTGTTAGAGGAAAAAAGCGACTATACCCAGAAGATGAGAGTTGCGAGGTATGTAAAAAGCAAAAAAGGCTTCATTATCATCATTGGGATAATGCGGATTTAAGCAAAGGAGTTTGGGTTTGTATTCAATGTCACTTTTTGATAGAAGTAGCTACAAAACCAGATTTTGAAGTAAGGCTAAAACGTTATTTAGAGTTGAAGCAAGAAATCGAGCAACAATCTTTTTAACAAATAACTCAGATAAAGGCTACTTGGTGGTAGGAAATTTGGTTGATATTGCAAGTTTCCTGATGGGGGCTGTTGCAGGTTTCGTTGTTGGTGCCTTAGTCTTTACAGTAACAGGCAAGGAAGTCACAGCTGAAGTCACACGTGCTGGCGCCAAGCGAGTAGCTTATTGGGTTGAGCCTAAACGGTAGACCCGCGAGAATGGATAACTCCCTTGGAACCTGAGATTCAACGGTTAGCAGCTGAGTTAGGAAGCCCCCAAGCTATCTTCGACTACATGAAAAATATTCGCTATGTGCCAGGTTTTAGGTTGAAGAAGCCAGTTGAGGTGCTTCACTCTGGCGTAGGTGATTGTGATGATCAGGCTGTATTGTTGACGAGTTTGTTAAGGGCTATTGGAGAAGATGCCTACGTAAGGATAGCTGGGATTTCTGGTCAGCGGCTTTTGCATGCTTGGGTTATCTGGCGTGATCCTGCGTATGGGTTTTGGCGTAACTTAGATCCTTCTGGCACGGTTTTTTTCCTTCATGATTTAGGTTATGGGGAAAGCATAAAAATCATTCCTTATGTAGACTTTAACGATGAGACTCTTTACGATTATGATGGGGGAGTAGCGAAGATTGCCCAAGTCTTCTAAGAAAGAGCAAAACAAGAATCCTGATGGTTTTGTGCGTGTTGAGGATTGTCGAGAACGACATGAAAGTGCGAGGGCTGAATTAAGTCTTGTTAAGAATGCTTTATTTGGTTCTGATGGAAGAGGCGGCATCGTGAAAGATATTGGTGACATCAAGACTGATGTTAAAATCTTGAGAGAGGGCTTCAAGGGGCGTTTATCTGGGAGAGACAAAGCGGCTATTGTAAGTGCTGTAACTTTGGCTTTAGCCTCTGTTGTAGCGGCGGTCCTTGCACTACTCAAATAAAAAAAGGGAAGAACGGTTTAGCTTCTCAAGGCTATTTCGAGAGGTCAGCAAGGCTTTTGCGGATTAGGTCTGTTATAAACGCCATCGCTCCAGCTAAGAGCGTAGCGTAAGGGGCAAGAGGCGTATTTGCAGTTAACGCTAAGGATACTACACCAAACGCTTTGATGTAGCCTTCATACTTGATATAGGTTGAGAACAGCTGCTGTGACTCGTATTGAATGTTTTTTCTATCCTCAGGGTTTGCCTCAAACCAATTCTCCGCAAAGCCATAGATATTCCGAATGAAAGTCCAGAAAGGTGTCATAGACGATGTGGTGAAGATGTAGACAATCAAAGCCCAGATTCCCTGAAGGTCTGGGTCGATTAACGCTGGGTCAACACTCTGAACCGCCACTTGGACACCAACAAGAACAGCGGCTGACGCAAGCAAGAGCGCAATAGCCATTTTCAGGTTTATTGGCATCCTACCACCATTAAGTTTCTCTATTGTTGCTGGTTTAAAAGACTTCTGATAGAGGTAAAGCATTTATTTAGAAACGTCAAGATTAGAATGTAGGTGGTAGGGTTCATTTGAGTTACGTACCTTTTCTGGATGGACCAGGAAGAATCAACGACTACGTTAAGCTGAACGAAAAGATCTATAAGATTAACCATGTTGAGGACTTTCTTTCGCCCTTCATCGGCTTTAACAGCACAAACAACACTTGGCAAACAACAGTGTTTAATCTATTGGCGCCGCGCGGAGACACAGCCTTCAGGGACTTAACGATAACTGACTTGGCAGAGCTACGCTTGCTACAGATAACGGGCATTGAGATTACGGCACCCTTTTTAGCCATCAGTTTGCGACAACCTGCGAAAATGACTCGTTGGGGCGCTGGAGATATTCCTGAAGGTCAAGTGAACGGTTTGCAGAGTCCGCTTGGTGCGCCTATTCGCCTTAGGAATCTGTTCTCAGTGCAGGAGAAGCCAGTTCAGATGCGTGCGATAAACTTGTTGGTGTCTAAACGAGTGATTCCCAGAGTCATCTTGAGAGGCTTCTTGTATGAGTTGGTTGCTGGGCCCACGACTGCGCCACCAGTTTTCTTCGAGCCGCCTATAGGAGGCATTGAGTAAGATGGGTACTCCACAAGAACCTACGGGGATTGTCAGGTTCTTCAAAGAGCTACGTTTTGATCCCCGAACCAACGAATGGCTTGTACCCAGGCGAGATGTTCCCAGAGGCTTCACTACGATAAGCTTTGACTTAGGCGCCACAGCTGCACAGCTCTACACGTTGATTGGAGCAGGTGGAGCAGCCACGATACATGCAAGCGCCCAAGGAATCTGCTATGCAATGGTGATCTGCAATGACATGGCGGCAACTTCAGGAACGGTTACGATATGGGAAGGGACAGCGAGTGTTCGGAAGCTTAAGACACGGGTGATAGCGGGTGATGTTCAAGAATTTCGTGGTGTCGAGGAAACTCCGGTTTTGAAGTGGCAACCAGGGAAGACTTTGCAAGCTCGTCACGCTGCGGGTGGCAAGCTTGGTGGAATCAGCATAAGTATGTGCTATTGGGCTGAAGAACCTTAAGGCATTGGGTAGGCTAAGATTGAATGTCAACATCGCGGGTTCCTCTGTTTACTCGAGGAGTTGCGTTAGAGACTATAATGCAGGGTGAGGTTGGTGTTGCCTACTTTGAAGACTTGGGTGAAGTCAAGGTTAGAGCAGTTGAGAATATTGTTCAATACTCCGAAATCATTGCTGTTGATGGACAGAATGGCGTTAAAGAATATGAGCGGAAGTCTCAGTATCTATTCGATAAGGAAGACTACGCTCAAGTAACCTATGGTGCCACTGAAGTAACTTACGAAATTGGCACCAACGCATACAATACTGATGGCACTGCCCCTTGGGGCAAACGGTTTTCAGCTAAGCGTCTTCTACTCTTACCCTCAACCAACTGCCGTGTGAGATTTAACAAAAGCACTCGAGTTCAGCACCTTCTCTTTGCAAATCAACAGTATGAGTTCTGGGTTAAGACAACTTTGATTTATGTCACAGCGCAAGCAGTAGGCGGAACCCTTGAAGTTCATGCTGAGGGATAACAGATGAGTTTGTTCAAGGCGTTACCTAAGCTTAACAGGTTCTTAACATTGTACATGCAGAGGCGATGGTATACTGATCCTTGGGTAAATCAAATCTCTAATGGACGTGTGCTTCTACCTTCCTTGTTGCCTGCTTTGGAGGCTGGCGGCTTCGATTCTGAGACTGACACACCAGCCGCAAACGTGAGCAGTACAACATATTACTATTTTATGGCGCCAGAGTTGTTCACGGATAGGGTTAGACTTAGGGGAACTGGCTTCGCCTGCTTGGATATTGGCACCAACACTAATGTTGCAGGTGGACGCATCACCTTGAACTGGCTTACCTTAGCATTGGTTCGAGAAGCTACACCTTATGTGTGGCCTGCTTCAGGTGTAGCTCAGCGTTATTCTCCAGCATGGGCGAACACGACAACAGTTGAAACTCGCCGGTCCTATCATCTGGATATGAAGACTCTTGATTTTCTCTTAAATCCTGACCAGCACTTGATTTTGGAGGTTGGGATTAACATTACCACTGTGGCTCAGGCTGGCACTCGAGTTCTACATTATCGGCGTAACGTGCCTGAAAGCTACTTAATGTTGCCAGTGCGAGAGGAGTAGTGGTGGCGCCTATGGCTCTTGAGAATCCGCCAGATGCTAAGATGTTCCTTAATACACCTCCAGACCAATTGCTAACTGTTATAAGAGAAGTCTTTCTCATCGACCCAAGCCCTAATGCAACGAACAATGCACATGTTGCCCTTTCTATGGTTGATGGCGCTGATGTTTCAGCTCGTGTCGAATGGAAGGTTCCACCCGACTTCGTATCTTTAGTTGAGGTGCGAGCAATCGTCTCGCCAGGTGGGGCAGGAAACTTGTATTGGCGTCCAGAGGCCTCTTACGGGGGGCTTGGTGAGTCACCCATTGTTCATAATGAAGTGGGGACATACATTGAAACACCTGTCACGAATGGTATATTATCCTATATAACCTTGAACTTAAATGAGGTTCTGATGAATCTTTCGATTGGGGACCTTGTTGGTATCCGGTTTAGGCGTGATTCAACTAACGTCTTAGATACGGTTAACGCCTCAGTTGGATTCTATGGGCTAAGCATCAAGTATGTTAGTAAGCTAACGAAGGGTTTTTAACCGTTGGCTCCTCTTAGCCGAAGCAACATAATGGATATACCTGTTTTTCCCGATGACACTGAACCAAAAGTACTTCAGGGCATTAGTATGCCTAATGAATGGATGCCATGGCTTGGCGGTATTCTATATGACCAAGGTGGTAACCCTATCCCATTTTTCGTAAGCATAAAATCAAGTTATGGTAATGGGATTCTCTTTATAGGCGGTCAAGAGTATACTCTGGCATTCGACTATGGGTATTCCTCTTATGTGAATGGAGTTTTAACGCTTGGTAGCATGCCTCAAATCAGAATTGACTATAAACTTCCCCATCATGTGACCATATATATTCGCTCGGACTTAATCTTAGACTTAACTTGCACGCTACGTGGACCCCCATTATGGTACAGTAAAAGTACAAACCAAGCTGACTTGCTCCAGTTAACAGATACATCTTACCTCGGCGGATATGATGCCTGTGTTAGGCTGTCTGGTATCCTACAGAGTGGTGCCAGAAGTGTAACAGTCAATGGCTTTGGTATCTGGGAACACACATGGATTCGGGGACAATGGGATGCGTCGAAGCACCCGCGATTATGGATGTTCATAAATGATGAGAACTTTTACGGAACCCTTTTAATTTCACGGTCTTATTCAACTGGAAAAACCTTGGTCTACACTGGGCGTCTTGGTAGGGAAGGAGTTGAGACTTACACATGGGATGAAGTACAATGGAGAGACGATGAAACCCAGCGACCCAAGTACATTAATCTCGTAGGTCAATACCGCGATGTTAATGGAATAGTTCGGGGTGTTGCTGACATAAAAACGGACTCAGCAAAGTCTTGGTATCTCTTCAATTCAGTTTGGACTGAGCATCCTGTTGTGACAGGCACTATAGATTCAATTTTGTTTAACGGTACGGGATGGTCTGAAGTTCTTAAGGTTGGTGTGGTGTCGCCGCCTCCAGAGGGTGACTTAGCTTTGTTTTTCTTAGCGATTGGGGTCGGAGGTTTGGCAGGTCTCGGTCTTTATTACCTTTTGCGGGCGAAGTAAAGGATTCCTCCGACAGCCATAACCCCAACGACTCCTGCGAGGATGAGCATAAGGTTGATTGTTGGCGGTGGACTAACCGTTGTGATTGTTAAGACAATTATGTTACTGTCCAAGGTTCCGCCCGCTGTTGCCTTTATATTGTAATTCCCTGGAACCGCTGTAGCGGAGATATTCAATGCGAAGTTTGCTGTGGCATTCCCGCTTCCATCTAACGTAACTGTTACGGTTTGGATTGTCGCCCAAACTCCAGGCGTTGATTCATATTTCAAGTCTATGCCTGTTGTCACGCTTGGGGTTCCACCGAGGAGTGAGGCGACAAAATTAACGGTGTCACCAGGCATGGCGACTGTCTTATCTGCTGTTAAGGTGAGAGTAGCCAACCTACCACCATTATGCTTTTAGTTAGTCATAATTTAAAAGGTTTGTTGCACCGTAATCTTTATTATATGAGAAACCTAATATGTTCTCTTGGTGATTCGATGGGAAAAACTATAGGCATCTACATGAATGATAGAACGCTTCAAGCGATTGATGCCCTTGTGGAAGCTGGAAAGTTTAAGAGTCGGTCAGCTGCGATTCAAGCCTTCGTTCAGTATGGATTGATCCATAAGAAACTCAGCTTTGAAGTGGAGGTAGCCCCATGAGTTTTCAAAGACTGACATTGAGGAAGGCGAAGAAGGAGGGCGATTTCACTGTTGAGTATGGTCTTGAGGTTGTTCTACCGGAGAATGTTCAAGGAGATGCTTTGCAGAGCATTAGAGTAGGAGTTGAGCAGGTTATTGACGCTTGGTTAAGTGAACCTGTTGCTTCCGGTGTTAAACCGCCGAAGTATGCTCTTATCACAATAGAGGAGATAGAGAAGCTTCTTTGGAAACGAAGCAACTGGGTTAAGAAGGAGGATCCAGACCGCAACGCTAAGCCAGGGGAAGACGCATGGTTAAAGACTGCGGATGCGGATAGCCGTCTGATTAAGCTAATTGGAGAGGCGCCGAAGGGGAAGCAGGGACGCCCAGAACTGGAGCTGCCACCTTATACCTTCAATATGACAGATGATGGTGGCTTAGTTGTTAGGCGAGTGTATAGAGAGAAGGCAAAATGAACAAGACCAAGATTGAATACTTAGATTTGACTTGGAATCCTCTTGTTGGTTGTGAGGGTTTTCGTTGTGCTGTGCGTGAAGTTTGTTGGGCAAGGGCTATGGCTAAAAGGCGTAAGCATGAATGCTCAGAATGTTATCGCTTTATTCCACACATTCACCATGAAAGGTTAGATGAGCCTTTCAAACGAAAGAAGCCTTCTCGCATAGGCGTTGCCTTCATGGGCGATTTGTTTGACAGTGCCTTAACGAAAGCAGATAGGTTGATGGTTTGGAATGCCATAGAGAAAGCATATTGGCATACCTATTTCATTCTCACGAAGCAACCTCAAAACATAAGCGATGATGTACTATTCATGCGAAACGTTTGGCTTGGAGTTTCAGTTAATCGAGGCGAAGATTTGTGGAGAATAAGGGAGCTTCAACATAAGCATTGCCGAAGGTTTGTTAGTTTCGAGCCACTATACGAAGACCTTTATAACAATGAGGCTTTCACAATACAACGAATGAATTGGGTTATCATTGGCGCTCAAACTCGACCAACCTTCCAGCCTCTCAATAGTTGGGTTCTAAAGTTAACCGAGCAAGCACATGCCTTAAACATTCCAGTCTTTATGAAGAACAATATGAATTATCTTGCGCCAGTCCAAGAGTATCCGAAGGAGTTATTGTTGAGAGGTTGAAGCACAAACCATGATGGAACCTGAACCTCACTATGGCGACCTGCTTGAAAAGACAGTAGATCAACTTAAGCAACAGGGCTTCAAGTTTCAGCGTTATGACCGAGACTCGTATGGAAAATACGTTGCGTATATGACTGCGACTGGTGAGCCTTTACCCTTCGCAATGGTAGCTAAGGGAAGTGGTGCCCTCTATGGCGAATATGTCAGCACACAGAAACAGTTGCTCGAATCTTGGAAGGGTCCACTTGTCCTTGCTTGGAAGCCTTTGGAAGATGAGCCAATACAGTTTCATGTTTTTGATCCAGACCGTATTTTGTTAAGGCGGAAGCAGGGTGAGGTGCGAGAGAATAGGATGCGTCCTGGCATGGTTATGCTTAACTTCAGTTTGTTCCTCGGCATCCGCTGGGACCCTTACTCTACGCCGTTGAGCGAAGTCTGGAAAAGAGTCAAAGCGCACACGGAAGCTGAACAAAAAGGGAAAATAGAGACTTTTCTACAATAATCGTAGCTGATTTTTCGGTGGTGCCCTAACGTAGTATTCTCTTTTCATTCTATTATGGTTACAAGATTCGGAAGCTTCCAGAGGGTTCGGTTTCTATCTGCCCATTTTCGTTTGCCTAAGAATCCCTGAGTGACCAACTTCTCTAAGGCACCCATTAATTCTGTTCGCTCCATCGCCCAACCTTTCTTCTCGAGTAGCTCATCGATTTCCCCCCACTGCCTCCAATCGTTAAAGAAGCCTTCCTTAGCCAACCACATCAGCTTACCTTCAGGCGTTCCAGGCTCTGGACCTATTTTGAACTCGACTTTTGGTGATTGCACCTTCACATTCCACTTCGTCTGCTGAAGAGTAGCGTCACCTTCAATTGTTTGTAGGGCTGCTGGCATGACTCGCTTAATATATTCTTCTGCGGTTTCTCCCTCTTTCATTGGTATGATCTCAGAGAAGGTCAATTTTTTATCTAAGGCGTCAACCTTCTCAGCAAGCCTCTGAAGACGAAGTTGCTCTGAAAATCTGTTCAATCGCTCTTCAAGATTCGGATGAACTACAGGGTCTCCGATGTGGTCTCTCAGAATGTCTTTAAGGTCCTTGACAACATTGACGAGTGAGTCAAAGGCTTGGTGGTTAATGCTTCCTTCTATCCTTGACTTCTCAAGTGCCATCTCGCGCTTCTCTAAAAGCCATTTCTTAATCACTTCAGGTTCAAGAGCCTCCTTCGCGACAGCCATCGCCATACCTTCAGGCACATCCCATGGCCAGATATAGATTAAATCAACCGTGTTCTCTATGCCGTTGACTGCGTAGAAGTGTCCAAGCTTCAAGGTTTGAAAGTCCTCTGGTTTAACTGGGACTCTTGGAATCTGCTCGAGTAACCGCTTGACCTCGTTTATCTGCATCATCTTACCCATTATCCAGATGGAGACTTGGCGTAGGTGTGTCTTATCGACACCGCCTAAGTCTTGGGCGTCTATGGTTAGGAAGTTGCCGTTTGTGGCGCCTTCTCTGATGTATCTCTCGAAGAGTAGCTTAACTGGTGTGTTTCTTCCTTCGGGAAGCATTTTCCAAGCTTCGGGCATGCCTATGTCTGTGTCGTACTCATTCGATAAGATGTGTTTCATGGCGCTGGCGATTGAGAGGGTTTGAACCTCCTCGTTTGCGTACCAAGGTGTCAGATCCATTACGTTGAGTCCCGGCTTCAACTCAAGTTTATCGCTGAATTGGTCCTTGGAGGCTCGGATAACTGGGATGATTTTTTCCAAGTAGGCGTAAAGGTGTGTGTAGATTTTCTTGTCAAAGTCTCGGATTGGCTTCCCTGTTTTAGGCTCTTCATCTCTTTCAATAGCAGTGTGGAGTCTCTCGAACACTTCTTCCTCGCTTTTAGCCAGTGTGGGATACTTGCACACATTGTAGAGCCAAGGCGTCTCAAACTTTAGGCGTTCATGCCAGGAGGCCTCGAGTAAGCCGCGAATGTGTTCCCAGTCTCCCTGTGCCTTATAGAATGGTTTAATCTTGTTGGCACCGAAGAATGTTTTTTCTCCACGCTTAGTGAGGAAGACTAAGATTTTACGTTTGGGTTCGACTTCTACTTCTCGCCTATATTTGGCTTCTTGACCTGTGGACTTACCGCTTAAGTCGCTCATTCCGGTGAATGAGGTATGATGAATTGGGACATAGTAGGGTTCGCCGCTTGGCACTTTGAAACCTAACAAAACCTTAGTCATTTTTGCCTATCTCTCCTCATAGTCTTCTCCCCGTCCATGTTTCAAGTAGGTCACGCATCGCCTTCCTGATTGCCTCGCTTCTATTATAGCCTCTACGTCGAGATTCAGTGTCAAAGGTCGAAAGTAAACTATAGGGAATACTCACTGTAATGTCCACAGAGTCCAAATTTTCTTTAGTTTCTGTTTTCGGCATTTCTATCCATCCTTTCTGTGGGTTGAGGATAGGTTTTACCTATATTTAAAATTTATTGCTCATAGCGGAAGCGATGATTGAAATATCGTAGTCTCTGTACCCTTGGGGAAGTGTGTTAGAAATAGCGTGTTGCGAAGATTGTGGTTGGTTGAAACAAACCGTGGAGTATGCGTGTTTGGAAGCTGAAGTCCCTTAGCTCCTGTTCTGTCCATAGGCTAACGTGTTCCATCCCTTGTGAGAAGGGTTTGAAAAATTTGAGGGGTGTGCTTAATATGATGTTTGGGACTCGGTAGAAACTTCGGAGTAGTTTTTCTCCGCAGTCATGGGGGATATGCTCTAACACTTCAAGCATAACGATTAGGTTTGTGTCACTTGGCAGATAGTATAGTCTTATGTCGGAGTGAACTACCTCATCATAAACATTCTTTTCTGTTGCTTGCTGAAGCAGGTTTTCTAAGATGTCAACTCCGATTAAATAGTCAACATTTGGTCTGAGGACAATGCCGAGGTCGCCTGTGCCACAGCCTAAGTCTACAGCTATGTTGAAGTGTTTATTTTGCAGTTCTCTCTTTAGAGCGTTTCTCACCATCAGAGGAGAAAGAGCCATGTCAATAGCTCATGTCGACTTGGAATGGTAGCGACTTGAGGGCGCATGATGGACATGGTTGTTGTTTAGCAAAAGCTCCTGTAGTCTGAAGTTGAGCTGTTAGTGCCCAAAAGGCTTGTAAGCTGAGACCGGCAGCAAACCAACCGGCTAAGAACGATTCAATTTCCTTGTACTTGTCTCCTTTTATCACTGATTTCTTTGTTAGTAATGCGATTAAGGGAATGGCGGTGTTGATTAAACCGAAGACTCTCACACCTGGGATTACCTCATACTGTAGCTCCGGCACAGAAAATGTCGTGAAGTAAAGAAATTTGTCCATCGCGGCTCCAGAAACTGCACCTGTTGCCAATAATCCATATTCTATAAGTTTCAAGTCGGAGGACCTCTCAATATCCGATGTCTGTTTGGAAGGGTAGGAACTCTGTGGTCTGCACATAAGGTGATGGAGCTCGTTGGCTACCAGCAATTGGCCATACCCACGAGGCTTTTGCTTGTCGTATCACATTTGTTGAGGGGAAGTCGTAGTCGATTATCAAAGGTTCACGGATCAAGTTTGTTATTGGGAACTCATAGTCGATGTTGAAGGGTTGTCTGATCCATCCCGCTGCCTTCAAGGCTTTGTAGAGGATTTCGCCACCTGCCCTGGCCAAGCCACCTAACGAGAGCAATAGAACTTCTCTGTTGTTCCTTCGGTAGGCGTAGACTGCGCCACCTGCAAAGGGCACGATCCCAGCTAAGTCTCCCGCATCAATTGGTCCTATGAGCACTGGCACTGACTGTCCTTGTTGAATAAAGACTTGTTCAGTTACGTATTCGGCGAGTGCTTCTCCAACGCCACCTAAGATAACTATTCCGATGTCTTTTAAGAGAGGATGCAACTTGCCTACCACCACTCTAATATTCTAATGAAAGAGTTTAAATCGTTTACTCATAATAATTAGGTTTGGTGGTAGGTTTTGGCTGAGCAGGAACCTTGGTATGGTGGCGTTGTAAAATCAGTTGTTTTGCCTTTTGTTTTAGTTGGTGGCGCTCTTGTTGGTCTTTGGTTTTTGCTTAAGTCGTTTATCTTAAACCCCTTTGAGCAGGCAGGGCAGGCTCTTGGTAAGTTAATTGATCAGTATGATCGGGAATACGAAGGTTTCATGGAGAATGATGGGACAATAGACTCTAACGAGAAAGCTATCCTTGAGGCTAAGATGGAATTGATGCGACCCTTAACTGAAGGGCTTGCAAACGCCATACCAAGTGTTGAAAGAATAATTCTGGAGTTAGTTATTGTTGTAGGCGCCATATATGTTACAGTGAGGGCTTTGAAGGGCGACTTCAAGATTCTAAAGCGAGTAGGGGGGCTCTGGGATGTTTGGTATGGTAAGGCTGGGAAACCTGACCCTGGCGCTGGGAACCAAGTGGCAAGCTTCATCACTGCAGAGGAGCTTGCCTTAATGGGACGTCTCAGTGGCATCATGACTCTCGCTGACTTAGGCTTCACTGGGTTAGCGTCTACAGCTCTAACAGCTGAGCAAAGTGGGTACTTTGCAAATGTTCTTCCTCAGATGCAGGCGAGCTATAATCTCTTATCGCTCCAGCTTCCCTATTTGACAGGGATGCAACTTGCTTTTGCACAGTATATGATGGCTCAATATAACATGTACATAACCTACTACGCAACAACTCTACCTCCCCTCTTCATGATGCTTCCACCGATTTAGGTGATAGAACCT
>Ga0315314_1003072_pt1 | contig 13340 bp, 10 predicted proteins | sample TDP9_MG_FD_203631 | JGI IMG/M metagenome (GOLD analysis project Ga0315314, IMG submission 203631) | Freshwater sediment microbial communities from Lake Towuti, South Sulawesi, Indonesia - TDP9 | ecosystem: Environmental > Aquatic > Freshwater > Lake > Sediment | place: Indonesia: South Sulawesi...
GGTGGGGGCTTTTGGCTGGGGAGTGGGCGACGGAGGTTTCTACGAGGCCCGGGCCCCCAGTGTGGTGCTGGCTACGGCCGACGCGGCCGGAATCTGGCCGTCGGCCTCGGAGCGGCAGCGGGGGGACGGGTTCGTCATGGCCCTGGAGGCCGGCGCCGAACTCCTGGACCTGGAGTTCATCCAATACCACCCGACGCACGCCTGGTGGCCCTTCGGAGTGCGGGGCAGCGTGAGCGAAAGCTTCCGGTCTGAAGGAGGCCACCTGCTGAACGCGGCGGGGGAGCGGTTCATGGCGTGGTACGACCCGGAGAAAATGGAGCTGGCTACGCGGGACCGGGTCTCGGTAGCCATCATGGAGGAGATTCGGGCTGGCCGGGGGGCGCCCCATGGCGGCATCTTTGCCTCGGTCGCGCATCTGCCGGCTGAGCAGGTCGAGCAGCGGCTACGGGTGATCTTCCGCAAGTACCTGAGCTACGGGTACGACATCCGGAAAGAACCCATCGAGGTCCGGCCGCGGCCCCACTACCACTGCGGCGGCGTGCGGATCACCGCCCAGGGGGCGGCCACGGTGCCGGGCCTGTTCGCCGCCGGAGCCGTGGCAGCGGGTGTCCATGGTGCCAACCGCCTGGGCACCAACGCCCTGGTGGACATCCTGGTTTTCGGCGAGATCGCAGGCAGATCGGCTGCCCGCCGGGCGGCCCAGGCAGGGCCAAGCCCAGGCAATCCCATGCAGGCGGCAGAAGAGGCGCAGCGGATTGATGAGTTGGCGAACCGCCCCTTCGATGGGGGGGTGCCCGTCCCCCCACTTCGCCGTCGGCACATCGAGCTGATGGACCAGCACATGGGCGTGATCCGGACCGGCACGGGGATGCGGGCCATGCTGAAGGAGGTGGAACGGGCGAAGGGCGAGGATCTCCCTCGGCTGGCCATCCGAGATAAGGCGCGCCGGTACAACTACGAGCTTCGCGATGGCCTGGAGGTGCATTTCCGCCTGGCCGTAGAGGAGATGGCCGCCCGGGCCGCCCTCCTGCGCACGGAGAGTCGGGGCTGCCACTACCGGGAGGACTTCCCCCGGCGAAATGACGGGGGGTGGCTCAAGAACATCGGGTTCGTGATGCGGGATGGCAGACTCGAGATGTTTACGCGCGACCTCAAGACTGACGTGATCCCTCTGGAGGCTCTGCCGGAGTACGCCCACTCCGACTCGCCGTGGCACTGAGGGGATTGCCTCCATGACCTGTTACATCCCGTCCATCGAGAAGCCGGACGCTCTTTACACCCTCCATGTCCGCCGCTTCGATCCGGCGACCGATGCCGTCCCGCATTGGGGGTCCTACAAGGTCCCCTTCGTCCGAACCCTGACAGTCGTGGAGGCCCTCGAATATCTTTGGGATCAGGGGACCTACATTGCCTTTCGCGCCAACTGCCGGGAGTTCACCTGCGGCTCGTGCGCCATCCTGGTGAACGGCAAGCCCCGGCTGGCGTGCGACACGTTGCTCGAGGACGACATGCACCTCGAACCGCTCAGCCGCTATCCGGTCCTCCGCGACCTGGTGGTGGACACCCGGCCAGTCCGGGAACGGATGCGGGCGCTGCGCCTGTGGCCCGAGGGAATGGATCGGGGCGCACCCTACTCGCCCTCAACGGCCGCCCTGGAAGCCTTTCGCCGGACGTACTCTCGCTGCATTGAGTGCTACTGCTGCCTGGAGGCCTGCCCCGCCTCCCGGTCGGAGCAGTCGGCGTTCCCCGGGCCCATGTACCAGCTCCAGCTTGCCCGGGCGCGCGCCCATCCACTGGACGGCTTGAATCGCGTCGGGCGCGCGAGCGCGGAGGGTTTGTGGCAGTGCGTGAACTGCGCCGAGTGTCGCGAGGCGTGTCCGCTGGAACTCAGCCCGGTGGGTGAGATCAACCGCCTGCGCTTACGCGCCCTAGGGGCCTGGGTCTGGGGCCTCCTGAGAAGATCCCAAGACGGAAGGGAAAGCGGCGCATGATGGAGGTCTGGCGACGTCCCGGGGTCACCCGGCGATTCCTGGTCCGTGTGCGGCGGGGGGCACCTCCGGGTGTAGGGGCTTTGGCCTGGGTCGCGCACCGGATCACGGGTCTCGTTCTGCTTGGCTACTTGTTCCTGCACCTGTACACCCTGGGGTCCATCCTGCAGGGTCCTGCCCCTTTCGACACGGCGATGGCGCTCATGGCGCAGCCCGCCGTCCGTCTGCTCGAGCTGGGGCTGGTGTGGGTTGTACTCTTTCACGCCTTTAATGGAATCCGGTTGATCGTCCTGCACCTGATTCCGGCAGCGAGCCAGCGGGCGCTGGCCTGCGCTGTGGGCGCGGCGACGGTGGTCGTGGGGCTAGCCAGCCTGCCCCTGTTCCTCCCGTAAGGAGGTGATCACGTGGGCGAGGCGGACGCAGCAGTGAATGACACGAGGACGGCCCTTCCAGCGGCCGGAATCGGCGCCTGGTTGGGCCTCTACCTCACGGGGATGTTCCTCGTCGTTTTCGTCCCGGCGCATCTGTGGGTCCTCCACTACGCGTCGGTGGGCCCCATTTCGGCGCGGGCCGTGGCCGAGCGGTTGCGGACTCCTTTCTTCCAGGTACTGGACCTGGGGCTGTTTGCCGTCGCCCTCAGCCATGGCCTCTTGGGCCTCCGGCGCGTGCTGTTGGACTTCGAGGGGCTCGGCCCACGGGTGCAGCGGACGATCCCGTGGGTTCTGCTGTTGGTGGGGGCGGCTATCTTCGCGTGGGGGGTCCAGATCCTCCGCGCCTTCCTGCGCGTTGCCGGGATGTGAAAACCGCAGCCGTTGCGGAAGGAGTGAGGACCATGCGCGACATGCAGATGTTCCGATGCGCCATCTATCGGGGCGGGACGAGCAAGGGGGTCTTCTTCCGCGAGAACGACCTCCCGCCGGATCCTGGGGCCCGGGCCCGCATCCTCCTGGCTGCCTTCGGCAGCCCCGATGTGCGCCAGATCGACGGCCTGGGTGGGGCCACGTCCCAGACCAGCAAGGCGATGCTGGTGGGGCCGTCAAAGCGGGCCGACGCTGATGTTGAGTCCACATTCGGGCAGGTGGATATCGCTAACCCGCTGGTGGATTGGGGCGGCAACTGCGGCAACCTGACCTCAGCGGTGGGCCCATTTGCAATTGATGAGGGCCTGGTCTCTGCTGCCGAGCCGGCCACCACGGTCCGCATCTTTAACATCAACACCCAGAAGCTCATCGTGGCCACGGTTCCCACGGCCGAGGGACGGGCTCTGGCCGAGGGTGAGTACACCATCCCGGGGGTGCCTTTCCCCGCGGTCCGCATCGACCTGGAGTTTATGGACCCGGCTGGATCTATCACCGGACGCCTGCTCCCCACGGGCCATCCAAAAGATGTCCTGACCCTGGCAGACGGCCGGCGCTTTACCGTCTCCATCGTGGACGCGGCGAACCCGGTGGTCTTCGCCGACGCCGCCGAACTGGGGGTCACGGGGACTGAGCTCCCGGCCGAGCTGGAGGCGCGCAGGGACGTGGTAGCCACGCTGGAGGAACTCCGCGCTATTGCCGCCGAGATGCTCGGCATCGTGAAGGACCGCCGTGAGGCCAAGGCTGTAAGCCCAGGCCTTCCCAAGGTGGGGTACGTCGCGCCGCCCGGAGAGTACCGGACCACCCCGGGGGTCACGCTACCCGTGGAGGCCATGGACCTCCAGGGTCGCCTCCTCTCCATGGGGACGGCGCACCGGTCCTATATGGCCACTGGGGCCATCTGCACTGGGGCGGCGGCTGTTGTGAAGGGCACGCTGGTCAACGCCGCCTCCTGGGCAACGCTCCGGGAGGGGGAGCCCACGACTGTCCGGATCGCGCACCCATACGGCACCATGGACGTGCGGGTGCGGTGGGAGGTCCAAGCAGGGGAGACGCGAGTTCTCAGCGCGATCGTGGGGCGCACAGCTCGCCGGATCATGGAAGGCTACGTGTACGTGCCGCGCGCGCGGCTGACGGCCTGAGGGTGGTCCTGACCGGCAGAGCCGCTCACATCCCTGAGTCTGGCTTGTCGCTGGTGGCTCCCCTCCCGAGATTTCCAGCGGGTGGCCGGCGCAGGCCTATGTCCCGCGGGAAGGAGAAAGCTGATGGCAACATATCTCGGCGGCGAAATCGTGGCGGAATACCTCATCAAAGAGGGAGTAGCCTACGTGCTTGGGCTCAGCGGGCACAGCCTGCTGCCCTTGCTGGATGCCATCTACGAGCGGCAGGACCGGATCAAGCACATCATGGTGCGGCATGAGCACGTGGCCACCTGCCTGGCGGATGGCTACTTTCGGGTCACCGGCCGGCCGCTGGCAGTCTATCTGCACCTGGGTCCGGGCGTCTTCAATGGTCTCAACGGGATCGCCACGGCCTCCCTGGATTCCTCGGCGATGGTGGTGATCACGGGCAACACGTGGCAGAAGCACTACGGGCGCAACGCCTCCCAGGAGACCTCCCGGTTCATGGACTGCGAGCAGTTCAGCTTCCTGCGGCCCCTGGTCAAGCGGTCCTGGGTGGTCCAGCGGGCCGAGAACCTCCCCGAGATCCTCCACAAGGCGTTCAAGACCGCGATGACAGGCCGTCCGGGGCCCGTCCACATCGACCTTCCCCTCAGTGTTCAGGCCGAGCGGGTTGAGGTGGAATTGCCGGATCCAGTCCTGCACAAAGTTTCCGGCCGGATTCGTCCGGACGCCGGGTTGGTGGCTCGCGCCGCCAAGCTTCTTCTGGCCGCGGCGCGCCCGGTCCTCGTGTGTGGCAGCGGGGCGCGGGCGGCGGGGGCCGCTCCGGCCGTGCTAGAGTTGGCTGAGCGGTTGGCGGCGCCCGTTGCATGTGCCCACCGGGGCAAGGGTGTGATCCCAGAAGACCATTCCCTGGCTCTGGGCCTGTGCGGCGCCGAGGCGCGTCTGTACACCAACAGGGTCATCGCCGAGGCCGACGTGGTCCTGGCCGTGGGCATGCGCTTCACGGAGCCAGACACGGCCTCGTGGCAGCCGGGGGCGCCCTTCCGCATCCCGCCATCGCAGCTCATCCACATCGACATCGATCCCGAGGAGATCGCGCGGTACTACCCGACCGAGGTGGGGATCTGGGCGGATGCGAAGTCGGCGCTGGAGGATCTGCTCGAGGTGATCCGGGCCGAGCGACCCGCGCGACCCGACCTGAGTGGAGTGAAGCGGATCCAACAGATCCGGCAATGGCGAATGGAATGGGAAGACGACCTGGAGCCCAAGCGAACCTCGGATGCCGTGCCCATCCGCCCCGAGCGCCTGATGAAGGAGCTTCGCGAGACGATCCCGAGAGACGGCTTCGTCTTCGTGGACACGGGGAAGGTGAAGAACTGGGCCTACCAGCAGTTCGACGTCTATGCCCCCGACACGTTCGAGATCGGCATCGGCTGGACGCCCATGGGTCACTCTCCGGCCGCGGCGCTGGGGGTGAAGCTGGCCCAACCTGAGCGCCCCGTGGTTGCCCTGGTCGGGGACGGATCCTTCCAGATGATTCCCTGGACGCTGTCCACGGCCGTGGACTATGACATTCCCATTACTATCGTCATCTTCAACGATTACGCCTTCGGTGCCGTGCGCGACATCCAGAAAGGGGACTACGACAAGCGGTACATCTGCGTGGACTTCAAGATCGAGAAGACCGGCGAGCTGTTCAACCCGGACTTCGCCCGGATGGCCGAGGCCTACGGCGCCCGGGGAGAGCGGGTGGAGAAGCCGGGGGAGCTGGGCACGGCGCTGCGGCGGGCGCTAGGCTCGGGCCGGCCCTACGTGCTGGACGTTATCCTGGATCGGGATGTTACGTTTCCTGTGGCCAAGCAGCGGGCATTCCGGTATCCGCCGCAGTACTGAGATGTCGCCGATCATCCGCGGGTGAACGGGCGGGACCCATCTCGGACCCCTCGATTGAGGGAACTGGGTATACTGTCTGGGAGGTCGTCGCGAGGATGGAAGGGGGTGATGAGGATGCATGTCTTCTATGCGTGGCTGATCTGGTGGGCGCTTCACTTCGTGGCGCTCGCCATCTACCTGACGCAAACGCGGGAGGAAGAGGCCGTGCCGTAGGCGGCTTCGCGAAGGAGGACGGAGCATGTCACTGGCTACGCTTTCCTGGATTGGACTGGTCATCTACATCGCGGCCATGATCGTCCTGGGGGTCATGGGGATGCGGCGCACGCGGTCCATGGCCGATTATGCGGTGGCGGCCCGGTTCGGGCCGCTCTTCGTGGCCCTCTGTTTCACGGGCACCTTTACCAGTGCCGCAACGTTCATGGGATATCCGGGGCTGGTCTATAAGTTCGGCTGGCCCGGGATGTGGGCCGGGGCCGGTTTTGCCACGGGGGCTGTGGCGGCCATGATCCTCACGGCCCGGAAACTGACGTCCACGGCGACGCGGATAGGGTCTCTATCGGTGCCGGACTTTGTCGGGGACCGGTACAAGAGTGACCTGTTGCGGGTGATCGTGGCGGTCCTGGTCCCCATCATCTACATCGCGGTCCTTACGGCCCAGTACAAGGGCGTCGGGACACTCTTCGAGGTAGTGCTGGGGGTGGACTACCGGGTGGGAGTGCTCCTCTGCGCCGTGGTGGTCACGCTCTACATCGCCCTGGGTGGGACCATCGCCGACGTCTACACCGACGTGGTGCAGACCAGCATCATGACCATCGTTGTGCTCTTCGTGGCCATCTACGGCTTCATCTACCTGGGCGGTTTCGCAGGGATCGATGCCGCGGTGGCCAAGGAGAGCCCGAACCTTACCAGCGCCGCCACGGGCTGGTGGGCCGCACCACTCTTCACCCCGCTGGGGGTGTTCGCCCTGTGGCTCATGCATGTCTTTCATGTGGGCTCCCAGCCCTACATGGTGAAGACCTTCTGGGCCGTTCGGACTCCGAAGCTCATTGGGCAGGTGATGCTCTACAGCGCCATCATCCTGTTCCTGCACAACTTCGTGGGTCTGACGGGCATCTACGCCCGTGCGATCGTGGGGCCAGGCCTGAAGAACGTGGATGCAGCGTTCCCGGCCCTCATAGCGGCCATCTTCCCGCCCGTGGTGGGGGCCCTTGTTCTCATCGCCATTCTGAGCGCGGCCATGTCCACGGTTGATGGCCTGCTCGTGACGGTGTCCACTTGCGCCGCCAACGATGTCTACCGCAAGGCGATCGTGGCGCGGAAGCGCGAACCGACCGCGGAGGACGAGCGGCGGGCCCTTACCGTGGGCCGGATCGCCTGCCTGGTCTTCGGCCTGGCGCCGGCCTACTGGGCGGCGACGAAGCCTCCGGAGTTCCTCCTGGTCCTGCTCTGGTTTGGCCTGGCCGGGGTGGGATCCATGCTGGCCGGCCCCGTGATCGTTGGCCTCTACATGAAGCGGGCAACACCGATCGGCGCCCTGGTTTCGATGATTGTGGGCCTGGCCCTGTACGCGGTGCTCTTTATCCCGTACAAGCTGGGGCCGAACATCTCCGGGGCGGCGGGGGCCGTGGCCGGCGCCCTCACGATGATCGTGGTGAGCCTGGCAACTCGCCAGACGCTCTCGGAGGAGCTGATCAACCGGCTCTTCCCACCGGCACCGAAGGAGCGTCATGCGTAGCCACGGCTAGCCCCAGCGGGGAGAAGAACGCGCGGCGGTGATTCGTAGGGGGACTATGGAAGGTGGCAGGAGCCAGGTTGGCGCCGCCAGCCTGGGAGGGCGAGGTGTGCCATGACAGGGATGAAGGGCGGGGAGATTATTGCGGAGTATTTGGTGAAAGAGGGCGTTCCGTACGTCTTCACGCTCTGCGGGCACGGCGATGTGGGCATGCTGGATGCCCTCTACGACCGGCAGGACCGGATCCGCACCCTGGGCGTCCGGGTAGAGCAGACAGCCGGCTTCATGGCAGATGGTTTCTTCCGCATTGCCCATCGGCCCGTCGCCACGCTCACCTCGTGCGGCCCCGGATCGTGTAACCTTCCCATTGCCCTGGCCTCGGCCTACATGGACTCGTCGGCACTCCTGGCGATCACCGGCAACGTCCCAACCTCCCAGTTTAACCGGGGGCCGTTCCAGGAGACGTATCGCCACTTCCAAGCCGAGTTCCCTGCGGTCGTGCGGCCCTACGTGAAGCGGAGCTTCCAGCCGACCCGGGTAGAGATGCTCCCCCTGGCCCTGCGGCAGGCCTTCGCCATCATGCTCAGCGGGCGTCCCGGGCCGGTCCACCTGGACGTGCCTCTGGACCTTTTCCAGGAGGAGGCGGATGGGGTCGAGATGCCCGAGCCGGAGGCGTGGCGGAAGGGGATCAGCAGCCGGAGTGCGGGCGATCCGGAAGCGGTTGTCCGGGCGGTGGACCTGCTACTGGGGGCCGTGCGGCCTCTGGTCCACGTGGGGAACGGGGTAGCGCTCGCCGAGGGGGAGGAGGAGCTTCGCACCCTCTTGCGCCGGCTTCAGTTGCCCCTGATCCACACACCCAACGGGGCGGGTCTGCTCCCCGCCAGCGACCCTCTCTACCTCGGCTTCATCGGGCGTAACGGGCCCTACCCGGCCAATCAGGCGGGCCGTTCGTGCGATGCCCTGCTGGCTGTAGGTGTCCGGTTCGATGACCGGTCCAGTAGCTCCTGGGTCCCTGGCTACTCTTTCACCATTCCGCCCACGCGGCTCATTCAGGTGGACATTGACCCGAGCGAAATCGGACGGAACTACCCGGTGGCGGTGGGGATCGTGGGGGATGCGCGGAGTGTGCTGCGGCAGATCCTGGCCGAGCTGGATCAGCGCGGGCCGACCCAGCCCGAGCAGACGGCGGGGTGGCGGACCGAGATTGCCCGGTGGAAGGCGGAGTGGGAGGCCTTTGTGGCACCGCAGGTTCACGCCGATGCCGTGCCCATTCATCCGGCGCGCCTGGTGCATGACCTCCAGGAAGTCATCCCGGAGGACGCCATCGTCGCCTGTGACGTGGGGGTGCATCACAACTGGATGGTTCAGTTCTGGAGGGCGGAGCGCCCGCGGACGCTGCTCAATTCGTGGGGCTTCGCCTCCATGGGGTTCGGGGTGTGTGGTATCCTGGGGGCCAAGCTAGCAGCCCCCGAGCGCACCTGCATGTCGGTCTGCGGCGACGGTGGCTTCATGATGATGCCTCACGTCCTCTGCACGGCCGTGGAGTACGACATCCCGGCCATCTGGGTGATCTGGAACAACTATGCCTGGGCGGCCATCCGCGACATCCAGGTGGGCCTCTTTCGGGGGCGGGAGCTGGCTACGGCCTTCCGGCGGGAAGCGACAGGGGAACGGTACAACCCGGACTTCGTGGCCCTGGCTCGGGCCTGCGGAGCGGATGGCATCCGGGTGGAGCGGCCCGCCGACCTCAAGCCGGCGCTGGAGCACGCGCTGCGGTCCGGACGGCCCTTCGTGCTGGATGTAGTGGTGGACGCAGATGTGCGGCCGCCGTCCACCGGCACCTGGGCCTTGCCACCTCTCCCGCACCCGGAACCCGCTTATCCCCCGAGAGGCCAGAGGCGTGAAGGCTGAGGCGGGCAAGGGAATGTCATGACCTTCACGCTGGGTGCTGCAACCTACCCCTACCTGTGGGACCTCCCGCTGGAGCTTGCGCTCGATCGGATCGCGGGCCTGGGCCTGCGGCATCTGGAGCTCATGACATCGCCGCCCCATGTGTGGCCCCGGGGCCTGGACGCTGGCGTGCTTCGTCGCGCCATTGAGTCGCGGGGCCTCTGTTGCGTCTCCTTGAATCCGACGTACCTGGATCTCAACCTGGTGAGCCCCAATCCAGGGATCCGTGAGGAGACGGTTCGGCAGCTTCAAGAAGGCGTGGCCCTGGCCGGGGAGCTGGATGCCCGGATGGTTGTCCTTGTGGTGGGCCGGAAACACCCGCTCATTTCGCCGGACGAATCCTGGCTATGGGACACGGCCCGCCAGGGCATCGAGGCCTGCCTGAGGACGTGCGAGCAGCACGCGGTCACCCTCGGCCTGGAAAACGCTTGGTCCGTCCTCAATCGGGCCGCCCAGCAACGACGGATGGTCGAGGAGATCCGCCACCCTCGGCTCCGCATCGTATACGACGTGGCCAATGCCACCATGGTCGAAAGGCCGGCCGACGGACTGCACCTCGTGGCACCCTACCTCGTCCTCGTTCACCTCTCAGACACGGATGAGAAGACATGGGGCCATCACCGCGTGGGGGCAGGCATCGTGGACTTCGCAGCGGCGGCAGCGGCCCTGGAGGCCATCGGGTATGCAGGATTGTCGATCCTTGAAACCACGGACCGAGAGGATCCCGACGGCGACCTGGTGGAGAGCATGGCGCGGCTCCGGAGCCTGGGCTGGGTGCCGTAGCGGTGTGCAGGCCACGGGGGCACTTCCATGAACTTCCCGCTTTTGTTTCGCTCCGGTCAGATCGGCCGCCGGATGCTCCGGAACCGCATCCTCATGGCCCCGATGGAGAAGAACCTGGCCACGATTACAGGTGGCGTGACGCAGCGGTACATCGATTATTGCGAGGCGCGGGCCGCAGGCGGGGCTGCCCTCATCCTCCTGGAGTCGATGTATGTGGCCCCGGCGGGGAAGAACCATCACTACCAGCTCGGGCTGCACGACGACGGCCTCATCCCAGGCTACCAGCGCCTGGTGGAGAGCTGCCACCGCCATGGGGCGCTGGTGGGGGCCGAGCTTCAGTTCGGAGGACGTCAGACCTCTTCGGCAATCACAGGGGCGCAGCCGGTGGCCCCATCCCCCGTCCCGTGCACTGTGCTGGCCGGCGGGGAGAGGCCGCGCGAGCTGAGTGTCCCGGAGATCCGCGCCCTCTTGGGCAAGTTCGCTGAGGCGGCCCGCCGGGCCGTGGTGGCTGGCTTCGATGCTATCGAGATCCACGGAGCCCATGGCTACCTGGTGGGCCAGTTCCTGTCCCCCTATTCCAACCGACGGGATGACGAGTACGGCGGGGACTTCGCTCGCCGCCTCCGCTTCCCGCTTGAGGTGATCGCGGCCGTCCGGGAGGTCATCGGGCTGGACGTCCCCCTCCTGTACCGGCTGAGCGCCGAGGAGTATGTCGAACGTGGCCTCACGCTCGAAGACACCTGCCGGATCGTGCCACACCTCGAGGCGGCCGGCATTGATGCGCTGGATGTCTCCGCCGGAATCTATGAATCCGCAGTCTGGATCGCTCAGCCGATGGAGATGCCGCAGGGGTGCCTGGCCCCCCTCAGCCGGGAGATCCGGCGTCATGTGAAGATCCCGGTGAGCGTGGCGGGCCGCATCAGCGACGCCAGCGTGGCCGAGGGAATCCTGGAGCGTGGCGACGCCGACTTCGTCACCCTGGGTCGGGCCCTTCACGCTGACCCCGAGATGCCGTGGAAGAGCCTGGAAGGGCGCCTGAGCGAGATCTGCTATTGCATCGCCTGCCAGAAGTGCAGTGATCTAGTCGGCCAGAACGTGCCAGTCCTCTGTCTGGCCAACACCCACACGGCCCGGGAGCGTGAGTACGCCATCCGACCGACGGGGCGGCCGCAGCGGATCACAGTCGTCGGGGGAGGGCCCGCTGGCCTGGAGGCGGCACGCGTTCTCGCCCTGCGAGGCCACGCCGTGACGATCCTGGAGCGGGGGGCCGAAGCCGGCGGCCAGGTGCTGCTCAGCCGCCTGGTTCCGGGCCGGTCAGAGCTGGCCGGGTTGATCCCCTACCTGGCCGGGGCCGTCGTGCGCGCAGGCGGCGAGATCCGCCTGGGGGTCGAGGCCACGGCGGACCTTGTCCTCGACGAGCACCCGGACACCGTGGTGGTGGCGACCGGTGCTCGGCCGGGCATCCCGGCGATCCCCGGCATCCTGGAGAGCCCGGCCGTGGATCCCTTCGAGGTTCTCCGCCGCCCTGTCGCGGCGGGGCGTCGGGCGCTTGTTATCGGGGGCGGCCTCCTGGGCGTGGGGGTGGCGCTCGTCCTGGCGGGACGAGGGCTCGAGGTCCTTGTGGTTGAGGTCAGCGATGTGCTTGCAGGGGAGCTCGGTTTGCGCCCACGGTGGCAGTACGTCGCGAACCTGCAGGCTCAAAGAAACGTGACCATCTATCTGCGGACGACGGTGGAGGAGCTGTATCCCGACGGAACTCTCATCAGGCGGCAGGGGGAGGAACTAAAGATTAACAATCTCGATGTCGTGATTCCGACGCGACCGATGGTCGCGGCGAGCAAGCTGGGCGAGGCGCTGAAGGCGCTGCCCGACGGCCCGGCGGTCTTCGAGGTGGGCGACTGCGTTCTGCCCCGGACCGCCTTCGAGGCGATCCAGGATGCCGCGGCGCTCGGCCATCGGCTATAGTGTCCGGCCGTGGAGAAACCGAGGGTACGAGCGTTCGCACATCGTGGGAGCATGAGCGGAGGTGAAGAGGGATGAAACGCATCGGAGTTGTGTTCCTGGGTGGTGTTCTGCTACTCGCCTGGGCTGCCTTTGGAGCAGCCGAGGCAGCCGAGTTTTACGCCGGCAAAACCCTCGAGGTCATCGTCCCCTTCAAAGAGGGGGGCGGGACCGACGTGTGGATGCGGGTGATGCTCCCGTACCTTCAAAAGCACATCGCAGGCAATCCAAAGATCCTCATCCGGAACATCCCTGGGGGTGAGGCTATCCATGGGGTAAACCAGTACGTCCTTCGAGCTAAGGCGGACGGCCTCAGCATGGTGGCCACCTCGGCTACCAACTACTTCCACGCCCTCCTGGGCGTGAAGGCGGTGCAGTACGACTTCACCAAGTTGAAGCCTCTCTTGGTAAACGCCGTGGGCGGAGCCATCTACATCGATCCGAAGCTTGGCGTGCGCGCGCCGGGAGATCTGCCCAATGCGAAAGGACGCCTGGTTTACGCTGGGATCAGCGCCACGGGTATGGACCTGGTGGTGCTCCTCACCTTCGAGGTCCTCGGCCAGGACCTGAAAGCGGTCCTCGGATACGAGGGGAGGGGACCATCGCGCCTGGCCTTCGAGCGCGGCGAAAGTAACATCGACTACCAGACCACGCCCGCCTACGTGGCCAACGTCGTCCCCTTGATCCGCGAGGGGAAGGCGATCCCACTGATGAGCTTTGGCCAGGTGAACGAGGCGGGAGAACTCATCCGGGATCCGGCGCTTCCCGAGCTGCCGACGGTCGGGGAGGTGTACGAGCTCTTGAACAAGAAGAAGCCGGCGGGGCCGGCCTGGGAGGCGTACAAGGCTTTCAACGCCGCGGCCTTCGCCATCCAGAAGATCCTGTGGGTGAAGATGGAGGCCCCGGCGGAGTCCATGAAGGCCGTCCTGGAGGCAGTGGACCGTCTCCAGAAGGATGCCGAGTTCCAGCAGAAGGCAGAGAACGTGCTGGGCGGCTATCCCGCCTTGCGGGG
>Ga0315314_1003073_pt1 | contig 13337 bp, 10 predicted proteins | sample TDP9_MG_FD_203631 | JGI IMG/M metagenome (GOLD analysis project Ga0315314, IMG submission 203631) | Freshwater sediment microbial communities from Lake Towuti, South Sulawesi, Indonesia - TDP9 | ecosystem: Environmental > Aquatic > Freshwater > Lake > Sediment | place: Indonesia: South Sulawesi...
CCTGCTGGATACAGGAGAGGTTATCGCGGTAGTTTGTTTGGCAGTGGAGGAAGGGGGCTTTCTTAATCTTGGGATCCCAATAAATGAAGCGAAATTGCTCTTGCAGAAGGCCGGAATCATACCCAGGCCCAACTTCCTTGGCCCGGCCTCTTCTGAAGCACAAGTCGCGCCAGGAGATGTTTCCCTGCTCAATGTGATCGGGCCGGACAAAGGCCTGAGTTCCTTGCTTGCCAGTAGCATGCCCTTTCAATTGGCACCGCAGGGCCTAGAACAACTTTATGAGCAAATCATGAGCAACGCAGGGTATCTGAGTTGCTACGGCCAAATGGCGCCTCCGGTGTCTGAACCCGTGTCGGTCGGCAAGCGGCTTCTGTTCACTGGCAATGATGGGCGGGTGAGGGTTTTTGATCCCGGCCGGGTGCCGACCGCGAACCCGCAGCGCGCCCTCTTCAATGTGGATAGTGGGTTCATGTTCTTTCCTGCTGTTGGCAATGAGCGTCAGGTTTGCTTCTCAGCAGGCACGCCTACCTTTTCCGCCAGAGAAAAGGTAGACCCAGGGCTGTTCTTGCTCTCGGTGCTGGCTGCGGCCGGAGGATATCCCGGCGGATCGGTTACGAAGACGGTGCCCACAATCAAGGCGCGGGGTAGCATCTTCGCAATCAACCCCTCCAATGGCAACCTTGACTGGGAATATAAATGCGGTTTTGTCGGCACCCCGATTGTTGCTGGCGACCGCATTTATTTTGGCGGTATGGGAACCTATGGCGCGCTGGATGCCGCGACCGGAAAGGAGATTTGGGCCTACCGAGACAAACTTGGCGCCACACATGCCAAATGGCACACGGTGACAATTGGGGGAAACGCCCTGTATATGACGATCTGCCCGATAGAAGTGAAGTTCACCGAGGCCTGGCCTGGATTCACAGTCCTAGGGGATGGAGACCTGGAACTCTGGGCAGTGTCTTTGAACGATGGCAAACCCCTGTGGAAATCCGCTGTCACAGATTTGCGCGGACAGGAGAATCCACTCGCCGTGGGCCTGGCCGCGGATGAAGCCAACTCCCGAATATATTTGACCCGCGCAGCACAGGCTTTCGCCTTCTCCCCCGGGGGCAAACTTCTTTGGACTTTTGGCGAGCCGCTCAAGGAAGAAAAGAAGAAGCGGGAGAAGGAAGAGAAAGAACTAACCAGTATCTTGACTAGGTTTTCCACCGCGATTGCCTTTAACGATCGCAGCCTTTACCTCGGCGGCGATGATGGCAAAGTATACTGTCTGAACTCTAAGACCGGCAAAGAGCGGTGGAGTTTCACCGCCCTGGCCGCCATGGGCGACCCCTCACTGATCGGCGACACGCTTTTCTGCGGAAGTGAAGATGGCTGGATGTATGCGATTGATCCGGAGAGCGGAACCCTGAAATGGAAAGTGAATACAGAGTTCCAGCCAATCGGCCGGCCGCTCCTTCACGAAGGCTCATTGTACTTCTCTTCTCAAGGCGCCGGAGGTTTTACCGGCCAGTTGCATTCGGTCTATGTGCCGCAAAGAGTGGAGGCGCGCTAGAATGCGGCTGCTTGCCGTCGGTTATATGCTTGTGCTGATTCTCTGCTTTGCTGCTGCAACTCCTGCGCAAGATTCAATACTGGCGGTCGCCGGCCCTGCAAGCAGCGGTTTGGGGGTTGTTATTGGGCAGGGCGACATTCTCGTCACGAGCGAACGATTGGGCTCTCCTCTTTTGTGTGACGGAAAGAATTTGGAACCCTTACTATCGCGACCTGTAAGGGGTATCAGTCTGTGGAAAGTGGAGCCAAGATTCGCACCGATGCTCCTTGCTGACAAACCATTGCCCAGTAAAAGCGAACGTTTTCTCTTCTTGACACCAAACCCGGTGCGCGTTGAGACGATTGAAGTCACCACCGATCCTGTCCGTTGGCAAATTGGAGGCGAAGTCTGGCTGGCGAGAAGCGCATTGTCCATCCCATCAGGTGCGGCTCTAATCAGAGAAAGCGACCGGCAGGTTGTGGGCCTCGCTGTCAATACTATTGACGGAATCACCGTTGTCGCCACTGCCGACCAAATTCGCCTTACTTGTTTTGACGCCGGGGTTGTGCTCCACGCCCATCGCGAAAAGACGACGGGGCCCCGTATCCTCCACGCCTGGCCTTATAGCGGTTCAAGCGATAAGGAATTTCACCTTTCCGATATGCGGCGATTAGAGGCCTGGCGCGATGTTGCTGGTCTGCTGCCCACTTACCAAAGCGGCCTTGTGGCAGCACGAGATTTTATCTATTTCGGCGATCGGGATGGCCGCATCTTCTGCGTGGACAGCCGTCAGCGAAGTCTGGTCTGGTCACAGAACCTTGAATGGCCCATAATCTTTCCACCCGTGGTGGAAGGTGACATAGTCTATGTTACTGTCTTCGGGCTTGTCCTGGAGATGAAGGATAACTCTTTCATCTTCAGGCATCGCCACTGGGCAGCAAGCGGGGTGGGCATCCTCTACGCTTTTGATCGTCACAGCGGAGAGATACGCTGGCGGCACATTTCCGGCCTCAGGGCCAGCGTGCTCCCGCATGATGATAGAGTCTACTTTGGAGGCCTGAGCGGCTATGGCGCGCTGAATGCTCGCACGGGCCGTTCGTTGTGGATTCAAGAGAAACCCCTGAAAGAAGAGGAATTCCCCTTCTGGTATGTGCTGAATCCGCCTTTGGACAAAATCCTCCCCGTCCTGGCAGTGAGAATGCGCCTGCGCGAAAAAGTCCCCCGCCGCGTGCTCCAGGCCAGCGGGGAGGTGAAGTTGCTGCTCGTGGACACTGATGACGGAACAGTCGAGAAAACCATCAAACTGGGCAGCGTTGCCGATTCCTATCATCCCTTTGCAACCGCTTGCTATCTTTTACCTGACAACAGTCGTCTTGTCCTTGCCGTCGGGAAACTTCTTCGCGGCTACGGCCTCCCAGAGGGAAAGATGTTGTGGGAGCGAAGCCTCCCAGGCACCATTGTTCCCGGCTCTCTATGCAGCGGCGACCAAGTGATCGTCCCTCTGGACAAGCCGGCAATACAGTCTTTTGACATGAGAACGGGGAAAATGCTTTGGAGTTTTGAAGAATTGACCGCGGCGCCAGGCTCTCTTCTTTTGCACGGCAATACTATCTTCTTCGGTGCATTGGACAGTCGGATATACTGCCTCTCTGCCCAGACCGGCAAATGCGAATGGAGCCTGGAATGTCCGGGGGGAAAAATCAGCGGCGCGCCCGTGCTTCTGAATGATTTGCTTTATGTTGCTGCCTCTGATGGACGAATCTATGCGGTGTCACCTCCGCGTTGACACGAGATAACGCTGGCTGATCATGCTGCTCTTCTTTTCCACCTGCACCTATTGAAATCGAGCGCTAGACCAGGCCATCAGCAACTGAAGGAGATTGGGCTGTTCGCCGAAAAAAAATTTTTATTTCCCTCTTGACAAAAAGAGGATTGTGGATAAAATTGTGGAAAAGTTGTTGAAGATAAGGTAATAGGATTGAGGAAGTTACTCTTGCGGTCTTAGCCTAATCTCGGAAAATTAATATACAGCAGAAAGGGGGTTAGCCTGGTGGCAGTCAAGAAGAGAGCAGCAACAAAGAAGGCAGCCGCCAAGAAGACTGCAAAGAAGGCCACCGCCAAGAAGAAGAAGTAATCCGGTTCTAGCGGTGGAAAGTGGACGGAGGCGTCCCGAGCAATCGGGACGCCTCTGCGCGATAGGGGTGGTGAGAGATTGTAACCGCAGATTAACGCGGATTCACACAGATAACAGGTAAGTTGGCAGGAAGGACTCTTCCATTTGAAGAAGATGTTTATGGTGAATCAGTCAGTCGTGGGCCCTCGCCGAAAGGAGAGAAAGATGCGTAGCCTCGGCCTGGCGTGGCTGATATTCATCGTCGTTTTTGCAGGACTCCTGATAGCGCCTGTGACGCGGGATGTGCTGCGCGTTGAGGGCAGCACGCTCTGCCCTTTTGCTTCACTTCACGGCCTCTATCCGGCTTCGGCCGCGGACTTCTATGAGAAACAGCGCTCGCCTCTTCTACGCCGCTTGCTGGCCAAAGCAGTCGCACAGCATCCCGGAGACTGGCGGATTCTGCTGGGGACGGGCCTGCTCCTTGAAGGCGAGAAGGAATCTCTCGCATACCTGGAAAAAGCAGTGCAACTCGCCCCCGATCATCCGGAAACGCTGATGGCCCTCTCCCTGGCGCAGATGCGGCCGCTCACCTGGCTGCGGAAGGAATCCTCGGGGTATGGCTACCCGTTGCCCCCGGATTTCACGGAGAAACTCCTCTCTGCCGACCAGACCAGGCCAGCCCGCGAATCCCTGGAGCGCCTGCAAAGCATGGAGGTGGATAACGCTGCGCCCAAAGCATTACTCGCCTCACTGAAGTTCGGGGAGAGGCGTGACGCGGAAGCAATCGCCCTGCTGAAGGCCGCGGTAAGTGAACCCAGATTGAACTTCTATCATCTGGAGATGCTGCAAGCCAGGACGCGAGCATTGAAGGCCGCCCGCCTCCCCTCCTTTGAGGCAACTGTGATGGCTTTTTATGAAATTCCCTTCCACCACTTCGCTCGCCTGCGAGAAGTGGCGCGCATCCTCTCCTATAAGGCGATGGAGGCGAAAGAGGCGGGCCGCGACAAGGAAACAATTGAGGACTGGATGACCACGATTCGCCTCGGCCGCGTGATGCGCTATCAAGCCGCTATTTTTATTGAAGCACTTGTGGGAAACGCGATAGAGGCAATCGGGGCCGCCCCTGCTTACAAGCGGCACAGAATGAAACAGGCGGCAAAGGAGGGCCTGATTTCCGTATCTGAACTGGCCCGCACGCCAGGCCGTTTCAACGGTGGAGACATCTTCAAGGGAAAGCAACATGATTATTTCCTGAAACACGCTGGCGCGACTGTAGCCGGCGATGTCTTCGCCAGCCTGGAGCAAGCAAACAAGTTCAAGAATCTCCTACGCGAATACCTGGAGAAAACCAATATTGCGAGACTCCTGCAACGCGCGGTCTTGCTGATAGCCCCTGGCACAGTGATGCTCGGACAAATCCTGATTCTGGCGGCGGTGATGGTCTTGCTTGGTCTTATCCCCTGGGGAAAAACCCAGGGCTCAAGCCGCTTGCATAATGCCTGGACCGCGCTCGTCGCCCTTATCGCATTGGCGCCAGCGGTGTTCTTCTGGGTCTATCAGGCGCTCCCCAGGGAACCTTCTGGACAGGAGTATGGAGAGGCCTTTGCGCTGTTTCGCAGCCCTGCCCACCGCGCAGGGCTTTTCCTGCTACCAGCCCTGTTTGTTCTCCTGATTGCGGCCTTGCTGCTCAGGCTACGGCGCACAAATACTGATTCCCTCGGCCTGATAATCATCAGGCTGCTGCGCCAGGTTGTGCCCGTTTCTCTTATTCTGCTAGTCGTAGCGTTCGCAGGCATTGTGCTTCAAACCGCGATGCTGCGCGGGCAGACAACCGCCGCGTTAGAGGCAAAAATGACCGGCGGAGAAATGGCTCAGATATGTGCTGAGCATCCAGAGTTTTTTCACCCGCCGCGGGCGCAGCAGCCCAAGTAGAAGTGGCTGGCCGCAGATTCTCTCGCCACTATCAGGCATTGAAGCGGTTCATGGCTTCTTCTGCGCCGTAGTAAATCCAGGTCAGGGCACATTCCACGGCGCGGCCGACAGCCTCCTCTGCGAGGGGACGCTCCTCGCGGGAAAAGCGTGAGAGGACATATTTCTCCGCCACTATATCAGAGGGCGGCTGGCCGATTCCAATCCGCAGGCGGGGGAAGTTCTGACTTCCCAGATGGTGAATAATGGAGTGCAGGCCCTTGTGGCCCCCATCGCTTCCCCGACGGCGAAGACGAATCTTGCCCAGAGGCAAGTTGATGTCATCACAGATGACCAATATATTTTCAAGCGCTGCGCGGCAAAACCTCGCGATTGCAGCAACCGCCTTGCCGCTGAGATTCATATAGGTTAGAGGCTGAAAGAGGAGGACCTCTTCTGCGCCGACCTTTCCTTCTCCCAGCCGCCCATGAAACGCGCGGCGTCGCAGGCGGATATCGCGTTCCTGGGCCAATCGCTCAAGCACGGAAAAGCCCACATTGTGCCTGGTGCCGCGATAGGAGGAGCCCGGATTGCCAAGCCCAATGAGGATTTTCATTTCCTGGCTATTCTAGCAAAAACGCGGCCCTTCCGGCCCACGGACAGCAAGCCGGTTCTTCCCCCGGAAACGAAGATGAGATGTGGGCTGAGACAAACAAGCGCACAAAAACCCGGCAGGAGGGCCTCTGGCAAGCAAGGAAGTCTGGTTGGCAAAAAGCAAATCGGAGGGTGGAGAATGAAAGTGCTGATTGTGTTTGACACCCGCTATGGGAACACCATGAGGTTGGCGGAGGCGGTGGCCGATGGAGCGCGCTCGGTGGAGGGAGCAGAAGTGCGGATGAGGAGGGTCGCGCCTCTTGATGCAGTGGGGGCGGCTCAGGATGAGCGCTTTGCAGGGGTGCGAGAGAAGTTCCTGAAAATCCCCCAGGTGGAACCCGAAGACTTCGCCTGGGCGGATGGCATTGCCCTGGGCTCGCCGACGCGCTTTGGCAACATGAGCGCCTCACTCAAAGCAGTGATTGACGGCCTCAGCGGGCTGTGGCTCTCCGGGGCAACGATTGGCAAAGTGGCGGGCTGTTTCTGCTCCACCTCTTCCCTGCACGGCGGCCAGGAGACAACCCTGGTGAGCATGTGGTTCCCGCTGATTCACCTGGGGATGATAGTGCTGGGGGTTCCCTATTCCGAAGCGCGTTTGATCAGCGCGACGCGGGGAGGCACTCCCTATGGGCCGACCTCGGTTTCCGGGCCCGCGGCGAATGAGGGCCCTAATGAGGACGAACTTGCCATTGCCTTCACCCTGGGCAAACGCATCGCGGAAGTGGCGGGAAAACTCGCTGGCTGAGGGCCGGGGCTGAAGAGTGCGCAGCAGGAAAGGAAAACACCGAAGCGAATTCTTCCTCCGAGCAGATGACGCAAGAGATGAGATTCGCGATTATCGGGGGAACTGGGTTCCGTGAGGCAGGAAGAGAGGTGGTGGAGACGCGGCGGGTCTCCACCCCCTATGGCGAGGCCGAGGTGGAAATCCTGCGGCCGGGAGAAGAGGAAATCGCCTTTTTGGCACGCCACGGCAAGAACCACACTCTCCCGCCGCACAAGGTCAACTACCGCGCCAACATCGCCGCCCTGAAAGCCCTCGGGGTCAGCAATACCCTCGCTTCCGCTACAGTGGGTTCGCTCAATCCTCAAATAGTTCCCGGAAAACTCGCCCTGCTTACCCAATTCCTGGATTTCACCTGGGGAAGGGGAACGACTTTTTGCGAGGAAGGGGAAGTCAAGCATGTGGATGTGAGCGATCCCTATTGTCCCAGTCTTCGCCGGGCGCTGTTGGAATGCGCGGCCAAGCAAGGCCTTCTTCTCCATCCCCAGGCGACTTATGTCTGCACCCAGGGGCCGCGCTTTGAAACACCTGCGGAGATTGAGATGTTTCGCCGCCTGGGAGGAGACCTGGTGGGGATGACCGGAGTGCCAGAGGTGGTGCTGGCGCGCGAGGCGGGAATTTGCTATGCCGCGATTGCCCTGGTAACGAATTGGGCCGCGGGGTTTGGAGAAAAACCCCTCTCCCATGAGGAATTTTCCGCTCTCAGCAGAGAGCACATTCCGCTTGTGCGGGAACTGTTTTTCAGTCTGATTGCCGCTTACCCTGAGAGCGACTGCCCATGTCGCCGCCCCGCACAATAGAGGAAGAGATGCTCTGTTGCGAACACCAGCGGGCGACTGGTAAGTCGCCCCTACAGTCTCTATCGTTAGTGTCTGTAGGGGCGCATTACTATGCGCCCGAACCGCCTTTTGCGAGCGCGGGCGCCGTCGGCCATGCAGAACGTGAATCCTTGCAACAGAGCAAGGAAGAGACCGACGCTGCTGCCGCCTGGCGGGCGGCGGCTGGCTGGCTTGCCCTCTCCGAACTGCAAAGAATGACTACCGCGGCGACGGCGCGACTTCTTCGCCGTTTCGGTTCTTTTCAGGCGCTTTCTTCTGCCCCCGCCAGCGAACTAGGCCAGGTCGGCCTTTGTCCGGAAGAGATCGCGCGGTTGGAGGAAAGCAGTGAGAGAATCTTCCGCCATCTCCGCGCCTTTTCTCACCAGGGGCTTCAGGCAGTCCCCTTTGAGTCCTCCCACTATCCTCGCGCTTTGCTGGATTTGCGCAATCCGCCGGCAGTGCTTTTCGTCTCCGGGGAATTGCGACCGGCGGATGCTCATGCCATTGCCATTGTGGGAACCCGCACTCCTTCCGCGGAGGGCCGGCGAATAGCGAGAGAACTGGCCCGACGCGCGGCGGCTGCGGGGTTCTGCGTAGTCAGCGGCCTGGCGCGAGGAATTGACACCGAAGCCCATAGTGCCGCGCTCCGTGCAGGAGGGAGAAGCATCGCGGTTCTAGGCAGTGGATTGCTGAACATCTATCCTCCGGAGAATCGGCTGCTGGCCTCTCGCATCCGCCGCCAGGGGGCATTGATGAGCGAAGTCTGGCCGGAGGCGCCGGTTTCTCGCCAGAGACTGCTGGCAAGGGATCGCCTTCAGGCCGCTTTCTCCCAGGCCGTGGTGGTGGTGCAATCCCACCTCGGCTGCGGTTCTCTCACCACTGCCAGATACGCGGTTTCCTGCCGCAGGCCCCTTTTTGCCATCTGTTGGCAAGAAGAACCCTTTGCCGCCGGCCTTGCCCGGCTTCGCCAGATTGGCGCGGCTCCCATCAGGGAGAATGACCTGGAGAAGGTCTTTCGTGCCGCGGACCTCGGCAGCCTCCAGGGCTCTTTCCCTTCTCTTCCCACCGGCTGATACTTCCTGGAAAGAGCGGGCTGCACCTGCCTCCCCTATGCCCCATGAGACTTATCTGGCAAGGGGCCCCGTGATATAATCCAACAGCGAGCCGGGCAAACCGGCGAAAACGGGGCCTGTCAGTCGACAATCTGACAGTCCTGAGCCCACGCGGATGAGGCGAAAATCAATCTCCTGCGCAATGGCTGGGCTGTTTATGCGAGGAAAGTTCTTCCCATGGACGGGCGTGTTCATTCTGGCTTCAGCCATTTTCCTGTCAGCCGCGCAGATGAACGCAGGGCCGGCGACAAGCCGCGCCCCGACCGCCGACCAGGGGGAGGATTCCCACGAACCTTCCGTGGAGGATGCAGGCCGCCCCCCGCAGGCAGGCAGCGAACTTGCCCTTGTGATCGTGGTCTTCTCGCCCCGACAGGGGCCAGCACGCGTGAGCATCACCTTTTCTCGGTTCGTAGATCACGGTGAACTTGCGCGGCGAGTGAAGAGCCTGGCAAAGAAGGCGGGATGGGAAACCTGGAGACTGCAATTGCGGGACGAGCCCGGGCCGAAAGGGGAAATGCAGACCTCCGCCTCCTTTTCCTGTGAGGGAATAGTGAACCGCCGCCAAGGAAAGTTGGGGCTGGAGCCGCTGGTGGAAGAATTCCGCGGGGAGGGGAATTTTCGGGTGGCTTTCCTGGTGCCGGGTATGGAGAGTTTCACGGGGCCGACCGGATATGAAAAGAACGGCACCGAGGTGAGATTCTTCCCCGGCAAAGAGGTATATGAATATGAGGTGATAGCGTCGACCCTCCCTAATAGCGCCGAAGTTGAAGCCGAGGTTCCTCCCGCCGGCAAGGGTGGGCTGGCGGCAAGAGGAGCAATATTCGCAGGAATGGTCGGCCTGGCAGTGGTAGTGGGATGGCTCTGGTATGGAAGAAAGAGAAAAGAGCAGAGGAGACAGCAGAGAAATGGAGATTGAACCCCTGTGTCGTTTTGCGGTGGAGAGTAAGGCCTCCGACCTGTTCCTGAAGGCGCACGCGGCTCCGGCGCTGAGAGTGCACGGCCGGGTAGTTTCCACGGAACTGCCGCCGCTGACTCCAGATGATACCCAGCAGATGGCCTTCGCCCTGATGTCCGATCGCCAGCGGGAAGCCTTTACCGACTACCATGAACTGGACCTGGCTTTCACCCTTGAGGGAATAGCAAGGTTCCGCTGTAATATCTACCAGGAGCGCGGCAGCATCGCCCTCATGCTGCGCATCATCCCGCTGGAAGTCATGTCCCTGGAGGAACTCAATCTTCCCAAGACCCTGCTGGACTTCACCACCCCTCACCAGGGGCTGGTGCTGGTCACCGGCCCGACGGGCTGCGGGAAATCCACCACTCTTGCGGCCCTCATAGACATCATCAATAACGGCCGCCGCTGTCACATGGTAACCATAGAGGACCCGATTGAATTCGTCCATAATGATAGGAAGGCCATCATCAGCCAGCGAGAGGTGGCGATTGACACGGAGAGTTTCTATGATGCGATGAAATACGTTGTCCGCCAGTCGCCGGATGTGATCATGATAGGGGAGATGCGGGATGCGGAGACGATGCGGGTTGCCCTCACCGCCTCCGAGACCGGCCACCTGGTCTATTCAACGGTTCACACCACCAGCGCGGCGGATACGATAGAGCGAATTGTGAGCATCTTCCCGCCCCATGAGAAGAATCAAATCTGCCTGCGGCTTTCCACGAGTTTGCTCGGTGTGGTCTCCCAGAAACTGGTGCCCCGCGCCGATGGCACGGGCCGCGTGCCCGCGGTGGAGATCATGATCAATACCCCGACGGTTTCCAAGTTGATTGAAGAAGGCCGCACCGGCCAGTTATATGCGGCCATCAATGAGGGCGGCTACTGGGGAATGCAGACCATGAACCAGAGCCTGGTGAAATACTGGCGGGCGGGGGTTCTCACCCTGGAGGACGCCCTCGCCTATGCCGGCAACCTCACCGAATTGAAGCAGATGACCCGCAAGAGCGCGGGGTAGGGAAAATCTCTTCACCATAGAGAGCGCAGAGAAGGCGAGAAAACTGTCCCTTGGGCAGGAGTTCACCTCCTGCCCAAGGGTCTTGCCGGGGCGGAGTCACGCGAATCGCTTTGTCTGGTTCAATGGTGAGGATTATGCCCTGCTTCGCCAAGGCTTCGCAGGGCATTCTGCATAGTCCGCCACACTTCTTTGGCGGACGACGCAGAATGGAGCCGACGGGACTTGAACCCGTGACCTCTTCCATGCCAAGGAAGCGCGCTCCCACTGCGCCACGGCCCCACCTGCCCTGATTCTATCTGGCGTTCCCTTTACCGTCAAGCCAACCCCGGTTATAATCTCAGCCGTTGTAGTTCCCTTGTCGGCGGAGGAGACCCGTCTCTACAGCGCCTAATCCTTTAGAGGCTGTAGGGGCGATTTGCTAATCGCCCGCAATTACTGCCGGGAAGTCACAGGAGAAGACCATTATGTCTTATCTTGCTTCACCCCTCACCACCTACCTGGAGGATTTGGCCTCAAACAAACCCGCCCCCGGTGGAGGCAGCGCGGCCGCGCTGGCGGGTGCTCTTGGCGCGGCCCTGGGAAGCATGGTGGCCAATTTTACCGTGGGCAAGGAGAAGTTTGCCGCGGTAGAGGAGCAAACAAGAAAAGCCCTGGAGGAGTGTGAGCGCTTGAGGGGCGAATTGGGGGGATTGATACAGGCCGATGTTGAGGCTTATGGCAAATATGCAGCCGCGACAGGTCTGCCTCGTTCCAGCGAAGAAGAGAAGGCTCACCGCGCCGCGGCAATCCAGCAGGCGATGAAAGCGGCGGCGGCCGTGCCGATGGAGGTGTGCCGCAAGTGTCAGGAGATATTGGAAGTCTCCCGGCAATTGTTGGAGATAGGCAACCCCAATCTGGTGAGTGATGTCGGCTGCGCCGCGGAACTGGCCTATGCGGCGATGCGCTCCGCGCTTTTGAATGTGGAAGTCAACCACGCCTTCATCAAGGACGAAACATATATCAAGGCCCAGAAGGAGGAACTCGCGCCACTGCTCTCCTCAGCCGAGCAAATCCGGGATTTCATCTGGGCCGAAACCAGAAAACGCATCGCAAAGTGAGGCCGCTTTCACCGCCAAGACGCAGAGGTCGCAAAGGGAAAGTTTCCTTTGTGCCCTTGGTGTCCTGGCGGTGAGAGTGGAAGTCCTCAGAACTTCGCCTGGAAGTCGATGGTGGCGCCGTCGCTCGCGGAGGAGAGGGTGAGGGAGGCTCCGCATCCGGTCGCGAGGAAACTTGGTGTTTTGTGGTGTTCTGTCCAGAAAAAGACGGACAATTGGCACGAGGGGACATCAAGATGAGCGAAGAGAGGCATAGGTGGCCTGATGTTGGATATTGGGACTGGCATAAACCGGAGAACTTGCGGAAGTTTTTGGGAGAGAGGGCGAGCCGGTTGAAGTGCGTTGACATAGATGCTGTTGAATATTGTGCGGACTGCGGAGAGCCGATTGCCCTATTTGAGATCACCCGTAGTTGGGGTGAGAAGTTTGGAAGAGTGACGCGGCGAGTTGGTGAGAAAGCTGGTCTGCCGGTTTACTTGGTGCGATGGGGAAGGCGAAACGCAGTATATGAATTCATGGTGTTGCGTTGGAAAGGGAGCTGTGAGGCGCAGCTTACTGAATTGGAATCGGAGAAGAGTTTTGCTGAATTTCTGTGGAGGCTTCGGGAGATTCATTGGGAGGAATCTTGGAGCTGTCCGGAGTCGAAACGAAGAAGAGAGCAAGCGACAATCGAAGACGAGCGCAGGGTCAAGAAAGAAGCTTTGGAGAAATTGGAGCGGCAACGGGCCTGGTTGCGGATGAGGCGGGCAAATCTTCGTGGTTGGCGGCTGTGGCTTCATAAGTTCTGGTACGGGGATAAATAGTATTGTCAATGCCGAACATAGCTTCGCTTCTGAGTTTCGGAATTAGTAGTCGCTTCCTGAACTGGTGACGGAAAAGCAACATCGCGCGGATGCTCTGTTGGGCAGGAGTTCACCTCTTGCCACAACCCCGGCCCTCGCTCACTGGAAAAACCTGCGTTTGCCCTCGGTTTTCGTCCAAAGGACTTGTTATACTGCGCGGCGCGACTGGAGGGGGCGTAGCCGCGCACGCTCCTCGGCCACTACGGCGAAATGCCCCGGCAACCGCTCTTCTATCCGGGGGAGGATGTTCATAAGCATGGCGGCCTTCTTCTGGCCATCTTCTGTCTGAAAGCGCGGAAGGAGGATTCCGGCCGAGGCCCGGCCTTCCCGATAAACCAGTTCACCGAAGTCCCTGTCATTTGTCAGTAGGATGCGGGATTTGGCCTCGGCCTGGCTCAGGACCTTTTCATCGTGCGCGCCTGGCGCGATTTCGCCGACGGAGGCCACATCGTGGCCGGCGGAGCGCAAGGAGTCAATAATCGGCTGCTCCACATTCTCATCGGCGAGG
>Ga0315314_1003075_pt1 | contig 13332 bp, 9 predicted proteins | sample TDP9_MG_FD_203631 | JGI IMG/M metagenome (GOLD analysis project Ga0315314, IMG submission 203631) | Freshwater sediment microbial communities from Lake Towuti, South Sulawesi, Indonesia - TDP9 | ecosystem: Environmental > Aquatic > Freshwater > Lake > Sediment | place: Indonesia: South Sulawesi...
GTTTTTGGATTGGCAAACAATTTTCTTCAGAATGTCTCTTTCAGTGATTATCCCCATAGGCTTTCCGTTTTTCGCGACAATGAGGCAGCCGATTTCATTCTCGTTCATCAGCTCAACAGCGTCCCTAACTTTTGTATCGGGTTCAACTGTTATCACTTCTTCAACCATGACGTCTTTAACACTCATAGCGATTCACTAAGAATGTGTTGGATTTTCCATCGTATAAGTTATATGAAATTCAAGTAAATATTTTGACTCTAATTCAGATTCTGATATTGATTACAAATACGCATCTACAATTCAGAAGACTTAAACTCCCACTAAGAGAGGATAGTCAAAAAGTTGAGCAACCTGACTTATGTGCGTGATGAGATTATGCCAAAAGTACACCCAAAAGAGTTCTTGAGAATGCTAATCTTGTTCCTTATCATCGGCTACTATATATTATGGCTCCTATTTCCAGTGGTTGTTTCAGCCCAACAGAGCATCAACCCATACGCAGGCAAACCACTGTATCCAATAAAGATACTCGAATCAGATATCCCGATAGGTGCTAACGGAACCTATCCGATATTTCTCCACGAAAATCGCATGTATCACGTGTACTGTTATGGAAAATGGGTTGATTTTGGTTCTAACCCTGAAACAGACTATGACATTTATGTTTATGATCCTGAGGGCACACTAGTTGCTTCTCACACTGAATCGGCTGGACTGCCTGAACACCTGGGAAACACAGTAGACCAACCATTCTTCACACCACAAAAAACAGGAAACCACACATTCACAATAAAAAACGATCCCCGAGAGAGTAGATGGGCAAAGGAAGCCACACTTATGGCAATTGAGCATATTGAGTGTAATCAATTGTATAAACAGAGTTTACAAGGTAAAGTTGATGACAATCCAATAGAAAACACAAGTTGGGCCTACGAATTCTGCACCGTCAGCAAGCACATCGAGGTGTGGATTGATGTGCCCGATAGCCTAGACATGTACGAAGCCAGATTGTACCCCATGGCTAATCCCTCAAAGAATGTAGGGACAACGCTAAACGGTGTACCTTTAGCTTGGGAGCCTGGATTATATGGAGAACGTTCCGGCGCCTATGGCGGATACAACCTGAACAGTACAGGACTTAGGAACCCAAATGCCACGGCAAGCTGCGAATATCCTGGACAAGACATGCTAATCAATTATACTCATCCAGACAACGGAAACACTCTATATCACCTAGTTTTGATAGCTGAAGAAGGAGTAGGCGAAATCAGCTTCATAGTCAAAACCGACTTTGGTCCACGAACACAGAATCCCGCTCACATGGATTTTATAGTCAAGCCAACTTCGCCCTTGAGGATAGAAGAGTCACAGATTCCAATAGGCAAAGATTGGACCTATGTTTACAGTCTGAACGAAAACTGCTCCTATCACGCATACTGTTATGGAGACTGGATTGCTACGAAGACCGACTATGACATCTATGTTTATGATTCTCAAGGCCGGTTAGTTTCATCTCACACCGAGGCAGCTGGACTGCCTGAACACCTGGGAAACACAGTAGACCAACCATTCTTCACACCGGAAAAAACAGGAAACCACACCTTCACAATAAAAAACGACCTCAGAGAGAGTGAAGGTGAAAAGGGAGGCACCTTTATGGTTATTGAGCATGTTGATTGCAACAGGTGGCATCGACGTTATCTGCGGGGTAAAGTGAATGACAAACCAGTGGAAGAAACTGGTTGGGCTTATGAGTTTTGTACCAACAGCACGCGTCTTGAAGTTCGGATTGACGTGCCGGACAGTCTTGATATGTATGAGGCTAGACTGTATTTGATGGCTAATCCCTCAAGAGGCATAGGTACCACACTGAATGGAGTACCGTTGGCATGGGAGCCTGGACTTTATGGAGGCATTAAGAGCGTTACAAAGCCTCAGGCTACCTTTGGTGGGTTCAATTTAGAGGATAGGGGGTACAAAAATCCAGATGCCATGGCGAGCTGCGAATATTCGGGGCAGGATATGCTGATCAACTACACATCACCCTACAATTCAGAGTTTATTCTCTATCACCTTGTTCTATTAGCCGAATTCGGGCAGGGCAATGTCAGATTCATGGTCAAAACGGATTTTGATGCCCCGCAACTCAGTCTTGTTGATCCCGTTGAGCGGGCGTATCCAAGTGACACAGCAAACATAACAGCACGAGTGTTTGATGAAACTGGGTTAGAGAGAGTGTGGTTGACTTATACCGGGGATAACTGGCTGACATCGGCTTCTATTGACATGAATGAGGATCAAAACAACACTTATAGAGCAACCATTCCCAGACAGCCTGCGGGAACATTTGTGAAATATAAAATATTGGCTGTTGACGTAGCTGAGAATCAAGCAGAAGTGCAAGGTAATTATTCAGTGAAAAATCCGACCAAGATAGAGATTTCTTTGTCTCGACCTATTTGCGATGTTGACGACACTGTGATGGTTAACGGTTCAATATCACACGGTGGAGCTGCTGTCACACTGAATTACACATGCAAAGACGCCGAATTGTTAAGGTCAGCGCTTGCTGACCCGAATGGCTTCTTTAATGATTTGTACACGCCTCCTAGTTTTGGAGTGTGGACGATTTCAGCGAGTTGGCTTGGCAACCAGACTTGTTTCGGCGCCATTAGTGACTCTGAAAGTTTAGCCGTAAGTAAGATCATTCCATCCTTGACCTGTAATGTCACTGCTCAAGTTTTGAACTTGGGAGAAGAAATCACTGTGAATGGGTCAACAAGTCCGATTGTGAGTTTTGCTCAGGTCAGATTAGTGTTTACTCGACCTAATGGATCAACAGTTGAGACTTCTGTGGACACACACGTAAACGGTAGTTTTGACGCTGACTTCACGCCTGATTCTTCGGGGCTGTGGCAGATTGTTGCTAAATTTGACGGAGACAAAACACGATATGGTGCCTCAGAGAGTTATTCAAGTATGTTCGTTGTAGAGGAACCCGTTAGGTTTCAATTTGAATTTTACATCTACATTGCAGCTGGCGTAGCTGCTGGGGCGGTCGTTCTGATTGTGATAATTCGAATGTATCGTGGGCGGAGAGAGGAAACCTAGCGCACCACAAGATGGTTAAGAGTAAGGTTTAGTCTTTGGTAGCTTAAGCTTTTTAAACGGCGTCTCCACTCTTAGACGGGGAAGACTCTTAGAGCGGGGTGGGGTAGCCAGGAGAACCCGCTGGGCTCATAAGCTTAGGCTGAGATACCCAGAGATCACTAGTTCAAATCTAGTCCCCGCTACCATCTTAGTCTAGGCAGAAGCACGCACACACGCAACTTCTAGCCCCGGGTCTGCTATATGAGTCAAATAGGTGGGTATAGTGGGACAGAGAGACGGGTATAGCCTCGTCTAGGAGTCTCTGTTGAATAAATCTTCTTTTTTGGTTTTTGGTCTGGGGTCAAAATACAAGTAGGGGCACCTCTACTTAGTAGGGGTGGGTATACTAAACAAAACTTGCGAAACTTCTCCAACACATGCCAAAAATAACTTCATCAACGTATTTAACAATTGAATGAGTGTTTTTTTGCATGCATGCGTTCTGCCTGTAAGGTAGGTTTTTTCTTTTCTTGGGTTTTTCTCTTTCTGTTCCTATGCTTTCGGGATTTCCTATGTACCCCGATTTTTGTTTGTACGTAATCAGTCTTGACCGTGCCATAAACAAGTAGTGGAATTCCCACAGCTGTGAGAACTACGCCTAGGATGAATACTTGTGTGGATGCTCTGGGTATTTGATATGGGATTGGCTCAACCATTTCACCTAAGTGCTCTTCGCTTGGGTATTTGAATATACGTGGCAAACTCTCACTGAGGTCAGCTGGAGAAGGATTTATTACGCTTGTGTCGTTCGGAAGAAGAAGCACTGTCCAATTCGGAGAAAAAAAGAGACCACCTAGATACATCCTATTTTGAGGCTTGAAGACAACCTGAATCATGGGCACCAAATCTGAACCTATGACTTCAAAAGCGTAGGAATTGTAATTTCTATCATAGGCTATGACAGGATTGTTGTTGACTGACCAATGATTATTCACTATTTTTGCTATTGTCTCACCGTTGGTATTCATTATGTCAACGGAAATGAGAAATCTCTGGTCCTTGAGTGTTATATGAAAAGGATAATCGAAGCCCACTAAGTTAATATAACGGCTCAGATTAAAGCCCTCACTCAGTTGGTCAAGTGTCATAACAATATGGAACCCACCACATTGGATTTCGATCGGCTTCTGAGAATCAATTCCGAATGGTAAGAGCTTGCCGATCATCGCTTCTGACTCATTTTCAGCAAGTTGCCAACTGCGGGATATCACAAGAGGACCAAATATCGTAAATACAACTCCGAAAAAAAGTGACAATATTGCGATAGTTTTCATTCATTTCGTCTCTTGACTTCTCTCATTGCATTCACCGTGAAACCTTCTTATAATTCTTCTGTCGGATTCTTCATCGTGTTCTGTTCTACGATTTCGAGATATCTCCAGTTCTAAGTTTTTGATGAAGATGTTGGTTTTCACTTTCATTGGGTTGGTGACTTCTATTGTATTGATGTTTTGTTAATTTTTGAAGGTTCTGTCATTGTTTTGCTTCGTGAAATGTATGGTTTGGATAAGCGAGCACGAGCGTAGCGAGTGTAAGCAATATAGATAGCTAGGGCATCCAATCAGTTGGTTTGCGACATACTGGGCACAACCATTTTTCTGGTTTGCTTAATAGAACATATTTAGCTCCACATATCCTATGATGTATTTTATGTCCGAGTTGTTCACTAGGTCTTTGTAGCGGATGACCTTTTAATCTCTCTTGCAAGCTATAGACAACTATGAACATCCGTATAAGTGGATTCAGACTCTTAGTTATCTCTCCAAATTCTCTTTCTTGCCCTAACACTTCTTCTATGTAATCCCAATGCAGGTCAAAATTAGGGTCAAACAAGATATAATAATCCAAATAAGGAATCGGGAAACGCAACTGGTTGAACGGTTCAAATACATAAATAGATTTAGTTTTTATCTTTTTTTGTGCATAAACACAGCCTAGTTCAAAGGCGACCCAATTCTGCGTGTAAATTGTTTTTTGATAATCCTTATCGTTTACCACATTTTCCGACAAAAATAGAAAAAACAGTTCTGATCTATCAATCATATCCCGTATTTCTTTAGCACCTATTTTTCCTCTTTCAATTTCTTCAAATTCTGCGATATTGGGCTTTATTTTAGCTCTCTGGCATATTTTGAAGGTGCTATTAACAATTTTAGTATCTTTGTTACTATGACTTATGAACGCTTCCACGTAACCACCTATTATCAATAATATCTATCTAACAATTTTTAAATATATCACAATTTTTCTCTTCTATGTATTTATTTAGTGAACCTTTGAAGTTTTGAAGTGGTGTGAGTGAGGGTGTGAACGAAGGCACGTGGGAAGGAGTACCAGAGAGGGTAAAGTTTTATTCAGTCATTACGGCAAGCGTTGAATCACGCATTCAGATGCATGCATAGGTCTCAGAAAGTAGTTTTTAATGGTTAAATAAAAAAGAGGATTATTTGCGTTTTCTGTGCGCACTATTTTTTCCTGTGTTTGGTGAGTTTCTTCATCTTTCTATCTAACTTCTTTAGTTTTTTCTCTTCTTGCTCTTTTTTGCGTTGTTGTCTTCTTAACCAATCGTAAGCGTAACCTACTGCTTCTTTCTTAGGCAATTCATTCACTATTATATTTGGTTGGGTTACTACAACTTTTACCTTTTCGTTTTCGTGTGCATGTGCGTGCGCTGATGTTGTTTGGGGGGAGATGGCTAGCGGTTGCTCTGGTGGATGATGAGCGAAAGAGCGGAGCGATTGAGCGAAACAGCGTTTTGACAGTAAAAGAGGTGGGGTGTTATTTGCGTTTTCTCTAAGTCGCTTTGCTGTGCATTCGATTGTTGATTCTTCGTATGCCTCTTTTTTCATCCATAGCATTACGTTTATAATGGTGGGGGATGCTGTTACAGTATGGGGGATGATGTTGCCGTCCCAGACCGACCTAAAGGAATGAGGACCTCATGACGAACAGACCCCAAAGAATATTCTTTTAAAGATGCATCACTCAATAATGCGTTCTTCAACATATAATTGAAAGTTTATCCTTTGGAGAGAGACTTTATTGACACCAACCGACATGATCCTGCTACCATTCGTAGCCTTCTTCATCGGAATAATCGCCTCAATGGTCGGCGTTGGAGGAGGCGTGTTCATCGTACCTTTCTTAACCCAAATTTTCGACTTTAACCCAGTCGAAGCGATTGGAACAAGTCTCGCAATCATAATCTTCACTTCTTTATCATCAACCATAGGCTATTCAAGGCAAAAAAGAATCGACTACAAGATTGGCGCAATCCTAACCGTTGCAACAATCCCCGGATCAATCACTGGAGCATATGTAGCAACTGTAATAGAGCCAAGACTTCTCGGGCTTATTTTCGGATTTTTCCTCATCTTTGTCGCATGCCAGATGATGCTTAGACTTCCCTTTTTACGTCTTCTACGAGCCAAGACTGAGAAGAGTTGGCACCGCAAAATCCTGGATTCTTATGGAACGATTTTTGAATACGATGCAAATGTTAGGCTGAGTTTTCCGCTCAGTTTCTTTGGAGGGTTCTTCTCGGGCTTGCTGGGAATAGGGGGAGGCGCTCTCATGGTGCCAATAATGCATTTAGTAGCCAACTTTCCGATACACGTCGCAGTAGCAACCTCCATGTTCACGATGATTTTTACCACGATTTCAGGAGTTGCCACGCATTTCTTGTCAGGAACCAACATCCATCTCGATTATGTTGTCTTTCTTGCGTTTGGAGTGATTTTGGGAGCTCAGGTTGGCGCCTACCTGTCTAAGAGAACCTCTGTGAAGAACCTCAAAAGAATCTTTGGCATAGTCCTAATACTCATCAGCATAAGAATGATCTTGAAATACATCTAAACTACAGAAATATAGCAAAGAATCAATGTCATTGAACTGGAATCGCTTTGGGGAAAGAGTGATCCATATTTCGTCACCCACCAGAACATTTTTATTCAAATACGTGCTTTGCTGAAAACTCTAGATGACCAGTGTCTAAACACTTCCACAAATAGGAGAAACAGAAGATGACGAAAGAAGAAGTGAAAGTTGGAGTGTACATCTGCCACTGTGGAGGGAACATAAGCGACACGGTAGACGTGGAAAAGGTGAGAGAAGCCGCCTCCAAACTCAAAAACGTCGTGGTCGCGAAGACATACGAGTACGTGTGCAGTGATCCTGGACAAGAAATGATCAAGCAGGGAATCAGGGAGCATGGACTCAACAGAATCGTGGTTGCGTCATGCTCACCTAGGATGCACCTTGACACCTTCCGACGGACAGTTGAGTCAGCAGGTTTGAACCCTTACTTACTTGAGATGGCAAACATCCGAGAGCAGTGCAGCTGGGTTCACGGCGACAAAGAAGACGCCACATCTAAAACGACCGACATTATCCGTGGTGCGGTTGCGCGAGCCCGTTACCTTGAACCGTTAGAGAGTAGAAGCATACCAGTGAACAAAGATGTACTTGTCATTGGTGGAGGAATTGCAGGCATCATCACTTCCATCGAATTGGCGGACAAGGGCTATCAAGTATACCTTGTAGAGAAAAGCCCGAGCATAGGCGGACACATGGCACAACTCAGCAAGACCTTCCCAACCCTCGACTGCTCCCAATGCATCCTCACACCAAAAATGGTTTACGCTGGGCAACACACCAAAATACAAATCCTAAGCATGGCTGAGTTAATTGATGTCAAGGGCTCTCCGGGCAACTACCGAACCTTAATCAAGAAGAACCCCAGATTCGTAGACGCTTCAAAATGCACAGCCTGCGGAGAGTGCGCGAAAGTTTGTCCCGTCAAGGTTCCAAGCGAATTCGAGGCTGGCTTGTCCCCACGAAAGGCTATATACATACCCTTTCAACAAGCAGTTCCAAAAACATACACAATTGACAAAGAACACTGCTTATACTTCACCAAGGGAGTCTGTAGGCTTTGCGAAAAATTCTGCAAAGGGAAAGCCATCAATTTCGACCAGAAAGAGGAAACCACAGAGTTGGATGCAGGCGCCGTTGTTGCTTGCACTGGATTCGAGCTAATAAACCCAAAAACCCTTGAGGAGTACAGCTTCGGTTTACACCCAGACATCGTAACGAACCTGCAATTAGAGCGACTCCTGGGTCGAGAAATGCGTAGACCATCCGACGGAAAAGTGGCGAAAAAAGTCGCTTTCATACTCTGTGTGGGCAGCCGAATGATGAACAAAGAAACAGGAGTGGACCACTGTTGCAAGATAGGTTGTATGGCTGCCATCAAGCAGGCTATGCTGGTTCAAAAGGTAGTGCCCGACGCCGAACCATGGATATTCTACACCGACATAAGAGCCGACGGAAAAGGATACGAAGAGTTCTACGCAACGGCTCAAGACCATAACGTGCGATTTGTGAGAGGTCGCGTGGGAGAAGTTGTTCCACTAAAGAACGGCGAAATATCAGTAAGGGGAGAAGACACACTTCTTAACACTCAAGTTGAGGGAAAATTCGACCTAGTGGTACTAAGCCTAGGGATCATCCCCAGTCTAGGCACCCAAGAGCTAGCTCGAAAGTTAGGCGTTCAGGTTGGTTCCGACGGTTTTCTCTTGGAAAGACACTACAAGCTTAGACCAGTGGACAGCCAAAGAGAAGGGGTTTTTGTCGCCGGGTGCATCTTAAGCCCAAAGGACGTGAGGGAGACAACCTTAGAAGCGATGTCTACGGCTTCAAGAGTCGCCACTTTCGTTGGGAAGGGTGAAATCTCCGTGTCGCCAGAAGTGGCCTATATCATCCCAGAAAAATGCAACCTCTGCGGCGTATGTATGAACGTGTGTCCGGTGGCTGCAGTGGAAAAGTCTCCAACTGACATGGTGATCAATCCCGTCTCATGTGTCGGATGCGGAATCTGTGTGCCCAGATGCCCCCAAGAAGCTATCGAACTCAACAACTGCACTGACCAACAATTGATCGCCCAAATAAAGGGAGTCTGCGAGGGAGGACAATCTCCTAAAATCATTGCTTTCCTCGAAAGAGAAATAGCATATGGCTCTGCGGACTTGGCTGGACAGACCAGAGTATCCTATCCTTCTAACGTGGAGATAATTCGTGTGCCAACCACTGGGCGAGTTGGCTTAAAACATGCGTTACACGCGTTTGCCGCTGGAGCTGATGGCATCATATTCGTTGAGGATCACGGCGGCGTGTTCAGTGAGGAAGCCCTGAGAGAACAACTCACCCAGTTCAAGAAGGAATTAGGAGCGTATGGTATTGAACCCCTACGCCTAATGTCATTCACTACAACGCTTCCAGAATACAATAAGGTACTAAACATATTTGAAACCCTCAACTCAAGAATCTCAAAGATTGGACCTATCCCTAGTGATGTACGCCAGAAGATCAAGGAGAAGATGGCTGCGCCATAACTAGAAAGTTTAACTTCGCCCTTTCGATACTTCTTAGTCTTGTACAGTGACCTAAATGATTCCTATAATAGCAGTATTGGGAACAACCAAGTCTGGAAAGACTACATTGATTGAGTACCTAATTTCTAACCTCTCCAAGGAGGGGTTCAAGATAGGAACCATTAAGCATATCCATGAGGCAGGTTTCTCCATCGATGCGAAGGGCAAAGACACTTGGAGACACACAAAGGCGGGTGCAAGAATAGTTGTGGGAGCAGCACCAAAAGAATTAGTTGTTATTAGAGAGAAAGAAACTTCGGAGAATGATTTAGAAGAGATAATCGATCTGATTAGGGATGAAAAACTAGATTTACTAATTATTGAAGGGTTTCACTCTGTAGTTGGCCAGAGGAAGGACATTTTTAAGATTGTGGCTGCAAAGAGTGAGGAAGAACTGAGAAGAACCCTTGAAGAAATGGTCGATCCCGTTCTGGCGATTACAGGTCCATTTGCCAAACTAAAGGTCGCTCCAGCTGGAGTAAAGATACCCATCATTGACATCAAAACCGAAGGGAAGAAAATTCTGGAGATAGTCAAAAAAGTCCTTGTAAAGAAATGAAATTTTAGTAAACTCAGAATTCAGTATTCATTACGCAAGCGACTCGATGGGAATCATTACGAATCTCAAGAAGTGTTCTTTTTCGCTTTTCTCTCTTCTTGCTCTTCAAGCATACGTTTGAGACGTTTCTCCATTTTCAACTCGTAAGCGTGTTCTTTGGGTGGGGGTGGTAGTTGTTTCAAGTATTCTTTTATATCCGTTGTCTCAACCTTCTTCCGTTTCTTTTGCCTTTTCTTTGTCTTAGCCATGTTGTGTTCTCCTTCGTGAAAAAAAATGTATATGCGCGCACGCTTTGCCTATATCTTTCTTAGCAGTTCTGGAAGGTCTGGTTTCGGAAGGCTTTTTAATTCATGTTTAGCTTTGAAAACTTCCAACTTTGAGGAAGCCCTCCAGAGAAGGATCAAAGCACCTCAGCAAGTAGCTCCATGATATCCTTGACCTGAATTACGTTCTCGTTTCCCGTTGTCTTAATAGCGTCATCCAATGTTAAAAGACAGAAGGGACATGCCACAGCTAATATCTCCGCTCCAACATTGATGGCTTCCTTAACGCGAGTTTCAGCGAGGCGTTCCCCTACGCTGATGTCATACCACATCCTTCCTCCTCCGCCCTCGCAGCAGACACTCCGCCCCCTCGAGAGGTCAAGTTCCAAAAATTTCACGCCTGGAATGCTCTCAATTATCTTTCTAGGTTCATCGTAGATGTTATTATGTTTGCCCAAAAAACAGGGGTCCTGATAGGTCACGACTTTTTCGATTTTTCCCGAAAATTTGAGTCTTCCCTGATTAATTAGATCTGTAAAATACTGCGTGTAGTGTTGAACTTCAAGGTCTTTTCTTCCATACTTATTCTTAAATGCGTTGTAACAATGGGGGGATGTGGTGATTATTCTATTTACACCGTATCGGTCAAAAAGTTTCAAGTTGTCCTCGACTAAAATTTCGAAGAGCCCTTTCTCTCCAAGCGAGTAGATCTCATTCCCACAGCATGTCTCATTGTTTCCCAGTATCGAAAAGTCGATCCCTAACGTGTTTAAATTCTTTGCAAGCGCTTTAGCCACTTCTTGTGCGCGAGAGTCATAGGACGGAGCGCATCCAACGAAGTAGAGCAACGGTACCTTCTCGCCTTCCGAAGTGTACTTTACTTTCAGGTCCTTCGCCCACTCAGATCTCTTACTTCGGCTAATCCCCCAAGGATTTCCATGCTTAAAAACTCCTTCTAAGGCGTCTTTTATTGTGGGTGGGACACGTCCCTCTTCAACGAGAAGGCTGCGCACGCCAATAAATGTCTCCATCGGATTCACATCTCTAGGGCAACGCTGTGTACAAGTAGAGCATGTTGTGCAACACCAAAGACTCTCATCTGAAAGGACTTCAGATCGAAAACCTAACTGCGCCCTTCTGATGATTTGGCGCGCTCGAAAAGCCGTTCTGCGCCCCATTGGACAGCTACCAGTGCAGGTGCCGCATTGAATGCAGAGGTTTATTTTCTCTCCACCAGCCTTAGCCACAGCTTCAGAAAATCCCGTGTCAAGCTCATCAAGCCTTACAACCCTTCTCTGGAGCTCTGCCACAACGTTGACCCCCAATTTTCTACTTCTATAAAGTTTAATTGAGAGTAAAGTTTTACGGAATTGGAACTAATAAATCTTCTTTCTGTTTGTGTTAAGCTTACTTGAAACCTAAGGAACATTCTTAAGAGTTGGCTTATAACAAGTTAGAGACCATGAGAATCGACTGAAGAAAGAACTTAGTCAGTATGTCATTGAACCACTCCGTCTGATTTCGACTACTACGACTCTGCCCAAGCAGAACAAGATTCTCAACATATTTAGGAACACAAATACTAGTATCACAAGGATACTGAGAATTTCCTCTTCATTTGGCCTGCTTATCAAAAGCTTAAGCAAAACTTGCGAAAATAAAAAAAAGAGACGGACTTAGTAGTTGACCATTGTGTCAATGATTTTTCCGTTAGCATCCACTATGTCCAAGTGCAGAGCTATTCTGCCCGATAAGTCATGAGTGGCGCAGCTCAGGCACGGGTCGTAGGGGCGAATCACCATCTCGATTCTGTTGAGTATACCTTGGTCGTATTTTCCGCCTTTAATGAGGTCTTTGGCGGCTCTTTTTATGGACATGTTTATAGCAGCGTGGTTTTGACATGTTGCCACAATCAAGTTGACGTCTTTTGTTATCCCGTTCTCGTCTGCTTCATAATCGTGTATCAATGTTCCACGTGAGGCTTCGACAACACCGATGCCTCGACCAGCCCTTGGCTTCACAGGAACTCTCGTGTTTTCACTTGTTATTTCCGGGTCTTCAAGCAGGTTAACGACTCGTTCAGCGCATTCTAAGAGTTCAATCAACCGAGCCCAGTGATACAGCAATGTCTGCTGAGCTGGTCTCCCGAAATTCTTTCTGAACTCCTCAAGTTCTCTTTGAGCCAGCGGCGTCGACATTCTGTCACATACGTTGATTCTTGCGAGCGTGTTGACTCGATATACTCCAATCGGGTTGTCGGGGTCAAGACTCAGTTTCCCAGCCTTTTTGTAGTAGGGGAACTTTAGGTAGGTCCAAGGTTCAACGTATTCTGCGATGTAGTCTAGGTAGTTTTCTGGGGCAAAGTCCTCATATGAACCATCTGGCTGCATCATTCTGAGTTTACCATCGTAGAAGGCGTGGCTTCCATCAGGCGTGACCAAGCCCAAGAAACCCGTTTTGATAACAGCGAGGCTTTTCACCATGTCCAAGTACTTCGGAAAGATGTTCTCCTTACCCAAGCTCATGCTGAACTTTGCGAACTCCAACAACTCCTTAGCCATTGGAAGCGCTTTGTCTCTCTCTTCTTTCGTCAAGGGTTTGGTCCATCCGCCAGGCACAGCGGCAACCGGATGTATTCGCCTCCCACTGATCATTTCAACCATTTTGTGTGCCAGATGGTGGTGGTGAATGACTTTCTTGCCTAGTTCTGGGTTTGCCTTGGCAATTCCTATGACATTTCGGACTGTGTAATCGGCGTCTGGACCCATGACGAAGTCTGGACCAGAGAGGATGTAGAAGTGTAGGATGAAATCCATGACCTTGTCGCCCAAATACGCGAGTTCACGCAGTTTTCTTCCAGCCTCTGGTGGGGTCACGTCGAAGACACCGTCTGTTGCCTTTGCTGAGGCTATGTGGTGTGCCCATGGAC
>Ga0315314_1003076_pt1 | contig 13329 bp, 12 predicted proteins | sample TDP9_MG_FD_203631 | JGI IMG/M metagenome (GOLD analysis project Ga0315314, IMG submission 203631) | Freshwater sediment microbial communities from Lake Towuti, South Sulawesi, Indonesia - TDP9 | ecosystem: Environmental > Aquatic > Freshwater > Lake > Sediment | place: Indonesia: South Sulawesi...
GAAGACGGCAGACCGATGCACGGTCTCAACGGTGACATCTTGGTCTGGAACCCTGTGACCAAGCGGCGTCACGAGCTCTCATCCATGGGCATCCGCGTCAACGCCGAAACACTCAGGAAACAGTTAGAGATCACCGGACAGCTTGACTTCCTCAAACTGCCCTACCATCAAGGAATCATCAACAGAGAGCTTCCACTGAGCATTGGTGGAGGAATTGGCCAATCCCGCACCTACATGCTCCTGCTCAGGAAGGCACACTTGGGCGAAGTCAGCGTCACCGTATGGCCTGGAATACTCAAGGAAATCTGCGCCAAGAAGAACATCCACGTGCTGGAGTGAAGCGCAATTCAGCGCTGCCATAAGTTTCGTGGCATGGACCTTTGGGGCTATCGTAGGAATAGTCTTCAACGTACATTACCGCGCGCTATGAGCGACGCAAAGAGCTCAAGTCGATTCAATGTTCGCCCCTTGTGACTGCTTTTCATGAACAATGTTGTTCGGTTAGGATTGTCGATTGGAAGCCCCTTCGCGATGAGAATTCGCGTTTGAATTGGTTCCAAGCTTAAGTCACTACGCTGTGTGTCTTGGAACATTAATTCTTCGGAGTATGAGAAATTGAGCACAAAATCGATCCTAGCCGTAGTTGCATTGTTTGCAGTGCTTGGATTCGCGGTCTACCCGGATGCATACGCTTGGAGTTCATCTCCTCAGATCGCTGCCAGCCTAGACGGTTCTGGTAACACGATTCTCACGATTCAATTCGATTTCTCGCAAATGTCAAATCCACCGTCAGCAGGTCACCATCCGATCGAGTTTCAGGTGCGCACATCAGCGGACGGGTCATCGTGGACTGAGTTGCCACCTGTTGCCATCTCGCCAACGCCAGCGACAACCACATTCACAGAGACGTACAATCTGGGCGTAGTGAGTGGCACGCCACTGGTTCAGGCGAGGCTTGGATGCAACATACACGGCTGGAGCAATTGGGGACCGGAACCAGCAATTGCCGCTCCAGAGTTCCCCTACGGCGCAACTGCTATTGTCTCAATTCTGGTTTTCGCCAGCGGCCTATTACTGCTACGCAAGAAACGCCTGACTGGTCATCTTGACAGGCCAGAATGAGAGATAACAAGCCCGCGGATTCTCTCCCCATTTTTCTTTCTTGTTCACTAGGATTGAGCTCAAACACTGGTTTCAGACAATTCACCAGTGTGCTCGGCAAGTCTCTTCTCTGCCAATCGACAATAGGCCTCGTTGATTTCCACGCCTATTCCAGCTCTCCCCGTTTGGAGGCATGCGATTAGAGTGGTTCCGCTTCCAAGGAAAGGATCTAGCACGATCTCTCTCGGGAAGCTGAATAGCTTGATGCATCTCTTCGGCAGTTCGATTGGGAACGGCGCGGGATGCCCGATCTTGCGTTTGCTTTCGCCGCTAAAGTTCCATACCCCGTTTGTCCACTCGATGAACTCATCGCGAGTTATGTCCGACCTTCCCTTTCGCGCCTTCTCCCATCTGTTCTTGTACATGACCAGTATCGCCTCGACCGGGGCGATGACGTATGGCGCAGAGGCGCTCATCCATGACCCCCAAGCCGTGCGCCTAGAGATGTTTTGCTCATTCCAGATGACCGTGGAATGATATCTCCAGCCAACTTCTTTCGCCATGACCGTGACATCGGCGCATACGCTTTGCTGACCTCCTTTGTTCTTGTCGAGCGGGACGTTGAGGCAAAGGCGACCATCCGGCTTCGCTAGTTCGTAGATCTTTGATAACCAGTTCCTCGTGAACTGAATGTACTGCTCGTAGGGAATACTGTCATCATAGCCTTGGTACTTGATATCCACTCCGTATGGCGGAGAAGTCACTACAAGATCTATGCTGTCATCTTCGATAGCGTCGATCTTCAAGATGTCCGCGTTGTAGATTCGCACCGAGCCTGACTCGAAGAACGGTTCCAAGATCTTCCTCCTGACGGTCTTCCCATGCACTGCTTGAACACTACGCGATTCTTCATCTCTTCCTCTTTCGAATCTTCCCAGCGAACCGTTCTTCATAAGACGCATTTGTATACTGGCGGTTTTAGCTCTGGCAACGCTAAGGTATAAGAGTTTGACAGTGAATCTTGCCTCGTTCGTTCCATGAGAGCAAGGTTTCAATGCGTCCAGATCTCCATGTCTCCAGAACCACGAGGATCTTGGCGATAGCCCTAGGCATTACTGCATCCTTCTTTGTCATCGAACTGATCGGAGGGATTCTGACAAACAGCCTAGCCCTGCAAACTGATGCCTTTCACATGCTGACCGATGTCTTCGCACTTGCATACGCACTCTTTGCCGCTTGGCTCGCGCAGAGACCTATCAGCTTGAAGAGAACCTACGGTTATTACCGTGTGGAGATTCTGTCGGCTTTCCTGAACGGCATCTTCCTGTGGGCTGTAGTGCTCTTCCTGTTCTACGAGGCGTTTCAGCGGATTCAGCAACCGGCGAATGTCCAAAGCCTGAATATGCTGATCATCGCCGTCCTCGGTCTCGTTGCCAACGGATTGGTTGCAGTCACGCTTTCGAAATCAAGAAATGACAGCCTGAACCTGAAAGGCGCATTTCTCCACGTGGTGGCGGATGTGTTAGGTTCGGTCGGCGCGATCTCAGCTGGGTTAATCATGTTCTTCACTGGATGGTACCAAGCCGACGCTATTGCCAGCATCATGATAGGAGTCCTCGTATTCTACAGCTCCGGCAGACTCGTCAGAGACTCCGTCAATGTCCTGATGGAGGGAGTTCCTCCTCACATCGATGTCGCTTCACTAGAGCGTCGGATGATTGGAGTCGGAGGCATAAGGGATGTCCATGACCTTCACGTATGGTCTATCGCGGACACCAAGATGTGCTGTATGAGCAGTCACGTAGTCGTGGAAGAAGGAGTAGACAGAAAGGAACTGATCACCAAGCTCATCCACATGTTGAAGGAGGAGTACGGAATCGATCATACAACCATCCAGCTGGAAGGCGAGGGCTATCCGAAAGCGGCTGGCGAGCATTAGAAATCTGAGGCCGGCATCAGAATAGGGACAGACATCGATGCGAATTCTACGTGGAAGTCGGCCTGTTTCGACTCTCATTCAAGAGCTTCACAACCTCGGCCTCGTGACTGTGACCTACGCGAAGGGAAAGCGAGGGATTAGGAAGATATGCAGACTTGCAGTGGATCGAATCTGCATCAAGTTGAGATGAGACGACAAATGTTTGGTACATAGCAACAGACTTGCATCTTCTGCTTGACCACGCATTCCGCAGAGAATCGCTTGAGTTGGCGCATCCTCTCGTATTGGCGGACCCCAAGAACCGGGGTGTGGGCCGTGTCTTCGGTCGCTGAACACTACTACTAAGAACTGAGAATGTCAAACCGAGGCCGCACCATTTTCATGATTCTCAACAAATTCGTTTCGTATTCACTGCAATGTCTGGAAAAGCAAAATCACCAAGACCAAAACGCTTAGATCACATGATTCTGATGTGACGTAGAGCCCTAATGCAGGTTCTTAACCAGCAGCTCATTGCGCTCTTGATCTTCATCGCAACATACGTTTTGCTTGCGACGGGGTACCGCGAACGAACCATCGCAGCAATGGCAGGCGTGGGCGCGATTTGGGCTTTTGGCATCCTCACACCAGAGCAAATGGTCGCCTACGTTGACACGAACGCCATCGGTCTGCTCTTCGGCATGATGATAATCGTCGGCGCCCTGCGGGAAGCGAAGTTCTTCCGATGGGTCGGCGTGTACGTTGCGAACGCATGTCATTGCAGACCCGCACACCTTCTGGTGGTCTTCACGCTCATGACGGCTGGCCTTTCGGCACTTCTGGACAACGTTACAACTGTTCTTTTCATGGTCACGGTGACTATCGACATAGCTGAGCTAGTGAAGCTGGATCCGAAGCCCTACATTCTGAGCGAAATAGTCGCCTCGAACATTGGGGGGACAGCCACGCTGATCGGCGACCCGCCGAACATAATGATAGGGAGTGCAACAGGGTTCTCATTTCCAGAGTTCCTCATCAACATAGGCCCGATTTCGCTGGCGGCGTTGGCGATCTCATTGCTCTATTTTCGCAGACAATTCGCAAGAAAGATCGAAGAAGCTGAGGCAGTTCAGAGGCCGGAGGCGCTACCGATTGCAGGCTCAGACGTAGCTCCTGATCCCCGTCTCCTTTGGACAGGTCTTGCGACACTTGTGGGCGCCGTCGTACTCTTCTCGTTGCAGGACATTGTCGGAATCTATCCGACCGTCGTGGCTCTTGCAGCGGCGTTGATTCTACTCTTCGTGGGCGGACCGATGATGCCTGAAATCCTGAAGGAGGTCGAGTGGAGCACGTTGATCTTCTTCGGGGCGCTTTTCGTAGTCGTCGGCGCCCTCGAAGAGACTGGTTGGATGAAGTGGGTTGCCGAAGCGATGTTCCCACTGGTGAGCGGCAACAGGGCGGTTGCTGTGACCGCGGTGCTCTGGATTTCAAGCCTCACGTCAGCGTTCATCGACAACATCCCGTTCACGGCGAGTTTCATACCCGTATTGACGAATATCGGAGACGCGACTGGAGCCGCCGTCTACCCGTTGTGGTGGGCGCTCTCAGCGGGGACCGGGCTCGGAGGAAACGGAACGGTGATAGGTGCTTCGGCCAACGTGATTGCAACGGGTCTGGCTCAGGCTAGGGGGGTGAAGATCACGTTCGTCGAATTCGCGAAAGTTGGAATGGTCGTCTTGCTCCTCACCACGGTAGTAGCGAACTTGATACTCCTCATCAGGTTCGGTGTCTGAAGACAGACTTGCTTGTGGGAACCGGCGAACAATCGAAGGAGTATCTAGGAAGCCGAGCACGATGTCTCTATCGTGCAGAATGTCGTGAAGCTCACAGACATGCTGAGAGACAATAACACGAAACGCATGCAATCGAGTAGGTCGTCCGTGATATCTTGATCTTGCCGTTCCGAATGATCACAACAAACCATAGGACGATGAGGAAGAGCATGATCGCAAAGGGCGAGCTGACGACAAGATCAAAAATCGATAGCCCCATTTGTTGGACCATGTCCAGGGGTTTGTGATGCAGAGCAGTTGGATACATCTAATCTCGAACGTTGAGTGAACCGCCACGTAAGATCCATCATTGGACGTTGTGGCGCGTGCAAAATTCTGCGCAAAGTTTAACGGCGCAATTGATAAGACGCTGAAGCAAGAGGATTCAATTCATGCCTGAGAGTGCTATTACCACAAGCGGACTCACGAAAGTCTTCGGCCATTTTACAGCCGTGGACAATCTCAACTTGAATGTCAAGGAGGGGGAGCTGTTTGGCCTGCTTGGACCTAACGGTGCAGGTAAGACGACGACGGTCCGTATGCTCTGCACCTTGATTGAGCCCACATCAGGTACGGCGACTGTCGCTGGCTATGATCTCGTCAGAGAAGCCGCTCAAGTCAGGCGTCAGATCGGCGTTGTGTCGGAGGGCGTCATGCTCTACAAGGAACTGACAATCGAGGAGAATCTACGATTTCTGAGCAAACTGTACAACCTTCCAAAGAGGGAAGCTGACAACCGCATGGCAGAGCTATTGGGCATGTTTAGGTTTGAGGATAAGGCGAATCGAAAGGTGAGTGCACTCTCGTCAGGGTGGACCAAGAAAGCGCTGATATGCGCGGCGCTTCTTCACAATCCCAAGATTCTCTTCCTAGACGAAGTGACATCTGGACTGGATCCTCAATCTGCGAAAGCTTTGCAGGATTTCACCAAGAACCTTTGCAGCCAAGGCGTGACGGTAGTCTGGACTACTCATTACATGATGGAGCCTGAGAAGATCTGTGACCGTGTTGCGATCGTCTTCGCGGGAAGACTGATCCAAGTCGGTTCGCCGAGTGAGTTGAGGAGCAAAGTAACTGAGCTATCAGTGATAGAAGTCGAGACGCCAGGGTTATCAGAAGAGCAGATTAACAGAATAAGAGATCTCGAAGTCTGCAACGTCACCTACAACGATCCGATCCTTGAGATCAGATGCGTGCATAATCACGAACTTGCGGAGAGTGTTACTAGGATTCTCCTTGCCGAAGGCGCCAAAATCAGATCCATCAACACGAAGGGCCCCACACTTGAGGAAGCCTTCATAAGACTAACCGGCGGCGAGGAAGAAATCGACCGTTTCTTAGAAAAATCAGCAAGAAGATAACCGAACACGCCAGCGCCCATTCATGTGATTCCAAAGACTGACCCGCGATGTCAACGCGAAGATTCCTAAGTGATGCTCTGGCTGTTATGAGCAACGAGTTTCGTCTCTTGAGACGTAACCGCACTGCAATCATCATATCACTTCTGATCGTCCCAGTCTTCTTCACAGTGTCCCTTGGAGGGGCAACTGGTGGGGCTGGTGAAACCTTCTCTCCGACGACCCATATTCCAATCGCCTTTGTGGATAACGATCTCACAGCTGCTTCAAGTCGCCTATACAACGCTATCTCAAGTTCAGGCAACTTCGACAACTTGGTTCAAGGATACAGAGAAGACAACGCTGTTGCACTATTGGGAACAGGAAGAGTCTTCGCAGTAATCACCGTACCCGAAGGCTTCGAGAAAAACTTGGCAAATGGGAACGCCGCTAGTCTAGTGGTTTACGTGGATGACAGCGTGAATGGCCTTGAAGAGGAGCTTTCCTCTAGCTTGCACAGGATTCTTCGGAATTTCGAGCCTGACCTTGCGACGGAATCAGTTGCCAGCAGGGTCTCCTCGGGAATCGAAATTGTTCGAAAAGGAGCAACAATCTCCGGTTTCGTTTTCGGATTGACCATCATATTGGCGCTGGTGACAATCTTCGCAACCTTCTATGAGATTGCGGGCGGAATGTCACGAGAAAGTGAAGACGGGACGTACGCTCGTTTGCTGCTGAGTCCAACCAGCCTAGCAGCCGTCATGATGGGCAAGAGCATGTATGACCTACTTCTGAACGTGATCCGTACGTTCGTGGTCCTCGGAATCGCCGTGTATGCCTATGGAGGAAGACCCAACACAGACTTCGGTACAATCTTGGCGCTCTCGCTTCTCATATCGTTGCTCACGATGAGTTTTGGATTTCTAATCTCTGCGCTGGGCGCCGGTGTGAGAGCCGTAATTATCATAGAGTTCTTCTTGGTGCTCTTCCTTTTTTCCTTCAGTGGGTTCATAATAGACAGGGAACTGCTGAGAGGAATCTCACAGACGATTTCATACGCGCTTCCTTGGGCATACGGCATGGAACTCCTCAGAGGCACCATGCTTGTGGGACAGCCGTTGTCTGCTCTTGGGACTCAACTCACGTTCGTGCTAGCTTCAATCGCGTTGTTCTATGGTCTTTCCTACGTTCTTCTCAGGCTGTCGCGTGAGAGGCTTGTGATGTGAATCGCCAGATCAACGACACTGCTGCTGTAACTGCAAAAGAACTAAGGCAGTTGCTACGCGACCCACTTTCGCTTGCCCTGACCATAATGTTTCCGATACTGCTGATACAGCTGTTCGCAGTCATAGTCACGGCGTTCAGTGCAACTAGCTACAACATATCCGTAGTTGTGTCGGATCTAGACGGTTCGTCTGTGTCGAAGATTCTGGTGGATAAGCTGACAAGTTCGCATGTAATCCACGTGATACAGTTCCTTCAGACTGAAGAGCAGGCTTTGCATGCTGTCCAATCAGGCGCAGCAACCGGCGCAGTGATCATTCCGAAGGGTTTCGGTGATGCGCTCTTGAATAGTCGATCAGCATTCATCGTTCTGCAGACGGACAACTCAAAGATCACGTCGTCTGCGCTTGTTCAAAGCGCCGTGACCAGCAGCGTGCAGGCCTTGTCCGCAATGACCGCTCATGGGTCAGGAATGTACAGTGCACAAGTGGAAATGGTCCTAAGGCCTATTTCGGGGCGTCCTCCGTCCGGCGACACGTTTCTTCCTGGAATGCTCGGCATGATCACGATACTCGGCGCCTTTGATGACATCGTCAACGCCATAACTAGGGAACGCGAGCGCGGCACGTTTCCCCGCATGGTCCTTACGCCAGCCAGCATCCTGTCAATTTACAGTGGAAAGATATCTGCAACGGTTGTCCTAAACGCGATTCGGACAACGCTCATGGTCGCGATTTTCATCCTAACGGGGCTGGTGATCAGAGGGAATATCCTCCTTGTCTATCTGACAACGACACTGATAGCCATGTTTACCATGTCTCTGGGATTGCTGCTTTCCACAAGAATCCGAAGCTCATCAACACTGACGGTGCTGGAGATTGCGATAACGTTTCCACTTTTCCAGTTGTCGGGTGCGGTTCAGTCGCCAGAGATGCTGGCTCCGGGAGGGCGAGCGATAGCATGGATGTTGCCGTGGACCTACGGCAATGACGCACTCAGACGAGTCATCTATCTTGGGGTCGGGATCGACGCGATAGCCATCAACATAATAGTCCTTCTAGTAAGCAGCCTTGTTCTACTTCCTATCGCGACGTTGCTGTCGAAACGAACAATCTAGGATCGCATAGCCACAAAGTGGGAGAATTGATATACGCAAGATCAGAGCCTCAATGCACGTTGCTTCGGGAGCTTAGGATGTTGACTCCAGAGACACGAGCACTCACGATCGTCATGATCCTTGTGATAGTGGCGCCTTTCGTTGGGAGCGCTGAGGCGGTCTCCGCACCTGATGTTGTGATCACGAGCGTCTATTGGGGGACCAACCCGCTAGGAGGCGTCTCTGTCCACCCGGGCGACAGCAACATCCCATTGTCAATCGTGCTATCAAACGCTGGAGACGCAGCGGCCCGCGACGTCAACGCCAAACTGTTGCTGGCACCTCCGTTCAGCTACGTCTACTATACGGAGGGAAACCAGGTTTCTGTGGACACTGTTGAGCAGAGCGCGGGAGACATCCAAGCGGGCTCCTCCTTCACGCTGCGGTTTGCACTGACGGTGGCTTCAGACGCAGCGGCAGGAATTCACCGACTTACCCTAGCCGTCAGCTACAAGACTGCACGAGAACTCACGCCTGTGGAAAAAGATCTGAATGTGGACGCTCCCGTCTGGACAGGCGATGTCCGTGTCCAGCACGTCCTGACCGTGCCAGCCAAGGTCTACCCTGGAGACAATCAGATCGTCGTGAAGGCTTGGCTGGTGAACGCTGGAACCGGATCGACTTCCGATCTTCAAGTACATCTGATATTGGAGGATCCATTTGAACCGTCCTCGGCTGGCTCAGACATCTTCTTTCTGGGAACCATGCAGCCTGGTCAGGTCAGTGAGGCAGATTTCTACCTTGATGTGAGCGGGGCCGCTCAGTTCGGAAGCTACAACATCGGGCTGGTCACAGACTCATCCGCATCTGCTGGGCAGACAGAGATCGGACAGATCCCACTCTATATCAGCGAGAAAGTCAGGTTCGAGCTTGTTCAGGTCGAGCCCGAGACTGTCCACGCGGGTGATTCTGGAGTTAGCATAAGGATTACCATCATGAATGTCGGCACTACGAGTGCAGATTCGGTGAGAGCTCAACTTAGGGTCGGGAACTATTTCACAGGAACACTTACGGACTTCCTAGGTGACATAGGACCGGGCGAGTCAAAGACAGCATACCTTACTGTCGATATTGACTCGAAGGCAAAACCTCAAGCATACAAAATGGACCTTCGCTTGGACTGGACACAGTCAAACAATAGCCTAGATGACACCATGCCTGTGGAACTTCAAGTGACGCCGGCTGAACTTCCATTGCCTCTGATCGGGGTGGCGGTCGCACTGATCGCCCTAGTCGCCGTGGTCGTGGTGCGTAGAAGAAGGAAAGCGCAGCCCTAGATTCTGGCGTGATGGGTAGAGTTTCCCGTCATGGAAGCCGAGAAACCCACCTCGATTCTTCTATGCCCGAACGCTTGTTCACCACTCTTGCAAGCACGAATAACAAGGAAGACAGCCGATTCAAGTATGGAACAATCTGAGCGTTCAGACGCTCGTTTCGCGCTAGGGTGACTGTTCTACGTTCAGCGCGCCTCGCAATGGCTCTGGCCACGTGCAGAGCCGTAGCAGCTTTCGTTCCGACCGGGATTATGAAGGTCGATAAAGACGTCAGTTCCGCGTCGAACTTGTCGATGTCTTCCTCTATGTTTCGGACCATCGTGTCCGTCACCTTAACCATTTTGCGGGCCTTTCCCTTTGGACGCGTCGCCAGATCTGCGCCTACCAAGAAGAGGTCACGCTGTACCTTGTCGAGAATTCCATCAATCTCGCCATCTTCTATCACACTTCTGGTGTATCCGATCCAGGATGATAGCTCATCTACGGTTCCGTACGCCTCGACTCTCAACGAATCCTTCGGAACTCTCTCGCCTGAGAAGAGCCCTGTCTCTCCCCTATCGCCTGTTCGAGTGTAGATTCTGGTCATGCAGATCGCTTACACAATGAGTCGCATGACTAGCAATTCAGAGTTTTCATCAATGATTGAAAGAAGTCACGGCTGACTCTTGGGAGGGGTTCATCCTGCTCTGGCTCCGTTGGGCACAGGTCTCTCAGGCACGGCCAGCACCGGCCTGATCCCGTCACTGTACCCGATGTCGAACAACATGCCCTCGGAGACCTCGCCCGACATCTTCTTGGGTTCCAGATTGATAACAAACAGTGCCTGTTTTCCTTCAATCTCCCTCGGGTTCTCACGTTCTTGCTTCATTCCGACTAGGATAATCCTCCTCTTGTCACCGAAATCGACAACGAGTTTCACGAGCTTGTCTGAACGTTTCACGTCTTCGACTGACTCAATTGTCCCGACCCGAACGTCGATCTTGTTGACTAGGTCAAGGGAGACCGTTGGCTTGATCGACGCTACATTGAATCTTGCCATAGTCAACAGCCCTCCACTGAACCTCAGTCTATGCCGCTCCGCTTCCTATTCTTCTGTTCTAACGGTTTGCCGCACTGGTTTTGGAGCGGGCAAATGATTAAGAGCGGTGAAGTTTCGTCATACCCGCTGGGTAGCCGGGAACCCGATGTAATGCCACCGAGTCCCCTCCGGGTTTGAACATGCGATTGTCAGATTCCACCGTCTATTCGGAGGGCCCGCCTCTACGAAGGCTGGGTCAGAACTTCCTCGTCGACAAAGCCACGCGAGACCTGATACTCAACTGCTCAGACCTGCAAAGATCGGATATTGTGCTCGAGGTCGGACCGGGGACCGGGTTCCTCACCGAGGAGCTTGTTGCTCGCGCAGGCAAGGTAGCCGTGGTCGAGAAAGACTCACGACTCGTGAGACTTCTCAGGCGCAAGTACCGAGGAAGCAGGAGGCTACGCATTATCGAGGGCGACATACTGAAGACAAAACTTCCTCGTTTCAACAAGGTCGTATGTAGCCCTCCATACTACATCTCGTCGCGACTCGTTCTCCTTCTAGTCTCGAAGAAGTTCCGCAGAGCTGTGCTCACATTGCAGAAGGAGTTTGCGGAGCGACTTGCGGCAAAGCCAGGGTCGCGTGACTATGGTAGAATCAGCGTCATGGTTCAGCATAGATCATCGGTGGAGATCGCCGGGACAATTCGCAGAGACGCATTCAGGCCCGTCCCGAAAGTGGATTCGGCCGTAGTCGTGATACGAAGAAGAAAACCGGAAGTCCCCGTGAAGAGCGAGCGAGTATTCAGCGACATGGTCAGGTTCCTTTTCACCCAACGTAGAAAGAGGGCTAGGAAGGTCTTCCGTCAATACCTCAAGACACTCGTGGGAAACGAGGAAGCCATGGACCAGATCGGGCGTTGTGTACCAGATGTTAGAGTCTTCCAGTTGACGGTTAGTGACTTTGAACGAATCTCAAACGAGACCTGCAAGATGAAAAAGTGAAGACCATGAATGACTCAGCGCCTATGCGCGGACACCCCAAGTCTGAGACACGCCTAGGGTCACGCTTCCGAGTTATCCTCGTTCAGCCCGAAAGAGAAGGTAACATAGGCTCTATCGCGCGGGCGATGAAGAACTTTGGACTCACAGATCTCTTTATGGTTTCACCAAGAACACCCATAGGACACGAGGCTTATCGATATGCCACGCATGGAAAAGAAATTCTTGAGAACGCAAAGATCGTCAAGACGCTCGCTGGCGCCCTAAAAGGGGTCAAACACGTAGTCGGGACAACAGCGATCGCTAGCACGAGCACGAGAAATCTTCTCAGAACGGCCATCGACCCGGAACAACTTGCCTCACGGCTTACTGAGACCGGAGGTTCCGCGGCTCTTCTCTTTGGCAGGGAAAGCTCTGGACTCACCAACACAGAACTGCAGCAATGTGATCTAATCGTCACCATTCCTGCTAGTGAAGACTACGGCACACTGAATATAGCGACTGCCGCTTCGATCGTGTTCTATGAACTCTTCAAGGTGTCCAGTTCCGGACGTTCTTTCCGCCTTGAGCCGTCCGAGCAATCGGTGGAGCGGTTGGCTTCGATATTTTCCGAGCTTGCTGGTGTAGGGGACCTTCCCGCCCACCGTAAACGACTTGCCGATCGAGCATTCAGAAATGTCCTGGCAAAGTCGCTCATCTCAAGAAGAGAGGTTTCACTGATCATGGGCGTACTGAGAAGAGTTAGAGACAAAACACGCTCCGAGGGGAAAGAGAGAACGACACCCAAGCAGTATTGAGTACACCCGCAATCGTTCACGGAAAGGTGAAAACCTTGTTGCGGCGTTCTTTCCTTTCCACGAACAAGGCATGGCGCCTGTGGGACCGCCATTAGCGGCAACAGCCGGATGTGTTGTGACTACTGTGATCCCGGTCACCATGTTGGTGGCCCAGTCGCGACTTCGCGTGCGTTCCTAGACTCGGACGCTTCAACGTTACGAGCGTGCAGGTTCTTGGTTACTCTTTGACGTGTGATTGACCAAGACGACCCCGGCAAGGATGAGAGACCCGCCAGAAGCAAGGCTAGGATCCACTCTTTCACCCAGCATGATCCATCCCAAGAGGACAGCAACGATAGGTGTGATGAAAGTGAAGAGCGAGATCCTTGTAACCTCCATTCTAGTGAAGAGCCAGTACAGTGCAATGAACCCGAACGCCGATCCCACGACGGCGAGATAGAATACCGCGACTATGGAGGTCTGGTTTAGATTCAGGGAGGCACCCCGCTCTAACGCAATTCCTCCTGCGGTCAGGAGAACCGCACCGATACCCATCTGGACAACGACGTTGACTGTTGAGTTAATGGATTCGGAATACTTCTTCCCGACGACGTTTGCGCATGCGGCGCTTGCTGAGGCCGCGACGACGGCAACTCCGCCCCAGAAGGAACTGGCTGCAAGCATGAGCT
>Ga0315314_1003077_pt1 | contig 13328 bp, 12 predicted proteins | sample TDP9_MG_FD_203631 | JGI IMG/M metagenome (GOLD analysis project Ga0315314, IMG submission 203631) | Freshwater sediment microbial communities from Lake Towuti, South Sulawesi, Indonesia - TDP9 | ecosystem: Environmental > Aquatic > Freshwater > Lake > Sediment | place: Indonesia: South Sulawesi...
TTGGAACTCGGCTGCCATGGGACCCAGACTGGATCATCGAGAGCCTTTCAGACTCGGTGATATACATGGCCTACTACACGCTCGCGAGATACATCAGCAGATTCAAACTGAGACCCGAACAACTCACGGACGTTGTCTTTGACTACCTACTGCTCGACCAAGGAGATTCGGAACTGGTCGCCAAGTCAGCTGGCATAGAGGCTTCGAAGCTGAAAGAGATGCGGGACGAGTTTGCCTACTTCTACCCAGTCGACTCCAGACATTCCGGACGAGACCTGATACCGAACCACCTGACGTTCTACATCTTCAGCCACGCCGCCATTTTCCCAAAGGAGAAGTGGCCTCGTCAGATCGTGACGAACGGAAGCGTCCTCATGGAGCATGCGAAGATGTCCAAATCCTTCGGGAACATCATCCCGCTGCGTGACGCGGTAGGCCAACACGGAGCCGACGCGGTCAGGCTCTCAACCGTCTCAGCAGCGGAGCTAATTCAGGATGTAGAATTCAGTCACCAAGCTGCGCAGTCCCTACGCGAAAGAATCGAACGGATGTACGCTTTTGCTCAGTCAGTCATCGGGGCGAGCTCCGGAGGACGTCCGTCAGGTCGGCACGGCAACGAGGAGAAGTGGATGATGAGCAGACTTCAGAGCTGCATCCGGGACACGACACTTGCGATGGACAACTTGCGCGTGCGCGAGGCAGTTCATCATGCGCTCTACGAGCTTGAACAAGACCTCTCGTGGTACATGAGGAGAGCTTCCGCGCGGTCTGGCGCAAACCCTGAGGTTGTGAAGCAGGTGCTTGACGTGCGAGTTAGACTGATGGCTCCGTTCACCCCGTTCATATCTGAAACGATCTGGAGGATGATGGGAATGCAGGGATTCGTCTCAACCTCAGGCTGGCCCCAGCCTGACAGGAGCATGATTGATGAAAGAGCCGAGGAAGTGGAGAGCCTCGTTCGGACAACTGTGGAGGACATCGCGGACATTCTGAAAGCGACCGGGATCAGTGCGAAGAAACTCTACCTATACACGGCAGCGGAATGGAAATGGTCACTATATCTGAAGGCCTTGGAGATTGCTGCCAAAGGTCGCTTGGAAGTTCCGGAGCTGATGAAGGACGCATCAGCTGATCCCGCTCTGAAGGGAAGGATGAAGGAGACGTCGAAACTCGCCCCAACACTTGCAAAGGACATACAGTCCGTGGCTCGCGACATACAAGAAAGGAGACGGAGAGTAGGAAGGATCGATGAACGAGAAGCGCTCGAGGACACGGTGGGGTTCCTAGGCAAGGAGTTCAAGTGCACGGTGACTGTGTTCGACGAATCTGACGGCAACAAATATGACCCAAAGGGTAGAGCCCTGATGGCTCAACCCTTTCGACCCGCGATCTACATCGAATAGCATCCCGGTGGCGGTCTCTTGAGGTGCACATTGCGCTTGAGAGGGTGTGTGCAAGAAAGTAGATATGGCCACGGTCTATACTGCGATTAGCGGGCCCGTAGCTCAGCCTGGACAGTACACGCGGACAGGCATCTCGGGTGTTCAAAGCATCGGCCCTCTAGGCGATCAACAGGCGATGAAAGCCGGGGGTCGTGGGTTCGAATCCCACCGGGCCCGCCACTTTTCACGCGCAGCGGCACTCTCTCTACCGTTCTCCACGTTGCCAAGGAGTAACGAAAACGCCCTGAATGAGTATCGGTACGCGCTCCATATCCTCAGAAGAGCACACTGTGTTCTACAAGGTTAACTAGGCGATTGTGAGTGGCAGAGTCCTAGTCGACTCGTAGAACGTGCAAGATCTTCGCCAAATCGACCGGACCAACATATATGAACAAATTCGGTTTTCCTATTCCCTCCGCGAACTGGCCGAGTGCGGTTATGACACCATCCCTGGGCTCCTTGGCAATCATCAACAGCAGGTAGTCAGGCTGAGTCGCAAAGTAGGCTTTCGTAACTTGGTGCATTATGTCCTCAAGAGAGATTCTGGCACCGCTAACGCTCCTGAATCCCTTGACAACGACAACGAAGGTATACGTTCGGTTCCTAACCCTCAGGCCGAAATGCTCCAGGTCAGCGACCTCTAACACTGAATCTTTGCTCCTCCGGGGAATAGGAGCAGCACCTCGCGATCGAAAATATCCTCTTAGGGCGTCCTGGATCTTGTTCTCCAGGACATCAAGTCTCTCTGCCCGTTCTTTCACCTCTTGATCCGCTATTCCTGCCGCCTCAGGAAAGAGCTCGCTGAACGTTAGAGCTTCGCCAACAGCGGATCGCTCCCATGAATCTCTAATCTTATTCTTCATTTCACTATCCAAGAAGGACTGTCTAGTGATCGAATTCATGCTGAAAAAAGTCGATGGGCACTCGGCAAGCAGGGGGTCGATTTCGAAGTTGTCTTTGCTGAAGTTGTCAAGAATCTTCTGCACAAGGTTCTCGGCGAAGTTATCATAGTTCTTCCAGTCTCTTGCGTATATATAGTTGAGTATCAGGTTCAGGAGCCTGATCCTAGCGTCATTGCTGGTTTTCGGCAACTTGTTCTTCCTGCGGAAGTGACATCACTTTTCTCTGAACATCGTCCTGTAGCCTGAGTAATCGGTACCACCTTGATGTTAGGTATGTTGGGCTACCCTGCTTCGTTGCCTCCAGTCTGAAAATGACGCCGTTCCTCTCAAGCTTGTCGAGCAAACGCCAGCATTTCATGTGGTAGATCCTCGTTTCCTTTTCGATGTCCTTTGCACTCTTTGCTCCGTCAACACTTAGGAGTACGCGCATCATCTCAGAATTGTCATCCAGCGTATCGAACAAAAGTTTCTCCCATTTGGCACGATTTTGATGGATCTCAGCGTCTTGCGTTTGCTTGATATCGCGAACCTCATTCTTTATTTCAACTATCTCCTTGTGAGTCTCAGGCGTTTCAGGGGCCACTATCCAAGACCTCAGAAGAGTTGTTCATGAACCTGGTTTCCGTCCTTCTCCACCGATCGTATCAGGCCTTCTCTGCGTAATACACTCAGGTTTGCACGGACGTAGCCTTCATCCTTACCTACTGTCGACGCGATCATTTTGGTCGTGTTAGAGCCATCGCAGAGGTCGTAGATTTTCTCTTTAACCGACCCCGGTGGCAACAACCGTCTTTTGATCTTTTCCAAGGTGTCATGATTCGTCAAAACGAGAATCGCCCTAATGTCGGTCACGGCCCGTTCTATGCGTTGAAGAACTTGGTCGTCAATGTTGCTCAAGGCGCATCTCCCGAGTCTTTCTTGCCCGAGGATTTCGACAGACGGTTCTCGATTTTTGCCTCTGTCTCCTCCGCGGGCAACTCCACAAGATCGAGCCATTTGGGCGGAACATAGGCCAAGATTCTCTTGGGAGGTTCTCCACGTGGGGCTTTCACTAGGTCAGCGGCAACTAGAATCCCAACGAAAATGTTGATCGTCCTTCTCCCAAGATTAAGAAGCTGTGCGATTTCCTCCTGCTTTCTGTTACCGTCGATCATGACCCAAATCCTCTTTCTTTCATCAGTTGTGGCAATCCTTGAGAGTTCCTGCTCAATCGTCCCAGCGTTTGAAAGAATCAGGATCTTGGAGATCTTTTGAAGTTCCGCCAAGACTTCGTCAACCATCATCAGCTACCTCCTTCGATTTCCTGGTCGTCATCTTTGTCGCCATCCGATCTCGGGTTAGGCAGCGCGGTCTTGGGAAGATCAATTCCGAAGTCTTCGAGGGAAAATACACGTCTGTAACGAGTGCCTCCTCGTGCGCTAAAAGGTTCAACTATTCCGAGCTTCGCCCATTTTTTCCAATAATTGACGACAGTCTGGTGGCTGACTCCTGCAAGTTTAGCTATCTCGACACTTGGTCGACCATCACTGTTCTGGTAGACGATCTTGTCGACATCTTTCTCGAGCAGGCTGGCGAGCAGTGTCTTGACTCGCTGCAACCCCTCGAATCTGGTCCACTTCAGAATCTCTTGTAGCAGTTTGACTGCTTCTTCGCTCCATAACTCAGGTGTAGACAGTTGAATCACCCAAGCAGACCGGAGTTCTCGTAGAGGACTTCCCTGCCCTTTCTTCTTGCTCTGAGGACCCCGACGTCCACCAAGTCAGCAATTCTCCTCTTGACGGTCGCCTCTGAGGCGCCCGTTGCTTCCATTATTTTTGATTTGAAATCGTTTGACGTGAGGGAAGTGCCTGCCAACTCCAAAGCCTTCGCTGAAACTGAATCCTTCTCGATATCATCCCTCAGTTTGCGAAGCTGGTCTCTATTGGCCAATTTCGTAAGAGCAATCAGCAAATCCAGTCTCGTTGATAGGTCGGCCAGCGTTGCTTGCTCTTCAGATGTTCTGACACTCTCGGTCAATTGAATGCGACGCCCCGGAAGTCATTGTTCAGCATCAGCGACCTCGCCTGCCTGCTTCACGTTCTCCTCAGTCGAACCGACAGCCCACTCGGAGGGCACCCAGTCGAATTTTCTGAAAGGGCGGCCCTTCCGGTTGATCCCTATCAAACCAGCCTTCGTACCTTCTTGAAGAAAATACTGAACGCTTCTGACGTTGACTTGTGTCTTCTTCGCAATTTCGGATGTCCCAATGGCTCCGTCGCAGAGTGTCCACATGCGTTTTCTTGCTGATGTCGACGCCAGGTTCGTAACCGCAGTGGAAATGGCCTCCTTCATTTCGAGCTCCTTCAATGTTTTCAAGGATTCCAATTGTTCGCCGATGCGTCGAAGCTCAGCTAGCATCTCCTCGGACATTTTCTTGCGCTCAACTCCGGTTCTCAAATGCGTGGGAAACTTAAAAAGTTGGCGAAGACATTGACACCACCGGAGGAACTTGTATATAAGATAAGCCAAGTCAGCCACTTCGCTAAGATTGAAGATATCGTTTCTGAAGGAGGATCTCTTGTAAAGGTCCGAGAAGTCACAATCAATGCGAGCAATGATTTGGACAGCCAGAGGATGATTGACTGGTGAGTTGTGTTCGGCGCTCGATTTTGCTCTGCTCCATAGGAGGATTGGCAAGCTCTCCTCAAGACCTTCTGGCGTGATTGAAGCTTGGCCCGCCTGGATAGCTGGTCTCACAGTCACAGCAAGTCCCACCACCCCCCCATCATCGTTCTCTGCCTCTCACCGGATGTATTGGAAGTCCTGACGTAGTCTTTGTCCACCCCGGATTTCGTTGGTTCAATACGTGAAACGTCACCTAACCGGGCCCGCCAAGTCTCAAGTGTGAAGCGGGTTCCACGCTAGGGCCCTGACGAAAGATGGCTGTGCTTACCCTCTGAGATGTATGCTTCGTCCTTCAATGCTCTAATTGACTCTGGTCTATGATCTGTATGCTCGTGATCTGAATTCCACAACCAAGACATTGATTCGCCTAGATTCCCACCCTACCTCGTATTCGATGCGAACCTCGCCTATCCGGTACACATCCTTCAGCCCAGTCGGGCGCGTCTTCGGATTTGAACCGGTGCAAGTCTCGTTTCTTCTCATGATGGGGATAATTTTGATGCTGTACATCATTGCAGCTGAGGTTGGGAAGAGGATTTTCTACAGGAAGGTCAGCTTCTGATAGGGAATGGCCTACGTGGAAGGGACTCCGGGGATCAGGATTGCCTAAGGCGGTTGGATCAAGAGCTGTCGAATTCTAGAGAACTCTCCGCTGGCCTCTGCTCAGAATGAACAGTAACAGTGCTAGCGATATTACCGTCGTCAAAGTTCCAAGCGCAAACCATTTCGGGGGCGGGAGCTGTGCCCGACATTTTGGTTGAAGACGGACCTTAGTCCCCGATTCCTATTTTCTTGATCTGATTTCTGAGTGTGGGCGACTAAGGAGCGCGCTCGTAGATTTCTAAATTTGCCGCCCAAGATATCGCACGCTGATGAGATATGCGTTGAGTGCTTGGTGACGGGGGACGGGGGTCCGGTCACGAGAGAAGGTCCCGTCATCCACCCAGACCTCATCGATCCAGCAAAACAGTTGGGAAAGGCGCAAGGTGACAGCCGGAAAGAAACACTAGGGTGAATCTGAAGCGGCAAAATCAGAGCAAGAAGCAGTTTTTCACAAGTTATTCGGAATTCAGGATCTTGCCGGCTCGTGAAGCTCGAGAGGACAGCCGGCTCCACAAACGGACAGATCAGGGCAGTCCTCGCAGTCTTCGGGTGCGTATTTGCGCGCTCTCAGTTGCTTTGAGAGCGGATGATTCCAGATCACTGACCAGTTATTCTCTAGAAAATTGCCTAGGCTATGGAAGTAGCTCTGGCATGGATACGTCTCGCCGGAAGGCCCGATGCACATGTTCATGCCACTTGCTGTGCAACTCTTCAATCCAAGCCCTAGCTCCACTGGGTTGAGTTCGCAGTAGCGCGTGGGCGTATACCAGAGAAAGCTCATGCCCAACCGTGAGGCCTTCTCCTGTATCCTTGAAAGGAGATTCTTCAGCTCGTCTGGCTCCAGCGCGTGGTCTTTGGCGAAGGAAGGGCCTCTCCCCGAGTGGATCAGTCCGTTGCAGCCGAATGCTCTGACTCCCAAATCATACAGGAAGTCGAGTGTTCCCAAGAAGCTGGAGGCGTTCAGCTTTGTCAAAGTCGTGTTGGTTGTCGTGTAGATTGTTGTCGGAATCAGGTTCTTGATTCCTTGAATCGTCTCTTGCCAGCTTCCCTTCGATCCAGTCATCTCTTCGTGGATCTTCGGATCATTAGACTCGAGCGTGACCTGTGCAAAATCAAGCCCAGACTTTTCCAGAATGGCCACGAAGCCCTTCTCTTTCAGCTTCCTCCCATTGGTCACTAGGCCTGTGACAATTCCGATCCTCTGTGCGTACGCGATCAGATCCGGCAGGTCTTCACGGAGCGTGGGTTCGCCGCCAGTAAATGTGGCTATGAAGATCCCCAGCTTCTTCATCTTGTCCAACGCTCTCTTCCATGCTTCAGTGCTCATCTCCTCAGTCTCGTGAGGCCCTCCGGTGTAGCAGTGGAGACAGCCGTTCTGGCAGCGGAAAGTCAAAGCCAAGTCCATTCTGATCGGTGCCGACAGTTCCTGAGTGAAAGGCTCGACCTTCTCGATGCCCAAATAGGAAATCGGGCAGACTTCTTCTGTCTGCGCCAACGTGCTGATCGCGTAGATCAGTCTCTCATGATCCCTTGTCGCAGTCTCTTGGCTGACTCTGTATCTGCCCCGTACCTGCCTAACAGCTTTCTGGGTTGACATGCCTTGCATGAAGTAGTACACGTGAGCAGCCGCGGTCTCGTTGAGATACAGCACGGTCTTCGCATTTATCGCCAAGACGCCTTCTCCGTTAGCCTCGACACGCAGCTGAAGCGCCATCCGCCTGAACCGGTCTTGTCCTCTGTAGTAGTAGAGGCCTGCAGGAACTGTGCCTTTCCTCAGCCAGCACGGTATTCTGACTCTGGGTGCGGTCTCCGAACTCATCCAACACCGCCTCCGCTTGCGCATGCACACGCGCACGAAACACATGCGCAGACGCACGCGCATGACACACAAGCGCACACACAGCTCGCACCGTGACGGACGGGCTGCCTTGAAGTGTCTTGGGATGGTGGTGGAGCGGGAAGGATTGAGTTCGTGAAGTTCTCAATGTTTGTCACAATGTTCCCCGCCGTCTTCTCAAGAGAGGTCGCGATGTTGTTTGCGAATTCGGAACCCGGGATCCTAGGAGGTGGGTGTCCTTGCGTCGCCGCCGGGTCGTACGCCGGGTTGGGATGGTACCGTGTGTATCCGTACCAGTACCACCACCAGTATGGGAGCGGTTGGAAGTCTATTTCTCTGAACGCATTCTCGCTTTTCGACTTGAAGTCATCGTCTAACATGAGCCACAGCAGGTTCTCATCGAACATTTTCGAAGCCAGATCTGGCGTCCCTGCTTTCTCAACCTGGTCCCAAGCCGACTGTACTGTCTTCCTGTAGAAAGCAAGCGTATCTACCCTGCAGTATCCTCTAAGGCCATTCTCAACAGAGGATCGAACTCGCATGAAGGTACCAGCGAGCTTTCTCTCGTCCAGAGTCCCGTCAGTCTTAACGGCGTTCAGGAAATCGCGTTCGTAGTATCTTAGCTCCGTTGCCGAAGATCCTCCTCCCGTGTCATTGAACCCTTCTGAGATCTGCAACCTCAAGCTCGGCTCGGTAGAAGTTACCCAAACAGTTCGTTTCAGAAGGAGGCTGTAGAGCATCATGACGATGACTTTGACCGGCGAAACGCCGAGCAGGTACGACGCCTCCACAGCGGTGAATCCTCTTCTGATTCCAAGAGTCTCCATCTGCATCTTCGGGTCCACATAGCTTCGCCGAGCGGCACGTCTCACCCCAACAGCCACGATCATGATGACGAAGAGAACTAACAGGAAACCGAGTATGCCTCCAGCGAGTTCGGACAAACCTCCTGTAGGCTTGGCTGTCTCGTAGTGCTCCACCGAAATCTTAGGAAACGAAATACCGACCTGAAACTTCGTGTTCGGAGCAACATCCTTTCTCTCCCAGTAGACAACCAACCTACCCTGCTCGTTCGGGTCCGTGTACGCATTGTCCCAATCAGGGGTGACTCTGATCTGCTCTTTCGAGACTCCTGCCGGAAGCACCACTAGGACTCTGAGGTCTTGGATTACAGCATTCCATGAGGTGGGTATGAATTGCAGTCCAACGTTGCCGGGGTTTGTCGTGTCCTCCCAGATCATGTGTCCTACATTGGTCGTAGCGGTGAATTCGGCGCCTTGGCCTGCAGTAAGCGGCTGGTACAGGAAGACTTTGACTTTGTAATCTGTCCCCTGCGTAGCGTCCTCGATCCTAAGCGGATGTCCGTCCGAGTCGAACGCCTCACCTATCTTGAAGTCCCCAACCGGCTGATCGAACGTGACGTAGCTGAAGCTGCCTTGGTCGCAGACAATGTGCAGGGTATACTGCAGGTCAATCGTTCCATCCGTGTTGATCCAGATCTTGACCCACTGCTTTTCCAGGTGATACTGAATGTCTGCGGCCCAAACGCTCTGCTGGGAAGCAGACGCAAAGAACAGAACGATCAGTAGGAGGGCTGAAAGAGCCCAGATAGTGCGCCGGGGCTTCACCATTTGGGCTCCTCTGCAACTTCGAACTCGTTCCCGCAATACGGGCATTTGATGGAAGGAACACCGACTTTCAGCTGCATCTTTGACGGATCCAAGCCTGCTCCGCAATTAGGACACTTGATGGAGTCAACTTTCAGGCTTCCCGGGGTCTGAATCTCATATCTGATCGAGGGTTGACCCGCTCCTATTTTCCATGTCAGGAAGGCAATTCCGAAGCCGAGCGCGGTCAGGACGGCTCCTACAAGAAGTCGCGAAATAGCGTATGCAGAGGCTAGGAGGAATGTGACGCCTAGGAATATGAGACCCGCCGACGCGACATATCCAAGAATCTTTCCGAAGCTCAAGTGGCTCAGCCCGCTGGATGAATACTATCATGAATATATCAGGAGATTATTTCACTTGTTCTTGATTGTTCTTCGAAGTCGCCTATCCAGACTGGAAAGTGAAAGAGCGGAGCCTGGTAGCATCACTAGGAGCAGCGCGCCAGCTGTCGAAATGATCAGGGTAGCCATCATCACTTCCAAGCCTAGGACCTGACTGACCTTTGGGATGCCGAAGATTGTCGCCAAGGTGTTGGGTATGGCTATGACGAAAGTTATCCAAGTCAGCACCAACATTATCCATGTGAGGCCTGCAAGACGCTTGCTCAACCGCTCGTTTGAAGCTGTCAATTGGACCATCGCCGTTATCATCCGATCTTCATGCCTCTCAATCTTCAACAGCTGTCTAAGCAGCGCTTCCTCATGAGAATCCTCGCTCATGTTCCTGCGCCTCTCTTCCAGTCACGAGAACGCCCATATACAGAAATCTCTTTCCTCGATAGCCACAAGGAGCTCAAAGGAACGGGTTCCTAGTCTTGACTGATGGAAGGCCTCGTGCTGAGCCGCGACATGGTTAGTAACTAGGTCAAGGCTCACTGAACGGTCCGAACAAGACCCAGATTCTCCACAGCCGGTTGTTCATCCTAGTATGGGAACGGAACTCCCATGTCTATGAGTTCTGCCTTAACGGTCTTGTAGAGTTCGGTGTATTCCTCCGTTGGCGCAATTCTTCTCACATCATAGCATTCCTGAAACGTCTTCCCCATCGGAGCGTCCACTATTCGGTTTTCGTACTTGGATACTACACGCTTGACGAGTTCATTTGCCTCAGATCTCTTGAGGCCGGATTCGGCGGCTCCGCATCCGACTTCGCAGGCCATCTTTGCTTCCATTGGGGTGGCTCTGTTCTTGTACTTGTTCCTGGCAACGGCTATCTCCCAGAGATTTGCCCCCGACACGATGCTCGCTAGACCGTGCGCGGCGGCCTCGTACAAAACCATCGGAGTGCAAGGACCAGCAGCGGCGAATCCGTTTGACAATGAAATCAGCGGGGTGTTTCTTGCCAATGCCTGGTAGACGAGGCTTATGCCCCAGAGCAGATCCCCTGTCGTATTGTGCATGTGTTTGATGTGAAACGGGAAGTAGTTCAGATAGTGCGCCTGATTCACCATTAGCCCTTGAATGTGATAGGCTGTTCCAACGACTGCCGTGCCTTCAGGTCCGCCACAGTATCCGCCGAGCATGGGACCCGTCAATGCGCCGACAAAACAGCCGTACTGATGAAAGTGAACCATCTTGTTCAGCAGGGAATGGTCGACTTTCAACTCCGATATGGAGGCGACAAATCTACCGTCACTTAGTCTCTCTCCCCAGGTGGGATTGCTGGCTGCTATCTGAGCGGCGTCGGACTGTGCGGTTCCTACGCCCTGAAGGAATATCCCGGGCCTACCGACTCTCCTTGCCGCCTCTCTGAACATCATGGCATGAGCGACGGCGCCTTTGACCTCGATCGGCGCGCCAGTCTTGATGCTTCTGCCTTCCGCTTCCTCTAGGATTGGAGCGCATACGCCGTCTGCGAGCGGCTCTTGCAGGTATGCCATTGACATTGGAAGGAAGAGTTCTTCATCACAGGTGATGTCAGGACTGAACAGACAGAACGGTCTCCTTGTGTCTTCGATTTTCCTTTGGAATAGTTCTCTTGAATCTCTCCCGTCTCCTAGAACGAATCTTCCTGGGAAATTCTTCATCGCCTCGCGTATTTGGCTCTCATTGAAAAGGATCCTTCTATGCGTGCTCGTGCAGAGCGTTCCGACTTCTAGGTACAGTTCGAGACCAGCTTTCCAAAGGTCGTCTGCAAGCGAGTCATCGGATGCCACAACGTTCTCAGGATCGAATTTGATGTCGTATTGTTTGATTACGTCTTTGAGTTTTGGCAACAGGACTTTGCGTTCAAAGTCCTTCTCAAGACAGATGGGCCCGGTTTCCGCTTTGTCCAATACCTCGTTGATTCTCCATGGAGGGGTCATGAGATCACCTTTTTCGAATGAGTTCTTGAGCTACTTTGACCGCCTGTTCGGCGGTTTCCGCCCACCCGTCCGCTCCTATCTGTTCAGCCCACTCCTTCGATGTGGGAGCGCCTCCGACCATGACCACGAATTTCTCACGCGTACCCATCTCGTTGAGAAGATCCATCACTTCCTTCTGTGCTGGCTTCGTGGTTGTCATCAGAGCAGACAAGGCCATGACGTCCGTGTCTATTTCGATGCTTCTTTCTATGAACTTCATAGAGTCGACGTCTTTCCCCAGATCGTGGATTTCGAAGCCGTTGACCTCCAGCAGTAGGGATACGATGTTCTTTCCGATATCATGAATGTCTCCTGAAACGGTCCCTATCAGCACTCTGCCCATCTTGGTTCTTGTCATCTGCTGCCGACTGCTTTCCTTCATCCTGCTGGTCAGGATGTGCGACGCTGCCTTCATGGCATCAGCTGCGGACATCAAGTCAGTTAGGAAATACTCTCCTGTCTCGAATTTCACACCAACAGACTTCATGGCTGGGAAAAGATGTCTCTCCAATACCCCTATTGGGTCGATGCCGGCGTCCAAGATCTCACGCGCGGCCTTCCCGGCTTCTTCTTCCTGACCGCTGATGACGGATATCTTGAGTTTCGTGATGGCGCTTTCTGAATTCAACCCTTTTCCAGCCTTGGTCGGCTAGACTTGCTTGCCCGTTATAATGCTTGCCCGGAAGGTCGAGAGACTATGGTATTGTCCTAGAAGGATCGAATTCCATTGTCGAACGCTGATGTCAAGAGCTATCCGATTCGAAGTGTTCCCACCCGATGGGTCTGACAAGTGTTCGCTTTCCGTGTTGTGAGAGTGTGACGGTTCCCGTTTTTGATGTGACCCGTCCGATGATTCGCAGAGACTCCACGGCTTTCAGCGCTCGCTTGCATGCGGTCTTCCTAACTGACAGAACGAGTTCGAACTCTTCTCCTCCATACAGTGCTAGGTCAAATGGATCGCTGCCGCTCAGGCGGGCATACTCTGCCGCTGCTGTTGAGATCGGCAATTCCTCAATCTCGATCCCCACTGAGCTTGCCCGCGCGATCTCGTAGAGACTCCATGCAAGTCCGTCGCTCGAGTCCATGGATGCGGTGACGGCTCGAGTGCGAGCAAGTGCGAGGCCTTCCTTGAGACGCGCCTTGGGCATGTAGATGCTAGCAAGTAGACTATTCCTCAATGATGGTGCAATCTCCATTTGAGACGAAAGCAGTTTGAGCCCGGCGAGGGTGTTTCCAAACTCTCCTGTGACGGCTACCAAATCGCCAGGCCTCGCTCCACTTCTTCTGATGATTGTTTCTCGTCTTGCGAGGCCGAATAGGTAGCAGCCAATCACGAGGTCGTCGCATTCGTTTGTGTCGCCTCCAATGACATAGGTGCCGTACTCTCGTGCTCCCTCTTTGAGACCGTCAGCAATCTGTTCGACATCTTGGGCGGTGGTTGATCTTGGAAGACCCAACGAAACCATGACGGCACGGGGCTGAACGCCCTTCGAGGCCAGGTCGCTGACGTTCATCACGACGGCTTTTCTTGCGGCCTGTTTGAGAGTCATCCCCTTTGGAACGTCAGTTCGTCCAACCAACATGTCACACTTTAGGACACCGAGTGTACCGCCTCCGATATCCACGGCGGAAACATCGTCGCCAAACGGTACAGGCATGCGGGGCATCTTGTCGAGTCTTCCCACAATGAGATCAATGATCTTGCGTTCTCCAAGCGAGGGGGCTCTGGCCATGCCTAGCAGCGCTCCGTAGCAGAATGGATGATCAAGATCTTGAATCCTTGGATTCATGTCCAAGATCTGACAGCGCTGCCAGCTCTCTCCCTCCCTGTCTGCCAAGAATCGGGTCCTCTCCAAGTCTCGGCAT
>Ga0315314_1003078_pt1 | contig 13324 bp, 12 predicted proteins | sample TDP9_MG_FD_203631 | JGI IMG/M metagenome (GOLD analysis project Ga0315314, IMG submission 203631) | Freshwater sediment microbial communities from Lake Towuti, South Sulawesi, Indonesia - TDP9 | ecosystem: Environmental > Aquatic > Freshwater > Lake > Sediment | place: Indonesia: South Sulawesi...
ACCTCGTGTTGAGCTCTCTCGAGGGCTGAAGCAATATATGCAAGACCGATGGGCGGATCTTTCTGCGCGCGCACGCGCGCATTTTTCCCAAATGTGATGTCAGTTGGATTTATCAGCACTACCTTCATCTTCTATCCAAAGCTCTCCTTCAAAATCAATGATCAAGAATGATATTATGAACACTCATCATCTCATCACGCGAAGATAAGCCTTCTCGCACGCATTGATTTTCTCACCAATATCTAATATATATTTCTTATAGGTATAAATGTTGAAGAAAAAACATCTAGTAGAGGAAAACTTCCAGTGGGTTATCACCAGTTCATTATCGCTCAAATGCAGCAGGTAAACCGAGAGGAATGGAATAGCGTTGTCCTGAAGGCAGAAGAGGGAACCTTTTTTCACACTTACGATTGGAGCAAGATTCTTACTGATTACGGTAAGAAAGGAGGTGGATATTCTCCTCGACATATTCTAATCAGGGATCAACAGACAGATAGGCTTGTAGCTATCCTCCCCCTTTTTCTGACTAAGAAGCGTCGTTTAGTAAGTCTGCCTTCTGGAGATTATGGGGGACCTTGCATAGATCCAAGCGTGAACAGAAGAGATGTTCTTGAAATCATGTTTAATGAAGTTGAAGAAATAGCCAAAAAAGAAGCACAAACAACTTTTCTCAAGTCCATTCATCATGAGTATCATGAATGGCTTTGTCTTCATGGATATACCAAGACCCCAGAAAACTATACATTTATTCTATCGACACGCGACGCCACTTTGGATTCTTTATGGAGAAAATTCCATGAGTCTCCTAGACGAGGCGTTAAAAGGGCCCAGAAAAAAGGTGTAACAGTAGAGGAAGTCGTTCAAAAAGATTTGATGAAAGAATACTATCAGATCTACGTAGAAAACATGAAACGTTTGGGGGCTTCAATTCGGTCTTTCTTCTTCTTTGAAGTATTATGGGACGTATTGGCTGAAAGGAAGTTGATGAAGCTTTTTCTGGCTAAATACCAAGGTGATTATATTGCTGGTATGATATGTTTTCCTTGGAAAAGAACATTGCATTTGTACTCCAATGCGTTCTTGAAAGAGTATGAGAATTTAGGTTCTAATCATATACTGTATTACGAGGCTATACAATGGACTTTCGAGCATAAATTTGATTTTGACCTTGGTCTATCTCCACTCAACAAAAACTCAGGTCTGTATCAGTTCAAAGAAAGGTGGGGAGGAACCCCAAAACTTCTATTTAGTGCTTCCAAGAGCTACACGATAGCGACCAATCTTCTTCTTTCTGTCTGGCTTTTGAGAAAAAGTCTCTCCAGACGCTTGCCTAAAAAGGTAAAAAAGTTCGCTAAAATGTTGATAAAATGAGCATACCTATAACTTTAGGTTTACTCAGAAAAGATGAAAACGATGAAGGAACTAAAGTAAGTCAGATTTGGCTTTGAGTTTCGGATTGGAGATGAAATGCCGAAGTCTAATGCAAAATTCTATTTACCTTCCTCAAAATCTTAAAACATTTGTAAAGACCAATAAAGTTACGTAAGAGACCTTTTACCTTAGCATCGCCTGAAAGAAACATTTTGATCATGGTTGACATTTTGGTTGAGGAAGATAGCCCTGAAGTAGTTACCACTACATGGGGCTTATAGATAGGTTCTCCTTCCTTAATAGAGACTTTGCCTTGAGAGATTTCGAGAATAAAGGGGGGAAATCCCTTCAAGCGAAAAAGTACATTTAAATTCAACTTCGTGAGTTCGTTACGTATCTCGCGATGCTCTTGGAGTGTATTATTTATAAGTAACGCTTTTCTCTTGAAGGATTCACAGTTTAACTTTTTTATATACGCAGTCTTGCACTGGAGGTTTTTGGGAATGGTGAATGCCTTGTCGCCTTCTCGTTTTGAGTAGAACTGGCTATAGGTTAAAGGGGACGTAACGCCAAAGAGTACGATCGCACCTTTCTCTCTTAGATTCTTCCTCGCAACCCTTGTGAGCTCAGTAGCAATGCCTCGCCGCCGGTGTTCAGGTCGGACGAACAAATCCGCTGGTTGAGTCGCCTTTATGGTCAGTGACCGACTGATCCTAAGGTTCCTTACATGAGCATGACCACATCCTATCGCTTTTCCATTTTCCTCTGCGACGAGAATCAAAGACGGGTCAAAGTAGGGGCTTAGCTTGTTCCTCCAAGTCCAATATTCAATGCCAAGTTCACGATCGCGATCGATTGCGCGCAAGCTGGGATGCATTTCTACGATTTCCTCCTCGTCGCCCTCTCTGTACGTTCTTATTCTATAGTTTCTCTTTCCTGCCAGATTCTTTCTCTGGTGAGTCATATCTGATCTAGCCTCGGTATGTACCAACGATCTCTCACTGGTAGGAGTGAAAGCAACTTGACGCCTTTCCGAATCTTCCAAAATGGTTTAATCGCAAGCTTGGATTTTAACATAGCTTTAAGAAGAGATTCTCCACCGAATATCAATTTATTCAAAGTTGGGATGTCCGTATCTATCACGACTCTAGGTGCATCGGATATCGCTCTATTGGAGACAGAAAGCACTCTATCCATCCACTGGATTGAGATGATATTCTGAGGGGGAGACCCATCCTTAAGTCGAATGAAGAAGGTTTCGTTTCCTCCTCTCCATCCGTCGCCTTTGCCCTCGATGATATATTCTATAAGCTTCGGCATATCCAAAATTACAAATCCCATTACTTCATTCAAGGGTTTTTGATTAAAACCTAATGCGTCACAGACTTTTCTAACCAATGTGTCATCTGATGGCGCGTCAAAGGTAATGTAATTTCCTTTCTTGTCTTCTACAAATTGATTAATTCGTTCAAGTAACCTAGAAACTATGATGTCTCCATCATGAGCTGGATTGTAACAGAGTTCATAGACAAAGAAGCCTCCTTCTTTCTGACTCAACTTTCCAATAACTGCGTAGCCAACTATTTCTTTTCCTTTACATGCTACGAATATGTCTTCAGAACCAATGTCTGGATGTAACTTGCAACACCACAACCAGTGTTGAAGGGTCCTTGGGACAGAGCCGGCGTAACGCCCGTAATACTGGTTAAAGAGTAAGAGAAGAGAGGTTTCGTCCCCCTCAACATAGGTTCTAACATAATACTCAGAATTGTCCATGCACCTTCACTGTAAGAGAGGAAGTTTCATATTGTTATAAGCCTTTTGTAACAATAATCTACGTATACAAGTATGTTTAACAAAGAGAAAACTGATTGAAGCGGCTTAGTGATTTAAAATCACCCAAAAAAACGATGGATGATCGCTCCTCTATAGGCTTCGACGTCAATAGAGTCGCACGCAAATGATATTGCAAGTTTGTAATACATAATTTTTGTAATACATAATTTTCGATTATGAGTTTTTTTCTAGAAGATTGTTCCAAAACGCTAATATATGTAATACAAAAGACATTGTATGGAGAAGCTTGAAAAAGAATTATGGTGGTTAAATTTGAAAGTACTCTGGAAATCCAAAAGAGCTATCACAAAGCTTGAGACTATCCTTTTGATTGCACTCATAGTTGTTGCCGCGTTCGCGGGGTATTTAGGATATTTAGTATCGAGACCACCGCCTCCACTTACTCCTGAAGAGTTTGAACTTAGTAATTTGGTGATTAGTTCGTCACAGGTTATGGAAGGAGGCTCCTTGGTTATTTCTGTGAATGTTACCAATACTGGAGAATCAGCGATTACGGGACCAATAACTCTTAGTCTTAACGGCGAAGTCAAAGAAACTAAGTCTGTAACCTTAGAGGCTGGAGAAGAGAGAAAAGTAGAGTTCACAGTAGAAACTTCAACTGGTTGGGGTGGCGACTACGAAGTACTGGTTGGCGCTCTTACTGGAATGTTCAGTGTTCGTTCGGCAATAAAGATTGGTTGGCTTGGGGCGCTTTCATTGCAGATTCCACTTATTGCTGTTGAGAAGCAATTTGACGAAGAATTCGGAATCAAGCTCGAGTTAGTAAAGATGGCTCGCGCCGCAGATGCTATGCAAGCCCTTTTAAAGGGCGACCTGGATATAACTTTTAGTGCCCTCACCCCGGTCGAAAGTGCATTCTTGCAGGGAGCTAAGGCCAAAGGCATTATGGTTGCCTATTATGGTGGATATAAACTCACGCTTGCAACTCTAGATAAGACAGGGATCAGAGAGGTTAAAGATTTAGTAGGTAAGACTGTAGCGGTCCCGGGACTTGGAGCTCCTCCAGAGCTCTTCGTTCGTGTGGCCGCGAACATGAGCGGTGTTTCGCCTGATTCCATCAAGCTAGTTCAACTGAGTGGAGATGTCATCACTACTTCGATAGCTACTGGCGCGGTTGATGCGGGCTTCCTTTTTGAGCCGGATCTAACTAATTTCATGAGCAAACAGCCGGGTGTAGTAGTAATTACAAGAGGCATCGATATCCCAGTAATCAACTACGTACCCGGGGCATATTTTCTGCGAGAAGATTTCATAAAAGAAAACAGCGAGCTTGTATACAAAATCTTTCTAACCTTAGCAAAAGCCCAATGGTACATTAGGACAAAGGGTCCTGACTCAGACGAGATCCTTTCCGTTCTATCCGATGCAACGAACCTACCAGCGGCGATCTTGAAACCCAGCGCTAACAAAAACATATGGGATCCACGTTTCAAGCCATGTCTAGTTGCTAACGCTTGGGAGGAAATGAAGTTCTTTGTGAGTTGGAAGAAGTTAGCGAACATGGTGCCCATTTCCGAAATATGGTACTATGGTTTCTATGAGAGGGCTCGCATTGAGCATCCCGAGCTCTTCTCAGACCTTGACGACTACTTGAAGGCTCTTAAGACAGATCCTGCTGGAATAGTTAAGGACGCTGACTTCATCACAGACTTTAACGAATACTGGGCAACCCAGACATAGGTAAGTACTTAACCATGACTAGAGATCCCATTCTAGAAGTTTGTTCAGTGTCCAAACTATTTAACTCATCCAAAATCCTAGCCATTGATAACGTTAACCTTGCAGTAGAAAGAAGTGAGTTCTTGTGCATCCTTGGACCCAATGGTTGTGGAAAAACCACACTCTTGAATTTAATAGCTGGGTTCAAACCATATTTCCCTCCTACCAAAGGCGAGATATCGATGACCGGAAAACAAATAAAAGGCCCCGGCAGCGACCGAGTAATGGTTTTTCAAGAGCAAACTCTGTTTCCATGGCTTAACGTACAGGATAACATAGAATTCGGTTTAAAGATTAAAGGAGTCCCTAAGGCTGAAAAACGCAAAGTTTCCGAGCATTATCTCAAGCTGATGGAGCTTGAGGAGTTCAAGGATAAATATTCATTTCAACTGTCAGGAGGGATGAATCAAAAGGTCGAATTGGCTCGTGCCCTCGCCTTAAAGCCTGAAATACTCCTCTTGGATGAACCGTTTGCACAAGTAGATGCTTTGACTCGACTTAGCCTACAAGAAGAGTTGCTTAGAGTATCAGAATTAGAGAAGAGGACAACAATCTTTGTCACGCACAGCATCCAAGAAGCCATCTTTCTTGGTGACCGAATATGTGTTATGACGAAGCGACCCGGAAAAATCAAGGAAGAGGTCAAAGTTGAATTTCCCAAGCCTAGAAAATGGGCGAATTTATCTGATGATAGAAGATTTGCAAGATTACACAGTCGTCTTTTAAGTTTAATTCAAGAAGGTGCAATTGGGAATGATATCAAGTAGAATTGTGGAAAACTTGAAGCGCGTTTTCTGGATCATCTTTCCTTTCATTGTTGTCATTCTAATATGGCAAACAATTACGGGGTTGAAAATCTTTCCCCAGTATCTTTTTCCAAGCCCTGTCTCAGTATTAGAAGATTTTATTGCCAAAGCGGTATCTACAAAGACCCTTCTATTTCATATCAGAGAAAGTCTAATTCGACTCTCTCTTGGTTACGCTGCGGGAATTGCGGGTGGATTAGCGCTGGGAGTGGCGATGGGATTAAACAAATACATTGCAAGGTTCTTCGAGCCGCTTGTCGTGTTTACTCACGCAATCCCTGGCATAACTTGGGTCCCGCTTGCAATTTTGTGGTTCGGCATCGGTTATGAAACCGTGACTTTCATTATATTTCTAAGTGTCTTTTTCCCCGTCCTATACGGGACATTGACTGGAGTAAAAACCATTGCCTTAAAATTTTCTAATGTAGCCTTGATGTGCAAAGCCAAAAAATGGCAAATCATAGCATATGTTTTACTTCCTGGCGCTATGCCCTCAATCATGAACGGGATAAGGATAGGCGCTGCTTTCGGTTGGAGGGGCCTTGTGGCAGCAGAAATGATCGCTGCAGCATCTGGGATTGGGTGGATGATTGTTGACGCGCGTTCTTGGTTAAATACAGAAACAGTGATTTTAGGTGCAATTATTATCGGAATATTTTGGATAGCTATAGAAAGACTTATTCTAAAGACATTAGAGGCAAAAACTATAGAAAAATGGGGAATGATTACAGCACCTTAAATTTGGGGGTAAAATAAAAAATTGATGATCAGAAAGGATCAAAAGCTAGTTAAAGTAACTAAAGTGAAATTCGAAATTGGGGGAATGAACATCAAATGTGTGTGGCTGTACCGGCCAAAGTAACTGAGATCAATGCAGAAACGGCAACAGTTGACTTCGGCGAAGGAACCAAGAAAGATGTAAACATCTCTCTAGTAGATGCAAAAGTTGGAGAATACGTCCTCGTCCATGCGGGGTTTGCCATCCAAGTAATCGATGAAAAGGCAGCTAAAGACACCCTTGAGTTAATGGAGAAGATTGCATGAAATACGTCGATGAATTTAGAAACCCAGGACTGGCGAAAGGTCTTGTTAAGAAGGTAGCCGAGTTGCCTCGAAGAAATGTGCGCGTGATGATGGGCGGTGGCATGATAGCGCATGCTGCAGCTGAAGCTGGACTTGAAGATATGCTTCATAAAGAGGTGACGCTCATTCTTGGTCCAGGTTGCCCCCGATGCGTCACTCCCGCAAGTGCAATTGACAATGCTATTGCCATTAGCGAATTTCCAAAAACAATCGTCACCATTCATGGAGGTATGACGATGATCCCTGGCTCATCAAAAAGTTTGGAAGCCAAGAAAGCTGAGGGCGGTGACATACGAGCAGTCTACTCATGCACAGAGGCGTTAAATATTGCGATTAAAAACCCAGAAAAGAACGTTATTTTCGTGGCTGTGGGTTATGAGACTACTTCGCCGACGGTTGCATCAACTATAATTGAAGCACAACGTAAAGGAGTTGAGAACTTTTACATAACAAGAGGGCACATCATCTTTACATCTATATTCAGAGCTTTACTCGAAGGCGGAGAAGCCAGATTCAACGGTTTACTAATGCCCGGTCCTGTCAGCACCATTATAGGATCTAAAGCCTATGACTTCATCCCGGAGAAATACAAGTTACCCTGCGTAATAACGGGCTTAGAAACCTGCGACATATTACAGAGCATCTACATGCTATTGAAGCAAATGGAGGAAGATAAACCACGGGTTGAAATTCAGTATTCAAGATGTGTTAATGAAGAAGGCAATCTTGCAGCTAAAAAGATCCTCAATGAGGTCTTTGAAGTCTGTGATTCACCTCTGCGTGGTTTTGGGGTAGTCCCAAAAAGTGGCTTAAAACTGAGAAAAAAGTATGAACAGTTCGATGCGGAGAAGGTTTATAATGTCCAACTGGAGGAAACGAAGGAGTCCAAAGGTTGCATCTGCGGTGAAGTCATACGTGGTGTCATGACTTCTTCTGACTGCCCATTCTTCGGCAAGGCGTGCACTCCCAGAAGACCCATTGGCCCTTGCATGGTCGATCCCCATGGAGCTTGTAGTTTGAACTATCGCTCTAGTTCAGTCAGAGGGTTATTACGTCGGTTTACCTAACTAAAGGGTTGATAGAGATGCTAAAAGAGAGGATATCACTAGCTCACGGAAGCGGAGGAAAACTCATGCACGAACTCATAGAGAACTTGATCGTGCCACCTTTCAAAAACCCCATTTTAGAGGTTCTCGACGATGCAGCTGTCATAGACCTAGGGGGCACAAAAATAGCTTACACAACCGATAGCTACGTGGTTGATCCCATCTTTTTTAAAGGAGGAGACATCGGAAAGCTCGCGGTAAATGGCACAGTCAATGACATAGCAATGTGCGGAGGCACCCCCCTATATCTAACCGCTTCCCTGATCATCGAGGAGGGATTTCCCATTTCTGATCTTAACAGGATAATCCTATCCATGAAGAATGCCGCAGAAGAGGCGGGTGTGGAAGTTGTAGCAGGTGACACTAAAGTCGTAAATGCACATAGTGCAGACAAAATTTTCATTAACACTTCGGGTATTGGAGTAGTTCCAAAAGAGGTAAGCATTTCAGGCCTAAATGCCAAGCCAAGAGACAAAGTGGTTGTAAGCGGCTACATTGGAGATCATGGAATCAGCATCATGAGCCAAAGGGAGGACTTAGGCTTTGAAACAAATGTAAGTAGCGACTGCGCACCCCTAAATGATCTAGTAGCCCATATGCTCAAGACAAGTAACAAGATCCATGTGTTGCGGGATCCAACTAGGGGTGGTGTGGCAACTGTGCTCAACGAGATAGCTCTCCGATCTAAGGTAGGAATAATTATTGAAGAAGAAAAGATTCCAATACGAGAAGGAGTAAGAGTAGCATGTGAAATACTTGGAATTGATCCCCTCTACGTTGCAAACGAAGGTAAGCTTGTTGCAGTGGTAGCTCCAGAAGACGCGCCTCAAATACTGGAATGTATGAGAAAACACAAGTATGGTGGCAACGCAGAGGTGATAGGAAGCGTCGTAAAGGAGCCTGCGAGCACAGTCATTTTAAATACAAGTGTTGGAGGAAAACGGATCATAGACATGCTTGTAGGAGAACAATTACCTAGAATATGTTAACGCTGGCGTGTTTGGTTATCATGAACACCTACGGAATTAGTTAGAAGTGTGAGGATAGTAGAAGAAATGGGATTATTTGAGCCAAAAATGGAAAAGATGAATAAGAACGAAATAGAAAGCCTTCAGAATGAAAAACTTCGTCATGTTGTTGCAAGAGCTTATCAGAATGTAAGAATGTATCATGATAAATTTGGAAAAATACAACTCAGTGAAATCAGAGGAGTAAAAGACCTAGAAAAGATACCTTTTACGACTAAGAATGATTTAAGAAGTTACTCACTCTCAGAAAGATTAGCCGTTCCCAAAATAGAACTAGTTAGATATTTTTCTTCAGGAACTACTGAAAGACCCATAGTTTTCGGATTAACTTCTCAAGATCTGGAAATCCAGTCGATTTGTTGCGCAAAATCATTTTCTTGTGCAACTATTAACAAGGAAGACATGGTTCTTGAAATAATGCCGTCAGGGTTGTTTCCCATATGGGTTGCACAACTGGGGTTACAAAGACTGGGAGCAAAGATTATACATACCCTACCTGGAAGGACAAAGGAACTTCAAATCCCTATCTTGCTGGGAAAGTTTGATAAAGATATGAAACCCACCGCCGCTAGTGGTCTAGCGAGCTACTTACTGAGAATAGCCGAAGTAGCCAGAGAAGAAGAAATTGACCCAGGTGACTTTGGACTAAGAAAACTGATCTATAGTTCAGCTATGGAGATGCTATCCGAAAGAAAAAAGAAAATATTAGAAGAAACATACAATGCATATTCCTACGATGCAATCGCATTAATCGAAGTGTCCTGTGGGCCAAGCATAGCCGCAGAATGCGAAGAAAGGAATGGTCTACATGTATGGGAGAATTACTTCATTGTTGAAATCATAGACCCTAAAACAGAAGGGAGACTTGGACCTGGAGAGGAAGGAGAATTAGTGATCACTAGCCTAGAAAACGTTGCCCATCCAATTATTAGGTACAGAACCGGAAACATTACTAAAATATTAAATGGAGAGAAATGCCGCTGTGGAAGGACCAATGTTAAAATAGGCATGGTTATTGGGAGAACAGATGAAATATTGAATGTAAAAGGTTTTCTGCTTCATCCGAAGGAAGTAGAAGAGGTCTTGCTTGGAATCCCTGGGGTCGGAACAGAATATAGGGCTATTATACGAGAAATCGGAGGTTTAGATGACATACTAATAATCACAGAGATGAAAAAGAGCTTCAGAGGTGAAATAAACTCTTTTGACCAATCAATTGCTACCAATCTTTTAGCCAAGGAAATCGCACACACTTTCAAAGGTTCGTTTAACATAACTCCAACAATTGAGATTGTTCCCTACGGCACATTGAAGAGAGGTAAAGTCAAAAGATTTGTGGATCTAAGGAAACCTTCAACATAAACTATTGTGGAAGTCACACATAATATGGGAAAGAGAATCGTAACCAGTATCCGCATTGATGAAGAAGTTTTCCAAAAGGCTAAAAAACTAGGCTTAAATATTTCAAAAGTAGCTGAAAAGGCTCTAAGGGATATAATAACGCGTATAGAAGGCGATGCTTAGCGAAGGATGGAGTCGATTAGTTTTTGCGTGCAGAGATTATGGTTAGTGGCATTGTTCAGGGAGTCGGCTTCCGACCTTTTGTTTACCGTATCGCCGTGAGAAATACCCTAGTCGGTTACGTGCGAAACCGTGGTGACGCAGGAGTAGAAATTGTTGTTGAGGGCAAAGAGGGCAACGTTAAACAGTTTCTCGATGATTTGAAGGAAAAAAAGCCGCCCCTCTGTCGACTTTATGATATAGTTGCACACTATAAAGACGACGGAAACGATTTTGAGAAGTTCACGATTTTGAGAAGTTCTGAAACTGTTGAGTTATCAGGCTCTGTTATTCCGCCCGACGTTTCTATCTGTAATGAGTGTTTGAGAGAGCTCCGGGATCCTAAAAACGAACGTTATGATTACTTCTTTATTACGTGCACAGATTGCGGTCCAAGATACACCATCATCAGGGGCCTTCCCTACGATAGGCCCAGAACAACCATGCAGGCTTTTCAAGTATGCGACTTTTGCCACAAGGAATACTCTGATCCTACCAATCGTCGATTTCACGCTCAAACAGTTGCATGCCCCAAATGCGGACCTATAGTCTACCTTGTGGACAACAGTGGTCACCTTTTAAAGAGTAAAGACCAGATAAGAGAGGCTGGCAGGCTCCTCGAAGAGGGGTACATCGTCGCTGTTAAGGGAAACGGCGGCTTTCACATAGCTTCTTCAACCACCAAGTCTGAGCCAATAATGAGATTGAGAAAAACCAAGCATAGAAATCAGAAGCCTTTCGCCATAATGGCACGTGACCTAGAAACTGTAAGGTCGTTTGCAGAGGTAACCGAGGAAGAAGCTGAACTGCTAACGTCGTACATTAAGCCGATAATCTTGCTGAACAAAGGTGCCAATTATTACCTTTCAGAGCAGATCTCTCCTGGTCTGCACAATGTAGGCGTTATGCTTCCCTACACAGGATTGCACGTGATGCTGTTCGATAGAGTGCGTGAACCCGCCTTCGTAATGACTAGCGCCAACCCCCCCAACGAACCCATAGTCACGCGAAACCAAGAAGCCCTGAAAAAGTTGGGGTCTGTGGTTGATTATTTCTTGCTTCACAACAGAGCGATCGCCCAAAGATGCGACGACTCTGTTGTTCGTCTCCATGGCAAAAAACAGAGCATAATCCGTCGGTCGAGAGGCTACGCTCCAGAACCTCTTCACCTGAAACACGCCGTGAATCAATGTGTTTTGGGTGTGGGTGCCGAACTTACCCTAACCTGTTGTGTACTCTTGAAGGACAAGGCATTCCTTTCTCAGCACATAGGGGATGTCGAGAATTTAGAGACTCTCCAGTTTTTGAAAAACACCATAAGGCATTTGACCAGACTGACTAACACTCAAATCAACGCAGTAGCATGCGACCTCCATCCAGAATTCAACACCACAAGGTTAGCTCGTGAGTTGGGTAACAAGTTGGAGAAAGTTGTCATCCCAGTTCAGCATCATTACGCGCATATAGCATCTCTCATGGGAGAACATGGCATCGATGAAATTATAGGAATAGCCTGTGACGGCTTCGGCTACGGCTCCGACGGCAATGCCTGGGGCGGAGAAATCCTATACTGCAATCATGACAGTTTTCAGCGCCTCGGACACCTTCAACCGCAGCCTATGATTGGAGGCGACCTAGCGACACGCTATCCACTGAGAATGGCGGCTGGAATGTTACCCTATGGAGCAGATGTGGTAGAGTGGCTAATGTCCAAAAGCGACTGCTTCCCATACGGTGAAAAAGAAGTTGAACTCGTCCTCAAACAGTTGAAAAGAGGGAGGACACTTAAAACCACGAGTTGCGGAAGAGTGCTGGACGCCGTCTCAGCCATCTTGGGTGTATGCTGTGAACGCACCTACGAGGGTGAGCCCGCAATCAAGCTTGAATCTGCTGCCCTCAAAGGAAAAGACGTGTTAAGGTTAGAGCCCGAATTTGATGGAAAAACTTTGAACACTACACTGTTAGCAAGTGAATTGTTCGACCAAAGGAATAAACAGTCAACCGCTGATTTAGCTTACTCGGCGCAGACCTACCTCGCCAGGGGCTTAGCCCAATTAGCGCTTATGGAAGCGCAACGACTGAAAGTCAAAAACATCGGCTTCTCAGGAGGAGTTGCCCACAACGAACACTTCGCCGTAGTCATGAAGAGCGTAATAGAAGAAAGAGGGTTCCGTTTCTTTGTTCACAATCAGGTTCCTCCTGGGGACGGAGGCATTGCCTTTGGACAAGCCATGGTGGCTGCTATCTCTGCAAAATAACGGAGGACTGAGTCTTGGTTCCAACAATTTTTGGTCGTTTTTGGTTCTCTCTGAATCGTGCCGTACGGCTCACAATAATTTTGTCGCGTCCTCTCACCATATTGCCTTATAGAGAGGTTGAGGGTACGGTTAACAAAATTGCCGTGTGGAGAGGAGGTTTGAACCAACTGAAGAGAACATACGGTTATATTTTTGATGAACTCTTATTTGATATTGCTAATAGGAAGGAGTTAAGATGGTGATCTTTGAGCCTAATATGGAGACTATGAAAAGGGACGAAATAGAACGCTTGCAAGATAAGAAGCTTCGTTATGTAGTGGCGAGAGCGTACCAAACAGTGAAGATGTATCACGACAAGTTCAAAGGGCTTAGTCCCAAAGATATACGTGGATTGAAAGACTTAAAAAAAATACCGTTTACAACCAAAAATGACCTGAGAAGCTTTCCGCTGGCGGAAAGACTGGCGGTTCCTGATATAGAAATACTCAGATATTCCTCCTCCTCCGGGACAACAGGAAGACCCGTTGTTGAGG
>Ga0315314_1003079_pt1 | contig 13322 bp, 12 predicted proteins | sample TDP9_MG_FD_203631 | JGI IMG/M metagenome (GOLD analysis project Ga0315314, IMG submission 203631) | Freshwater sediment microbial communities from Lake Towuti, South Sulawesi, Indonesia - TDP9 | ecosystem: Environmental > Aquatic > Freshwater > Lake > Sediment | place: Indonesia: South Sulawesi...
TTTGGATGCTGAAATCTTATCTTGACGAATTAGAAACCGACAAGGCTCTTGCTGAAAAACGAAAGGTAGGTTAAATTGAAGAAGCTGGAACCGTCACCAACCTTCAACTACCGTTGGGACATAATCCTTTAAGTAATGGATATTCGTCAAATATCCTCGTTAGAAATTCTTCTCCTTGATGTCCAAATGGTGGGTGACCAATGTCATGAGCTAATCCTATTGCCTCTGCCAAGTCCTCATTCAGACCGAGACAACGCGCCACTGTTCGAGCAGCTGAAGCAACGAATCTAACATGATCCATTCTTGTGCTGACGTGGTCATTTTGCGGAAAGTAGAAAACCTGAGTTTTATGCCTTAGCCGTCTAAATGACTGTGAGTAAATAATTCGATGAACATCTCGCTGGAACTCTGTGCGAAATCTGTCAGGATTCTGGTGCTTTACCCTTCCTTTTGTGGTTATTGTGGCATACCTGCTGGGGAATAACTCTTTTTCAGACCTTTTGAAATCTGACATGTCCTCTCCCTAAAAAGTGTGAGGAGTAATTCTATAATATCCTCCCCTGGCTTGCGTGAGGTCAAGAATTCGCTGATTTCTTTCCCATTCTTAGCGGTGTCAACGAAATGAGGGGGACGAGATAAACTTAAATTTTCATCTACTTGTGAGAATTTGACATCGAAAGCCTGCGGAATCTCTTCATACTTAGTAACATAGGAAAAGTCTGAAAGTCCTAAGATCATTGGGTTACAAATTCCCTCAATTAAAGACCTGCTGTCGCATCTGAAAATAACAACCACCTTATTACATGCCCAAGCAATTCCAGCTTCGACCATTGCCCCTTCATCAGGAACACGACCGTTCAAATTTAAAATTAATCCATCACTGTCGTTTATCTGAAAAACATCTAGTGAGAATATTGCCTTGTTGAGTATCTCTTTTGCCTTCTGTGGCTCCACACCCTTTTCGAGCAAACGTGGGAAAATGAGAGCAACCTCAAGGCCGTCTCTATGAGGTAAAAAAACTTTGTATCGTCCCTTTTCAAGAAAAGATGCAATTTCCTGCATCTCTTCACGTTCTTTGGGATTAAAAAGAGGACCAGCACAGTATATCTTGTATGGACGGTTTTCCATAGCAATCTCCAGATAATGTGCCAAAATCAATTAATAAATTAGGATCGGTGCAGAAAATAACGAAAAGAATATACATTGTCAAACCAAATCCTTAGTTTTTTAAACATTCTATGCCAATTCACAAATTCGTTTGCAATAACTACCAAAAACCGCATAATTGTTACTCAGACGCTATACAGAAAAACATAATATATAACAAATTTACGAAAATATATACGCAAAATATGTAAATGTCCATAAAAACAAGGAGTATGCAATTATGGCAAAAGCAGATATCGGCCTTATAGGCCTGGCAGTAATGGGCGAAAACCTCATCCTGAATATGGAAAGCAAGAGCTTTACAGTGGCCTGCTTCAACCGTACCGTATCGAAGGTGGATGACTTTATCAACGGTCAAGCCAAAGGCAAAAACATCATCGGCTGTCATTCTATCGAAGAGCTTGTCGAAAACCTAAAGACGCCCCGCAAGATTATGCTAATGGTAAAAGCCGGCGCAGCGGTCGATGCCTTCATCGAAAAGCTGCTGCCGCACCTCGAAGACGGTGACATCATTATCGACGGCGGCAACTCGCACTTCCCCGACACAATGCGCCGAACCGAGTATGTCGAGAGCCAGGGCAAACTCTATATCGGCACAGGCGTTTCAGGCGGCGAAGAAGGCGCGCTGCGAGGCCCATCTATTATGCCCGGCGGCTCACCCCCAGCCTGGGAGCACATCAAGCCCATATTCCAGGCTATTTGCGCCAGGACAGAAGATGGCGAGCCTTGCTGCGACTGGGTAGGTGAAAACGGGGCCGGACACTTCGTAAAAATGGTCCACAATGGTATCGAATACGGCGATATGCAAATGATATGCGAGACCTATCAGATGATGAAAGAAGGCCTCGGTATGACCAACCAGGAGATGCACGAGTGTTTTGCTCAGTGGTATCACGGTGAGCTCAACTCGTATCTTATCGAAATAACGCGGGACATCCTCGGCTACAAAGACGAGGACGGCAATGATGTTATCGACCTTATCCTCGACACAGCCGGCCAGAAGGGCACCGGCAAATGGACTGCTATCGAGGCGCTGAATCTCGGCCAGCCTTTAACGCTTATCGGTGAGGCTGTCTTTGCTCGCTGCCTGTCGGCCCTGAAGGAAGAGCGTGCCGCGGCATCCAAAGTCCTGTCCGGCCCAAAGCCGAGGTTCAGCGGCGATAAAAATGCCTTCATCAACGATTTGCATCAGGCCCTTTACGCGGCGAAAATCGTCAGCTACACCCAGGGTTATCAGCTTATGCGTGCCGCCGCCATAGAGCACAAATGGCATTTAAACTATGGGGGCATCGCCCTGATGTGGCGAGGCGGCTGTATAATCCGCTCGGTCTTCTTAGGCAAAATCAAGAAAGCCTTCGACAAAAACCCGGACCTGACCAATCTGCTGCTGGACCCATTCTTTAAGAATGCGGTCGAAAAGGCGCAGCCCGCCTGGCGAGGCGTCATTACCGCAGCGGTTCAGATGGGTATTCCTGTGCCGGCTATGAGCGCGGCTCTGGCCTTCTACGACGGCTATCGCCACGAGCGCCTGCCGGCTAATCTGTTGCAGGCCCAGCGCGATTATTTCGGCGCGCATACTTACGAACGGGTCGATAAACCGCGCGGCGAATTCTTCCACACGAACTGGACCGGCCGAGGCGGAGAAACAGCAGCTTCTACTTACACCGTTTGACGTGGGGACAATAATTGATGTACAAAAGTTTCCGGATGCAGTCTGTGCAGTCACCGATTATCCCTGTGGTCGGCGAGCTGATACGTGCTAATCCCGGTACAATTTCGCTCGGCCAGGGTGTCGCCTATTATGGCCCTCCCCCGGAAGCCATCGGGGCTATTGAAACATTTTTGGCCGATGCGGAAAATCACAAGTACAAACTCGTGCAGGGCATCCCCGAGTTGCTCGATTCTATTCAAGCAAAGCTCGAAACAGAAAATGATATATCCACAAAGAGCAGCCGAATTGTCGTAACCGCCGGTGCTAATATGGGCTTTGTCAATGCAGTTCTTGCTATTACCGACCCCGGCGATGAGGTTATTCTCCAACTGCCTTACTACTTCAATCACGAAATGGCCGTCGCCATCGCCGACTGTAAGGCCGTTTGTGTGCCGACCGATGACAATTACCAATTGCAGCCGGATGCAATTGTCGCTGCGATTACTGACCGAACGCGAGCCGTTGTCACCATCTCGCCGAACAATCCGACCGGGGCGGTGTATCGCGAAGCTGACCTTCGAGCGGTCAATGAAATATGCCGGCGCAACGGCATATACCACATCAGCGATGAAGCATACGAGTATTTTACTTACAACGGCGTCAGGCACTTTTCGCCCGGCTCGATTGAGGGTAGTGCCGAATATACTATCTCGCTGTTCTCCCTTTCCAAGGCCTATGGCTTTGCAAGCTGGCGCATCGGCTGGATGGTCATACCGGAGCATCTCTATATGCCCATTAAAAAGATTCAGGACACGATCTTGATTTGTCCGCCTGTAATCTCGCAGTGGGCCGCGGTTGGAGCACTGCGAACCGGGGCGGCATACTGCCGTCAAAAACTGCAGATGACCATCGAAATCCGCGAGATCTTCCTGAACGAACTGAACAGCATCAGAAATCTGGTGACCGTCCCTCGCGCCGATGGAGCGTTCTATTTTCTGCTGCGGGTGCACGAAGATCTGGACCCGATGAAGCTTGTAAAACGGCTGATTGAAGAGCACAAAGTAGCTGTTATCCCGGGGATGACCTTCGGGATGGAGAATAGATGTTACCTGCGGGTTGCCTATGGAGCGCTTCAGAAAAAAACTGCCACCGAGGGCATCGACCGCCTTGTCAAAGGCCTCAAAAGCATTTTGGGTACCTAACCTGCGCGGCTCTCGAAAAGCCCTAAGACTCCCCCAGTAAGTTTTCCCATACGAGCTGGACCCGGTCGATGCGGAGAAACCGCAGCTTCGACTAATATTATTTCTGAATTCAAATTCAAACCTAATCCACCTATTCAAAAAACTTGCTGATATCAGCTTCCGTTATTATAGTGTAATTCTGCCCCCAAAATGTGCGCAAAAAATTTCATTTTCTCGGTCCCAATATTTTACGAAAAATAATCCAGAATACTCCAGCTTTTAGTAATGGATTTTTTACTTCTCTTATTTGATAAATTCTGTAGATCTGCGAATAAGACAAACATTAGCTTCTCATAGGGATCGTTTCAGCAAAAAGGGGAAAGATAAAATGTTTATTGTGGAAGACTTTTGTAAACATTCTTACGATGGCCTATCTTGGCAACAACGATCAGCAGCTTTTCCTGTTTTATTTGGTAGATAATCCGGTATACTCCCGACCTGAAACTATATAACTTTTCATCTTGATGAAGAAGCTTACTTTGAGGAGGATGCGGGTTTGTGGCTAAAGTCTCTATCCGTTTAATGAGTTGTTGTTGGACTTTTCTTGTCTGCGCCTCTATGAACTTCTGCGCTTGTGGTTTTAATTCAATAGAATACATCCATGTATAAATTTAGAGATTGAGTTTCTTTTTGAAGTCATTAAGATTCACGCTGCCGGGTTCTTTGAGCGATTTTAATGCGTCCCTTAAATCAGTTTCGTCTTCCAACCTCTCTATTTCCTCTATATTCATCCGTCGATGTAACTTGATAGGTCTATTGCTCAAAAGATGCTTTATTTCTTCGAAGTTTGGCTCCGGTGTCGATACAGTTTCAGAAACTGGTTCTACGAGAAAGGCTGGACCCAAAAAAATCTCACAGAGCTCAACTCCATTCCCTTGAGCTATCGCTTGAGCCATTTGTTTATTCATTTTTTTTCTCTCCTGCAGGGACTTCTATCTGTCTGCAAACAATTCTACGTTCCCCAAGAAATTCTGGTCCAGCATAGATTTGGAATCTATACTCACCAACGTGTGGAAATACTATCCCACTAATATCAAATGTCAAACTCGTCACTTCTCTAACATCTTTGAAGTTTTGCTCAATTGTCCCTTTAAAGATTGTTTTGTCCTCCTGTTGGACATCTACTAACCTGACAGTTATATTGGCCTTTCCATGGCCGTTCGTCATTTCGCAGAACAAAGTAAGTCGTGGGTGCCTCGCCGGGTATTTTGGGGCGCTAATTGTTGCAAAAGCACCTATGATACTCGGCTTATCGGTTATGCGGTCAATAATAACCATATCACAGATAATGACCGATAACAAAATAGGTGGCGGTAATTTTTTAAGTTCTTCTTCTACCATCAACGACACTCTATATTATACATTATTCTTCGACTAAAATCAAGTTTAACTTTTTCTCAAAAATTAGTCAAGTCTGTTTTATGCTCCTTTTAGGACAAACCAAGCTGATATTAGCTCATGCCGGGTTATTATCGATAGATGGTTATTTCTTCGCCCGCTCAAGCGCTTCTTCCAGCGCGCCGAAGCCCTCATTCGATTCGTTAAGGCGGGTAATGTTCTTTCTCTTTGCGATTTTCATAAACTGCTCAAAAGCTTCCTGGATAGACTCCGGCATAGGCCAGTCGGCACTGCTTGTTTCAGCTCTTTCCCGCATTTCGTCCCAGCGCATCAAAAAGGTGTACATCAGCGGCAACTGCGCAACCTGAACTCGAAACAGTAGGTCCGGATTATCCCGAACCGCCGCTTCGGCAGCCTTCAGATGTGCCCAGCCTTTGCTGAGCGTCTCGAACGAAAGGAATTTGGCCGTGTGCTTTTCAAAGCAGCCGAGCCAGTCTCCGCTTGCTTCGACCGCATCGTGCGTAACATCTAAGTAGGCCTTGATGTGACCGGCAGCAGGGCCGTAGTAGCCCTCGATGAACTCGTCAATAAGTTCCTGTCCATCCCTCGTGGGGTCCCACAGCAGCTTGGCCAGCACCCAGGCGCGGAGCTCGGCCATCTCAGCGCCGTTCGTGGTGTAGGCGCCTTGCTCAAAAATCCCTTTGACATTATGGTCCACGAAGAACTTCACGTTCGGCCCTAAGACCCGCAGGTTCGGATGCGGTATTATATGGTGTCTGAAATTCGTCGTGTAGTCCCAGATGTAAAGCCGATTACATATCTTCGACCAGCCGACAATATCATCCCGAAATTCTTTATTTCGCTCGTCAGCCAGCGGCTTGCTGAACGAGCATTCGATGCTGCATAGACGCACAATAACGTTGTCTCGCGGCTCTACATATTTAGGCGGCTTGCGGGTGTACTGATAGGCCAGCGTGCTGATGGCCACATCTGGAAATTCCTCTCCGATATCGGCAGCAACCGCATTGACAAACCGCAGCATCAGCCCGGCGGGGCTGCCCTCTTCTTTTTCAATCGCAGCACATCGGCTGCATTGGCAGTTGCCGTGCCAATCGTTCTGCGAGACCGAGGCGATGGTAGCTGACGGATTTTCACGAAGACGGGCTTTGAGATTCTTGACCAGCTCTTTACGCATTTCCTCATTCGTCAAACAAAGTTGGGCCTTTTCAAAAGTGCGTTCACCCTTGATTTCGCTAAACCATTCGGGATGGTCTTTGAAATATTTATCCGGCGGAATTAGAGGATAAAACGTGTGCACGAACCCTTCGTATATATGCTTGCCGCCGCGTTTTTCATCCAGCCGAGGGCTGTGCCCGTTGCTTTTATTGCGCACCGCCCAGTCGCCGTCGAAGGCATCGAACCAGAACGGCTCGCGATACTCCAGTACTGGCACATAGCGGATATTTAGCTTATCAACTGTAAGCGTTGGTTCGTTCGGTATGGTACTTTCACTCGATGACCACCACCGGCAGCCAAGTTCGTCTTCCAGAAAGGTATAAACCGCATACAAAGTCCCGCGAGGATAACCACCGGCCAGGATAAGGTCGTTCCCGACACTGCGGATAACTATGCCATCGGTGCCAAGTCCCTCAACGGTGAAATCAGGCTCGGCCAATTTAGCGGCTTTAGGACCGACCAGCAATCGAGCCCGGCCGACGGCTGGGGGACTGACTACCTCAAATTCTGCGCCGGTTATCTGCTCCAAAAACTCAGCCAATTCAGCAGCGGCGTGCTGTTCAGGCTCGCCGGCATCTTCGGCAATTACTATCACGGCTTGCGCAATCTTATTGTCTGCAATTCTCACCACTCCCTCTTTGGCCGTTTTTGCACACACAACGGCAGCTAAAAGGAAGGTGAGCAATAATACAGTAATCCTGATTTTTTCTAATATCATCGTTTGGCCTCCTTGGAATGAAATGCTACTTCGATTCTATCACACAGCAATCACCGTTTTATTTATTCGATGTCAGGTTGCGTAGCTGTGCAGACCCGGAAAGAGTCTGGACAGGTTTACCCAGAGCAAAGTTATTATAATGGCCGCCATTCCGGCAATCGCCCAGAGGCTGTTAATCTGTGGATATTTTTTGCCGAACATATAGCGAAAATGAAAATACCCGACATAGACCAGCCAGGATGCCAGCGACCAGAGTTCTTTAGGGTCCCAGCCCCAGTAATCACCCCAGGCTAATTTACCCCAGTAACTGCCGAGGACAAGACCGAGTGTCAGCAGGGGAAAACCTGTGCAGATTATACGATAAGTTGCCGGTTCAGGCGGCAGGAGATTTTCGTTGGCGTTGGGACCTTTATCGGCCAGTTGCAAAATTGCCTGGAAAGTCGCCTTTGCCATAATTATATATGACAGAATATATACGGCAATGTGGGGTGTAAAAAGCCAGCTTTGCAGGGCCGGCGGCAGTCGCTGCGGCTCGGCGTTAAAGACAAACCCGGCAGGGAAAAGCACTATGGCGCCTATGAGCATATCGGCACTGTAACCGCCGACACGCAAGAAGTGCCGGAAAAATACCGAGACCGGATAAATCATACCTAAGCACAGAAACACTTCAAAAAGGTTCTGCAAAGGCACGTGCCGGACATGATACCAGCGATAGCCAAAAGCAAAAACAGCAATCGCAAAACCTAACAGGTATAAGATATGTCCGGTTTTTGGGCGGCGCAGCAAACTTGTTACAAACGCACACAGATATGCGGCGATGGCCGTATAAATCAATAAGCCCTGAATTGTATATTTAATTCCCATTTATTTTTTTATCTTTGAAACTATGTGCCTTAGCCACAGATGCCAGATGACCCCGATACAAAGCATCCAGTAGCCGGCATAGACCACAGTCAAGCCCGTATCTGAAACAACCATAAGCACTGTGTATTGGCCGGCCTCGGCGTCGTAAGAATGCTGGTAGAAATGGTATCCGCCGAAGATAAGAGGGTGGTTTACCTCAATGTCCTTTTCGGCAGCAACCTTGTTGTCCTTAATTATCCTCAGCCGGCTTATATAATCGCTGATAACTCTGCGGTAGCTCATTTGAAATTTGTCTTGAGAGTAACTATGTCCTGGAAATCGCTCGAAGACGTATTTTGTCGCTGTCTCGCCTTCGGGGGATGTAAATTGAACTTCGAGCGCCGGGTTAAAACCGGGCTGTGGGTCATCAATAATTTTTCTGTTCTCGCCCTCAATTGTGATTTTAAAATTCTCGAACGCCCTTAGGATTTTTACCGTACCGAGCTCCGGGCCCAGAGAAAATTCAGTATCGCTCTCAACAGGTATTTTCCAGCCTTGTCCATCTGGGGTTTGGATTTGCAGGTATGCAGGCTTGTAATATTCTATTTGGAAGTCTTTTAGCTCTACGAAGAAAGGCAGTTCCTTTATTTGCTTGTTGTCTAATATGACGCGGTTGTCTGAGTGTCCTTCATGGATTCTCATTTGCCCGGTTGTGATTTTGTCGATGCCAAACAGTTTTTTCTGGAATTTATGTCCGGCCTCTGATGCCCACATAGACCCTGCGAGAATAAAAATACAGCCTGAGTGTATTAGTAACAGACGGGGTACGCTGACTAATCGGCGAAATACCGCGAGGGCTGTTATCAACAGAAGCAGAAAAGCTGACCAGTAAACCACCAATGGCAGACGGCTAATGAAGCTCTTTGCCCGCTCAGCGCCGATAAATGCTCCATAGATAGACAGAAACAGCAATAGTATAATCAGCGCCAGCGCAACCCACATTACAGCTCGTCTGAGCTTATTCATAGATTTCCTTTATGCCCATCCGTAAGCTTAACAAGGGTGATTATGACCAAATGTATATTATTTGCAAGAATTTTAAAGATGGCAGGGGCTTTTTGATTCAATTTAAATGCGGTTTGGAGTTGATATTTGCGACCGCTATGTTTAGAATTTGTTACAATCGGAAAATATATAGCCTGCGATTTCAACACAGGCTCTATTTAAACCTAAAATTTATTTGGCGTTATCAGCTTTTCATAAATATAGATGAATTGGATATTGCAATGGAGGTTCAATAAATGACAAGGCAAATGTCAAAAGGGCAGTGCCATCTTTGCGGCGGCACTTTCAGCAAGTCGGAGATGACAAAACACCTCAAATCGTGTAAACAAATTGAGCAAAATTCCGGAAAGTCATCTCCCGCACGCAATCCCTGGCAAGCAGAGGTCTTTCATCTTGTGGTTGAAGGCCGATACTCACCCGATTATTGGATGCATCTTGATGTCCCTGCCGACCTGACGCTCGAAGACCTGGATGATTTTCTTCGGGACACCTGGCTGGAGTGCTGCGGCCACCTGAGCGCATTTGAAATCGAGGGTACAACGTACTCAGTCGAACCGATGGAAGATTTTGATGATGAAAGTATGGAGGCCGGGCTTAATAGCGTTCTTAGTCCCGGAATGAAGTTCTACCATCAGTATGATTTCGGCTCGACAACGCACCTGGCGCTGAAGGTTATCTCCCAGGAGCAAAAACAAATTAAGGGCAAATCCATCGCAGTTCTGGCCAGAAATGAACCTCCCTCAATTCCCTGTATGTCGTGCGGTAAAATCGCTACAAAGGTGTGTGCCGAATGTCTTTGCTCGGATAGCGGCGGATGGCTTTGCGATGAGTGTGCCGTTGAGCACCAGTGCGGCGAGGAGATGCTCTTACCTGTCGTCAACTCACCTCGTGTAGGAGTCTGCGGATACACAGGCGATTGACCAGCAATATTTAGCCCCCCAATTCAATCCTGCGAAAATTGTCCCTGACCTGTTCGGGAAGCAGGAATCCACGTCCGCTCCGAACCCGTTAGGTCACTGCAGCTTGACACCGTATCTTTCGGAAAATCTGCGATTAGCAAAATCAATAGCTTTCTTTGCGGATTTTTGTTATCTTAACATTTCACTAAAAGCTATATGTTGTACGTTAGTTGATGCTATGAAAAAAGGTTTTGTATATCTTGTTGGAGCCGGGCCAGGCCGAGCGGATTTGATTACCGTCCGTGGCGCCGAGGTTCTAAAAAAAGCAGACTGTATAATTTACGATAAGTTAGCCAATCCTGCATTGCTCAGGTTTGCCCGCGCCGGCGCCGAGATTATTCACGTGCCCAAACGCACCGGCGGTGCGCAGGTGGAGCAGGAGGAAATCAACAGGCTGCTGCTCGAAAAGGCCTCCGCCGGCCGAACTGTCGTGCGCTTAAAGGGCGGCGACCCCTGTATCTTCGGCAGAGTCGCCGAAGAGCTGGCGATTTTAATCGAGGCGGGTATCGATTTTGAAATTGTGCCGGGCGTAACCGCCGGCATCGCCGTCTCTGCTTATGCCGGTATATTGCTTACCGATAGGGATTACAGCTCACAGGTAGTTTTTGTTACTGGCCGAGAGGCCGAGGGCAAGCAGGATAGTAATATCGACTGGAACTTGCTTGCCAAATTCAGAGGCACTATCGTTTTTTATATGGGGGTTGGCAATCTCGACTTTATTGCTAAACGACTGATGGAAAATGGTATGGCCGCCGATACACCGGCAGCGGTAATCGCCGACGCTACTTTTCCAACGCAAAGAGTTGTAAAAGCTGCTCTTGATAATATAAGCGAAAAGTGTAAACAGCGGGTAATTGAGCCACCGGCCATTATAATCATCGGCACCGCAGTCCGGCAGGATTGCCGGAGCAACGAAAAGCTTAACTGGTTTATGAATAAGCCTTTGTTTGGCAAAAATCTTGTCATAACGCGGGACGATGTCGGCAATGCCAATTTCGCAGCCAAGGTAATTGAACGCGGCGGAAACCCCATCGAGTTTGCAACAATAAAAATCAAGCCTCTGACAAAGACGAACGACTTTTTACACGCACTCGCAAAAATAGCAGAATACAACTGGATAATCTTTACCAGCGTCAACGGCGTAACTATATTCTTTGAAACTTTACAGGATTTGGGCAAAGACACCAGGGTTTTTGGCTCAGCCAAAATTGCTGCAATAGGTAGCAAAACCGCTGCTAAATTAAGCGAGTTCGGCATAAAAGCGGATTTTGTCCCGGGCGTTTTTACCAGTAAAGAGCTTGGCAGACAATTAGTTGCCCACACAAACTTAAAGAACAAAAAGGTTTTACTTTTACGCTCAAAGCTCGCTTCAAACGAGCTTGTCGAGCTGCTGACAAAAGGCGGAGCCGAAGTTCAGGATGTAGCTGTTTATACAGCCGAGCATGAGAAAAACGAAAGCGATTGGCTGATTAAAAATATCAGCAGTAACCGGATTGACTGGCTGACCTTTGCAAGCCCTTCTTCGGTAAATGGATTCTTCGAACAAATCCGCATCGATTTGGTAAATTCGGGCAACGTCAAAGTTGCATCTATTGGCCCGGTAACTTCCGAACGCCTGAAAATGCTCGGTGTCAGGATTGATGTAACAGCCACAGACCACACCCTCGATGGCCTGCTCGATGCAATAGAGCAAACCTATAAATGATAAATAATTCCTTTTGGTCATTTGAACATTTGAATTTTGATACGCCTGTTAGAAGCGTATGTATCCATATTGTTTGGGATTTCGATACTTGTCCTTATGAAAACGGGGATTCGAGTTTAAAATTTCTCCGAAGGAGTAATTTATGTCCTTTCCAAAAATCAGAATGCGTCGCCTGCGAAGCAGCGCCCCAATGCGAAGACTGGTTCGCCGGACCACCTTAAGCGTCGATAACCTGGTTTATCCCTTGTTTGTCCGTGAGGGCAAAGGCCTTAAACAGCCAATCAAGTCGATGGCCGACTGTTTCCACTTTTCGCCGGACACAATCGCCGCCGAGGCTGCGGAAGTGGCTTCATTGGGCATACCTGCGGTGCTGCTTTTCGGTCTGCCGGGTAGAAAAGATGATGTTGGCTCACAAGCCTGGGCCGAAGACGGCGTTGTCCAGCGCTCTATTAAAGCTATCAAAAAAGAAGTTCCTGAGCTTCTGGTTATCACTGACGTTTGCCTTTGTGAATATACAAGCCACGGCCATTGCGGAGTAATAAAAAAGAGCACAAGTGCACAAGAGCACAAGTTTATAATAGATAACGATGCAACCTGCGAATTACTGGCAAAGATGGCGCTCTCGCACGCCCAGGCCGGCGCCGATATAGTTGCCCCTTCAGATATGATGGATGGCCGCGTCAGGTTCATTCGTGAGGCACTGGAAGAGAACGACTTTGAGAACATAGCGATTATGTCTTATGCGGCAAAGTACGCTTCAGCCTTTTATGGCCCGTTCAGAGATGCCGCCGAATCCGCCCCTGCTTTTGGCGACCGCAGGACTTATCAGATGGACCCTGCCGCCTCTGCCGACCAGGCAATGGCCGAGATTGCCCTCGACATAGAAGAAGGTGCCGACATCGTTATGGTAAAACCCGCCCTCGCGTATCTGGATATAATCGCGGCAGCAAAACACCGTTTTGATTGTCCCATAGCCGCCTACAACGTTTCTGGAGAATATATGATGCTAAACACCGCCGCTGATGCAGGACTTCTGGATAAAGAAGCAACAATGATGGAAATACTTTATGCCATCAAACGCACCGGCACAGATATTATTATTACCTATTTCGCTAAAGATGTAGCGAAAATACTTTCAAGAGACCATTGAAATGGATAAATTTTTCGGAAGTGCTATATTTGAACTTGCCGACAGAAAAGAAGATATTTATATCTGCTTAAATTTATCAGTTGTAGGATGGGCTTTAGCCCATCACGTTTTTGTGGCGGACGAATCGACATAGGTATGCCCTCGCGGGCTTTCCCTGTCACACCACCGGGCATACGGGTCCGTACCACGGCGGTTCGGCTGGTTAAGCTGTTCCCTGTTCTGCCAATGATGAAAGCCCCAAAGAACTAA
>Ga0315314_1003080_pt1 | contig 13322 bp, 7 predicted proteins | sample TDP9_MG_FD_203631 | JGI IMG/M metagenome (GOLD analysis project Ga0315314, IMG submission 203631) | Freshwater sediment microbial communities from Lake Towuti, South Sulawesi, Indonesia - TDP9 | ecosystem: Environmental > Aquatic > Freshwater > Lake > Sediment | place: Indonesia: South Sulawesi...
CCAACACAGCGGTTCAGACAACGTGTCCTTTCTGCGGCTGTGGATGCCGCATTGCCTTGGAAGTAAAAGATAATCACATAGTGCGAGTTTCCCCAGTTAAAGAGGATGTGGCAAACCCCGTTAGAAATTCCAGCGGGCCTTCGCTGCGCCGAAGTGGCTCCGGCCACGCAGGCGGGGCATTAAACCCCGCCGCAGAGCAGGGACGCAGTATTTCTAACGGGGTGAACCAGGGCACGCTTTGTATAAGGGGAAGCTACGGCTTGGACTTTATCCACAGCCCGGACCGATTAACCAAGCCCCTCATTAAGAGGGATGATACCTTTGCCGATGCCTCGTGGGACCAGGTCCTGGAACTGGTGGCTACCGAATTTAGGCGAATAAAGGACGAGCATGGACCTGAGAGTCTTGCGATCCTGGCCTCTTCCAAGTGTACCAACGAAGAGAACTATCTACTGCAAAGATTCGCCAGATGTGTTCTGGGGACTAACAATGTGGATAACGGCAGTCGGTTGTATGGCTCCGCCACATACTTAGGCCTTGGTCCCTCCATCGGCTTCTCTGGAACAACAAATTACCTCGGCGATCTGGAAAACTCGGAGGTCATTATCGTCGTTGGAGCTGACCCTGCCTCTTCAGCCCCCATCGTTGGTTATGCGATAAAGCGTGCCGTTAAAAATAAAGGCGCTAAGTTGATACTGATAGACCCTCGGCAAACCAAGCTTTCTTCATTTGCTTGCCTCTGGCTGCGGCCCAAGGTCGGCACTGATGTGGCTCTGTTAAATCGCTTTTCAAAGGTGATTATTGATGAGGGCTTATTGGACGAAGAATTCATTGGGAGGAGAACGGATAACTTTGAGACATGGAGCAAATTGTTACAAAGATACTCCCCGGAGTATGTCGAGGCGATCACCGGCGTTCCTGATTACCAAATTCGCGCCGCTGCCCGATTATATGCCACGGCAAGGCCGGCAGCAATTGTCTATGGCAGCGGAATCACCCAGCATGCGAGTGGAACAGATGGTGTAAAGGCTATGGCGAACCTTGCCCTTTTGACTGGAAACATCGGGCATAGGGGAGGTGGCATCTATGCCCTGCAAAGGGAAAACAACGGACAAGGTGCCTGTGAGATGGGGGCATTGCCGAATTTCCTGCCCGGATATCAAAGCGTGGTGAATAACCAATCGAGAAAGAGGTTTGAAGAACACTGGGGGGTAAGCTTGCCTGTTAAGGCCGGGCTAACTGCCATGGAGATGCTTGAACGAGCAAGAGAGGGGAAGATTAAGGGCTTATATATCGTGGGGGAGAATCCCGTCTTAAGCTTCTGCGAGTCAAGCTTCGTTGCCGAGGCTTTGGCTTCTCTTGATTTCCTCGTAGTTCAGGATATGTTCCTTACCGAAACAGCCAGACTGGCGAATGTGATTCTACCTGCAGCAAGCTTTGCCGAGAAAGACGGTACATTTACTAATTTTGAGGGAAGAGTAAATAGAATCCGGAAGGCAATCGAACCCCCTGGTGAAAGCTTACCAGATTGGAAAATAATCCGGCGACTGGCTGAAAAGATGGGCTGCCAGCTCCCTTTCTCTTCCCTTCAGCAGGTTATGGATGAAATTGAAGAATTGGTTCCCTTATACGAGGGGTACACTGATTCCGAGACGCTCTCCCGGGCTGAGCCAAAACCCTGGGCAGCAAAGCGTATCTATGGAGGAGAGTTCTTGAGCGGATTTGCCCGCTTTTCCCCAGTTGAATATATCCCGCCGGAAGAGCAAACCAAGGGGGATTATCCTTTCACTTTATTAACCGGAACTCTCCTCTATCACTTCGGCACTGGTGCCAGAAGCTCAAGATCCTCACGGTTGAAGAAATTCCTCTCAGAGGTCTTTGTGGAAATGATCGAATCAGATGCCAAAAAGCTTGAGATCGGCTACGGCGATAAAGTAAGGCTTGTCTCGCCTACAGGTGAATTGACAGCCGCAGTGAGAATTACTGACACACTCCCTGAAGGCATGGTCTTCATGCCTGTCTCTTCCCCTGTCAACCGGTTATTCGGCATCGCTTTGGACCCACAGGCAAAGACGCCTGCGCTCAAAGCGTGCACTGTAAGAATAGAACGGATGAAACCCCATGGATAAAGGGAAGATCATGACCGACACACGAATAGATGAGATCGTGGCTGAATATAGCCTACAGAAGTGGGCATTGATCCCCCTTCTGCAGAGAATACAGAATGAGTTCGGCTACATCCCTCCCCAATCCATACCAAGGATTGCCCGGGCTTTAGGGCTCTTCCCAAGTCAGGTCCAAGCGGTTATTTCCTTCTATGCGCAGCTTTATACAGAGCCACGTGGGAGGAAGGTGGTCAGGGTGTGTCGGGGAACAGCCTGCCATGTACGGGGAGGAAAGACGATACTGAAACTGGTAAAGCGGCATCTGAGCATTGATGAAGGTCAAACTACTCCTGACTTGGAATATACCTTGGAGACGGTTGCTTGCATTGGCGTTTGTGCTTTGGCACCCAATATCGTCATTAGCGACCGGGTTTTCGGTCACATGAATCCAAAGAAGTTAGAGATCTTACTCAGGAAGGGTGAACCCCGTTAGAAATTCCAGCGGGGCATCATTTCTAACGGGGTGAAGAGTAGCATGGGAAACGATCGCACGATTTTCGTTTGCCAGGGAACGGGATGCGTCTCCAGCGGATCCGGCCCTGTTTACGAAACACTCAAGGATGAAGTGGCAAGGCTGGGGATCAGGGATGCTCAGGTCGATTTTACCGGCTGTCATGGTTTCTGTGAGCAAGGGCCTAACGTCGTCATTGAACCTGAAGGTATCTTCTACACTCATGTGCAGGTTGAGGATGCTTCCGAGATTGTCAGCTCTCACCTTTTAAGCGGCAGGCCGGTAGAACGCCTTTTTTATAGGGATCCTTTGACGAATCAACCGATCCCATTCTACTCGGAAATCAACTTCTACAAAAAACAACACCGTCTGGTGTTGCGTCACTGCGGACGCATCAACCCTGAGAAGATTGAACAATACATTGCCCAGGGAGGTTATTCAGCCCTAAGAAAGTCTTTATTGAAGATGACCCCTGGCCAAGTCATTGAAGAGATCAAGAAGTCAGGGCTGCGAGGCCGTGGTGGCGCCGGTTTCCCCGCGGGCCGGAAATGGGAGTTCTGCCGCAAGGCGGTGGGAGACAAGAAATATGTCATCTGCAATGCTGATGAAGGGGACCCAGGTGCCTTTATGGATCGATCCATATTGGAGGCAGACCCACATGCTGTGATCGAAGGACTGACGATTGCGGGATATGCCATAGGGGCTGCGGAGGGTTATATCTATGTGCGTGCCGAATATCCTCTTGCGGTAAAACGAATTCGCATCGCCTTAGGGCAAGCCCAGGAAAGAGGCTTCTTGGGAAAAAATATCCTTGGATCGGGCTTTGAGTTTATGATCCATGTCAAAGAAGGCGCTGGCGCTTTCGTCTGCGGGGAAGAAACAGCTTTAATGGCTTCTATCGAAAGCCGACGCGGCATGCCCCGTCCCCGTCCGCCTTTCCCGGCCGAGTCGGGTCTGGAAGCAAAGCCCACCATCATCAACAATGTGAAGACTTTGGCTTCCGTCCCTCTTATCATCGATCGGGGAGCAGACTGGTTTGCCAGCATTGGCACCGAAAAGAGCAAGGGCGCAGCTGTCTTTGCCCTTACTGGCAAGATTGCCAACAGCGGATTGGTGGAGGTGCCCATGGGTACCCCTCTCTCCACCATCATCTTTGAGATCGGAGGTGGCATTCCCCGCGGGAAACGCTTCAAGGCAGTCCAAACCGGAGGGCCTTCTGGCGGATGCATCCCTGCCCGCTTCCTCGATACGCCTGTGGAATATGAGACCTTGGCCCAACTTGGCTCAATCATGGGTTCGGGCGGCATGGTGGTGATGGATGATACGACGTGCATGGTGGAAGTGGCCAGATATTTCCTGAGCTTCACTCAGGCTGAATCCTGTGGGAAGTGCGTCCCCTGCCGCCTGGGGACAAAGCAAATGCTTGAAATCTTGACCAGGATCACTCAGGGTAAAGGCCGAGACAATGACATCGATACCTTGCTGACCATAGCCAGGACAGTCAAAGAATGTTCGCTCTGCGGCCTGGGCCAAACCTGCCCTAATCCGGTTCTTACCACCCTCGATTACTTTAGGGACGAGTACGAGGCTCACATCAAGGAGAAGAAGTGCCCTGCTGCGGTCTGCGACGCCCTCATGGTTTCACCTTGTCAGCATACGTGCCCAGTGGGTATCAATATTCCCAAATATGTGGCCCAGATTGCAGCCAGTGAATACTTGGAAGCCATTGAGACGATCAGAGAGCGTAATCCCTTCCCCGGTATTTGCGGCCGAATTTGTCACCATCCCTGCGAAGGCAGGTGCCGCCGTGGAGAACTCGATGAGCCGGTAGATATCAGGACACTGAAGCGCTTCGCTGCAGACTGGTATTTTGACCACGTCGGTGAATTGCCAGATCCACAGCCCTTCTTCAGAACGAAGAGCCAAAAGGCAGCCATCGTCGGGGCCGGACCGTGTGGACTCTCTTGTGCCTACTTCCTTGCCCAGATGGGCTACCCCGTTGTGGTCTTTGAGGTCCTCCCCGTAGGCGGTGGTATGCTTTCCGTAGCCATACCCGATTTTCGTCTTTCACGAGAAGTCATTGAGAAGGAGATCGAGTATCTCATTAAGCGCGGCGTTGAGATAAGATATAACACGCCAATCAATGTAAACTTCACCATCGAGGACCTCAAAAAGGGTGGTTTTGAGGCCATCTTCATTGCTGCGGGGGCCCAGAGGAGCCAGCGGATCGGCATACCAGGCGAGATAGAGGACCTCGAAGGATTCAACCATGGCTTAAGATTTCTAAGGGACGTGAAAGTGGACAAGCCAGTCAGAATTGGCCGTCGGGTAGCTGTGATCGGAGGCGGCAATGTGGCCCTGGATGCCTCCCGAACCGCCCTTCGCCTTGGGGCCGATGAGGTTTCGATCTTCTACCGCCGGTCGCGGGAGGAGATGCTTGTGACAGAGGTGGAATACAATGAGGCTGTGGCAGAGGGCGTTAAGATTAACTTCCTTGTCAGCCCTACCCGTATCGTGAGCGAGAAATGGAAGGTAGCGGGTTTACAGTGTATCCGTATGAGGCTGGCTGAGCCTGACGCGAGTGGACGCCGCCGCCCCATGCCTGTTCCCGGCTCCGAGTTCTTTGTCGAAGCTGAAACTGTCATTGCTGCCGTAGGTCAAGCACCCGATCTATCGTTCCTACCACCCGACAGCGCCCTGGAACGCTCCCGGTGGGAAAGGTTGATCGTAGATGAGAATAGATTGGCTACCAATCTCCCCGGAGTCTTCGCGGGAGGCGATTTTGTCAGCGGACCGGGGATGGTTATCGATGCGATTGCGGCCGGGAGGAGGGCTGCTATTGCGATAGACAAATACCTCAGAGGCGATACTTCACGAGTTGAAATATATGACCTGAAGCCAAGTGTGATTGAGGAAGTGACAAGTAAAGAAGAAGAGGGGGCTTGGGAACCTCAATTTAGACCAGAAATGTCCCGACTTCCCTTTGAGGAAAGAAAACGCAGTTTCAAGGAGACAGAGCTCGGGCTCTCCGAAGAGCAAGCCAAGCAAGAAGCAAAGCGATGTTTACGATGTGACCTGGAAACATAGGAGAGGAGTATGAAATCAATTACGAAACAGAAACCCTTTGATGAAATTAAGCAGCAGTTGGATAGGTCCGACCGAGTCTATATCATCGGTTGTGGCACGTGCGCCACAATGACCAAAACCGGCGGCAAAGAGGAGGTTCTGGATATGAAGAAGCGTTTGGAAGAACTCGACAAATTGGTGCCCGGCTGTGCGGTCATTCCTACTGCTTGTGATGAGATGACCGAGGAAGCCCTCAGAGAGGTGGACGGAGCCATCCGGAATGTAAATTGCATTTTGGTGATGGCATGCGCCTTGGGAGTTCACCGATTGAGCTTATATATTAACAAGCCCATGATCCCCGCTTTGGATACATTGTTTATAGGCGTAGAAGATAGCCCAGGGTATTTTCACGAAGTTTGCGCCCAGTGCGGGCAGTGCATCCTTGGGGAGACGGCTGGGATCTGTCCTCTCACAGCGTGCCACAAAGGCCTGTTGAACGGTCCCTGTGGAGGCACAAACAATGGCAAATGTGAGGTGGATAAGGAGAAGGACTGTGCCTGGACGCTTATCTATCAGCGGCTAAAGGAACAGAATAGGCTCGATTTGATGCGGAAGTATCATCGACCCAAGAACTATCAGGTCATGCCGAGACCAAAGACGACAAGAGTAGCATAAGCGAGGAGAGAAAATTATGGCTTCGAGGTTCAAGCAGTTGCTCAACTCCGGCAAGTTTGTCATCACCAGCGAGATCAGTCCGCCAAAAGGAACAAACATGGAGAAGACCCTTCACCATATCGACCTTCTCAAAGAAAAGGTGGACGCTCTGAACGTCACCGACCATCAAAGTTCTGTGATGCACTTCCCTTCCATTGGAGGATGCCTTGCCATCAAAGAACGAGGCGGCGAAGCCATATTGCAGATGACGTGTCGGGACCGGAATCGAATTGCCATTCAAGCGGAGCTGCTCTTGGCCTATACAAGAGGAATAGGAAATGTCCTCTGCCTCACGGGTGATGCTGTGGTCGTTGGCGATCACAAAGAAGCCAAAGGGGTCTTTGACCTCGATTCTGTGCAACTCCTGAGGACCATCCGGCAGATGGAATCGGGCAAGGACCTGGGAGGAAATGACCTGGATGGAGCCGTGGAGTTCTGTGCTGGCGCTATCGTCACGCCTGAAGCAAGGCCCATTGAACCCCAGCTGATCAAGTTTGAAAAGAAGGTGGAGGCCGGTGCTGAATTCTTCCAAACTCAGGCGATCTATGACTTGGATAACTTTGCCAAATTCATGGCGTATGCCCGCCAATTTCCAGTTAAGATACTGGCTGGGATTGTCCTCCTTTCATCTGCGAGGATGGCAAAATATATGGCGGAGAACGTGCCCGGTATCTTTGTGCCCCAATACTTGATCGACGAGCTGGGAAGCGCGCCCAAAGGCGGGGCCCTGGCGAAAGGTATAGAGATTGCCGGTCGAATGATCGCCGCTCTGAAAAAGGAAGCCCTATGTGACGGAGTCCACATCATGGCCATAGGGAGAGAGGAGGTGGTTCCAGACATCCTCCAAGCAGCCGAACTTCCTTCCTATCCCGCCCAATCAGCCGCTTAAGGTCCTCTGTTCGCCCTTACGGCCACTATCACAATCTCTTTGCCTGCTGCGGCTAAATATGGTAAAATTTCATCGATGATTTTCCGAAGGTTAAAATTTAAGATCCTTCTCAGCGTCATTATCGTGGTGCTCGTCATCGAAGGATTCTTTCTCTACCTTAATATCAAATCCCTTTCCAAACAGATGATCGAAAAGACAGAAGAGGAGGCCTTCAACCTGAGTGAAACGATCCGCTTGAGCATCCGCTATGCGATGACCAAGGATCGAAGGGATGAATATCAGCGGATCATCGACGACGTGGCTCAGAGAAGAGGGATTGTCGAGGTCAGAATTTTCAACAAACAGGGTGAAATCACGGTCTCTTCAGATCGCTCCAGGGTTGGCACAGTGGTGGATAAGAAGGCCGAGGCCTGTTATGGATGCCATCGGGAGGATGAGGCCAAGGTTCTTCTTCCATCTGATAGCAAGACCCGCGTCTACCACACAGAGAAGCAAAGGCTCCTCGGTTTAATCAATCCAATCTATAACGAACCTTCGTGTTACCCCTGTCACCCCAAAACCACCAATGTCCTTGGTGTTTTGGACACGATGATCAGCCTCGAGGGTTTTGAAAAAGAGAAGGCCCAGATTTACAACCGGATGACGATCTCCGGAGTCGTCAGCGTCATCATCCTCAGCCTCTTATTAAGTCTATCATTGACCCGATTTGTAAACCGACCCATCGATAAACTCTTAGCCGCCACGAAGAAGGCGGCCCATGGAAATTTGGATCAAACCGTCGCGATCCGGTCTCGTGACGAATTAGGAGAGCTCTCTGACTCCTTTAACAATATGATCTCAGAGCTGAAGCGATCTCGTGATGCCATTGAGGAATGGACTCAAACCTTGGAGCAGCGCGTTCTGGAGCGGACTCAGGAACTTCAACGGGTTCAGGATCAACTCATCCATGCTGGTAAGATGGCTGCCCTCGGAGAACTTGCTGCTGGCGTGGCCCATGAGATTAATAACCCTTTGACAGGGGTTCTCACCTTTAGCTCTCTCATGCTTAAGAAGGTGGAGGAGAACCATCCCTGGAAAAAGGATTTGGATAATATCGTTCAACAGACCACTCGATGCCGGAATATTGTAAAAGGGCTTTTGGACTTCGCCCGGCAGAGGAAGCCGGATAAGAAAGAGTGGAATATTCACACATTGATTGACCAAACGCTCACATTGGTTGAAAAACAGGCACCTTTTCAAAATATCAAAATCAACAAGGAATTTAAAAAGGAGCTTCCGTTGCTCTTCGTTGATGCCGACCAGATCCAGCAGGTCTTTATGAATATCCTCCTCAATGCTGCAGATGCTATGTCAGAGAACGGTGGTATCCTCACCATTAAAACAAGCTTGAAGGACGAAATCGCCGTAATCTCCTTCACCGATTCAGGAGTTGGAATTCCAAAGGAGCATATGTCGAAACTTTTTGACCCCTTCTTTACCACCAAAAAAACAGGAATGGGAACAGGGTTGGGATTGGCCATCAGTTACGGAATTATTCAAAGCCACAATGGAGATATTGAGGTTGAAAGCGAGGTGGGAAAGGGAGCGACCTTCCGGATCAAACTCCCGATCGAAAAACAGAATGAGGAGTTGGGGAGATTAGGAGATGGGGAGAAAGGAAAAGCCTAAGGTCTATTTTATATTCTTAATAAATTCAGCTAAAAGATTTTCAGCATCCTTCTCTTTCTCAAAACCTATTGCACCGAAAAGATAGAACCCTTTTTGAAAAACGATCACCTTTCCCTGAGATGGCTCTTCCCCCTTGAATGCATTGAGTCCAAACAGATGGGGACTCCCCGAGTCGATTTTTCCCTTTTTCAAGAGATGGTCTTTGTAAATCTTTAAGGCACCCCTCGCCTCCTGAGAATCCTTAAAAATGGCTGAAAACAGGTAATATTCTTTTTCCTCAGCCTTATCCTTCACCTCAACTTTCTCAGTATATGTCCCTTGAAAGCCCCTCCTTAAGAATTGATGCCCTAAAAGTCCTTCTGGAAAGTATTGGATGGACCCCGGTTTGAGCCCTTTTTTCGGAAAATAACCAATCTCTTTTGGTGGAGGCGAAAGGTCCGATATCCTCGATGAGATCTTCGTGGCCCATTCTTTTAAGAGAGAGGCATTAGGTTTTGTAGCATAAAGCATCACAAAATACTTCCCTTTATAAAAAAGAGCAGAACCATCATCGAGAAAAGAATCCAACCCTATCCCCATAGGCCGATCTTCGCTTCTGAATCTTGAAAAAACCCCAAAGGCTTGAAGCACATTCCCCATATCATAGATATCCAATTCAATCTGATTTTGTGAGTTTTCCTTCTTTTGATAAATTGCGAAAACTGATCTTTGGAAGCCATACTTAAGAAAAAGTTCTGCCTGGCCATCGATGTGCTCAAAGAGGGTCTTCTTATTATAGATTTGAGGCCTTTGGATCAATGCCCACCCTTCTATTTTATCTTCGGGAATGAGAGATGCTAAGGGCACCGCCTCTGAAGATGCCCCATTCCAAATAATCATCGAAACTAATAGGAATAAAATAATCGGTTTTTTGTGTAGCATGTCTTTCTCCGAACCTCCGAACTTTAAACTCCGAACTCCCTGCCTGCGGCAGGCCCTGAACCGTGCTGGTACAGGGCAGGCAGGCGAACTATTAGCTCTTGAGCTAATTGCATCTGTTCCCGAACGTCAAGCGCCCTCCTGCAAGTGATCGAGCAAGGAGAGCACTCTGAGCAACGTTGAACGTCTGGTCTCACCATAATTCGTAAAGATTCTCTCACAAGAGAATCATTCTCATATCCGTCATGATACATCACCAGCCTCAGTAGATCAATGTGAGAAATACCATAAGGGCATTGTCCAGCGCATCCTCCACACATGGTACAGACCCTTCCCCGGAGGAAGGAGTGATACTGCTTCAGTTCATTTAAATTCTTCTTCGAAAAGGAGGTCCCCATCACACCAGCACACTCCTCAATCTGTTCGACCGTGGTTACTCCAGGAACGGCCGTTGAAACGTTCAGATCCATCAATATATATTTGAGGGCAGCCTGGTGGGGACTGAGGCCTCCCATTCTTTCCTTCTTATACCCGCCTGCTTGGGTCTTCATGGCCACAATTCCTATTCCTGACTTTGCTGCCAGTGCCACGGCCTCTCTCAAATCTTTTGAGTGTGTAAAATTGTATGAAACCAGAGCCACATCATGGTAATTGGATTTTGCTGCCTCTCTTAAAAGAGAGGCCATATTGGAATGCGAAGAGAACCCGCTAAATCGCGCTTTTCCCTCCTTCTTCATCTTCTCCATGAATTCAAATAGTCCTCGGTCAGAAACCTCTTCAGTCAAACTGTGGCCATGCCATACGAGAACATCGATATAGTCGGTTCGGAGCCGGCGAAGGCTTCTCTCTACAGAGGCCCGCATCTTCTTTTCAATATTGGGATGCACTTTCGTCTGTATAAAGACCTTCTCTCTTTTTCCTTGGAAGACCTTCCCCACCATCTCTTCATTTCGACCCCACATATAGCAGTCAGCCGTATCATAAAAATTGATTCCAAGATCGTAGGCTCGATGAAGAACGGTCGGATCACTGCAGTTCATCACCCCCATCGATACTGTCGTCACCTTCATTCCTGTTCTGCCAAGGGTTCGGTATTCAAGACTCGGTCTCTTTTCGCTCTTCCCTAAAGATGGTCTCACTTTCAGAATATTGGGAGCAGCGATTCCCAAAAGTGTTGATGAAATGGTTTTAATAAATTTCCTTCGCCCTATCATTTTTGAAAACATTTACCCCGTTAGAAAGCCCTAGCATTTATGCTGGAGATGGTATAAATAGAAAGCATTAGCTCCTTATTGAGGGCGAGGTCAAAGCCTCACCCTTTCTAACGGGGTTTACTCCTCCACGAGGATAAATATTTTTGTCACCCATTACTACCCTAACCATAATCTGTAATCAATGTCCGAAACCTTAACAATATTAATGTCATGCTGAAATTTTTTCAGCATCTCTCATTTCCTGTAAACCATAGATCCTGAAACAAGTTCAGGATGACTATTACGGATTATGGCCCTGAATTATGCAATTTTCAATGGCAAAGAAAATTGATAAACCCCGTTAGAAAGTCTTCGACCTTTCAACGGGAAGACTCACACGGGGCTTTAAACCCTGTGTCCGCGGCAAAACGAATTTTATCTTCATCCCCACTGCAAGAAGTGAGGTTTTCTAACGGGGTAAAATGCGAATGGACGTGCAGATCGAAAAGTGTTATTTTTAAGCGCTAATAAGGGACTTCTTCCAAAATGATTATCCTCCACGCAGCATTTCTCGAAGGAAAGCTTCTTATCTGGGGAGAAACACCAGGGGAACCCAAAACCCCAGCACCTGAGAAGCCAAGAAAGAAAAGCAATTTAAGAACGGGTTCAACCAACCCAGAACCTCTTCGCTACGATGCTGGCGTTGAAAAATTATCCACGGTTCTTAAAGAAATAAGTTTTGATTTCAAAGTCAGCAAGAAATCTATCCGATCAATGACTATCTGGCTTCCCACCGTGGACAACCAGCCTATCCCTTCCTCCCCACTCATCGGTGAGCTTCCAGAATCTGTCAGAAAAGCAACCTTATTTCCTTGGAAAGCTACTGTCCTTCGATTACCTCTTGAAAAGGCAGTAGATCTTTTATGTCGAAGTATCAATAAGCAAATCCTGGGACCGGGTATCATTGTTGGGAAGGATCTAACTTTCTGGACAGAAGCTTTGCAATTCGCAGGGGCACTCGTGACAAAGGGGCAGTTTCTTCCCGATGTGAGCGAAATTCACGGAATCTACATGGCTCATTGGCGACCAATCTTTTCGGGAGTTGATAATGAAAGGCTTTCAAAGTTTGCCAAATCGATGCCAGGTGTTTTACAGGCACTGAGCCAAGAGATGACCTCACCTCTCACCCTGTCTCCTCTTGACATTCTACAATCTTTTATTTCCACCGTGGTGGATCATCTCGTCCGCTTTTCAACTTTAGAGGATTCTGGATACACCCGACGCAACTCTTTAAAGAAAAGAACCGCTTACAACAGCATTCATGACCGATGGTTGAATGCATTGTATTCACCGAACGGCGAGATTGAAGGAAGGCCTGAGGAATTGCTACACCTAACAACTCTTGTAAAGGAATGGAACCGACCAATACGGATCTCCACTTCAACACCATTTCGCCTTTGCTTCCGGATTGAGGAACCCAATGACGAAAACGGCAAATGGTATGTTCGGTACCTTCTTCAAGCCAATTCCGACCCAAGCCTCATCATCCCAGCAGAAGAGATATGGAAAGGGAAAGACGGTCTTCCATTCACGGATAGGGATTTCAACCCCCATGAATACCTTCTCCTCTCTCTCGGCCAAGCATCTGGGATTTGCCCTCACATCGAAGCCAGCCTGAGGACATCGGGACCGTTAGGTTACGAGCTGGATGCTATGGGTGCTTATGAATTCTTGACCCAGAAGGCATTGATCCTCGAACATTCTAACTTTGGTATTATGTTGCCAGCGTGGTGGACGCGTAAGGGAACAAAACTTCGATTCACAGCACGGGCTAATGTGAAAAGCCCTGAGATGCAAAGTGCAAGCGGCCTCTCCCTCGATCAGATCGTACAGTTCGATTGGGAAGTTGCCCTTGGTGGTGAAAAGCTCTCTTTTGAGGAACTCCAAAGGTTAGCAAAGTTTAAGGCCCCTCTGGTTAAAGTTCGCGGCCAGTGGGTTCTCCTCAATCCAGAGGAGATCCAAGCAGCAATCCAATTCTGGAAAAGGAAGGCATCAGAACAGACGACCCTTCGGGAGATTGTCCGAATGGCCCTGGGAGGCAGAGAAGCTCCGGGCAACATTCCGATTGAAGAGATCTCTGCATCGGATTGGGTCGCTGATCTCTTAAGAGGACTTGATGGAAAGACCCCGTTCCAGGAATTATCTCAACCACAGGCATTTCATGGGACATTGCGGCCTTATCAGGTGCGTGGCTATTC
>Ga0315314_1003081_pt1 | contig 13322 bp, 9 predicted proteins | sample TDP9_MG_FD_203631 | JGI IMG/M metagenome (GOLD analysis project Ga0315314, IMG submission 203631) | Freshwater sediment microbial communities from Lake Towuti, South Sulawesi, Indonesia - TDP9 | ecosystem: Environmental > Aquatic > Freshwater > Lake > Sediment | place: Indonesia: South Sulawesi...
TGATAGGGTTCTGGTCAGCGAGCCCATGGCCCTCCACACCTCCTTCCGCATCGGTGGGCCAGCCGACCTTTACACTGTGGCCGCAAGCGCCCAGGAGTTGGTCGAGTTGGTCTCGCTTGCACAAGAACACGACATGCCTTATCTCATCCTTGGCCGAGGCACCAACATCCTGGTCGCTGATAAGGGCATCCGCGGTCTGGTGATCGAGAACAGATTGCGGATTGCGGATTGCAAATTGCAAGGGGATGAAGCGGTCCTGTATGCCGAGAGTGGAGTGCTCTTGTGTGACCTGGCTTTGAATAGCGTCCGTGAGGGGTTAGGCGGCCTGGAATGGGCGGTGGGCATCCCCGGCTCTCTCGGCGGGGCCATCGTGGGCAATGCCGGGGCCTACGGCGGATACATCGCCGATGTGCTGCGCGGGGCGACCGTAATGGGCGTGGATGGTGAGGTTCGCTACCTGACGGCGAGCGAGTTGGGTTTTGGCTATCGGACGAGCAGGTTCAAGGGACAAGGGGCAGGGGGCAAGGGGCAGGAGGCAAGGGAGGTTATCCTTTCAGCGGAGCTTGTGCTCCATCGGGAGTCGCCGGAGGTGCTTGCGGGAAGGATGACCAATTACACGCGGAAGCGGGAGGCTACGCAGCCCAGCGAGCCCAGCGCGGGGAGTGTCTTCAAGCGCACCGATCAGTATCCGGCGGGCTTCCTCATCGAACAGGCCGGCCTGAAAGGGAAACGAATAAGCAACGCCCAGATCTCACCCAAGCATGCCAACTTCATCATCAACCTGGGCGGAGCCAAGGCTTCCGATGTAAAGGCCCTCATTGATCTGGCGAGGGAGAAGGTATTGGCCGAATTCGGTATAGAGCTGGAGCTGGAGATCGAGCTGGTGGGGGAGTGGTGAAATGGGCAGGAAGCTCAGGGTTGGCGTCATCTTCGGCGGCAAGAGTGGCGAGCACGAGGTTTCACTGGTCTCGGCCAAGGGCATCATGGGCGCCATGGATAAAAGCAAATACGAGATCATCCCCATTGGCATCACTAAGGAGGGGTGCTGGATAACCGAGGGCGACCCGATGAAAACGTTGGAGGCCAGAGCCTATGAAAAAGCTCGATCGGAGGCCTGTGGGGAGGGGGAGTTGATACCTGGCATTCGAGGGGATTTCCCCCAAGTCGATGTGCTCTTCCCTGTCCTCCACGGCCCCTACGGAGAGGATGGCACCGTCCAGGGCCTCCTGGAGCTGGCCAACGTCCCCTATGTGGGCGCTGGGGTTCTTGCCTCCGCCCTGAAGATGGACAAAATTGCCATGAAGGCCACCTTCAGAGCCCATGGGTTGCCCGTTGTCGATCACATGGCCCTCAAGCGCAAGGATTGGGAGAGGGACCCTGAAGGGATGATGCGGCGCATCGAGGAGTCCTTTGGCTATCCTTGCTTCATCAAGCCAGCCAACCTCGGCTCCAGCGTGGGCGTCTCCAAGGTCCACGACCGCAGCGAACTAGCCCCAGCCCTCGACCTGGCTGCCAGCTACGATCGGAAGATGCTAGCCGAGCGGGCGGTGAACAACGCCCGCGAGATCGAGTGCAGCGTCCTAGGCAACGATGACCCCATCGCCTCGGTGCCGGGGGAGATCGTCCCCTGCCGCGAGTTCTACGATTACAGGGCCAAGTACATAGACGGCCGATCGGAGCTCATCATCCCCGCCCCCCTCCCGCCGGAGACGACCAAAAGGGTGCAAGAGCTGTCCATCAAGGCCTATCTAGCCATTGACTGCGCTGGGATGGCCCGGGTGGACTTCCTGCTGGGCAGGGACAGCGGCGAGCTTTTCATTGGCGAGGTGAACACCATCCCCGGCTTCACGCCCATCAGCATGTATCCCAAGCTTTGGGAGGCGAGCGGGATCGGCTATTCGGAGCTGATTGATCGCCTGATCGAGTTAGCCCTCGAGCGGCACGCTGACAAAAGCCACTCCCGGACATCTTACGATTTTGAGCAGTAGAGGATTAATGCGCCGTCAGCCAAGGCGAAGAGCTCCCGGCCGTCGTTATCCATCGAGGCGGAAGCGGGCTTACGAGACATCTGACAAGATGTCTCGCCCTATGGGCCAAAGAAGCTACAGGGCAAAACGGCGAGACATCTTGTCATCTCGCCAATCGCAGATTGCAGATCTCACAAGTGGGGGCGTCAGACGGGGAGGGAGGCTATTGAGCCTTCTCCTGATGGCGGCCCTGGGTTGGCTGGCTCTCTATCTCCTCACCGCCGATGAGTTCTCTATCCGAGAGGTCATCGTTCATGGGAATGAGACAATCTCGGCAGAGGAGATATATCGCCTGAGCGGACTGAAGGAGATGAACATCTTCTTCGTCAGACCAGCCCAAGTGGAGGCGGCCATTGCCCAGATACCCAACATAAAGAGGGCGAGGGTGAGCTGTCGCCTGCCCGATCAGGTGATCATTGAGGTGGAGGAGCGCCAAGTTGAAATCGTCTGGCAGGTGGGCGATACCCTCTACTCGGTCGACGCCGAGGGGGCGGTTTTCCCAGCCGGGGGTGACAGCTTGTCAGGTGAGGCGGATCAGGCGCTGCTCATCAGGGATCTGGATGGTCATCACCTCCGGCTTGGCGAGCATATCGAGCCATGGCTCGTTGAGGCCGCCCACAAGCTCCGTTCCCTGCTGCCCGAGGTCGAGGCCTTCGATTACTCGCGCTCCGGGGGGCTGAGCTTCACCACTGAGCGGGGCTGGCGGGCTCTCCTCGGCACGGGCGAGGATCTGGAATACAAGATTGCCGTTATGAGGGCCTTATTTCAGGAGATCGAGAGGAAGGGGATCGAGGTTGAGCTCATTGACCTGCGCTTCAAGGAGAACGTGTATTACAGATAGCCTATCGCTGATTAGGAGGGTTCTAATGTGGTTGCCATTCTTGGGCTTATTGGTTGGCGTGGTCATCGGTCTCTTCTTTTCCGTGTCCATACCTGTCGCTTACTCCCGTTACACGGCTGTGGCCATCCTAGCCATCCTCGACTCCGTCTTAGGCGCCACACGGGCCGATTTGGAAGGGGAGTACGATAACAAGGTATTTGTTTCCGGCTTCCTCAGCAACGCCTTGTTGGCTGGTGCCTTAACCTTTCTGGGCGATCGGTTGGGGGTCGAGCTTTACTACGCCGCCATCGTCGCCTTCGGCGTACGCCTTTTCAACAACCTGGCCATCATCCGTCGTCACTTCCTTTAGCTTATCGCATATCGCCTATAGCATATCGCAGCGATCGAATGGGCGATAAGCGATAGAGCGAAGTGGGCGATAAGCCATAAGCTAAAAGCGAGGATCGCCTTGGAACGAATTATTGTAGGCATTGATGTAGGCACCACAAAGGTGTGCACCCTCGTTGGCGAGGTGAGCGAGGAGGGGGTGCTGCGCATCGTGGGGGTGGGTGTTGTCCCCTCCCGGGGCCTGCGGAAGGGGATGGTTGTCAACGTTAATGAGGCTACCGACGTCATCGCCACCTCAGTGGAGAGGGCGGAGCGCTTCTCGGGCTACCATATCGAGAGCGCCTTTGTGGGCATCGCTGGGGGGCACATCTCCTCCCTCAACAGCCGCGGCGTGGTGGCCGTCTCCCATGACTCCATCGTCCAGAGTGATGTGGATCGGGCCCTGGAGGCAGCCCAGGCCATCGCCATCCCCCATAACCGGGAGATAATCCATGTTATCCCCAGCAGCTTTGTCCTGGACGGGCAGGAGGGGGTGCGGGACCCCATTGGCCTGCGGGGATTCCGTCTGGAGGTGGAGGCTCACATTGTCACCGGCGCCGTGGCCTCGATCCACAACCTGGTCAAATGCGTCCAGGGGGCTGGCGTCGAGGTCGATGACCTTATTCTGGCGCCCCTGGCCTCCAGCGAGGCGGTGCTGACGGCGGCGGAGAGGGAGATGGGCGTCGTCCTGGCCGACATCGGGGGTGGCACCACGGACATCGCCATCTTTATCGAGGGCAGCATCTGGCACAGCAGTGTCCTGCCCATCGGCGGCAACCACCTGACCAACGATGTGGCCGTCGGGCTGCGCACCCCCTTCGCCAACGCCGAGGATGTAAAGGTAAGGTACGGTTACGCCATCCCCGATCACATCCCTCCGAACGAGACCATCGATTTCACCGCCTTTGGCGAAGGCTCACGGCAATCCGTCTCCCGGAGATACCTCAGTGAGATCATCGAGGCGCGGGCGGAGGAGATATTCAACCTCATCCTCCAGGAGGTGAAGCGCTCTGGTTACGATGGCCTCCTGCCGGCTGGTGTGGTCCTGAGCGGCGGGGTAGCCAATCTGGCGGGGCTTAAGGACCTGGGGCGCGAGGTCTTAAAATTGCCTGTCCGGGTCGGCGCCCCCCATGACTTGGAGGGGCTGGTTGACATTATCAACAGCCCGGCCTATGCCACCGGCGTGGGGCTCCTGCTGTGGGGGATGAAGCATGCTGAGGCAGCGCCCCCCAGCCCCCCGGAGGACCCTATCCGCCGCTTCATACGCTGGTTAAGGAAGGCTTTCTTCCCCGGCTGATGGGAATCTTCAATATTGAAAGGAGACAAAAATGCAGCAGGAAATAACGGAGAACTTTGCTCACATCAAAGTGGTCGGCGTCGGTGGTGGGGGCACCAACTCTGTGAACCGCATGATCGAGGTGGGGTTGCAGGGTGTGGAGTTCATCGCCGTCAACACCGATGCCCAGCACCTGATGCTCTCCCAGGCGCCCAAGCGCATCCGTATCGGCGAGAAGGTGACCAAGGGTTTGGGCGCTGGTGGCGACCCCGTCATCGCCGCTAAGGCGGCGGAGGAATCCAGCGAGGACCTCTACGAGACCCTCAAGGGTGCCGATATGGTCCTTCTCACCGCCGGCATGGGCGGGGGAACGGGGACGGGGGCTTCCCCCATCATCGCCCGGATCGCCAAGGAGGTGGGGGCGCTGACCATCGGTGTGGTCACCAAGCCCTTCACCTTCGAGGGCGCGCGGAGGCGACAGGTGGCTGAGGATGGGCTGGCCAAACTCGGGGAGGAGGTGGATACCCTGATCGTCATCCCCAATGATCGCCTCCTGGAGATCATGGATAAGGATGCCTCCCTTCAGGCCGCCTTTCTGGTGGCTGACGATGTCCTGCGCCAAGGCGCTCAGGGCATCTCCGAGCTGATAACCGTGCCTGGGCTCATCAACCTCGACTTCGCTGATGTGCGGACGATCATGGCTGAGGGTGGCACGGCGCTGATGTCCATCGGTCAGGGGAGCGGCGCCTCGCGTGCTGTAGACGCCGCTAAGGCGGCCATCGCCAGCCCCCTCCTGGGCATCAGCATAGACGGGGCGAGGGGGATCCTGTTCAACGTAACTGGCGGTTCAGACCTGACCCTCTTCGAGGTAAACGAAGCAGCGGAGACCATCAGGCAAAAGGCCCACCCGGATGCAAACATCATCTTCGGTGCCGTCATCGACCCTGCCATGGAGGGTTCCATCCAGATCACCGTCATCGCCACTGGCTTCGAAGCAGGTGCCCCGCGCATGGCCCTCCCATCGGCAACCAAGATCGAGTTCCCGGTGCGGGCCTTCGACAGCGAGAACCTGGACATCCCAGCTTTCCTCCGTCGTCGGTAGCGACGGCTACAGGCCCTTAGACCAACTCGGCGATGGCCTCTCGACGACTACCAACATGTCCTGCCCAAAACGATAGGGGGATAATCCACCTGCATCGAATTTTAAGGTGGAATTTAAGGTTTATCCCCTTGTAATGCTACCTATTTTGTGCTAAAATGTGTTTAACCACTATATATTGTGGCATTATGTCTACCGCATACAATATCTAGTGGGCAACTGTCCGATTAGCGGGATGATATGAAGTGTCCATATTGCACTGAAAGCGACTCCAGGGTGGTTGACACCCGCGAGGTGGGCGATGCCATCCGCCGCCGGAGGGAGTGTCTCAGTTGTGGGCAGCGCTTCACCACCTATGAGCGTGCGGCTTCGGTGAGCCTCATGGTGGTGAAGAGGGATGGGCGGCGGGAGGGATTCGATCGGGGGAAGCTCCTGGAGGGCATCCGCAAGGCCTGTGCCAAGCGCCCCATCCCTGCCGAGATTGTGGAGGGGCTGGCCGGCGAGGTCGAGGCAGAGCTCTACAAGCTGGGCCAGGCGGAGGTGGATAGCCAGCTCATTGGGGAGATGGTGATGGAGAGGCTGAGGGAGCTGGACGACGTGGCCTATGTCAGGTTTGCTTCCGTCTACCGCCGTTTCGGCGACGTGGAGAGCCTGGCCGAGGAGATAGAGGAGCTCATGGAAAGGAGGAAAAAGGAAGAGGAGCTGAGGGCCCAATTGAGGTTGAGCTTATAAGGTCTGCAATCCTTAATCGAAAGGAGCGGGGCGATGAGCAGCGAAATCCGGGACCCAATGTTGGGTAAGGTACAGGAGGTCATAAACGAATATGCCCAGACATTCAAGGCGCTCCTGGAACAGGAGGGCCTGAGCAGGCACCCCTTCAGCCTGTTCAAGCCGCATAACATGTTCTACGGCCTGGATCCAAACGGCATTCATGTGATCCTATCCTTTAACAATGCCATCCCCAGTGCGATGCTGGAATCATCTGGCCGGGACTTCCAGGGGAATCTGGTGCAAGAGGTTATGGAGATGCGCCAACAAGCCACTGGCTTTGAGGAATATGCGGAGTTCTCCCTGCCGGCTTCCCTGTTAACCATGAGCGATAGCGAGAGGGCGAGGGCGATGGAGCAGATCGCCCGGGAGAGGCTGGAGCAGGAGTGGCGGGCCATCTTAGGGCAGAGCCAACCGCTATCCATCACTGAAGACAGATTGAGGGGCTTCCTCACCAGTGCCTCGAGGGAGGAGTTCGTTCAGGCGATCCTCGTCCCATTGTTCCGGCATATGGGTTTCGAGAGGGTCAGGCAGGGCAGGGGTGAAGGGTGCACCCTGGAGTTCGGCAGGGACTTAGAGAGGGTCAAGTTCCGCCTTCCCACGGGGCAACATCTCTACCTCGCTGTTGAGGCGGAGGCGGGCGAGGTTGATCCATCCACCTATAACTCCCTGCAGATAGAGGTCGTTCTAAATCGGATGAGAGCGGCCTTCGAGCGTCCCATATTCGACTATGACCTCTATACTAATGTCTATGTGGACCAGGCGATGCTTGTGGCCTCGGGGGGCATCACCAAGCTGGCTCGGGTCTACTTGCAGGGGAGCCTCCAGCGCGAGAAAGGGAAGAACGTGGCCTTCCTGGATCAAGACGACCTGGTGGAGCTTTGCAAACAGAACGGGCTTCCAGGCGAGATACAGAGGCTTATCGAGGGTTAGATAGCCTGGGGGGAGTTTCGAAGCCGGCGTTGATGACGCACTCGCTCGCTTTAAATGTAAAAATCATACCCTTCGGGCTGAGCCCTCAGGGCGAAGCCTTATGGGCGAGCGAGCGCGTCAGATGAAAGCCTCCCAGGCTATCGTCCCCTCTCTCAGCCTTTGCCCTCTAATATCCCCTGCATTCCTCGTCAAAGTGCCCCTGAAATTTTAAGGTTCACCCCCTTGCATTATTTCCCAATCTATGCTAAACTGGTGATAGACTACTAAATGTTGTGGTATTATGGTTGATGCCCACAATATCTAGTGGGTTAGAGGAGGCATCAGTACGGAGCGCCTAAGTTCAGTTCATTTCTGGGCTTTTAGAAGCTGCAGGTTTTTCAGGGAGCAAGGAAATACTTGTGGGGAGTGAGATGGTCGAGTGCACTACACAGGCGAAGGCAAGTACTGGTGGCACCAGAGCTAATTTCCTCACTATTATTAACATGGGGGATACATGATGACTATATCCCTTCTTGACCCGAAATATATGGGCGGCCTAATTGCCGCAGGCGGATATCACTTCGAGGACTCCTATGTGCTAAGCCAGATTCCGTCTTGGCTGTCGCTGCCTAGCTTTCAAGCATTTCAGCAGGAAGGCTGGGCAGATGTAGAGGTGTTCTTTGAAACCGGTGGGCGCTGGTTCATCGCAATCAAGGACCATCAAGTGACACCAGCTGAATTTCGAGATATAGTTAATGATTTCAGGATCCGGGAGGACTCAGATGCTGGCCAGTACGAACGGTACATTGTAGCCAGCGTCGGATTATCCAAGCCTGTGATAAAGCTTGAACAGCAGCTAAAGAGATTCAGAGCAGCTACGTCCTATACAGAGTCTGAGTTGGCTAGCACCCGAGCGCGAATCGTCTCAACAATTACGGAACTTAGACTTGAGGACCTGGCAGACTTCATCATCGAGAAGGTGTTTTTCGATAGCGACGCAGCGCAGGCGAAGGATGAAGCAATGATTCGCAATGCGTTCACAGGCTTCCTGGTCCACCAATACGGTATTAATGCACAGAGCGCCGACGACCTCTATCTACGAACAGCTCGTCTATTGGTTGTCGAGCGCGGAGCGCCTATCGAGAGCTTAGTGTTTCTGGAGGCCCTTAAGCAAAAGCAATTGGAGGACATAGCAGGCGATCTTTCCCAATTCGATCTAGTCACGCCCGCGTTCCTCAACCGCTACCAAGATGACAATGCACGATCGCTTTTCTATGACGGCGCAGTTCCCACGTGGTCAGATATCGTTCATAGACGTGACATTCCCAGAGACATCATAGACGAGATCATATCCCAGGTGAAACAATGGGACAAGGGCAGGCTTCTTGTGCCAATCCTGGCTGAAGCCGGTGAGGGTAAGTCTACGCTCTTGCACCGTATGGCCGCGGCACTTGCTGCCGATAATAGAGTGGTTCTATACCATCGGCGCGAGGCTCTAACAGCTGATGCACGGGAAGTCGAACGCATCGCTGAAATGGCAGGCCGATGTGTTTATGTTTTCATCGATGACGCCGCTCGCATTCATAACTTCGATGGTTTCATCAAATCACTTGCCGAGCTCCCTAATTCAATCGTCGTGATTGCTGCCTCCCGGCCATATGAATGGGTGCCCCTCCGCTCCATATACTCCGCCAACATTGAACTGGGGTTAACTGCTAGTGGTCGCGAGTACTTCATGGAAGGCTTGACTGACCACGAGATGGAACTGCTATTTCGACGGTTGGCTGATGCTGGCCTGATCCGGTCGTTGTCCGATGAGGAGTTAAAACTGGCTATTGATTTCCACGGAAAGACGACTAAGCGGAAGCTGCTTGTTTTAGTCCTCGAGTTAACCCGAGGGAAAAGAGTTGTGGACATTGTGCGTGATGAAATTGACCGGATCAGGAAGATGGGCGACGACCTTTTCAGAGCTTATCGGTATATTTGCCTGATGGCAAGCGTTCACTCCTTTATGACGGAGGCAATGCTAGCACAGTTAGTAAGTGTGAATAATGTGAAACTGGATATCGTAGGGCGCCTTCCTGGCTTGGTTGAAGCAATTGGTGAGAAAATTTACCCACGCCATGACAGGATTGGTGAGATAGCAACAGACATCATGTTTGATGGGGCAGACGAAGAACGTGGCGACCTTCTGTGCCAGCTCATCAGTCTGGCGTTTAAGGAAGGCGAACTTGATGCCGTGAGATCTATGGTAAGGGCCCAAATGCCTCGCTCAGTCCCGTGTTCTCAGGCTTTAAAAGTAATGGGCTGCTTAGTTGATGAAGCTTACTGTGCTGGAGAACTCGACCTCACTGAGGCCGCCCTAAAGGAACTTCCGTTGGACTTTGAAAGGAGGGATATCTCTCTTGACTTGTTGGCAGCAAAAACGCCACTTCTTTGGGAGCAAGTGATCTTCCCCGTGGAAAGACGCCTCATTCGTGTGAATTGGGACGGGTTGCAGAGTGTGTGGAGTTTACCCTTCTCCTGGCCTGAGTGTCCTCATGTAACCGAACGAGAGGCCGTTTCTAACGTATCCCTAAAAGAGGGACTGCGATGGGCAGAGGTTTATGGCTTAGCTGCGAGTGAGGGGGGAAAGTATGAAGGATTCTTTACACTCATCACTGAGTTGATGTACACACTACTTAGCGTTCTGCATCCAGGCAGAGCGGAGATTGATTTCAAGCATGGGGAATTCCTTATGCACGTTTTGCGCGACGAAGATGCAGCAACGCTGTATAATCGTGCGCTCGAAAAGGATCCTGATTATGCTGAGGCTCATGCCGGACTAGCAATTAGCCTTTACACGACAGGCGACTATGACGGTGCATTGCGCCACTACAAGATTGCTCGAGGGCTGGATCGCGAATCGGTATTTCGTGTGCTATTTGGTGACGTCTTTCGAGAGATGCTAGAAAGGCTGGGCGAGCTGGAAGAGCTAGTTGAATATCGAAAGGATTCGATCAAAGACAGTTTTGGGATGATGCGGCGGCTTGAGGAGGCAGGGGGGCATATACTGCGGATTGCTAATCTAAGAGTACCTGAGACACAGCGGGAGCGACTGGAGTGGGAGGCTCATGAGAGGTTAGTTAGACGGGACTTCAGTGAGAAGGAAGAACAGCGTACCATAGCCGCGCTGGACGAATTTCTTAACATTGTCAAGACACTTCCACCTGAGCAGCGAGATGAATTAGGGAAGCGAATGGCCCCTTGGTTTGGAGAGCTGCGTCGAGAGTCGTCGTCGGATGGCACTCTAGAGCGCAATGAGGAGAATTAGACTTGATTGGGCCAGGGCGGGCGCCTAATGCGGTCTAAGTGGCTTGCGGCTCCGCGCCGCTTGCCTTAATTCGCTGTCGCTTCACTCCAGCGCACTTCGCTTAGCTCCCACTCATAGACGAAAAATGCACCTTGGTTAGCTGCTAAAGTCGATCCACAAAGCTAACAGGATTTTCAAAACAAAGCTTGTGTTGAATATCCCATCTGATTGAGATTGATGACCAATAGGAGGCATGATGGCCGGGGATACCAGCACGATAAACCTTTCCTCCAACGCCCTCACGGTGTTGGAGAAGCGATACCTCAAGAAGGACGAAAAGGGGCGGGCTGTTGAGGCGCCGGAGGAGATGTTCCGGCGGGTGGCAAGGGCCATCGCCGAGGCGGAGCGGGCCTACAACTCAAATGCGGACGTGGAAGCAATGGCTGAGGAGTTCTACAAGCTGATGGCCAGCCTGGACTTCCTGCCGAACTCGCCCACGCTCATGAACGCGGGAACCGAGATGGGACAGCTCAGCGCCTGCTTCGTCCTTCCGGTGGACGACTCGCTGAAGAGCATCTTCGACGCGGTGAAAGCCACAGCGCTGATCCACCAGTCAGGGGGAGGAACGGGCTTCTCCTTCTCCCACCTCCGCCCAAGGGGCGACCTCGTGGGCTCCACCGGCGGCGTCGCCTCTGGCCCTATCTCCTTCATGCGCGTCTTCGACACGGCCACGGATGTGATAAAGCAGGGCGGAAAGCGTCGTGGCGCTAACATGGGCGTCCTCCGCGTTGACCACCCCGACATCCTGGAATTCATCGCCTGCAAGGAGAAGGAGGGCGCCTTCGCCAATTTCAACATCTCTGTGGCTGCCACCGAAGGGCTCATGCGCGCCCTGAAGGAGGACAGCGAATACGAACTCGTTAACCCGCGCACAGGAGAGGTAGTAAAGAAGCTGAGGGCGGGGGAAGTGTTCGACAGGATTGTGGAGGGAGCCTGGAGGAATGGGGAGCCGGGGATCGTCTTTCTCGACCGAATGAATGAGTTTAACCCCACACCACACCTTGGGGAATATGAGTCAACCAACCCATGTGGTGAGCAGATCCTTCTGCCCTACGAGTCGTGCAACCTCGGCTCTATCAACCTCTCCAAAATGGTCAATGAAGATGGCCAGCCCGATTGGGAAAAGCTGAAGCGAGCAGTTAAGCTGGCCACACGCTTTTTGGATGACGTTATCACCGTAAACAAGTTCCCCCTCCCCGAGATCGAGGAGGCCACCCTCAAGACTCGCAAGATCGGGCTGGGGGTGATGGGTTTCGCCGATATGCTCATCGCCCTTGGCATTCCCTACGACTCGGAGGAGGCGGAGGCCTTGGCCTCTAAGCTGATGGAAGCCATTAACTACTGGAGCAAGGAAGCCTCGGTGGAGCTGGCGAAGGAGCGGGGCAGCTTCCCCGCCTTCGAGGGGTCCATCTACGCCAAAAACCGTCTTCCCATTCCTGAGTCAATGACCAGTGTGCAAATTGCAGATTGCAAATTGCAATTCGGTTGGAAGGACCTTATCGAGCGCATCCGAAAGCACGGCCTCCGCAACGCCACCACGACCACTATCGCCCCCACGGGCTCTATCGGCATCATCGCCGGATGCTCCAGCGGCATCGAGCCCATCTTCGCCCTGGCCTACACCCGCCGCCATGTCTTGGACGAGGATGTGCTCCCCGAGGTCAACCCCCTCTTCGAGAAGATAGCTAAGGAGCGGAACTTCTACTCCGAGGAGCTAGTGGTGAAGATAGCGAGGACGGGCAGTTGTCAGAGGTTCCCCGAGGTGCCGGAGGACGTGCAGCGGGCTTTCGTCACTGCCCTCGATATCTCCCCAGAGTGGCACGTGCGGATGCAGGCCGCCTTCCAGAGGGTCACGGACAACGCAGTGTCCAAAACGATAAATTGTCCCAACTCGGCTACAAAAGAGGACATTGCCCAGGCCTACCTCCTGGCCCATCGGCTGGGTTGCAAAGGGGTTACTGTTTATAGGGATAGGAGCAGGGAGGAGCAGGTGTTAACCAGGGGCACAGCAAAGCCCGAGGCCCCTTCCGTGCCAGGACAGCCCCCTGTGGTCAAGCCGCGGCCTCAGACCCTCTCTGGCGTCACCTATCGCATCCCTAGTCCCCTGGGCACGGCCTTCATCACCGTGAACGAGAACGGGGCAGGCGAGCCCTTCGAGGTCTTCTGCAACGTGGGCAAGGCCGGCTCGGACACGGCGGCCGTAGCCGAGGCCATGGGGCGGCTGATCTCCCTCTGCCTGCGCTTCCCCTCCTCCCTGTCGCCGCGGGAGCGGATGCAGGAGGTGGTGGATCAGCTAGTCGGCATCGGCGGTGGCCGGCCGCTGGGCTTCGGCCCCCAGAGGGTGCGCTCCCTGCCCGACGCCATAGCCCAGGTGCTGGCTCGCCACCTGGGGTTGATCGAGGAGCAAATACCTCCTGTTCAACTGCCGTTGCCTTCGCTTGGCATCGGCGACCTCTGCCCCGAGTGCGGTCAGGCCACCTTCGTGGAGGAGGAAGGCTGCAGAAGGTGCTACTCCTGTGGCTTCACCGAGTGCTAGGGGTTAGTGGGATGGTTGATATCGAAGCCAATCTGAGGGATGTGCAGAGGAGGATAGCCGAGGCTGCAGACCGGGGAGGGCGGGGCCCAGCCGAGGTCACCCTGGTGGCCGTAACCAAGCTACGGTCCATCGAGGACATAAAGGC
>Ga0315314_1003082_pt1 | contig 13320 bp, 17 predicted proteins | sample TDP9_MG_FD_203631 | JGI IMG/M metagenome (GOLD analysis project Ga0315314, IMG submission 203631) | Freshwater sediment microbial communities from Lake Towuti, South Sulawesi, Indonesia - TDP9 | ecosystem: Environmental > Aquatic > Freshwater > Lake > Sediment | place: Indonesia: South Sulawesi...
AAGCGGCAACTTCCAATTCAATACCCGTGGGAATAGGAATCACTCTCTCTTGCGGATAAATGAAAAGGGTTCTGGCTAAACCATCAGTGGTGGCAGCCATGTACTTAGAGTTTTGACAAAAGTTTTCCCCGATTTCCGCCTTACATGCAACGCATTCTCCACATGGGAGCATAGGATTGACAACAACTTCAGTTTCCTTTTCCATCTCAACTCCTTCACCTACTTCAACTATTCTCGCCACCCCCTCATGTAACAGACACATAGGGAGCCTTTCCTCCAGCTTTTTCTCCTCCTTTTGACCCTTAAAGTAGAGAATCTCGCTCCCGCAAATGCCCGCTACGATCGGTTTTAAAAGAACAAAACCCTTTGGAATGGATCGGATAACCCTCTTTTTGACTTGAAATTTAAACGGTCTAACCAGACTGAACTCTCTCGCGATAAGCCTCCTCATAATAAATCCCTATCTTTAGCCATTCTAGATCGAGGCTCTTACTAAATTACCTAACTCTTCCTCTTATTTTTACCGACCACCTTTGAGGGCTAGTTTAATTGCCTTTCAAATTTTGGTGGCGGCTTGGCACTATTCATGCATGCACGTCCACCCAAATGCTTGAAGGTCTTAAAAGAGGGCTAAGTCAGCGATACGCTGGGTCTTCTAGTGATCGCAACATATACATTATAAAGAATGTAGATTACTATCAAATCAGGTGAGAACCATTTGGATGCTAAAGGTGAAATGGCAACGGGAGTGTGTGCTTGTCTTCGAGAGGATGACTACTTGCTGGCCACACACCGCGGACATGCACACAACATAGCTAGAGGCGTGCCCCTGGACGAGTTGACGGCTGAAATTGTCGTTAAGGCCACAGGCTTATGTGGAGGAAGGGGAGGTTAAATTTCCAATGTCAGCACTTAAGGAGATAGGTCGTGTACCTCCTAGTGACTACTCTAAACATGGTCTTGCTAAGGATAGACTCATTTTGATGATTAAGAAGATGATGGAAATAAGGTTGTTTGAAGAGAAGGTTGAAGAGCTTTACCTCATGAAGGGCTTGATAACAGGACCAGCCCACCTCTATTTCGGGCAGGAAGCGGTTGCCGTTGGTGTCATTTCGGCTTTAAATTCTGATGACGTTATAATAAGCCATCATAGGGGACATGGGCATGCCCTCGCTAGGGGGATACCAATGAAGCAGGTAATGGCTGAACTATTCGGTAAAGCCACAGGCACCTGCAAGGGTCTAGGCGGATCAATGCATGTAGCGATTTCCCCAGAAAGGGGTAGCCTCTTCGCCTCTGCCATCGTAGGCAGCGGGATACCTATAGCGGCGGGAGTTGGATTAGCCTTCAAGTATAATAAAAGCGACCGTGTTGTAGCCGTCTTCTTTGGAGACGGAGCTGTGAACACTAGTTCCTTCCATGAAGGGACGAATATGGCTGCGATTTGGAAGCTACCGGTTATACTGGTCTGCGAGAATAATAGATATGCCATAGGAATGAAGGTCGAGAAGGCCATAGCTTTAGGGAGTATAGTGGAAAGAGCCTTAGGCTATAATATAGCTGGCATAGCGGTAGATGGAAATGACCCTGTAGCCGTCTACTTGGCGACAAAAGAAGCTGTTGAGAGGGCAAGAAAGGGTGAAGGTCCTACCTTGATTGAGTGCAGAACATACCGGCAAAAGGGTCACGGAATATACGACAAGGCCCCATATAGGCCCAAGGAAGAGGTCGAGGAATGGCTAAGGAGAGACCCCATAGCCAACTTTAGAAATGCACTTATCAGTTCTGGAGCTGCTACTGAAGCAGATTTGATTGAAATCAAGAATCAAATAAGGCTTGAATTGGAAGATGCCGTGAATTTTGCCCAAGATAGCCCAATCCTTCCCTTTGATGAATTACAAAAATATGTTTATGCGTGAGGCTGAAAACATGGTTGAAACTATAAGGGAGATAACATACGGTGAAGCCATCCGTGAAGCCTTGCATGAAGAGATGATGAAAGATTCAAGCGTTTTCCTCATAGGCGAGGACATAGGGGCATATGGAGGAGCCTTCAAAATCACGGACGGTTTCCTTAAGGAGTTTGGACCTGAGAGGGTGAGGGACACTCCTATATCGGAGGCGGCCATTATAGGCGCCGCCATAGGCTCCGCCCTAATGGGGTTGAGGCCGATCGCCGAGATCATGTACATGGATTTCATCCCAATTTGTTTAGAACAGCTTGCTAATCAAGCGGCAAAGATAAGGTTCATGAGCGGCGGCAAATTAAGGGTCCCTATGGTTGTGAGGACCCAATACAGCTTAGGTAGGGCTCATGGGGCGCAGCATTCCCAATTTTTCCCATCATGGTCTCTCCAAATCTCAGGCCTAAAGGTGGTGCTCCCCTCCACACCATACGACGCTAAAGGCTTGCTCAAGACAGCCATGAGAGACGGCAATCCCGTGCTCTTCATTGAATGTAGCCTACTCTACCGAACTAAAGGTTATGTGCCAGAGGGGGATTACACGATTCCGTTCGGGCAAGCAGATGTGAAAAGGAAGGGTGACGACGTTACAATTGTTGCAATTTCGCGTATGGTACAGGAGTCCATGGCCGCTGCGAGTGCTCTTGAAGGGGAGGGCTTAAGCGTAGAGGTCATAGACCCTAGAACGATCCAACCCCTTGACATCGACACAATCGTTGGCTCAGTGAAGAGGACAGGGCGACTTGTAATAGCCGAGGACGACGCCAAAACGGGCGGGGTGGGCGCGGAGATAGCCGCTACCGTGGTCGAGAAGGCCTTCGATTATATGGACGCTCCGATCATGCGAGTGGCTGCACCCGACATACCAATACCCTTCTCTCCTTCCCTTGAAAAGGAGTATATGCCAAGCAAGGATAAGATTATCCAAACCATAGCCTCGCTTTTGGGCAGGAGGAGGGGGCTTGCATAGCGTTATAGTGCCCCGCTTAGACCCCGCCATGAAAACGGGGAGAATCGTCGAGTGGCTAAAAAGGGAGAACGAGGCGGTGAAGAAAGGGGAACCCATCTTAGTTGTGGAGGGTGAGAAAACCATCTTCGAGATTGAGGCACCCGCCACCGGAGTCTTAAGGAAAATTCTCTATCCTGCCGGTTCCGAGATCGAGGTATTAACAGTTGTGGCAGTGATTGGAGAGCCCGGTGAACTCATCCCACCTGATTTAGGGATTGTAGCACCTCGAGAAGAAGTATTACCTCCACCATTGAGGATCGAGAAGCCAAGTGTGGCGGCAGTTGAACGAGCCGTGAAAGGGGTGGCGCCGGCGTCGCCACTGGCGAGAAAATTGGCGAAGGAATATGGCATAGACCTTACGACGGTTAAAGGCACTGGGCCTGGTGGAAGGATAGTTAAGGAGGACGTGTTAAGGGCGGTGGAGGAGAGGAGGGCTGCCGTTCCAGTTGCGCCATTACCCGAAGCAGTGGCTCCAGCTTTAAAGCCTCCGCGCATCGCAAAAACCATACCCTTCTCAGGGACGAGGAAGACTATTGCTGAACGCGTCTCCTATAGTTTTCACACAGTCGTGCCAGTAACAGTAACGATGGAAGTTAACATGGAGAATCTATTGGATTATTATGAAAGCATTAGGGCTACCATGGGCGACGTATCCTTAACCGCCTTGATACTTAAGGCTGTGGCTAAGGCTTTAGAGTCGCATGCTGTGTTCAACTCCACCTTAGATGGAAACGAGATTAAGATATTTGAAGACATCAATATAGCCCTAGCCATAAACACGCCCGATGGACTAGTTACTCCTGTGATTCGAAACTCCAACAAGAAGTCTGTTGTTGAAATATCGAATGCCATCCGCGAACTTACCGAAAAAGCCATGCAACATAAGTTGAAGCTTGAAGAGTTGCTGGGCGGAACATTTACAGTAACAAACATGGGTCCTTATGACGTGGAAATATTTGCGCCCATAATTAATCCGCCTCAAAGCGCCATATTAGGCATCGGAAGAATCGCTAAAAGACCGGTAATAATAAACGATCAAATAGTCGTTAAACCGATGGCTACTCTCTCCCTAGTGTTCGATCACAGGGTTACGGATGGCGTACCAGCTGCGGAGTTCCTACGAGAGGTCAAGCGCCTCCTTGAGCAGCCGAATCTCTTTTTATCTAATGTCTAATTTTGCCTGTGGTGTCATCGCAGATACGCCTCTTCGTAAACCTTTTCAAAAGCATTAGCCGTTAGTTATCTTGATCAAATGCGGTCTTCAATTATGGAAATGTGGAGATTGCTTGACATAGAATACCGAGATCCTTACAAGAACATGGCTGTAGACGAAGCCCTTTTAATCGCCGTTGAACGCAACATTGCACCAAACACTGTTCGTTTTTGGAGAAACCCAAATACCGTGGTGATAGGGCGCTCGCAAAGTCTGGAGGCAGAGGTTAACTTAGAAGCTTGTGAAAAACATGGAACGTTCATTGTGAGAAGATTTACGGGAGGAGGAGCTGTGTATCAGGATCGGGGAAACCTGAATTGGACCATTGTTTCGCGTAGGGATCATCCCTTAGCAAAAGTAAAAGGAATTTTAGGTGTTTTCGAGATATTCAGTCACCCCGTCTTAGAGGGGATAAGGGCATTAGGGATAGGAGCGAAGTTTAAACCACCAAACAGCATTTTCGTTGACGACAAGAAAATTTCCGGAATGGCTGCGTATGTTAAGAGAGAATCCATTTTATCTCATGGAACCCTACTCATCAACACCGACTTAAACATGCTAACCGCTGTTCTAAAACCTGTGAAAACCAAAGTTACAACCCTCCAGCAGGAGTTAAACAGGCGAATCCCAATGGCCCGCATCAAAAGGGCGATAATAACAGGTTTTTATTCAGTGTATGATCTGAAGGTGAAGCAGGGAAAATTGTCAAGAGAGGAGGCACGGATCATAAAAAGGCTGTATGAAGATAAATACGCGACAAAATAATGTGAAATATGATGTTGTCCCAGGTCTTATGTTCAAGTAGCTTTTCTTAGCTTCTCCAGAAAGCTCTTGACATCCCTCACTGAAAGCTCAACTTCTCTCGCTGGCATCCAGTTCTCATAGAAGTTCTGGTGCAGGTTGTTTGCTCTGCCCCATAGATGCCTAAGCTCTAAGTCTTCAAGTTTTTCAGCCAGCTTATCCACGTACTCCCACAGAGAAGCATGGCTTCTCAGCTCCTTCCCCTCCTTTGCCGCGACCGCCTTAACCATCTGCGAGGCAGCTCCCCAGGCCTTCTCGGAGGCTTGAACGTAATCCTTCCCCGCCAGTAACTGCTCGGCTTCACCCATGTACTTTTGGCATAGCTTCATATGAAGCTCAGCCTTGACTTCGGGGTCAGCAATGTTGAGCTGCTCAAAAACGGCTTCGCTGATCATCTCCTCCACAGCCTTGCCCTCGGACTTGGACTTCTTCTTAAGGGCTTCTAAAGCCTTGTCAGGTAATATGACCGTGATGGAGGTCACCTGCCCACCATCCATTAATAGCAAGCTTGCTCGTTATTAAGTGTTCCCGGCGGCTATTCATATACTCCCCACCGAGAAGCCATAACGTCAGTCGCGGATGAATCGAGGTAAATACGAGTTTATTTAGGCAAGGGTAAGCACGTAAAGGCAAGAAGAGTTAAGCCTTCGTTAAGGGCTTGACGTGTACCATGAGCAAATCTTTCAAAGGCACGAGCTCGATGTGAATACCCGTTTCTATAGCCAGAGTGAATTGCTAACATTAGTTAGCCAACTAAAATAACTAGAGGGGAGGGGTTAAAAGAAAAAATGACTTAAATAATTAATTGATAAGCTTGGGAAGTTTCGTGATGAGTGAAGCAGAGAAAAATATACTGTTCGATGATAGTTTAAAGAAGATTCCGCATGGATGTATAATCGCCTCATCTCCAGGCAGAGCTGATTTCCTTAACACTCATCAAGATTATAAGCTTCTACCAGTAGTTCCGGTGGCTCTTGAGCTTAGAACCTACGTGGCTGGGGGAATTGTTGATGGCAATGATGTGATTGTTAAGTCGCTGACAATGAAGCGTGTAGGTGAACCTGGGGAAGATAGGTTTGATCTTCGCTCGTTTAGTTTGAGAGGTGGGGGCTGGTTTGGTGATTACGTTCGAGGGATTGTGTCAGCCCTTAATAAAAGGGGGTTTGGTGGATCGCTTAGAGGAGTATATCTCGTCATTGACAGCGACGTGCCTGTTGGTGCGGGGTTAGCCAGTAGCGCTGCCCTTGAAGTTGCGGTTCTAAAATTCTTTGATTCGCTATTTAACCTCGGGCTCTCAAGAATGGAGTTAGCGGAGATGGCTTATGAAGCTGAGCGCAACGAGCTTCAAATTCCATGCGGCAGATTAGACCAATACGGAGCCACTTACGGAGGAATCATAAAACTTTCGTTCAGACCAAGGATTTCCGTTGAAGAATTCAGTTTCCGAAATTTTTTCTTAATCGTCGCTGATTCAGGAATAAGGCACAGCACAGCTGAGATACATCCAGTTAGGCAAAGGGAGATAGACGAGGGTTTAACTCAGCTGATTAATGATCAGCATGTCCCTCAAACACTCAGAAACAAGCTTAAACATCTCCATTATGAAACACCTTGGGAAGAGATCAGCGAGGGGGAAGTCGCCACCTTCCTGTCAGATATAGATGAAAGGAGCGCTAAAAGAATCCTCTTCACTTTGAAAATGCAAAGATCAACTGAGGTTGCGATAAAGATTCTCCGAAACGAATTGTTTAAAGTTAGAGAGGTTGAGCAGACCGTTGAAAAACGTCTTCCTGAGAATCTTGACAGATTATCAGCCCTTGGTGAGATAATGGATTATCAACACCTGCTTTTAAGGGACCTCTACGACTTAAGCCTACCAGAATTAGAGAAAATTCGAGACGCCATGAAGCAGGCCGGATCTTTGGGGGCCAAAATATCCGGGGCAGGAATGGGTGGGGCTCTAATAGCTGTTTGTAGAACGAGGACGCAGGGTCAAAAAATATTGAGGGCTGCCTTAGAGGCTGGAGCGGTTAAGGGATGGGTTAGCGGCATAGGAACGGAGGCAGAGGTTAAACCCCTGAACATGAGCTCCTTAGTAGGAGGTGAAGAAAATGTCTCCTGAGCTAAGATGGAATCCACAATTAGGCGACTGGGTTATAGTTTCGCCTCAAAGAGAGACGAGGCCATGGCAGTTGACAACAACTTGTCCATTTTGCCCAGGTGCTCCAGAAAATGCCTTTGCCTAATTCGTATAAAGGATTTTTGACTTCTTTTAGAAAAAGAGGAAAGAAAAGGGTTTCTTTTTTTCTAGCGAAATTGTCATTTTAGGCATTGTGTCTGAGTATGAGTAGGGCGATATTGCTAATTTTAAAGGCTGATTCTTATGCCTTAAATTCTAGGTAGATGATTCCCTTTCTTATTTCAACGTCATACCAATAATCTAGGTTGCTGGATTTGATCGCATCTTTTAAGGCATCATATATTCTCTTGTGTCTTTGAGGGGAAAAATGCGTTACGTTGATTCTATAGGCTTCGTTTTTTCCTTCTTGGATTTGATCTATTATCGGTTTTATAAGGTGAGCGATAGGCTTTTGTTTTGAACTCCTCTTGCGAGAACTCATTTAAGATCATAGCTGAGTAGCTCGCATTAAGGATTTAAAACTTATGAAAGGTTCATCTATAGAGAAAAAAGGGGCTATTATTTAGGGTCATATTCTTTGCAGTTTTTTGCGAACTCACACCACTCAAAAGCTCTAAGAAAATCTCTATGTCGTGTGCATATAGCTATGATGGGATTAGCTGATTCAGAAGGGGTTTTCTTTAAAGAATAAAACTTTAGTTTCTGAAAATGCTTACATGACGCACATCTAATTTTGGTGATAGGAACAAGCTCATAGCCCATGTTTGAGGTTATGTCAATAAGACCACTATAATTATGATGAGAGCTAGGGTAGCTCCGATAGCTACATATTCTGTTTTCATTTCATAGGCTCCAAACTTTATTGTGGGGGGTATGGCTTCTGGCATTTTAGCGAGACGTTTCTTTCTCATTTCCTCAAGCTTTTCAAAAGGAAACTCTCTAGTAGGTCTCCATTTTTCATAGGGCTTATAGGGTTGATATGGTTGATAAATTAGGGCTGGAGTTGGGGCTGGAGAAGGAAGAAATAGCTGAGGATATGTAACTCTAGTTTTAGCTTCGTAAGATGAAATAGGTATGGGAGCTGGGGCTGGGGCGGGGGCTGGAGTTGGGGCTAGCACTGTTTCTGGTCTTTCGGGTCTAGGAGCGACATAGGGAGAAGGTTCTCTAACATGAGTTCTCCTTATCTCTTTAAGCTCCGCTCTTCTAGCTTCCTCTGGTGAAGGTGTCGGAGGCGTTACTCCTCTAACCTCTCTAAGCTCTTCTCTCATAGACATTAAGCTCTAGCCTCTAAATCCAGTATTCTTCATCTATAGGTAGATAGATAGGTTCACTTTTTTCTTGTTTCTTTTTAGGGTTGGTAATTGCTTCCTTTTTCGCTTTGAGATACTTGAGAACATCAAGGAGTTTTCTCTCTCTGATAAGTCCCTTAACGTGCGCAATATCAGCTTCGTAGAAGTTCAAGATTTTCATGAGAAAGTTGCGAGTGTTAGGGGGAAGTCTTCTTTTTTTGATAGTGTGTTTAAAGCGAGCGATCTCAACCTCATAGACGCTTAAGAGTTCCATGAGTTGTTTGAGGAGAATATCATAATCAGATTTTTCCATTTAGCGTTGCCCCCATAACAGCTTACCCAGTTGCTCACCTAGATACTGGGCTGGTATTGTCATCGGAGAGGCTACCCATGTGGGTTTCCATGTCGGCAAAGAGATAAGTCTCTCAACAGAGGGGTACATTGTCGTTAGTTGAGAATACAATTTTTTTGAAGTGTTTATGGCTTTTCCTACTTGCTCTGCTGTTTGTTGTGCTTGTTTCGCGATAGGAAGCAATTTATAGACTATGTAAGCTATGATTCCCACAACGAGAACCAGAACAAGAATATGATACTATTTCATTATTTGTTCGGTCATAGTGATCACCGTTTGTTGCATACTTCGCTATCGCATTCTACTGTGCCAAATTTCCCTTCGCTATCAGAATAATAGCCTAGAAGATGAGGACAAGAAAAACAGTGAGTTTCATAGGTTTTGTGGGTGATAGCATACTTGGAAGCATGGTTTTTCTGTAGACTCTCAGCATTAGAGGGCTCTATGGTCTGAGGTTGTGGCTCTAAAATCTCTTCTTTTTGAGGTTCTATAGTGGCTGGTTCTGTAGGTATCTGAGGTTTGGCTAATGGGGGAATAGAGTTAAGAGGTTCAAGTGGAATAATGTTTTCAATTTTGCCTAAGACTTTCTCAATTGAGACTTTTTCAAGTCCGTTCAAAGTCTTTTTTATTGTTATATTTTTGTCTATGTCTTTATAATGCATCAGACAGACCATGATCTCTCCTTTTTCAGAGATAATTTTGTGAGTGGCTTCAGCAGTTTTGCATAACATGCATCTCGGTTTAATTAATTGAGAAATACTCATTACCAGTCACCTGACCATGCACTAGAAGGTATATCATCGCCCCAGTTGACACGGGGTTGTCCTCTATATTCTGATTCTCTTTGTTTCTGTTCTCTCAGCTTTTTGCGTTGAGTTACACAAGTCCAGCATGTTTGAGGGTCTTTGATAATGCGGTCTTTTGGTAGACCTATGGGTATTAGGTTTTGTTTTGCTATGCATTTAGGATAGGGGTTGTGGGGGTCATTAGCTTCATTCCCTAGCCATTGTTGATAAGGACACTTTGTTGGAAATCTTGTCAGAAAACAGTTGTTAGCGTTTATTTCTCCTAAGTAGTTCATGGCTGGGCTAGTGCATTGAGGAAATTTTTTGCATAGTTTCTGACAGTCAAAGGATTCTAGGTCTGGGGGGTGAAATCGGTCTTCTCTAATTTTTTCTTTAAACTCTTCCTTAGTAGGCTGGAAAACACCTTCACGTATCATTCTATCCGTTATGAAGGCTCTATGCGTATCTTGTAATGTTTCGTCTGGTCTTCTTTTCTCAGTTAAGAAAGCTATGAGCCTTGAAGCACGTTCACTACCTAATTCCGCACGTAATATAAGTTCAAACTTAGAATCGTCTATTTGATCACATAACTGTGTGCGTAGTATACGCTCAAACTCGGAATCGTCTCCTTTTATTGCTGGGGGCTCTGGGCTGGTCTGTGTAGAAACTGGTTCTATCTTAAGGTAGGTTTCTAACCAGTTTAAAAACTGTAAGAAATGTGACCAATATGTTTTACGAGAGTTATAGTTTGGAACCTTGCCCTTTAAATATTCCCTAAAAGACTCACGATTATGTGGTTGCAAAAGGTCTTTAAAAGTTTGATTATTTGCCTTAAAAAAGGAGTCAAGATGTGTGAATACCGTTTTTGTTTTAGTTTGTTGAGTATCTGAAATTGGACTAGTTAAATATTGAGTCTTAATATTTTCCCATTCATCGTTTTGACTCAACAGTGGTCACTGGTAGCTCTTTAACTTCTTTGATTCCACGTCTGATCTCGATAGCTAGCTGGTTCATGGTTCTACTCTTCCTCTGGGACAGTTTTCTCTATGACCTCAATTTCTGAAGGCTGTGCGGGGGCTTCCTCTTCATCTCGCCAATATTCTTCATCCACGCTAAGCCAAATTTGCTCTTCTTGTTTCTTAGCTATAGTTTCAAAGCGTTCTTTGCTTATACCCAGTTTTTCGCAGAGTAAGCTAATGGCTTCCTCTCGCTCGGCTTCATCAAGAATAAGTAGGGGTTCTCCTATGGCGTCTGAAATTAACGCTATGTCTTGATCAGAGAAGTTTTTGTCTCCGACAAGACCTTCTTTTTGGGCTAGTTCTATGAATCGGTCTACGTTGAGGACTCCTAAGAAAGGTATAGACTTTGCAATTAGCTCTTTTATGGTTTTCTTGGCTGATTTGGGGGGCTTTACCTTAGCTGGGGCTGGTTCTGGTTTTGTAACTAGCTTTTTGATCTCAGCTATTTCTCTCTCCATAGAATCAAGTTTTTCAAGCTTTTTTGAGGTTGCTTTTTCCCAGTCGGTTAAGAGCTCCTCGTCTTCGCTCACGAACTTTCACCTCCTTTAAGTTGTTTAGCACACGCTATGAGGCTAGTTATGACTTCCTCTCGTGTGGCTTCTGGGTGACATAGAACAAGTATTCTTCTGCTTAGGAGATACTGACAGACCCCTTTAAAGCCATAGCTAAGGAAGTCTTTGTTTATCCACATTACGTGTTTTCTTAGGGATACGGAACCTATTTTCATATCATTCCTCCTTTGTGTATAGAACCTACTTAGGTTCGTAGTGGGCTCAAGTAGACGATAGTCGTAGACTATATTAAATGTGTTTCGTTGCATAATCTTTTGAGAATCTAATTTAAGAGAAATATTCTCTTAAGAATTGCATAATAAAAATGGGGAGTTATCTCTTTTGAGAAAACCATAGTTCAAGAGCTTTTTCAACGATTATGCTTAGGGCTCCTTTCTTCCCAGCATAGTTTGTTTTCACGTAATCTCTGAGTTTTTGTTCTAGGTTATCTGTGAGAGTGACTGTTATTTTTCCCATTTGAGACGCCTTTCGTAGTCTATAGCAAACTTTAAATATAAAGCTTGTGTAGTTCGCTTAAGCAGACTATAGTGGTAGTAAGGGGGGGTTAAAAGATGTCTAAGAAATTGAAGTTAAGGTTGGGTAACGAAGAGATTGAGATCATAATGGAGCCTATAAAGCGTGCGGAAGTGCCAGAGCCCACTAAGGAAGATCGTGAGCTTATGCTTCTGTGGAATCTAAGGCTGTTTCCTTTCCTTGAGAGAAACTATGATGTGATCTTTAGCAAGACTCGATTAAAAAGGCTCAAAAGAACACTACATCTGTAGTAAAGTGAAAATAAAACAATGTTGTCTCAGATTAGACAAAAATGTCTCAAATGTAACATTTATGTGTAAGTGACGATGAAGTCGAGATTATTTAGTCATGTCTATACTTTTTGTTCCTTCTTTAGATATTATATAAGTTATAGAATCAGAGCAAGATTTATATAAAGAGGCTTCGATAGTTTAGATATGCAAAGGACAGACTTTTTTGTGGAGCCTAGAGCTACGATTTTGACTAGGGATAGGGCTCTGAGAACTAGGTTCATTTTGTTGTTGAGGTCGAGGCTGGGGCTTAAGGAGATCGCTGAGGTTTTGGGGGTTACTGAGTGGACGGTTAGTGTAAGCCTAAGAAGGCTGTTATGGGAGCTAGCTTATTATTTTCCAAAGGAAGGCACACTACATGAAGGGTAAAGAGCCTCAAACTACAAAGGTGACTAGAGACCCAGCTATGAGAGCGGAGTTCATAGAGCTATTGAAAACTGGCCTGAGTACGGGGGAGATCGCAAGCATTATGGGAGTTCATAAGAAGATGGCAAACGAGTCGTTGAGAAGGCTTCTTTGGGAAACCACTTTTCAGCTAGCTAATGAGGATGAGATCACAAAGCTGTGGTCGTGTGTTTTAGCTCTCAGCAAAAGGCTGGCTGAGTTAGAAGAGAGATTTGTGCGTTATGTAAAGCAGTAATACTGAGGCATATCAAAGGCATATTGAAGCATTCAGAATATGTTAAGCATATTTGAGCATATTCTTTGAATATCAGTTAAACTCTTTGACATATTAGAGACATATTTAAACATATCTAAAGATTTAATTCAAAGTTCATAGTTTATCCATAAAATGAAGCTCAACTGAAAGGTCTAACGTTCATAGTCAATTTAGGGTCTTAGCTGGATTCAAATTATGACCGATCAATGTTCACATGGTATCTGAAGATAAACGATAATATCTTAATGTTAACTATATGTGTCAATGTTAGTCTTTCTTATAATCGCTTCTTTTAGTGAAAGGGGATTAATTTGGGCTTAGAGCTGTCAACATTAGTATCTTATTGTTAACTACACGGTGCCTAAAGTCAACATTAACGACTAATTTTTGTCAACATAATTGTCAACATAATTTTTCAATTAGAGAATTTAGGCACGTTTTAGGCATATTTTTGCCTAAAATAATGTTGTTTTGGGCTTTTTGTCACTTTCCAGAGATGCCTAGAGAATGGGATATCCTCGTTTTGCCGAATAGGTTCCCGGCTCTAGAACCCAAACCCGAAAAACCCGCTTTGAAACCGAGGGGCCCCTATAGGGTTTCTAAAGCGAGGGGGGTGTGTGAGGTGGTTGTTGAAACCAGAGAGCACGAGGGTGATTTTTGTGACTTAAGCCTCGAACAAATGGCTAAGGTTATTGAAGCCTTCAAGTCAAGG
>Ga0315314_1003083_pt1 | contig 13320 bp, 11 predicted proteins | sample TDP9_MG_FD_203631 | JGI IMG/M metagenome (GOLD analysis project Ga0315314, IMG submission 203631) | Freshwater sediment microbial communities from Lake Towuti, South Sulawesi, Indonesia - TDP9 | ecosystem: Environmental > Aquatic > Freshwater > Lake > Sediment | place: Indonesia: South Sulawesi...
TCCCTTGCCAAGCCTCTCCACCAGAGTTCTCAGTATTCATACACTTCGACTTAAACGGCACGCTCGTCTCTACTTTTCAAAGTCTGATGGCAGCCATGGAACTATCCTGATCGACGGTTCCTTCAGATTGTTCAGAATCGCTGCGTTCAAAAGCAAAGGTGTAACGGATTCGACCAGTCTGGATGTTGCAAGCGGCCCCACTCGCAACGGTCGCAGGTTCGGTATGCCCCGAACAAGATCAGAAACTATCTCTAGTCCCGGCTCCCAATCTCCGCTAACTAGTACGTCAATATTCATGACCGAATCGAGGTCAGCCAGATAGGATGCGGGAACTGTCTGAAATGCTGAAACAACAGGAATAGGTTCCACTTCCCTTGCAATGATCTCTGCCGCAGATAGCAGCCCTGACCCCTGTTCAGATGAGAAGGGATCGTACTTGAAGAGCCCCCCCCTCACGCCTCATTGGGACCACTGTCGATATCACAATGTGCTCCGGCCTCAGAGTGGCCCGCACTTGCCTGGCAACTTCAGACGCGCATTGTGCAGGCACCGTCATTACAGCAACATCAGATTCCTTGACGACCTCAGCATTCAGATTGCCTTCGATTCTTCCCCTCATCCTGTGACCGTAGTAGCCTTTTGCTATCCTACTGTAGTTTTGGGCTACCGAACGAGCATTGTCTGGATAGCGAGATCCCAAGTAGATTTCATGTTTCAGAGACCACCTTAACGCAAGGCCTTTACCCATGTTGCCAGTCCCTCCCACTATGCCGACTTTCATAGAAGACGTCCACCGACCCTCTCATCGAATCTGAACATAGGTGCTTCGCCAAGGACTAGCATCGTCAATACATATCCTTTAAGTAGCATCCGGTTGGCCTCTTGCGCCATGATCGCGTATCTTTTTCTCCATAATAGGCCCGATACTCAGAGCGTCGAAAGCAAGTCAGCCAGAGAGGATACATTCGTCATGACAGATCTACCTGCAATCATCGTGTCTGGAACGCCGGGCACCGGGAAAACAAGATTCTCCAAACTTCTCGCGTGGAGGCTGGGCATCGACTCGATCAATCTAACGGAGTTCGCTAAGCAGCGTAGACTCGTCAAGACCTACGACCGAGCGAGACGAACATATGTGATCGACGAAAAGAAGCTGCGAGTTAGACTGAGGCGCCATCTAGCGAGTTCGGAAACGAAATTGGTGATTGACAGTCATTACTGCGGTAGCTACGTTCCGACACGCTTGGTGGACATTGTGTTTGTTCTCAGATGTAGCCCTGAGGTCCTGAGGAAGCGCCTTGCGATGAGGGGCTACGATAAGCTGAAGATCAGAGAGAACATCGAAGCGGAAGTGTTGGATGTCTGTCTGAGTGAGGCCATCGCTGCTCATGGCTCACAGAAGGTTACTGAGATTGACACGACTGACCGAAAGGTTGAGGACTGCGTTGAAGAGGCAGTGATGATCCTTACAGGGAAGATTCCTAAACGAGTGGGGGCGTATGATTGGATAGTGGAACTGGAAAGAGAAGGTAAGTTAGATCGATTCCTGAAGGAGCGAGCTTCACCATGGAAAAGACGTTCGCGATAGCTAGGTGTGTTCGATGCGGCAGACTCCTCGTGGCAAGGAACGGAGTGAAGAGCAAGACTTGCCCCTACTGTAATCTGAGATTCAAATTTGGTAAGGCCGTGGTGGTTGCTCGGCCACGATCAGCAGAGGAAGCTAGGCAGATGCTTGCCGAGCTGAAGAAAATGGAACCTCGCGGAAAGGCGACTACGCCAAAGCCTGAACGGCACTGACCTCCCTAAGCTCATTCTGGACAAGACCAAGCAGTCTGTCAACGTTTTCTCCCGTAAGGGCGCTGACCTGGGATACGGGTACTCCTGGAAAATGCTTTGTTGCCTCACTCAAGGCCGCGTTGAGGTGTTCCTCAGCTACGCGATCAATCTTGTTGGCGCAAAGGATGATCTTGCTGTTAACATCCACCTGCCTAAGCACTTTATCCATTGAGATGAGTCTTCGCCTGAGCAGGGCCAAATCATCACTCACATCAACAAAGAGCAGGATCAAGTCGGCCTGGGCGATCTCTCCGATTGTTGTGTTGAACGCCTTCAATATTGTTGGATGCATGTCTTCTATGAAACCTATTGAATCCACCACGATGAACTCCATCTCACCGTTATCATTTGACACCGTTACGCGTCTTGCAACTGTCGACAATGTTGTGAAGGGTCCAAGTCCCGCTTTCTTTGATTCCGAAGCTAACCTGTTGAATAAGGTTGTCTTGCCGCTCTGCGTGTATCCTGCAAGTGCAACGATTGGAAAACCGAGCTCGTGCCTTCTCTGCCTGAGCAAGTCTTTCTTTCTGTATAGGTCTTTGAGGTCTGCTTCGAGACGGCTTATCCTCTTTCTGGCTTCTCTCTCATACTCACTGTACGGGTAGTCTCCTGGCCCGCTCCATCCTACCTGCTGGCCCAGGATGCCTTCAAGCTTGAGAAACTCACGGCCCCAAGAGAACGTGTACTTGAGCCTGGCCAACTGTATCTGAAGCTTCGCTTCCTTCGTCATCGCCCTCTTGTCAAATACCTCCAAGATCAGCAGATTCCGATCTATGACTTTCACATCTGCGCCCAGCTGCTTCTGAATCTTGAAGACTTGGCTACTAGGCAGAGTGTTCGCGAAGATCACAAGCCGAACGTTTTTCTCTTGGATCAGCTTCTTGATATCCGCAAGTTTTCCCGGCCCAACACAGGTCGAGTGGTGAACGCTCTCCCTCTTCTGCACCACCGTCTCCAACACGTCGTAGCCTATAGCCCGCGCCATAGAAACGACTTCTTCCATTCGAGAAGGAAGCCTCGGAATCTTGCATTCGACCACGATCGATCTCAAGTCGAGGTACACTTGTTCACATTCAAGTTAATGCCACATGCCGAAAATTTAAACTGATATCGTATCGCCAAGCGTCAAGAGAACGCCCGTTGCAAGGCCCCACGCTGCACTGAATGTGAGGCACCCACGCAAGCGTTGCAGACATGAATTTGGTCTCCGCATGTAAGCGTCCAGCCATACCTTCTGTAATGGTACCATTTACCGTTACCATTTCCGTTACCAGAGAGGGAGAGGGGTGGTATCACCCCTGAGAAGGAAGAAAAAGAGGCTTCTCTATCTTCAACCAAGACCTCAGCGTACTCGCGCAACAGACTCGTCAGCAGAAGATGCGAATTCCTGTCTCCATGCTGTTAGAATAGCCATTCGACTCGGTCTATGGTGTTCCACCATTGCTCGTCTGTCGGGCTTCGCCACCCGACTATCTTCGTTACCTCATCTAGTATTCTGTGATGGCTACGTTCATCCTCCGCAATCTGCTTGAGCAGGGATTTCGCCTTAGGCTCGTCTATCTTCTCCATTATGGTTTCTAGTCGCTTCAGCATCTGCTTCTCTTGTGCAACATGTCTCTCAAGCGATGCATTCATCTCTTCCCTGTCCACGATGCTGACTACAGTCCCGGCATTCAGATCTATGAGAGTCTGCAGCATATCAGCGTGTTTCAACGAGTCAAAAACAAGTCTATTCAGAAAGAGCCGGACGACCGAATTCTTTGTCCGCTGAACAGTAGAACTCAAGACTTTAGCTGTCTCCTTTTCCAGCGCCATCTGATCTCGAAGAAGTTTCTCAAGCTCAGGTATACTCATCTGGTCTCTCTCCTGCTGAGGTGGGACAGACAACCTAAAATTGTTTTGCATCAACGATCTTGGTTCAGCGGTCGGAAATCATCTGGAACAACTAAGCCATTCCTACTCCCAAGCGAATCTTCCGTCTTTCTGGATAACCTTGCCGTCCAGAAGCATCTGTCCCGGCTTCATCGTCTTTATCACGTCCCAATGTATTGCGCTCTTGTTTACTCCTCCGCACTCTTTGTAGGCGCTTCCCAGCGCTAAGTGAATCGTGTCGCCGATCTTCTCGTCGAACAGAATGTTCTTCGTGAATCTCTTGATCCCCCTATTGGTTCCTATTCCGAGTTCTCCTATCCTCCTCGACCCTTGGTCCGTCTCGATGATTCTCCCCAGCGTATCCTGATTCGTTTCGGATGAGTAGTCAACCACCTGCCCCTTAGAGAACTTGAGATGGATTCCTTTGATCTCTCTTCCGTATTGAATGCCAGGCAGATCAAACCGAATCTCTCCCTCCGCGGAATCGTCAACAGGTGCCGTGTAAACCTCGCCGCCTGGAACGTTGTGAGTTGCGTCCCCCACAACTGCGTTCCTTCCCTTGACTGACATCGTGAGGTAGGTCTCTTCTCCCACGATCTGAACCTTGTCGGCCGAGTCTAGGACCTTCTTCAGCCTTTCCATCTGCGCCCTCTGCTTGGACCAATCGATCAGTATCGCCGAGTAGAGGAAGTCCTCGTACTCCTTCAGCGACATGTCAGCGTCCTGAGCGTACCCTGGTGTGGGCGCCTGTGTGAGGCACCATCTCTTGGCAAGCCTCTCATCGCGTATTTTTCTTGTTGTCTCGTCTCTCCTCGTAAGCTTCCCAGGATCTACATTGCCCAACGTGCGCGTGTTGATGTCAGATCTGATCGAAACGATGACATCCGAGGCTTTGGTCAACTCGTACAGGTGGTTTGGAAACATCTCCAAGTACTCCTCTGGTGTAACTTCATAGTACGCTCGCGTCAATTCTGATGGAGTCATCACTATCAAGGGGCTGCCTCCCAGCTTGGCAGCTTCTTTGTATATCTCAGAAGCCAAGTCCAACCCGTAGTCAGACGCCATTATCAGAACTTGGTCTCCCTTCTTGACTCCAGTTGAGTAGGTGACGATCAGCTTCGCATGCTCAGTTACTTTAGGGTCCATAGTCAGACTCCAAACTGAACCAGAAATAAGACATTACGGAAAAGGCTTCTGGTCGCATGCGATTCCCAACAAATCTGTAAGGTCATGCGCGATGCCAGAAGTCGCTTAGGACTGCTCGAAAGCCTTATACTGTGAGCCCCAACCTCGTTGGAGAAGTTCAACACATCTATGAAAGAGGTAGATAGAGGTGTCTTGGATAGCAATAGGAGTGTCGGCCAGCCTAGCTTCGATAGTCATGGCGGCTTATCTGTTTGTACATGTCAGTCGGCAAGAAAGCGGAAGTCCGAAGATGCTGGAGATCTCTGCTGCCATAAAGGAAGGCGCTGTAGCCTATCTGAAGAGACAAAACATAACCTTGGCCGTGTTTGTCCTTGTAATGGCTCTCATCCTCGCAGTTTTTCTGGGATATTCCATGGCGCTAGCCTATCTATTAGGCTCATTCTGCACGACTCTAGCCAGCTTTTTGGGAATGAGCGCTGCGATTCGCGCCAATGTGAGGACCTCATATGCAGCTAGGAGAGGACTCAACGAAGCATTTCCCGTCGCCTTCTACGGCGGAGCAGTGATGGGACTCTCAACAGTTGGATTAGCCTTGCTCGGAATAACAGTCCTCTACTACGTCTATGAAGACCCACAGGTCATCTTGGGCTTCAGCTTCGGCGCCAGCGCCCTTGCGCTCTTCGCGAAAGCAGGTGGAGGCATCTACACCAAGACAGCTGACATAGGGGCAGACCTTGTCGGCAAGGTTGAGATCGGCATCCCGGAGGACGATCCAAGGAATCCAGCCGTCATAGCAGACAATGTGGGAGACAACGTGGGAGATGTTGCAGGAATGGGCGCCGACCTAATAGACTCATACATCGCCAGCGTAGTAGCCGCGATGATAATAGGCTGGGAAACACTGAGGAATGTGACCTACGTGATCTTGCCCCTATTGATAGCATCAGTTGGACTTCTCGCATCCATGATCGGAATACTGTTTGTCAGGGTTGGAAAGGGAAGCAATCCTGGTGCAGCTTTGAACAGAGGAACGTTTTCTACATGCTTCATCTTTGCCGTGCTGACATTCTTTGCAATCAGCTCATTAGGGATCGGGCAGAAAGGTCTGGGCATCTTCTACGCGACCGTGGCCGGATTGATTGCAGGAGTAATTATCGGGATAACAACAGACTTTTTCACATCCATTGACAGGATGCCCGTCCTGAAGACGGCTGAGGCGGCTAGAACAGGAGCAGCTGTGAATATTCTGTCGGGCTTCTCCTACGGCATAATAAGCATAGTTCCTCCGATCATCGGCATATGCGCCGCAACATGGGCTTCATGGAACCTAGCAGGAATGTACGGCGTCGAAAATGTGTATGGAGTCGCGATCTCCGCCGTGGGAATGCTATCCATAGTCGGAATGATAATCTCAGCGGACGCTTACGGACCAATAGTTGACAACGCGAAGGGAATCGCCGAGCAGTCAGGCCTCGGGCATGAAGTAATAGCTGCGGCTGATAAACTCGACGCCGCAGGTAACACTGCAAAAGCGATAACAAAAGGTTTCGCCATAGGCGCCGCGGCTCTCACAGTGCTGGCGTTATTCGCAGCATATGGAGAGATTATTGGTGTCAACACCTTTGACATAATGAAGCCTGATGTCGTCGCAGGGATATTTCTCGGTGGCATGATGCCCCCGTTACTTTCGGCACTGCTGATACTGGCGGTGGGAAAGAACGCCTTCAGAATGATCGAGGAAGTTAGAAGGCAATTCAAGGAGATCGCGGGACTCATGGAAGGAAAGACGAAGCCGGACTATGCGAAATGTGTTGACATAGCAGCGAAAGGTGCACTGAAGGAGTTGGTCCTTCCATGTGTTCTGGCCATTGTGGCACCTTTAGCAGTGGGCTTCGTTCTGGGAAAGGAAGCCCTTGGAGGATTTCTGGCTGGCAGCATAGTCACGGGAATAATCTTCGCCCTATTGATGGCCAATGCAGGCGGTACCTGGGACAACGCCAAGAAGTATATAGAGGCTGGGGCATTCGGCGGCGAAGGCTCAGAAGCTCATAAGGCTTCAGTTGTAGGCGACACTGTCGGCGACCCATTCAAGGATACAGCTGGACCGTCATTGAACACGATGATAACTGTCATGTCACTCGTTTCCTCGGTTTTTGCACCGCTGATAGTTGCACTGCTCAAGTAGAAGGCTGATCCAGAAGCGATGACGACGGCTGAGCCGTGGCATGCTAGGTCAACCGACGAAGCGCTAAGAGAACTGGGAAGCAGCAGAAATGGATTGAGCGATGAAGAGGCAAAGGCGCGCCTTCGGCAGTATGGATTCAACGAACTCAAAGAGAAGAAACGTCGAACAGCGCTTCAGATGTTTCTGAGCGAGTTCAAAGACATATTCATCCTCCTCCTCATTGCGGCCGCTATTTTTTCGGCAGCGATTGGCTATTATGAACTTCAGCAACCCCCTCTTCCTGGACAGCCACCGAAAGACGTGCTTGAGACATATGCAGACGCAATAGTAATAGGCGCAATAGTAGTTCTGGTTGCCGTTGCGGGATTTGTCCAAGAATATAGAGCAGAGAAAGCTCTGGAGGCCCTGAGAAAACTTGCGGCACCTAAGGCACGTGTAATCCGCCACGATAGAGAGACGATTGTTGCTGCACGTGAGATCGTTCCTGGAGACATTCTGGTCTTGGAATCTGGAGACATAGTGCCTGCAGATGGAAGGCTCATTGAGGATGTCGAGTTGAAGACCAACGAGGCCGTCTTGACTGGGGAATCCGCCCCAGTAGACAAAGACGCCGCGGTCATGTTGCCTCCTGACACGAATATCAATGATAGACGCAACGTGATCTTCACTGCGACCCAAATAGTCTATGGTCGGGGCAGGAGCGTGGTTACGGCTACTGGGATGGGAACGGAATTCGGAAAAATCGCCGAACTCGTTCAGGAGGCCAAGGAAGAGGAAACCCCGCTTCAGAGAAGGCTTGACAGTTTTGCGAAGAAGATCGCCAAGGTGGTCGTAGCTGTATGCCTAGTGATCTTTGTCTTGGAAGCATTCGAAGTCGCGTCGGTGATGTGGCATGGTAGAGGAGCGCCGGAGTTGGAAGGCTTCATTCAAGCGTTCATGTCGTCGATTTCGTTGGCGGTGTCTGCAGTGCCGGAAGGATTGCCGGCGATAGTCACCATAAGCCTCGCTCTAGGGGCCCGGGAATTTGCCAAGAGGAACGCCATAATCAGAAAGCTTTCTGCGGCAGAGGGCCTGGGCGCAGTCACTGTTATCTGCTCGGACAAGACTGGGACCTTGACTAAGGGGGAGATGACTGTTCGCAGACTCTATGCGGGCAATAGACTGACTGATGTTTCAGGCGTTGGCTACGAGCCAAAGGGTGAGTTCCAACAAGACAGCAGCCCCGTAAACCCCGCAAATGACTCTGAAATCTCAACGCTATTGAGAATCGGCTCTCTCTGCAGCAACGCTAAGCTTGATCAAAATGAAAAAGGGCAGTGGATGATCATAGGCGACCCAACAGAAGGGGCGTTGATCGTTGCAGCCACGAAAGCGGGTCTGACTCAAAGAACCCTTTCGGGAGAATATCCACGCATAGGTGAGATCTCCTTCACTTCTGAAAGGAAGCGCATGACCACTATTCACCTGACACCTGAGAAGGGAAGGGTCGCCTTTGTGAAGGGTGCTCCGGAAATAGTTCTTGAGAGATGCAGCCGCGTTGTTGAAGATGGCGGAGAGAGTGCTCTCACGGAAACGAAGCGAGAAAGAATCTTGGAGGTAAACGAGCAAATGGCAGGCTCTGCGTTACGTGTTCTGGCAATGGCATACAGACGGCTACCAGATGAACTCAACGAGTTCGACGAGAAGACCGCAGAAGAAGACTTGGTCTTCGTGGGGTTGGAGGGGATGATTGACCCACCAAGGGAAGAGGCGATCGAAGCAAACAAGAAATGCGAGACTGCAGGAATAAGAACTGTGATGATAACTGGCGACCATAAGCTCACGGCCGTCGCCGTTGCAAGAGAGATCGGAATAATGAAAGAGCGGAGCCTTGTCCTCACGGGCGCTGAGCTGGAAGCCATGAGTGATGAGGAGTTTGAGAGAATCGTAGAAAACGTGGCTGTCTACGCCAGAGTGTCGCCAGAACACAAACTGAGAATTGTGAAGGCTCTGAAAGCCAAGGGACACATTGCAGCAATGACTGGGGACGGCGTGAACGACGCCCCGGCAGTTAAGGCCGCGGACATAGGCGTCTCAATGGGCATAACGGGGACGGATGTGACACGAGAAGCTTCAGACCTTGTGCTTACGGACGACAACTTCGCCACCATAGTCAAGGCCGTTGAGCAGGGAAGGGTGATCTACGATAACATCCGGAAATACGCTAGATTTCTCATATCATGCAACTTCGACGAGCTCCTAGTCATCGGTTCCTTCGCTATCCTCGGCGGCATATTTGGTCCTGAGCTGTTTCCGTTGCCGTTGCTCCCAGCCATGATCCTGTGGATAAACTTGGCAACGGATGGCGCTCCTGCAGTAGCCTTGGCCACGGATCCCCCCGACGAAGATGTGATGGAGCGGAAACCACGAAAGCCAGTGGAAGGGATCTTGCACGGAATGGGCGCATTCATAGTGGCATCTTTCCTGTTACAGGCCGCAGGAACAGTTCTAGTCTTCTGCCTTGAGTACTATGTGTGGCCTGCCCACGGATTCGGAACAGAGGAGACTCTACGCGAAGCCAGAACCACTGCCTTTGTTCAAGCCGCCATGTTCGAATTATTTGTTGTCTGGAACTGCCGATCCGAGACTCGCAGCGTGTGGCGGATGGGTCGTGACAGCCTCAAAAACAGATTCTTCGTCATCGCCGAAGTTGTCTCTATAGTGGCCACTCTGGGCATAACTTACATTCCCATAACGGCGAGAATGTTTGGACTGACTCCGCTAAGCTTAACAGATTTAGCATATGTAGTCTGCGTGGCCAGCTGGGGACTCTTCGTACTGCCAGAGGTATTCATGCGAAGAAGTCTTTGGAAATGGCACTGACGTGTGGGCCATATACTTCAAGACTGGAGCGTAAATACTGCCTCAGAAGACCTAATGCAGTGCTCTTGCGACCCACGATAGAGAATCGGCGAGCAATGTTTCAGTAGGGTGATCTCCACTCGATCGTGAGCAGATCCATAGATTTTTGTAGCGACAAGGAAACTAGTGCTGTGACCTGGGATTCTGGATGAAAGAGCCGAGTTTTGCCGACGTTTTGGATGCTCGACGCACCATATCAAAATATCTCAAGGCGACGCCTTTTTTCAAGTCTGTTCCCCTTTCGAAGAGGCTGGGTTTCGATGCTTACGTCAAGTGCGAAAACCTGCAGCCGGTAGGAGCCTTCAAGGTTAGAGGGGGCGTCAACCTCATCTCGAGACTCTCTGATGATGAAAGGCGGTGTGGAGTAATTACCGCCTCAACGGGGAATCACGGGCTGTCAATAGCCTATGCGTCAGCCCTATTCGGCGTGAGAGCCATCATCGGCGCGCCTGTCGGCTCCAATCCATACAAGATACAGGCTATCAGGGATCTTGGCGCAACCGTTGAACTTCACGGGAAGGACTTTGACGAGGCGAGGCTCTGGGTTGAGAATGAGTCCGCCAGGAAGGGATACAGGTATATCCACTCAGCGAACGAGCCTTTACTCATCGCCGGTGTGGGAACACTGTATCTGGAGATTCTTGAGGAGCTTCCAGACGTAGATGTCATCTTCGTTCCGATCGGTGGCGGGAGCGGTGCCTCAGGGGCATGCATTGTCGCGAAGACCATCAATCCATCAGTCAAGATCATAGGTGTACAGTCGGAGGGCGCCCCCGCCGTCTACGAGTCATGGAAGACAGGAAGGATGGTTAAGAAGGACAAGATTGAGACCTTCGCGGACGGCTTGGCTACTAGGGTGCCGTTCGAGTTAACGATGGGGATCATGCGCAGACTGATCGATGAGATCATCCTTCTCAGCGAACAGGACCTTGTGCGTGCGATACTTCTCCTATTGGAGACCACTCACCAGGCGGCTGAGGGGGCAGGGGCAGCCTCAACTGCTGGAGCCATGAAGATGAGTCGGGAATTGAAGGGGAGGAAGGTTGCTTTGGTCATATCCGGAGGCAACCTGACCATGGAAATGATGCGAGAAATCTTCTTGCGTCAGACTGGTTCCGCGTGAATCGTCACATTACATTCGCCGATTGATTTCTTGACTTCACTTTCTATCATGCTGATCTCCCTATGGATCTTCTCTATCGAATCTTTCCCGATAAATGAGCAGGTGATGTCTACGCGCTTGGCTTTGTCACTCTCACTGACTCTTATGGAAGTGATTTTTCTTATGTTTGGGTTTGAAGACAGGATCTGCCTTATTTTCTGAAGATCCCTTTTTCCATGAACGATCCTGCCGCTGTCCGTTTCAGGATAGCCCTCCATGTGAACTGTAGTCTCCTTGATGTCCGGAAACGTACGTTCTATGCTATCCTCGATCCTTTCAGAGATCTTGTGGGCCTCAGACAATGTCAGCGATGGATCTGTCTCTATGTGCAGAGTGAGAAATGTGCCTTCACTTGTCTTTGTCCAAGATATGCCGTGAACTCCTTTGACTCTTTCATCTCTCATAGCGATTCTGTCTATTTCCTTCTCAAATGGCAATTCTTCTGCGACAGGTTCGCAGTGTATGGTGACTGTGGCTCTTCCAACGGCATGCTTGATCTTCTCTTCCACCAGTGATGCGATACTATGTGCCTTCTCCATGTCAATGGAGGATGATAACAAAATTGTCACATCGACATAGTGCTTCGAACCGACCTTGCGCATTCTGAGGCTCTTGAATCCGGTGACACCTCCAATGTTGTGGAGTAAGGATTGGACGATCTGATAGTCCCTTGCGGAAGAAATATCGCTCAACTCCAGCGAAGTCTTGTAAACCAGTCTCGCGCTCAGAAAGGCAAGAAATCCGCTTAGCGCCAGAGAGGAGAGCGCATCGCCAGCGCCAAATCCCAACGAAGAGGCAGCCACTCCGAAAAGAGCCGTCACAGTGGAGGAGAAATCAGCTACAGCGTGGAAGAAATCCGCCTTTGCAGAGGGGGAGTAATCCCTTATCCCGCTCAGGATCTTCATTCTGAATACATCCACGCCCAAGGTGTATATCACAGCCAGAAGAGCGATAGAAGTCAACTCTCTCGCCATTGCCGAGCCTTCAAGAAGGCGTGCGATAGAATAGTAGAACAGCAGAGCCGCGATCCCGATAAGAGCTATTCCGCCAAGCTGGCCTCCGATCGTCTCGATCTTCTCATGCCCATACGTGTGGTTCGCGTCAGGAGGTTTCAAGGAAAGTCTGGTGGCGTAGAGCAGCCAGAAGGTTGTTATGGCATCAAGCGATGCATGTGCAGCGTCACTTATTACAGCAAGGCTATTTGCCAGAAATCCACCCAAGAACTCGACAAGCATGACTGACGATATTCCGTAGAAGGACCAGCGTAGCGCTCTAAGCTTGTCGTCTTGAGTCATATGTGTGAGGACCTTGCGGCTTAAGGGGTTCGATGGAGAGATTTAAGGATGATACAGAACGAAACGACGTGAAGAGGGCAGATATGAGAAAATGCGATCTTAAGCTTTGACCTGTGAAGGCGCTTTTGCTTAAATCAAGGGACCTTCAGACGACTATGTGAAAGGACATAAGCATGGGTAGTGAACATGCCTCAAGCGAGAATGAAGGGATTCAGGCAGACAACAAGGCCTGAACTAGCTCTAAAGACGTTTCTGGATCACGCAGTGGCAAGACAACTGGGGTCTGAGAGAGTGCCTCTCGATCAGGCACTCGGCCGCGTTTTGGCTCATGACATAGTATCTGACTTCGATATCCCGGCATTCGACAGAGCGGCCATGGATGGCTATGCCGTAGTAGCTCAGGACACCTTCGGATCCTCACAAACAAACCCAGCTCTGCTGCGTGGCGTTGGCAAGGCAGCTATGGGACTTGCTCCATCACTGAAGATCGCGAGAGGAGAAGTGGCGGAAATAGCCACCGGAGCCCTCTTGCCCGCGGGGGCAGACGCTGTCGTGATGCTTGAATATGCCCACAGGATCAATCCAGATCAAGTCGAAGTCTTATCCCCAGTCACTCCTGGCGAGAATGTCTCGAAGGCTGGAGAAGACGTTCAGAAGGGAGATGTTGTGCTCAGGCGCGGGACCCAACTCCTGCCTCCTGACATCGGTATGCTCGCGGCCTTGGCAAATCGAGAGGTGGAAGTCGTTCGCAGGCCCACCGTCGCGATATTGTGCACTGGCAGCGAACTCGTCGAACTCGGCGACTCACCACGGGAAGGCCAGGTCATAAACAGTAACAGGTACGTTCTGTGCTCACTTGTCGAGAAGACAGGTGGAGCAGCGGCATACCTAGGAATCGCCAAGGACTCCTTAGCAGACATCAG
>Ga0315314_1003084_pt1 | contig 13315 bp, 5 predicted proteins | sample TDP9_MG_FD_203631 | JGI IMG/M metagenome (GOLD analysis project Ga0315314, IMG submission 203631) | Freshwater sediment microbial communities from Lake Towuti, South Sulawesi, Indonesia - TDP9 | ecosystem: Environmental > Aquatic > Freshwater > Lake > Sediment | place: Indonesia: South Sulawesi...
CATTTGTTCTTTTCAATCTCTACGGGTTTCGTATACTCTTCGGCGGCGTTCATTGAAACCATGTAAATGTCCAGTTTGAGTTTTTTTACGAGGTCTACAATATCTTTCTTCTCTCTGTCAACTAGTTTGTCTCTTTTGCCAGAGGCTAACATCCTCAGCCTCAAGGCTGGATCCCCGTGAACTGGTGTCCTTCCAAGAACTTCCTTCAAGACCCTCCCCCATATAAGTTCCTCACCAATAGGGACTCTATCACTCTCTTCGATCAGGAGTGCATCTATGACCCGTTCTCTCGGCATCATCTTCGTCCATATCCCTATTGGAACTTGACAAATCAGTTCTTTTACAGATGGGTGTTCTTTCTCAGGATTGTCGAAGTTAGATCAAGTACTTCGACTAGTTGATTATAGATTCTTTCATGTCCCGGGAATCTTCTGAAAACAAATAACTTCGTGACACTTATCAACCACTTAATATTCGATGGCGTATTGAAGAATTCGGCTTTTTTCCGTAGATAGTCTTCCTTTGACTTTATCGAGGGGATATCTTCAGCCCTAATGCTGTCGAGGGCGGCATACATCTCTTCAGGTTTAACTATGTGGAGAAGATTCATCAAGGACCGATTTTGAGCCATATCTTTGATCAAATGTTCGTTTGGGACGAACCCCGGAATAAATTCTTGGAGTTCCTTTAGCTCGGAACGCGGAACCAGTCTCAACTCTCTCTTGAGCCGGCTCCAAACAATCTCGAACTCCATACTCTTCAACTTCTTGTAGAGTTCCGCCTGTTGGGCAGTCATCTCTTCGGGGCGTGCCAGCTCAACTGAGGCCATGAGTTCTGTTCTGGGCTCGAAACCCAGAGATATCGGGATTGACCTAACTAGCAGATTGGTGAAGCCTACGTTCTTCAATTCTACAAGGATTTCGTTGGGCGCTACGTATGACCATTTCTCAACCTCGTATTTTCTCTTTATACTGAGCAATATTGCGGGTTCTTTCCTAAACTGCCATGTCAAAGAGTTGTTCCGTCTCCGAGTCTATGCGCGGGTGAGGGATCTTTCGGTGTATTTTTCCTTTTCCTCTGAGGTTAGGCTTCTCCACAATAGTATTTGCTTACGTATCGAATCGAGAAAGCCGTAGTTACATGATCTCCAAATACTCGGCGATCCACCGACCCTCTGTAATTCCATAAAAAACGAAAGGCGCCCACTCTTGTCGCCGGTGGACCTCAAAGTCATCTTTTGTATGATTCCTTGTTCGTATGGGGGCAAAGCGACTGTCGCGTTCAATATTAGATCTTCAGATGGAGCATTGAGATCACGAACTATGCTTGTTCTTGTCATTCTGCCTGTTCCATCTAGGTATTCGTGCAGAAATTCAAGTATCCCCCTAGCCTCCTTGTCATCCGTGGTGAAGAAGGGGAGGGGTATTGACCAATTGTCGCCTCTGGGTTTTGTTGGAACTTTCCATTTGCGTTCAAAAGATGGTGTAACAGATTTGGATGCGATGAAAACAGGATATGCGGATGACGCGATACTTGACGCGATGACTGCAACGATCGCTAGGATGATGGCGAAAGATGAGAAATTCAGTATGAAGCTCTCTGGCAGAATTCCCAGCGATAGCAGCTCTTGATTAAGCACAAAACCAATCAAGTATCCTACTATGGAAGACACAACTCCGTAAATAGCACTTTCAGTTAGGAACATAATGGCGATACCTCGCGGCGTAAGACCCAGAGTGCAGTAAGTGTTTATATCCTTTGAACGTTCTCTGATTGATCCTATCATCACCGCCATCACATTCAATATGGAAATTCCCACAGCCACTGCCAGTGATTGCCAACCCATAACGAACCAAGAAGTCGTCCTCGAGAAAGCATAAACCGTGCCGTCCCATCCCATGTATACGGGTATGTTTGTGGTCGAAATGATCGTGCGAGCCACCTTCTGCATTGCGTCGAAACTCGGCTTTTTGCCAAACTTGACAGAAACACTGGAGAGATATCCACCGAGGTCTCTACCCAACTTCTCCGGGACAATAACCACATCATCCCAACTCAAAGGAGCTTCCGAAACGGCCTTTGTGGTGGCAGTTCTCGGCCATTCTAACATTGGATTTGTAGTTGGATCTAGCGGTGAAATAGGGAGATTGTCGAGATCATTGAGTTGTGCGATTGACGGATCATAGATCCCGACAACTGTCAGCTTCATTCCACTCCAGGTGACAATGTCTCCGACCTTGACTTCGAGAGTTGTGGCCGTAGAGTCGGTGATTATTCCTGCGTAATAGTCCTCTTCTACGAATGGCCGACCCTCTATTATGGGAGAAAACAGCTGTTGGGACTCCTTCGCTGTCATCCCTGAGAATGCCCTGATCAAGACTGACTTATCATTTCGATAAACATAGGCGGCTACCCCTACTGGCTCAAAGGAAGTTGGATAATACCAGAACCGCGGTAAGACCATGGCCTCCATTCCTGTTGCCCCTTCGAGATATGAGACCAATGGTGAATCCAAAACCTGTGGTGGACCCGCCTTTTGAAGTTTTACCAACAAACCATCGTATGAGGCTTGGTAGCCCAATATGGCACTAGATCTGACAACGGTTGTGTTCGAAGTAGAAGTCAAGGATGTTAATGCGAAGCTGACCGTTACCAGCGTCAATAGACTGAAGACGGTCCTCAACTTCCTCCGCCTCATGTTCTCTATCGCCACTGTTGGCAAGAAGATCAATGCGCCTGAAATAGTAGTTGTACTAAGTCTATGTCTACCAAGCAGCTTTAGTGATGTTTCCTCCATGATATTCCTGGTTTCGCTGAGGAAGACTAGTATCATCAGGCCCAAAAGCATCACTGACACTATTCCGATAAATGCCAAATACGAATTTGCCATGATCTGAAAGGCGGGATGGGCAAAATAGAAAGCAGCCATGACAGAACCACTGACAATCAACAGGCTGACGAACCTTCTTCTCCCATGCATACGGAAAACTAGACTTTCGAAAAGCATAACAAATGCTATGAGGATAGTAATAAAGATCGTCGAAGTATTAAGAAGGTCGTTATAGAGTGGCATAACCTCGCCTGCGTATCCTGCTGTAGACCATGCTAGTCCTACAAAGGACGATGAATAAGCGCTGTCATATAGCTTATTTTCAAGGTTTCTGCTGGCAGACATGAAAGATTCTTGAATTTGCTCAAGATATTGTTCGGCACTAATCTTTCGTACTCGACGAATTTGAAGCTGATCATAGCGTGCTTGCAGTGTTATCAATACGTCTTCTAGTAATCTATATGCAGTTAAAGGTATAATCATTTGATTTCCTTTAGTGACATACCCATATCCCTCTGGGTACACATCACTGGCATTCGATAGGAAGCCCACAGTCTCCAGTCTTCCCCGTACAGTGGCAGAAAGCTTGATGGCAAATCGGGTCTGTGGTTGAACAAAGACCATCGCAACAGTCTCATAAGGCATGTTTATGACGCCCCAAAAAATCGGGGTTGAACGAGTGAAGATGTCATAGGGATCGACGTGTATCGGTTCATAGTTGAAGGGGTGATTCATGTCATACCTAGGATCAACAACTGCAGCACGCACAAACTTTTGGGGATTGAAGACATCAAAGAGTGTGACACTCTTACTCCTGAAAACTATCGCGTTTGCGTATGTCGGATGGGCCTTGGCCTCTATTGCATTGGAAAGTCTTTGTACTCCATATACACCCATATCTGGTGAGTAAACGATCTGACCGTCAGTTTCATTAACCACAAACGCGTAGATCGCATAGGGCGCGGATGTACCTGTCAGAAATATGGGCGCCAGACCATGTACGACAAAACTACCCTCTTCGTCCGCATATTGGTAGATATTTACGAATGGGTAACGGCTATTGTCAGAGAGTAAGACGATGCCGCGTCGGGTGATCGTAGCGTAGCTAAGTGAAACCATCACAAGTGCTCTTGGAACCGGTGAGTACCACGCCCTAGTTGTGTTGTATTCAAGAACGTTCCCTTTCAAGGTTATGAATCCATGCGCGTACCGTAGCCCTGAGAAGAACTTGAACCTTGTTGGCACAGTCACCGCCCCGCCCCAAGGTTCCGCATTGATTAGACCAGTTACTATTCCAAGAGTAAGCGTAAGTTGCGACCTGACGTTGTCCAAGTTAGACTCTAGAACATGTAGATCGTTGATCGTGGTTCCTTGCGTAATACGGGTCGCATAGGAAGTACGCAAAGTAAAAGCGGGAACACCTGAAGCGGCCGCGGGCCCGGAATCCAATATATAGACCGTAGGAGAAGTGCCGTGTTGGCGCAGTTCTTCCAGACCATCATAGAGATACGTGGGCTCCTTCCCAAGCTGCGGAAGAATCCTCTGGTACAGGTAACTCTTCATCCACAAATAGCCTGTCGACACTAAAGGCAAGAACCGATAGTTGTAATCCCAGAAGAGAAGGTCTAATGAATCGGCTTCCGTCGATAGATCTAGGTTGATTTGAGCTAGCAACTTTGTTCCTCCTGACTGGATGTCGTTTGAAAAGAAGTATTCCTCAACAAACTCCCTTGCTCCAGCAACGCTTTGCCAGTGCCCCGAAAAAGCGACAAGCCACACTGTTCTAAGGGGAGGATTATTTGTGAGGTACCTTGCGATCTCCAAGAGCGTGGAAACTCCTAAGGCTTCCACTGCACCCGGCGACTTAGCCGGGACCACAGACCATGAGTCATAGTACGCCGAAATGATTATGACATCATTAGGGAATTTGGTGCCTTTAATGATGCCTATCACATTCTCTGACGAGACCTCTTCATAGCGCATTCGAGAGAAAATTGTCACCAAAGCATTCCGTTCAGATAGATTCACCAAATGTTCTGCTTCTTCTGTATCCACGTAGAGCCGGGGGAAGTATACGGGAGTGGCCACAAACTTTGCCATAGCTTCATAGTTGTTCTCCATAAAAGGTGAGCTAACGAAGATGACTGCTTTTGCGCCTAGCTTGGCTGCATTGAGCCAGTTGTCAAAACTGTTGAAGTTCATTAAGACGATGCTTTCATCAACATCCTTACCATTGAAGTCTTCTAGCTCGCCAGCTCCTACATAGATCAAGTTTCCTGTCAAGCCCTCGACAGGTATCATAGATGTTTGGATACTGTTCGGCCACACAGTATATGCTTTGATCGACCTATTATCAGAAATATCTAGGATCCGAGCCTCATTATCCTTGGGCACCAAGACACTGAATCTCTGAGCGCTCACATTTGAGGAGCCGAGGTATTCCTCCAGGACGCTCTTGATGTAGATTGCTGCGTTTTCGATTCCTGGATAACCCGTGACTCTCGAACCTAGGTCTGAGAAATAGCGGATATGTTGTAGGATGTGGGTAAGGTTGAGGTCGTCTTCGTTAGGAACTGCCTCTCCTTTGGGGTTCGTGATCCCTTCCGCGTCTTCAATCCAAGACGTATACCCGCTCAAAAGGCCCAGAAGCAAGATGGCAACGACAGCCGTCAAAGTGAACTTATTGCTCATTTGAATATCACCATGGTAATAGCCAAACGGCTTTTGCAATTAGGGCTGCACCCACAGCCGCACCTACAACAATTCCAACACCAGAGAATATACCTGCGACGACGATTGGCCTCGCTTGGGACCAAGTTTTTTCGCCAAAAAGGCGGGGGAACAAATATCTGCCAAGCGTCGAACCTATGACCAATGGAAAAACGTAGGGCGGCGGCGTGAACATTCCAGCTACCAAACCCGGGGCTGAGAAAGGCATTGATGAGAACCTCCGAATCGCCTCACCAAGGGCAAACAGACCAAGAGTTATGAAAAATGGATAGTACAGGAACTCGGGTTGGAGTCCTACCTGCCTGCTAATCCAAACGTTCGTGTTTATTATGGAAATTGGCCAATTCATCACGGTAAATGGATAGACCGACGAAGGTATCGGTGCTATCTTCCAAAAGAAATCAACATAAAAAAGTGAAACATAATCTATGAGTATAGAGGTGAAAATCAGGGCTTTTATGTAGTTCATTGGATTTGTCTTGGTTAGATACGCCGATTTGACACCGCCAACATATGTGCTGCCGGCCAAAAAGACTGGTGAGAACCATCCTTGAACATTACCGTATCCCGAAAGGTATACCGTAATGTTCCAGAGATTTGGGATCGCAATGGCTGTGCCTGTGACGCCATAAGTATAAGTAAACAAGACTGCGCCGATAAAATTGAAGCCGATTATCACGAGAAAAGTAATCCAGAAGGGGAAATCTGGCACTATGAGATATGCAAAAACAGTTGAGCCTGCAGCACTAGCTACATAGAGCCCGAGTAGCAGGTACAGACTTGGGTAACGAACTCCAATCTGCCTCTCTTCACCAGTAACCTTGACTACTGAAACCATGTACTTCAGTCCTTTCAAAATGGTCTTTCCTCCCGTGATCATCAAGAAAACCACTAGGGCTAAGGAGAAGCCAACTTGCGGAACCGCCCATATTCTCAGTGAAGAACGTTCTTGGATCGCACCAAGACCCATACCATAGTAAAACTCCTGTGCCCACATAGGAACCAGGTTTGTGAAAGTTGTTAGCAGAAGATTGTTCCCGACAATCCAGATTGAAATAGATCCAATAAGCATATTGAGTGTTATGCTCAGTGGCAACATTATACCAATGCCGTAGTTGACGATGTCCGTTGCGATCCCCCACATAGCGCCGGGCATATAGGCCGCGGTAAATAATGTGAAGTCGGCCCATGGTATAGGTAAAATTTGAACCCCACCGAATAAGAACGGAAAATACAGTAGTCCCCCCCACATGATTCCTGGATACATGCTAAGAGTAAACCATTTCAATCTCTGTGACTCCTTTTCCGTCACCGAGGAGACGAGAGTCGCGTCAATCGTAGACATGGGAAAAGGTAGTCTCTCGACTTCAATGTACAGATAAGATAGTAAGATTGTCAGAGCGATCTGACCGACCATGAAGATCCACCAACTCAATTCTATTACGAAAATCGATGGGAGATAGTCTATGTGAATCAATGCTCTGTGCGTATAGGCGGGGGATTCTAAGGGCGGTGCCCACCAAGTTGGTATCTGAGCGGGCAACGGACGACTATTCACCACAAAAGACCATGACAGTGGTGAGTTTACGAAATACCCTCTTTGCACCATGTTTATCCATCCTGCCCCTGAAGCAGTAGCAATGACGCACATTTGGTAGAGAACTAGCCCTTCTTGCCTGGTAAATGGCGAACCCAGAATGCTAGATAACTCGACGAAGACTATTAGCATCAGTATGGCTGCAGAGGTTATGCCGCCACCAGACACCAGCTGAAGATAAATCTGAATGGGCGTAAACAGCAGTGATACAACCACTATAGCCAAAACTGTCCTAGCCGTGAACCCCGAGAAATACTCTTTCCCCTCGGATGCGGCTCCTTTCAAACCCCACTACCTACCGTAATTCAAAGGAATAATGGTAATCTCTCTAACTTATATTTTCCTTACTTAATAAAAAAGAGGGGGGAGGAATGTCAAGGAACCCACACGCTGGCAAACCAGGGCGCCGCTGTTGTCACGGCAACTATTGCGACCACAAAGGGAAGTAAGAATGCAAGTCCCACGGAATAGCCTATGAGTCCTTCAATGCCATAGGTTTCTACGAATTTCACGCCGCCTATGCGGAGCATAATGTATTTGATGATCAATGCGACCAGGCCCATGAAGCCGATCCATTCCGACATCCAGATTGTAATAGCGAACGCTGGTGGGGCTAGGAAGAACCATGGGAATCGTGCGCGAAGAAGGTACATGATTATGGCGGTTATGGCGCCCGTGACCCCGTAAAGCCATGTCATGCCAGAAGACCACTCAGCTGGCCAATACTGACCGAACGATCGTATGCCTGAACCCAAAGGTATTGAAGCGCTATCGTAGAAACCAGGATTGTTCAATTGTCCACCAACGTGTTGGCTCCACCATACGAGGAAAGGTACTCCGACGACTATGCTAAAGACGGTGAGCCCAACGTACCATTTGAACATTTCACGGTAGGAGGTCTTGGTGATTTCACATGTCTTGAAAGCATACATCATCTTAAATGTCCCCCACGGTGCATACACTGGATTCCAACTATTGGCACTGCCCCACATCATCCATGTGCGCACATTGGCCACTTCCCTGCTTGGCACTTGCCACTTCCAGTATCCCATGTCAGCACCAGCCGCATATGTGCCCGCGTTCACTAGGTATCCAGCCCCGAAAGGATCAATCCAAGTCTCACCGCATACCCGCATATTCGTTATCGACATTGCAGCCCAGAGTATTACTCCAATTATGGCTACGACAATCGGTATCCCACTTATGCCGCTCAAGATTACCCATAGTAGCATAGATCCTATCATTATCAGCGAGACCCATCGCATTGAAATACCCTCGTCCTTGTAGTCTTCTTTCTTCCACAATGAGGATAATGCCCGCATAATGTCAACTCGAGCACTCCACACTATCCACACCGCAATGCCAATGGCCATTCCAACGCCAGCAAAGACACCATAGAACCATGGTGGCAACCAGCCAAAATACCAACTTGTGTATGTTTCAATGCCAGGCGAGTACGGAACAGCTCCCATATATATAGCAACAGCAGAATAAATGATGCTTATGCCAAGCCATGCCACTGTGATCGTCAGTAGGACATCGGTGCTGGCGAATATTAAGATATTCAGACCTGCTGCAAGGTCGAACCATCCCATCCAATTCGCTCCCGGCATTACACTTGCTGTCCATCCGGAAAAGTCTGCTATGACCGCACCCCAAGTCATCGCACCCATGGGGATATAGGGTAAGAATTCGTGTAGTATTGGAACGATGTTTGTCAGAAGACCTACGACGAACATTATCCAGAACGCTCTTCCTTTTCCTTGAAAAGTGAAGAACCTTGTTCTCTGCGTTGAAGGTTCTCGATCATAGTACTTTACTGTTGCGTAGGAAAGAGGATAAACGGTCGGAAAAGCAACTCGTTCGGTCTCTATCTGACTCTTTCGCAGTAGGGCCCCTATCGTCAGACCCAACATCGCCCAAGACAGGCCGAACAGAATCCAGAATGTCATCGGTACAGCCCATGCGGCCCAGTTTATTACCTCCCCGGGTTTCAAGCCATAGAACATCTTTAGCCTCTCTGCTTCAGGTGCATACCAGAACTCTGGAAGCAACCCTTCTACGTATGGTCTGAAAGGATCCACAGTCATTGCCCGGTTGATTGGCAGTAATCCCGTATCCTGTGGAAGATCCAAAATGCTGGAATGTGGACCTCCCGACGTCCAGAAATACGATCCGACAGTAAAAGCCATAGGTCCTGTCAGGAACATTACCATCTCAGCCCTGCGCAACGCCCATTTGGGATTTATCCTATGTGCTATTTCGTTGAATATGAAAATCCAGATGTAGGGGACAAACATGACCCCATAGTATGTCCCAGGCTTTCCTGAACCAGAGCGTATGAAGAAGCCCCAGAAGTATCCAAGGATGATCGTGATGACCCCTAGGACTATTACGCGCAGTGTCAGTCCCTTCTCTATTTCCTCTGTCTTCGCCTTTGCCATTTTTTACCACTCCTGAAAATTCATGCACCATATTCTCTTCGGTTTTCTTTATAAAGCTTATGCTAAGGGCCTGAGAGAACGTTGAAAACTTATAAAGGCCACGCAGACTCTATGTATGATGCTGAAATGAACGGGAAATGGAAGATTCATATAGTACCCCATTGGCATTTTGACGCACTCTGGCAACTGACATTTGAAGAGTATTTTGACATTACAGCAAGGAACCTCATGGATCTGCTTGAATTCCTGGAAACCAATCCGGAATACAGATTTTGCCTTGATCAAACAATCTACATTGAGGAGTTTCTGAAGCAATATCCAGAACTTGGAGAGAAGCTAGGAAAAGTCATCAGAGCGGGTACAGTCGAACCCGTATGCAGCGGCTATACACAGCCAGACCCCAACTTGCCTAGCGGTGAATTTCTTGTCAGGAACACGGTACTTTACAAGGCTTTCATGAAGAAAAGTTTCGGTGTCGATGCCAAATGCGGCTGGTACATGGACACCTATGGACAGTCAGCACAACTCCCTCAAATCTTCAAAGAGGCAGGCGTCGACTACTTCTCTTTTTGGCGGGGTGTTCCAAAAGAGATCCCCAGTGAATTCATATGGAAAGGGATTGATGGAAGCCAAATACTGACGCATAGAATGCCTTTAAGCTATGGCGGAATATTGCCTCATGGAGAAATGAGATATGGTTACTCTATCCCTGGAGAGGTCATTGACGCCGGAACAGGATATCTAGAAGGCCGCTTCGACCAGTTAAAGAGATATGCCTCTACCCGCAATATGCTAATACCAAACGGAGGCGATTTTGCGCCACCTCAACGTGACTTGCCAGATGTTGTGCAGGAATGGAAAAAACGAAGAGGAGACCTAGAGATTCACATAGCGACGCCAACTCAGTTCTTCAAGTCACTTGAAGATTCAATTGCAGAAATCCCTACCATCGAAACTGAATTTAATCCTCTCTTTCGTGGATACTATACTACCCGTATCAAGATCAAGCAGGAGAATAGGAAATGTGAAAACCTATACCTTGACGCCGAAAAATTCGTTACGATTGCATCTTTGCTCGGTTTCTCCTATCCGGAAAAGGCGCTAGAAAAAGCCCTCAAACTTATACTTCTAAACGATTTCCATGATGCCATTAACGGTGAAGTAATTGACGAAGTATACGTCAAAATGATGGAAGACTACAATAAAATCGAAGACATTTGCCAAGAAGTTTTGGGTGATTCTCTGCGCAATATTGCAGAAAAAATAGATGTGAAGGGCGAGGGCATACCTATTGTTGTATTCAATCAGCTATCCTGGACAAGGACGGATGTTGTTGAAGTTCATCTAGCCTTGGCTCAACCTGGAACCCGCGGAGTCGTACTTAGAGATTGTCATGGCCAAGAAATTCCTTTCGAAGCAAGTGTCAGCCGGAACCCGGATGGGACCCTTAACCGTGTCAACCTTCTATTTGTGGCGTACGATGTACCGCCCGTGGGCTACAAGACTTATTTTGCACTCCCCTCCGAAGCTGCCATACCGAGCTTTGAAACGAGTATAAGAACAAGCGATGAGAATGGCAGATATAGAATAGAAAATGAGTTCTATTCGATTACGGTAGATCCTATATCGAAGGCAATTGTGAACATCTACGACAAAGATGCAGGCAAGGAAGTTCTAGAAACAGATCAGTATCTAGGAAATGTACTATTCGACGAATCGGACTACGGGTCAGTATGCCACATTAATGGGGACATAGACGGACATCAATTCGCCATCCCCATCAAGGACTTGCCAAACCCACAGGTAGCTGACAGCACCATGAAATGCGTACCTTCTGGGTCTATTGCTGAAAGAGGCCCGATCAGAGCCACTATATACAGTTCCGGAACCCTGAACAAGGCCAAGTTTACGCAGCGCATAACAGTTTACAATAAGATCAAGAGAATAGAGTTCGCTACAGACGTTGAATTTGAGGGCGAGCACCGCAGAATAAGAGTCTCTTTCCCAATTAAGCTAGATAGCGGAGAAATCTGGCACGAGATCCCATACGGTGCCATAAGACGAGACGAAGGCGAATACCCTGCGATAAACTGGGTAGATCTCTCCAACAAGAGCTATGGGGTGACTCTGATCAACCAAGGGCTTCCAGGAAACAGCGTTGTGAAGAATGTGATGCTGATTAGCCTTCTCCGAAGCATAGATGCCATGTACCTGGGCCGACCCTTTGGCGACGCAAGGCTTGAAAGAGTTGGGAAGATGTTTCTAGAACATGCGGACCGATTTTTCACATATTATCCGCTCGGTAGGATGGCACTCGAGAAAGGATCGCACGCTTTCAGATACGCACTCTATCCTCACACAGGCACTTGGAGAGATGCCAAATCCTACAAAACGGGCTACGAATTCAACAACAGGTTGATAGCTGTCAAAACTACGAATCACGCAGGTTCTCTTCCAATGGAACAAAGTTTCATATCAGCGGAGCCTGACAATCTTGTAATTACCGCTGTCAAAAGGTCGGGGACAAATGTTTTGATACGTTTTTACGAAGCTGCAGGAGAGAAGACAAACGCAAAACTGCACTTCTTTAGCCCGATCCATTCGGCATGGAAGACGAACCTTTTGGAAGAGGAGCAAGAAAGAATAGGGATAAGCGACAACGCGTTATCAATAGGCGTGGATCCCTTCAAAATCGTTAGTGTGCTGTTGACATTGGACTAAATATTCAAGGAATGCTAACGGCTTCTGGCCAGTTCATTCATCATCTTGCCGAGCTCACGCATGTATTGATGCGTTATCACAAAGACGTAATATATATCCAGTACGGAAGATATAGCGAAAACTCAAGTGGTGACACGGCGTGGACATGCGAGAGCGTTTTCAGCGAATCATGCATTTCGCAAAGCCTGACCGAATTCCTCTGATCGAGGTCGAATCGTACGCACAAGAAACTCTTCAACGATGGCATGGAGAAGGCCTTCCCATAGGAATGAGCGTACACGACTACCTAAACCTTGATGAATACGAATATGTCGCGATAGACTTTTTTCAAATCCCGAGATATGTTCCAAGAACTCTAGAAGATGATGACCACTATAGAGTGATGATAAACGATATTGGAATCAAGGTACGGGTTTCAAAGGAGAGGCCCACCCTTGTCTATCATTACTTGGAGCATCCAGTCAAGAACCGGAAGGATTGGGAGGAGATGAAGAGACGGTTCGACCCGAACGACGATCGAAGAAAGGCGAAATACTGGGGAGACGAGCTTCTAGAATACTACGAGAATGTCGATCACCCAGTTGGGCTCCTAGTGCACCCCTTCTTCTATCGATTAGGCCAATTTCTGATGGGGACGAAGAGATTCCTGCTTTCTTTCTATAACGATCCAGATCTCATCCATGACATGTTCAGCTTCTTTGCCAACTTCGCAATAGAAACGGTTAGAGAATGGATTGACAAGACAAAAATAGATTTCGTCTCCATCGCAGAAGATTTGGCGTATAAGCATGGACCTTCAATTTCACCACGGATCTATCGTGAGTTTTGGCTCCCGTATGAAAAGGATGTGATAAGCTTCTTCAGGAGTCACGGAATAGACATTATGATCCTGTGGAGTAGCGGCAACATAGAACCTTTGATGCCCCTACTCTTAGAAGCAGGATTCAACTGCTTCATGCCGCTGGAAAGGAACGCCTATGTGGATGCGTTAGC
>Ga0315314_1003085_pt1 | contig 13312 bp, 12 predicted proteins | sample TDP9_MG_FD_203631 | JGI IMG/M metagenome (GOLD analysis project Ga0315314, IMG submission 203631) | Freshwater sediment microbial communities from Lake Towuti, South Sulawesi, Indonesia - TDP9 | ecosystem: Environmental > Aquatic > Freshwater > Lake > Sediment | place: Indonesia: South Sulawesi...
TGGTCACTTGGCTACATATTCGCCCCAGGCATAGGCAGCTACTTAGCAACAATTATTGAAATGAGACAGGTATTCTACATCGCTTTCATCCTGTTTGCACTGGCTACGATAGCATTGTTCTTTATTCAAAGTCAACATGCCAAAACCCATTCTTCAGAGTCGCCAAAGCCCTCAACTTCTTTCAAGCCTAAGAAAATGTTCGCGTGGGCGCTATTCTTTGCAGCAATATTTTTCGCAGTGATTCTGTTTAGACCATGTATACCTCAGTTTCTAAAAGACCTCTATGGCTATGACGAATTTCATGTAGGCCTCCTCGGCTCAATAACATTTTTTGGCTCATTTGTGTTTGCAATTGGTTTAGGCAAAATTGGCGACAAGTGGAAGAAAGCTACAGCAGTTCTTATAGCATTGCTACTGTCAGTCGCTTCGGTCGGATTACTTATTTCTTTTAGAGATTTTGTCATCTTAGCCTTCTCCTCTTATCTGATGGGTGCTTCCTACGTAATTTGGTCACTAATGGGAGCCTTGATAGGTTCGCTTGCTCCTGAAGCGTCGAGGGGAAGATGGATGTCGGTTGCACAAACAGCAGCACTTCTAGCAACGTTTCCGTCACCGTACATTGGAGGCATATTTTATGAGGCTTCGCCATACAACCCCTTCCTAATAGCCATGGCAGCAACTCCAATACTGGCAGTCATAGCCTTAATCATAGCGTTGAAGAAAGAAGAGGCATAGAAAATAAACTGCCAAAATAGACAATACAAAAGAATAGTTATAACTTGTCCTGAGATGTTTAAAGTAAATAATAAGAAAAGGACTTTTAGCGTATTTTTTTGTGAGATGTGACTTTCTCTTCCTCTAGCTCTCTGACTCGTGTTTCGATGAACTCTGCGACTCTTTCTTCGCCGTATTTTTTGGCTTGCTGTTGTTTCTTCAAATGTTCTTCGATTGTGTTGAGGACGTTGTCCATGTTAAACGGCTTGAGTATGTAGGCGTCTGCGCCTTTGTTTAGGGCTTCGATGGCGTTTTGCAATGAGGGATAGCCTGTGATAATTATTTTTGCCATTTTTGGAGTAGTTTCCGCTATTGTAGTCAACAGTTTTGTTCCTTCCATGTCTGGGAGTCGAATATCTATCAATGCAAGGTTGTAGAATTTCGCTTTTGATTTTTTGATCGCTTCTTTTCCATTTTCAGCAGTGTCAACCAAGTATCCTTTTTCCTTCAGTATCATCGCTAAGGTTTTTCTTATGCTTTCGTCGTCGTCGACAACAAGGATTCTTGTGTGTCCACCCATATTTTTTCACCTCCTTCTAATCGGGGTTGGATAGGAATCGTTATAGTGAATGTGGTTCCTTTGCCAACGGTGCTTTCCGCAGAAATGTTGCCTTCGTGTGCTTCTACGACGCGTTTGCAGATTGGCAAGCCGAAGCCCATTCCTTTTGCTTTTGTCGTGAAGAGCGGAGTCCATAATTTTTCTACAATATTCTTCGGCATGCCTATTCCTGTGTCAGTGAAGGCGATTTCTAAGGTGTAATCTGTCTTTTTGGTTTTTATTGTGAGTTTGCCGCCTTTAGGCATGGCGTCGATTGCGTTTTTGATGATGTTGACGAAAACTCTTTTCATTTTCTCCACGTCAATCTTTATTTTTGGTTCGGGTCGAGTTGAGTCTATTACTTTGATGTTCTTGGGAACTTCAACTAGGGATAATGCTTCCTTCATGATTGTTTTTGGAGTGGTTTCTGTCAGCTCTAACTGCATTTCTCTTGAGTATTCTAAGAGGTCGTTTATGATTTTGTTCGAGTATTCTATGTCCTCTTCAATGAGCTCTAGCATTTTCCTTGTCTTCTTGCTCATTTTTGAATCTGTCTTCATCTTCAAGTAGTATGTGGCGCCTGCAATACCTGTTAACGGATTGCGCAGATCGTGTCCTACCATCGCTGCTATTTCTCCGATAGCGGCAAGTCTCTCGGATTTGAGTAGCCTGTTTTGAGTTTCCATTAGTTCTTGTGTTCTCTGCTTCACTTTAACTTCAAGTTGATCCGCATACTCTTTAATCTGCTTTTTCGCTTCGTTCAACTGGTGGATTAGTTTGGCATTTTCGATGGCTACTGCTGCTTGATGTAGGAAGAGATCTAAGGGTGCTAAAGACTCCTTGGTTGGTCGCTTTCCGTCTAATGGGTCATCTATGCTGATTACCCCTACGATGCGTCCGTCAGCCAACCGAAGCGGAGCGTAGAGCAAGTCTTGCGGATCCCAATCAACCATTTGTTCTGGCGATAGTTTGCTTGGAATAGTGCCTTTAGAGAATTTTTCTCTAACCCAAGGATCGCTCCACGGCAGATGATAAAATTCACTAATTTTGAAGCGTTTATATTCTGATCCAAAGCGTTCACGCCAAACTTGTCCAGATCTCCTATTGTTCCACAGAAATTCTCTTTCTTCATTCGTTAAGCCCGCGGTTACTATGTCTTCTGGGTTTGCTATATCCAGATTTTCGTCTCTGGCCGAGATAACGACTCTTCGCCAGCCGAGTTCCTGGATTGCCTCAGCAGTTGTTCGGAGGCGTTGGCGCAAATCTGTGGAATGAATCATCTCTGCGGAGCTTTTCATTAGTGAAGCATGTTGGCTGGAGCGCTTCTCGATCTCTTTTCGTCTTTCTAGGTTGCTGATGGCGGTTGCAGCGTGCGAAGCCAATATTTGAAGCAATGTCACGTCTTTTTCGTCGAACGCTCCCAACTCTTTGCTTTCTACGTTTAGAACCCCCAAGACTTTGTCTTCTGCGATAACCGGAACAGAAAGTTCCGACTGAATGCCAGGGATACCTTCAACATAGTCTTTGTCTTTCTTCACATCATGAACGAGGATGGGTTTACGCGTGTTTGCTGCCCTTACTGTTATGCCTTTTTTTGTGCCATCCAATGGCAGCTCGATAAGTATAGTTTTCAGATATCCGCGGTGGCATGCAATCTTAAGATTGCCTCTTTCTATGATCATGAATGTTGCGTCTTCAAAACCTAACGTTTTTTCCATGGCATCTAGAGTCAGTTCATAAACTTGCTGAAGGTTATTGGCAGCGTTTAGCCTTCCTCCATAAAAGTTTAGTGCAGAAAGCCTTTCCTCCAGCTTTTTTCTCTCTGTAACGTCACGAACGCTCCAAACTCTTCCAACATTTTCTCCTCCTATCTGCTGAGGCTTTGAATAACGCTCGAAGATTCGCCCATCCTTAAATTCTAAAATGTCATAACTTTCTGCATTGGGTTGAGCATACAATTCCTTTACTTTTGCGAGAAAGTCTTCTGGATTTTTCAACTGGTCTAGGACAAAGGCTAGCGCTTGGACGTCTTCTCTTGATGCCAAAATAGAGTCAGGGATGCGCCACAATTCTGCAAACTTTTGATTAAAGCTCACAATTTTTCCATCTCTATCTACTACAAGAATGCAATCAGCGGTTGATTCAATCGTACCATGTAAAAGAGACAGAGATCTCTCAAGCTCTTGCTCAGCTTTTTTGCGTTCAGAATTTTCCAAGGCTAGAGAAACTATATCAGCAATTGAACCTGCAAAGTTCTGTTCATCAAGCGTCCATTCTCTCATGGGGCCTGTATGCTCATGGCAAACAACTCCCGCGGTCTTTCCATGGAGACGGATGGGAGCATCTATCATGGAGGTGATGTCGTACACGGAAAGATAGTCTTCTGTAAATTCATTTGTGCGAGGATCATTGCATGCGTCATCTGCGTTGATAATGCGACTTTCTTCCAGCGCCTTGAAATATCTTGGATATTGTTTGACTGAAAGAATTGCCCCTTTTTCATGTCGGTTCTTACTTTGTGTGTAAAGGTCCATACAAAAGATTTCAGAACCGTCCTTGTTGAAAAGCCAGACGCTGACACGTTCCGTATTAATCGTTCTTGAATCCACCTCGGTTATTCTTTTTAAAGCAGAGTTCAGATCTGAAAGGTCTTCTTTGGCCAACTCGACGATCGCAGCCTGTTGCCGAATAACCCTATCCGCCTCTTGCCGCAACTTCTTGTCCGCTTTCTCGCTTTCTGTAATGTCGCGATCTGAACCTCTGTATCCAAGAAGCCGTCCATCAGAGCCGATTATTGGAACGCCGCTTGTCTCCAGAATGATGATACGACCACTTTTGTGGATGTTTCGATTGATAAAGCTAGTGAAGCGTTCTCTTCGCGCCAAGACCTCGAACGCAGCTTCTTTTAGCTGCTCACGTTCCTCAGGCAGGAAAAAGTCATAGAAATATTTTCCAAGCACTTCATCAGATTTGTACCCTAATATTTGCTCGACTATTGGACTTGCATATGTGTATTTGCCTTCGGCATCTACCTCCCATATCCAGTCGCCCGTGTTGGCTGCAATGTCTCGGAAACGCTCTTCACTTTCACGCAATGCCTCCTCTGCCTTCTTGCGCTTAGCCAAGATCCTGGAGATGAGTGTACCAACTATAATGAAAGATAGAAGGTACGTTCGAAAATAGACCTCGGATGGGGGCACGGCGAGTATTAGCTGATCCAAGAATGTTCCTTCGTGAAAAATGAAGGCATCTATTGCGGCATCTACCAGGTAAGCAAATAGGCCAGCAATAATCGAAAGAATGATTACAACCGCATAGTCATCTTTAAGATTCGCTTTTTGTTTTAAGCTTCCATCTCTATTTCTTCGCATTCAACCAACTCCTCTATTGTCTTGCTTCCCTTTTTCTCTAGAAAACTCTGCTTAGCCACAGCCACATACTCAGTAAATGCAAAATTTGTGGATTCATGCCACTCAAAAACTCCTCCAATTTTTTCGTAAAGCCGTTTCATAATCAAAATCTCGACAAAATTGGCTCCTAATCCAAGAATTTTTTCAATTGCTTCGCTGAAAGCTACTATCTTATTAGGAATTTCTTGTCTCTTGATGTTGAAACTTTTCTCTAAATGAAAGTAGATTGCTTGCTTTGCAGACTCTCCTAACGAACACAACGCTTCATCTACAGCTTCAAGTAGAAGCTTTTCGAAGTCACGTTTGGACAATGGTGTGATGCCTCAAGGCAAACCAAATGCTATGAATTGAGAAATCCTTTGTACAAGAACGGTATAAGTTGCTTATGACTTTCTAATTTTGATTATGAATAGTTAAAGAAGAAGAAAATTTGAAGGCTGCAATTCAGCTTCTTCGAAGGATAAGAAATATCCAATTTATATTCTTTATTTCAGTATCGGAATTTTTTAACCTTTTTTTATTAAAAACTTCTTAAATATTGCTTGTTCTGTCAAATAGTTCTTAGAATTAGGAGAATCATAGTCTTGGTTAATGTCACTGCTGATTCGGTGCGTGACCGTTTAAACTTGACAGAAAATGATGCTCCAGACGAGAAAGTAGTTGAAATGATTGAGGATGCAACAGCAACCATTGAGGTTGAAACTGGGCTCAGCATTAATTATACGAATTGCAGTGAGGCTGAAGCAGTTGCCATTAAAAACCTTGCAGCCATTTACCTTCTCTGCCACTTAACTGGCGGTTCTGCAGCTGGTTTGAACTTTAGCGTCGGTGACTTGCATGTAGATGCCTTGAACAAATCACCTACTGTTGACGTTCTCTATCGTGAAGTTGAGCGACTAATTCTCAGGCTTAGGCATCCTCACATGGAGAGAGTCTAATGCCAAATAGTGCATTAAGAACATATTTCGACTTCATAATGAGCTATGCACCATACTTTTATTATCTTCCAGACTCTGGAATAGTTGACCCCGAATGGGGCAGAGGCCCAGCTCCAGCAGCGTTTGCAATAGAATTTCTTTACGAAGCTTACAATGCAAAGGAGTTTGAAACTGAAAAAACTAGCATCTACAATAAGATTGTTGCCTTAGCCGACTATCTGCTCTCAATTCAATGTACTGACAACTTGAAATTCGCCTATGGAGGATTCAAGAGCAAAGATGACAGCACCTACTATTATTCAATTGATGCTATGCGGGCTATTCCAGCCTTACTGAAAGCCTATGATCTAACAGGCACAGTCGCCTACTACGACGCTGCAAAACTCGCAGGCGGCACATTCCTCTACAACATGCAACATAAGCCAAGCGAACTGGGCATTCATGACAAATATTACGGCGGCTTCGCCCAAGCCGTAACAATCACAGACATTTGGACACCGGACATGTGGACAATCGACCTCTATAGCCTAAAAGCGCTCAAAAATTTGTATACGCGAACTGGAGAAGCGAAATATCAAACAATGATAAATGATGCTTTAGGCTTTTACAGAAGTGGTTTTGAAAACCTTTACCTGAAATATTCTCCTCCTCCAAACGGTGACGGTGCATGGCATAGAACTGGTTTGCCCGAGAATCTAGTCTATGATGATGACTTCGGCTATGCCTTGAACTCACTTAACGGTTATGAAGGCTGGAGCACATCTGTCAAAGAAGTTTATGACTTCATCAGCTCCATAGGAGCGAGTAGCGAATACCCAGATTATAATCCCGCTGTTTGTTGGGCAGGCTACGTGGATGTTGTCAATCGTAAGCCAGCATGCCAATATTATGACTCTGTAACAAGCGGAATCCTCTACGAAATAAGAAATGCTTATGATGCTTTAGCCTTAGAACAAAGCGTAAACACAATTCTACAAAACTCAGACGCTTTCATGTTTTGGGGCGTAAAATTCACCGACTACAGCCCAGTTGAAAGGAAAAAATCTATCGTAACCGTTTCCTGGCTTGCCCATCTGCTCTTAAACTATAGTCCAGTTACCTCTGCTTTTGCAAGAATTTTACAGACTTACGGCGAACTAGTAACCATATATACTCGGCGAGAAATAGACGGCATAGTCTCATACTCTTCAAGCGCAAATGTTTTGGCTGTAGTTAACCCTGCTCAGGCTAATGAAATTCTTATTGAACCCGGCTATGCTTCAAACGATTACGTTCGCGTCTACTTGCTTTCCGCCATTGCTCATAGGGACAAAATGACATGGCGAAACACAGAATACGAAATTGGTCCAGTTGAGGAAGTTCGTTTTCGCGACCAGTTAATGTATCGCACTGCTTTGTGCAGGAGACTAATTCGATGAGTGTTGCAGAAGACCCTAAAGAGACTTTGAAGAGTCTCATTAAGAATAACATAGTGCTTTTCAAAAATGACAATGTAACAAGGGCGAGCGTTCTTGTCGCAGATGAGTATGTGGAAGAGTTTTGGAAAAAATATGACGTAATTCTGACAGTCGGATTAAGCATTGACAAAGAGCGGCTAATGAATCTTGGAGGCACTTGGAGAGACATCGTTGCAGACTACCGAGTAGGCGTTTGGGCAAGAGACCAAACTGGAATATCGGGGCAAAAGATACGTTGGAAAGCGATACAAGAAGTTACAAGAATTGTTAACGAGAACATGAAGAATCCAGGCGGCATCTTAAATTGGATAAAACTAGCTAGCTGTACAGATGCAGATAGAACCGACCTCAAACCAGTTTTGTATCATTCTACTCTCACAGTCGAAACTCACAGGTATGAAACCACATAACACAAAAAAGAGGTGAAAAAATAGTTGACTACACCCGTTTTTGGTGCACATGAGGCGAAAGCCTACTTCATAGAAGAAACAAATTACGGCGAAACCCCAAGCGGACCCGGACAACCCGCTATGGTGGCAGTCGGCATTGTTCAAGAAGTTGAGCCAGCATTAGATCTTGGGCTCGTCAAAATTCGTGGACTTGGATCAAGAGACTTGCAATATATTCGCAAAGGTTTAAGGCATGCAGATATAAAAGTAACATACGCTCCGCAAAACATTAACTTTCTGCAACATGCAACTACATTGACATCTTTAAGCGTGGAAGTTTTCTACGAAAAATCCAGCGGAGTTATTTCGCTTAACCATGAAGGCTGCCGCATCAACCGCCTAACAGTAGAAGCCTCAGCAGAAGAGATAATGAAAGTTACGGCTGAGTTGATTGGTCAAAATATAGTTGTCGGCACTGCCAAGATTGGTGCAAGCTATGGCGACTACTCTGATGCACCTCTGGTCTGGTATGAAACTTACGTAAAGAAAGGCGTCAATACCTTAGGCAAAGTCAGTGACTACCGCTTCACCATAGGAAACAATCTAAGACGCATTCCAGTCATCAGAACAACTGATGGATATTTGCTGAAATACCTTTCCGAGCGTCAAAGGGAACTATCAGGTGAAATTGTCTGCGATTTTGAAGCAAAAGAAGAATTGGACGAAATTGTAAACGATACAGAATTCGCTTTAGAGTTTGGGTTAGGCGGAACACACAAAGCAATTTTCAGCAACTGCAAATGGAACACTAGCAATCTGGCAACTCGCATAGAAGAACTTGTCTCACAAAAACTGTCCTTCGCAGCTAAAAGCGTGACATTAAGTTAAGGAGAAGAAGAAGTTGAAAACAGAAAAAATTGAAATCGACAATCGATATGGCGAAGAATATGCGGGCAAATATGTGTTCAGCGAAATCACATGGGCTAAACGCAGTCGAATAATTCAGAAATACACAAAATATCATCCTGTGACTGGGCAAATTATAATGAGCGATTATGTAGCAATCCAAGCAGAGACTATCTGGGCTAGTTTAAAAGAGCAACCACCAAACAAGCCTCTCTCATTGGAGAAATTGCTTAGCGAGGAAGATAGCGTTCCAATCGAATTGGGCGAACTGCTCAGCCAAATAGTCAATCGGCTATGTGGACTAACTGCTGAGGAAGCAAAAAACTCGTAAGGGCGATGAAACGTGGCAAACCACACCCAAGCCTCACTGAGTTTCGCCTATGCAAAGAGTTCGGCTGGACACTTACAGAACTGCGCAGACAATCAGCGAAAGATGTTGAAGCCTTCATCGTGATTTTGAATGAGTTAGATTACCAAACTGAAGAGGAAGTGGAGAAGGCTAAGAGGGAAAGCAAGCATGTCCGTGGAATATGAAGTTAAAGTCGACGGAATAGAAGAACTGAAGACTAAAATTGAGCGTTTAGACTTAACTCTGCAAGCCAAAGTTCATGACCGCATAAAAGAAAAAGCTGAAACGATAAAAACAGTAGCCCAAACTTTAGCCCCTATAAAGACTGGAAGGCTACGAAACTCAATTTACGCCCAAGTCGAAGATTGGGTCGCAAAGGTTGGCGCATCAGCTTCATATGCTGTCTATCAAGAGTTTGGAACTCGCTTCATTCCGCCTGTTCGATTCTTGTCTAGAGCCATAGAGATGCGGGCTCAAGGCATGATTAACGCCATTAGTCAAGCAGTTGACGAAGCCATAAGGGAGGCCTCAACGTAAATGAGTTTTCATGAAATGGTTGTTACAGTAAGGGCTGTGAACCGTGCAAGTCACGAGTTCAGCCGCATAAGTGCAGACGCAGTTAGCATGGAAGCAAGAATAAGGTCCATTGCTGCGACCATAGCTGGTTTAGGCGCAGGTGGCATTGCTGTTGCCCATCTTGCTCACCAGTTTGGTATTTTAAACGACCAGCAGGCTAGAGTAGTATCTTCTGCTATGAGTGTGGTCACTGTTATGGGCATGTTTCTGCGAACAAGTTGGGGCATGGCAATCGCACAGAAGATTTACGCTATTGTGACTGGAGTTGCAACTGGGGCTACTTGGGCTTTCAACGCTGCTTTAGCTGCTAAAATTGTTCTGCTAACTTTAGGTGTGGGTGCAATAGTCGTTGCAGCTGCAGCTATGGCGGCTCTAGCCATGCAAACTCAAGCTGCAGCAGGCGCTATGCGTGAGTACAATGCTGTGGCTGCGGAGACAGTTGGGTATGCCCGTGGCATTGGTCATGCAGGCGAAGAGGAAACTGCTTTGTTGAGGCGTGGTGTCGACTAGCGATGAGTGTTGCTCTGCCTGTTGCTAGTGTTGTTTTTGGCTCTGTTACGCCTTCTCAAGGCGATATTGTTGATTTGCGGGTTCATTTTGGCTGCAGCAACGAAATCTCCAGCTTTGATTGTTTACTTCAAAACTTCGACAAGAAGTATAGTTCTGGCGGAACATACCCCATTAACGTTGGTGTTGATGGCAGCATAAGCGTTGGCAGAGGTGTTAACTGTCCTTTAATTTTGACTTTGAAAGTTGAAGAAATTGAGCCTCTGTCCACTGCGACTGAAAACTATATTCGGGTTCGGGGACGTTGCTGGGGCGAGCACCTGTTCAGGCGTTTAGTCACTAAATGCTATGACAATGCCAAAGGCGAAGCCGTGGTTAAAGACATTATCGATAGCTATACGTCTCTCAGCCATGTCCGGAGCAGTGTAGAATTGATTGAAGACACGGATACAACTTACACTCGACTCGATTATGAAGATACACCAGTTTTCGACATCATAAAATACATCGCCGAAACAGCTGACAAAGCGGGCGCTATAGGCTACGATTTTAGAATCGCCCCAGATGGAAAATTCGAGTTTTTCCCAAAAAACAGCAAGACATCATCTGTCAGCCTTTCTGAGCGACTTGAAGTTAGCGAATACGCCAAGAACATTCATCGCATAAAAAACAAAATCACTGTTTATGGGGCTGCGGAAAGAACTAAGCCTAGCAATGAAGACTCATGGACTGATGGCACGGCAGACCAAAGCCAAAGCGACGTGGTTGAAGACTCGCATTCGCTACGCACCTACCAACTGGTCTCAACTCTTACATTTACTCCTTCTGGAAGCCAAAAAATTGCCTTGAAAAAAGTGAAATTAGATGCCAAAATGGATGCTTCTGGCACTCATACTGGACAATACAAAGTTACTTATCAGAAGGGAGCAGGCGCAGAAACCAATATTGTAACCGACCAATCTTTCACAAACACAACTTATGAACCAAAGGAGAACACTTGTGCAATTAACGGTGACTTTGGAGAACAAATAACCGTCCGATTCTATACAAGAGTTTCTGCAGGACCCTACGATGGCGAACTAGTCTACAGCAAAAACTACTACATGATCTACGACCTCTTAACCTATGATTGGGACCCTGACCAAGCAGGACTAGGGATAACTCTAGATGCCACAGAAAAGCAGCAAGGAGCATGCAGCGTAAGAGTGTCGGCAACCGCTGTCACTTGGGCTGGAGCAACTTTAACGCTTGCAGATGCAGACATCATAAATGGAAACAAGTTTGCCAACATCAACGTTAAAGTCAAACTCGAAAGCACCTACAAGGGCTCTGGGCAAATCTACCTTTACAGCACCCAAATCCCACCGAACAACTATGTTTCTCAACCCATAAATGTGACTCTTGGAGTATGGCAAAATCTCTCGTTTGCAGTTGGAAGAAAAAATAGAAGCCAATGGTTCGGCAATCCCACAACGTTTGACTGGGCTCAGATCAAGAAGATTAGGCTTGTCTTTGATTTAGTTGGCACAAATAGTGGTGACTTCCTCTTTGACCACATGTTCTTCGGAGCCGGAAGATGGGAAGCCACTAGAGAGGATTCTGCTAGTCAAACAAACTATGGGTTACGTGAGAAGGTTGAGACAGATGAGGAATTGCATAGCGATGCAGAATGCGATTACAGAGCTAAAGCGTTACTTGACTTTCTTAAGGGTCCGATTGAAACGCTAAAAGTTAGTAGCGAAGTTGTCGACTATGGCACTACGCCGATTCTAGCAGCAGATAAGATTCATGTCACAATTCCGAACGAGAACATTGATTCTGACTACCGAATCATATCCGCAGAGTATAGGGCAAGTGGCAAAGAACAAACCCTAGAAGTCGAATTAGAGCTGGCTAGAGAGCCATTGCTTCTAGCTGACTTCATTTATGGCTTCAGAAAATCGATTCAGAAGCTTGATAAGTATAAGGCTGGAGTTAGCGGCGCCGGTGGTGTAAGTGGTGGCGGTGGTGGCATGGTTCAGCATGCTAATGAATGGCATAACCCTGACATGGCGTTGCAATCGGATTTTGCCTCTCATAAGGATAGGCATAAGTCTGGTGGCGCCGACGCCTTTGTCTTGGCTGATTTGCTTGATGCTGTTGCAAGAGTTAAGGTTCGGAAAAATAGTGGAGCAAGCGACATAGGGGCAAGAAGACGACTTAATCTTATCGAAGGTTCAAATGTTACTTTAACTGTTACAGACGACCCGACTGATGAAGAAGTCGATGTAACAATTGCCTCTGCTGGCGGCGGTGGAAACGTTCCTGAACCAATTGCAGAGGATATTCTTGGCGGTTGGAAACGCATCTTCCAGTTACCTTTCACAGAACAATACGATTGGACTAAAGTAGGAACAGTTTTAACATCTGGTCAAGCGGGAAAATTTGATGCACAGGGTGTTGCTCATCCATGCGTAATAAAAATTGGTGACTATTACTACCTCTTTTACAGTGGCTATAACAGCGGAGCAGGTAAACATGCTATTGGTGTCGCTAGAGCAACAAACCCTTCCGGACCCTATACTCGACTAAACAATGGTGACGCAATAATTACAGACGCCACTTATGCTTGTCGTTGCCCAAGCGTAATATACGATCACTATGAAACAGACGCTAACAAAAAATGGAAGATGATTTTTCACAAAGACATTGCAGGCTCGCTAAATCTCTATTACTCTTATAGTGCAAATCCTGACAGCGGATGGAGCGCACATACGGCTATTGGTATCAACGGTGTCTATTGGGGACACAGTTTTCTACGATTCGGCAGACTATATTATTTGGCTGTTCCGTTAACATCAGGTGACTTGAAACTCTATGTATCTAAATATCCTGATTCTGGTCATATTGATTTAGGCACCTGTTTGAGTAAAGGTGCATCTGGCGCTTGGGATGACGCATATGTGCGTTACGTAACCGCCAGCTACATTCTAGGCGGATACTACATTTTCTATAGCGGTCAACAAGCAAGCGGAACAACTCTCAAAATTGGAATGGCGCTTTCTCCATACGGAGCGTTATTTGATGGGCAAACAACATACGCAAAGTTTAGGCGAAACCCGATACTACAGGAACAACCCACAACCTTCTGTTATGCTCCGTCACTTTTGATTGTGGATGACACCTTTTACATGTGGTACGCCTCTGGTGCAGATGATATCAGATTAGCTAAAATACCGTAACATTGACTGGAGTGAAAATCTTTTGAGCGGTATTTTTGACCCACCAATGTTTGACCGAGCAGAGATGTTGTGACTATAAATGCCTATGATCCGTGATGTGTTGTATTGGCCAAAACACTTACGCGACAGAGTTAAACGTGTTGCACAGCGGTTTCAACAAGAAGAACTGAAACGTAATCTAGCCGAAACTGATCTAAGAGATGTCGTAATAGTATGCGTGGCAGAAGCCTTGCCTGAAGTTGAAAAG